>Ga0213870_1000651_pt1 | contig 16079 bp, 18 predicted proteins | sample WICALVC2017_Meta_FD_160119 | JGI IMG/M metagenome (GOLD analysis project Ga0213870, IMG submission 160119) | Freshwater microbial communities from subterranean cave lake in Wind Cave National Park, South Dakota, United States - WICALVC2017 | ecosystem: Environmental > Aquatic > Deep subsurface >... | reverse complement strand
GTGTTGGACAAGAGATGAAAGCAATGGAAAACGAGCCACAATCTAATTTGAGTGAGAAAAAAGTGTTTTTTAGCTTCGCATTTTTCAAAATAGACCCTAAATGGAGATGGATGGCAGATTTGGCAAAGGAAGAATCTGCAAAAGAGGTTGAAAACGTCATTAAAAAATCCAATGCAAGGTTCCGATCATATTCAACGTTGGGATTACGTGACGATGCCGAGTTTCTGCTTTGGTTTGCCTCTGAATCGCTAGATGAAATACAGGATGTTGTTTCAAAAATTTACCTTACTGTATTTGGGAAGTACATCTATCCAACACATGTTTACCTATCAAACACCAGACCGTCAATTTATGCAAAAGAATCAAAGGGCCATGGATGGCTTGCAGGAGAAGAGCAAAAAAAATATGTCATTGTATATCCGTTTATCAAGACACGCGAATGGTACCTGCTTCCTGCCCAAGAAAGACAGCAAATGATGGACGAGCACATTCAGATTGGCAAGAAATATCCACAGGTTATCCTCAATACGACATATTCTTTTGGAATTCATGATGCAGAATTTATGCTAGCCTTTGAAACAGATGATCTCCATGCATTTCAAAATCTGATCATGGAGCTAAGAGAAACCAAAGTTTCTCGTTACATCAAAGTCGATACGCCAATGATTGTTGGCGTTAAAAAGGATATTATCCATCTAATAGTTAGTCTTGGATAAATGAGTGCGTTAAAGGAATGGGCCACCATCGTTAAGGCACTAGAAGGTGGAGACCAGACAGTTATTTTACGAAAAGGTGGAATCTTAGAAACAGATTCTGGGTTTAAAATTGAATCAAAAAAGTTTCTTTTGTTTCCAACATTTGAACACCAAGATCAAAAGCATATCAAACCACAGTACCAAAAATATCTTGATGAGGTAAGAAAAAATCCGCCAAGAGGCAGTCATAATAAAATAACATCGTATGCTGAGGTTCTAGCTGATGTAGATATAGATTCAAAAGAAAAAATCAATGCATTGTCTTCATTTCACATCTGGAGTGATTCGTATATCAAAACTCGAGTTGGTTGGATGCCAGACAAGCCAATAAAGGCAGTATTTCTAAAGGTTTTTAGAATTCCAGAATTTGAAATTCCAATAAAATCTGAATATCATGGTTGCAAATCTTGGATAGACATAAATGCAAACATTGCTTCTGGAAAAGCTGTTTTGAGTGATACAGTTCTTGATTCAAAATTAAAAGAATTCAAGGAGATTGTGAATTGAAATACAAGATTTTGGGAAAAAGTGGAATCAAAGTTTCCGAGATAGGGTTTGGGGCATGGACTATTGCCCTTGACTGGTGGGGCAAAAAAATCGAAGATGATGAGGCAAAACGCATGCTAAAAAAAGCATATGACCTTGGCATAAACTTTTTTGAAACTGCAGACATGTATGGAAAAGGAAAAAGTGAGAAGCTAATTGGTGAAGTCTTTAAAGAAATGCGAGGTGAGATAGTAATTTCTACAAAATATGGATATGATTTTGAAAATGTTGAACAAATTGGCCACAAAGAGCTACCGCAAAGATTTGATTCTACTTTTACAGAAAATGCACTAAAAAATAGTCTAAAGCGGCTTCAGACAGACTATATCGATGTTTATGGTTTGCACAATCCAAAATTAAATCACGTTAGAGACGACAAGATCTTTCAGACATTAGATCAGAAAATGAAAGAAGAAAAGATCAAAACATATCAAGTTGCTTTGGGTCCTGCCATAGGATGGACGCAGGAAGGCCTTGAAGCAATGAATAGAAAAAATGTTTCAGCAGTTCAAACAGTGTACAATATTTTAGAGCAGACCCCAGGAAACGAGCTTATCGAAAATGGAGAAAGAAAAAATGTGGGCATTTTAGTTCGAGTGCCTGATGCCTCTGGAATTCTTACAGGAAAAGTCAAGGCAGACACGAAAATTGATGAAAAGGACCACCGTTCTGTAAGAAAAGGTGAGTGGGTAAAAGCTTCGTTGAAAAAAGTAGATCAGTTAAGACCAATAGCTGAACGGAATGATTTGACTATAACAGAGCTTGCAATCAAGTTTATTCTTTCAAAAAATTCAGTATCTTCTGTATTTCCTACTGTAGTTAGTGTTGAAGAAATTGAAAGCTTTGCTGCAATGTCTGATGGGAGATATCTCAATTCCTCAGACATGAAAGAGATTAATGGTTTGTATTCAAGCTGGCCGCCTTATGAAATAAAGGCGACAATACAAGCTACTTAGAAGCCATATAGAATCGATTTCATTGTATGCAAAAATTGACTATGGTAATGAAAATTAGATTTATTCATAGCAAATAGTGCTGTTAGAGATCTTAACAATGTGTAGTTTGATATCTGTCTCTCCATTCTATGATTGTTCTGAAAAATGGGAAATTAGATTATACAGTGAATATCCCACCATCCAATGTAATAATTACGATCAACATCTAGTTTCTCTTGGATGTGCTCATTTGGACCGCAACATAATGCATATCATTAATGATTCTGATTATAGAGACGAATTTGGACAAACTATTCTTACACATGAATTACGACATTTGAAATGCCAGTGTAATTTTCATAGTTAAATTTTGTTTTTTATTTTTAATTATCGTCCTTTGCCAAAACATGAGATATCACAAAAAATGTTGTTGATTTGGAAACAAAGCGGCTGCGGTCGGCTATTAAGATACATAGCGATATAGAAATTACTTAATCTATACGGGATCTTCTAAAGTCCTGAGAACTTGATAAATCAGTTAATGAATGTAAAAATGCCTGATGAAAGTTGTAGAAAATGTGGAAAAGAGTTAGAATCCTATACTTTGTGTTCCCAGTGCAGACGCCCTACACAAAAAATATGTAGTTTCTGTAGGATGACGACACTTCAACAGCCGCACGAACATTGCTTTGAGAGAACCCCGATTCAAGCGGAAATCATTTTTGGGCTATAAAATGTCTGCAAAAATTATAAAAAAACGCATTCTTGGAATTTCTTTTCTGAGGGATGCAAATGGAACGCTCTCTATTAGGTTTGAAAATCCAGTAAAGCTTGATCGTACCGATTTTGGCAATTAAAAATCATATAATTTTTTCAAAGATGCAATAATTTGGAATCTATATAGAAAATACGATAATACATAGATTATGTAATCTATGTTTGCTATTTGTAAATAAACTGCAAAGAACAAAAAATCAATGAGAACAATAACTTCATTGATCCTAATCGCAGTCTTGCTTACTTCTGTTGTTTCACCACTTTATGTACAAGCGCAAACTTCCAAAGAATATTCAATAACTGGAGCTGGGGCAACATTTCCATTTCCATTAATTGATCTGTGGAGGGTAAAATACAATGAAAAACATCCAAACATATTCTTAAACTATCAATCAATTGGTAGCGGCGGTGGTGTAAAACAGCACATAGAAAACACTGTTAATTTTGGTGCCAGTGATGCTCCTCTTACACCAAACGAAGTGCAACTTGCACCAGACTCGTTAACTATTCCAGAAGCCATTGGCGGAATAACAGTAACATACAACATACCAGAGGTTCCAAAGAGCGGACTAAAGATCACAGGCACCCAGGTGGCAGATATTTTTCTTGGCAAAATTACAAGGTGGAATGATCCAGGCATCAAAGCAAACAACCCAACACTGAATCTTCCAAACAAGGAAATTGTTACTGCCCATCGTTCTGATGGTTCTGGAACAACATATGGGTTTACTGAATACCTTTCCATCATCAGCCCTGAATGGGAAGAAAAGGTTGGTTTTGGAAAGAGCGTACCATGGCCCGTTGGACTAGGGGCTGCAGGAAACGAGGGAGTTGCAGGAATTGTAAAAAGCACGTCCTATTCTGTTGGATATGTTGAGCTAGCATATGTTGTGCAAAGTAACATGGCATATGCATTCATTCAAAATGCTGATAAAACAGCCTTTGTTGAGCCCTCGCTTAAAACAATGAGTGCAGCAGCTGCAGGGGCTGCAACTAAACTACCGCAGGCTCATGAAAGTTGGGCTGGTGTGTCAATAAACAATGCGCCTGGAAAAGACTCGTATCCAATTACAAGTTTTACATATCTTCTTGTACATGAAAAATTGGAAAAAGCTGTAAAAGACAAGGCACAGGCAAAAGAAGTTGTGAACTTGATAAAGTGGATGATAACTGACGGTCAGAAGCACTCTCCAGAATTATTGTATGTGCCAATTCCACCAGAAGTAACCGAACTCGGACTAGAGGGACTTGCACGCATTACCTACAATGGTGAAAAACTGTACAATGGCCCTACCACATACAGCGGAGATGGATTGCTTTCAACTCAGGCAAAAAAGATTCCAGACTGGGTTAGAAACATCTTCAAGTTCTATGGGGCTGGACAGATAGGTGATGACGATCTTATCAACGGACTACAATTCCTCATCAAAGAAGGAATTATCAAACTACAATAATTCTTTTTTATTTTTTGCTAAGCTTCAGAAATAACGTTTTGGATGTTTTCATCCATTACCACTTCGGCAATATCCCTTGAATATTCGGCTGTTCTGCGAATATCCTCTAAGATGAATTTTATCACAGTAGAGTTTTTTGATGACTCATGAAGACTATCCATAAGCTGCTTTTCATTTTCGATTACATTTGATATCTGTTCTGCAATCTTTTCTGCAAGAAAAAAGTCCTTCTTTGTAAGTGATGTAATTGAGTTGTTAAAGGCCTCAATTGATTTTTCACTTAGCTGAGTAATACTTTTTAGAAGATTTCCTTTCATTGGTGATTCTAGAAACTTTATTCTTTTTGCTATTAGCACTCCATGATCTGCTATTCGTTCTATACATTTTATGACAGTTCTATACCCAAGGCAGTCTGATGGTTTTTTGAGGCCAACCTCAAGGAGAACTCGCCCATCCTGTGATGCAAGGTTAAGACTGCGCATCATATACAAACTAAATCTGTCCACCTCATCGTCCATTCTTATCACGTCTTCGGCTAGTTTGCTATCTGCTTTTGCAAATGCATCCATTGCCTCACGATGAATGCTTATTGCCATAAGGTACATCCGTTTTAGCGCTACATCAAATGATAATTGTGGCAATTGGGTGAGAACCTGAAAAGTAAGTGAGTTTTGATTAGACTCTATAATTTCTGTTCCAATTAGTGACGACCTTACCAACTCTCTTATGATTTTAACGTGGTTTGGAAGAATCTCCATTCCCTTTGCCTTGATTTTGATTGTTTTGAATCCTGAAAGATATATTGCGATAATCTTGCGTCTGATAGCCTCGTCTGTGTCTTTGTTGCTAATCGATATAATGCATGATGTTGATGGATCGTCATCTTGTAATTTTGGAAGAATAGTAAGTGTTTTGTTTAGATTTTTTATTAGAGTTATATTGTCACCTATTTTTAGCTCCAGATCATCGATCCAGTTTTTTGGAATTGATAATGTGTAAGTTGATCCGCCAGTTAGCTGAAGACGTCTTGTTTGCTTTGTGGATTCGATATCTGACAAATCTGAATTTTTTTACGTGCGTTTAGTTATACTACCTTTAGACGATATTCTATATAGGAACTATACTTGCTACATAGACTATGTAATCTATGGTGAGCTCTCAGATATTTTATAGAGTAGGCATTTTTTTGTGCAAAAAGGTCTAGGAGTTACAGGTAAGCGTAAGCTAAATACTGATAAAATTTTCAAGATCGGCGCAACAATTGCAGGGGCATATGTACTAGTTATAATAGCGCTGATGGTGTTTGAGCTTCTTTCTGAGTCATATCCGGTCTGGCAAGAGGAAGGACTCGGTTTCATTACCGGCACAGACTGGAATCCAGTAGAGGGAAGAGAGTCATTTGGTGCATTACCATACATTCTAGGTACCCTCGTAACTGCTACTCTTGCAATGGCAATCGGCGTCCCATTAAGCATTGGAATAGCAATGTTTCTTTCCGACTCTCCAAAATCAATTAGCGAGCCTCTTGGGTTTATGGTTGAGCTTTTGGCTGCAGTGCCAAGCGTGATTTACGGCCTTTGGGGACTTTTTGTTTTTAGAAATTATTTCAAAGACTGGATTGAGGTTCCACTTCATAATACGTTTGGAGATAGTGTGTGGTTTTTTTCTGGAACCCCTTTTGGTCTTGACATCTTTACTGCAAGCATAATTCTTGCAATAATGATAATTCCTACAGTTTCTGCCGTCTCAAGGGAAATAATGAAGGCAGTCCCCCAGCAGCAAAAAGAAGCTGCATACATGCTTGGCGCAACAAGATGGGAGATGTTCAAGCTTGCAATATTTCCATATTCAAAGACAGGACTCATTGGCGCATCTATCTTGGGACTTGGTCGTGCAGTTGGCGAAACCATGGCAGTTACAATGCTTATTGGAAATGCAACAGGAGATTCTGCAATACCACAGTCGCTTTTCAAGGCAAGCCAGACAATGTCAAGCATTATTGCAAACGAGTTTATTGAAGCATCACCTGCATCAGTGCACCTTCCAGCACTTGTTGGAGTTGGTTTAGTGTTACTTATTACTGCAATCTGCATCAATGTTGTTGCACATCTACTAGTTACAAGAATGCTCAAGGTAAAGGAGGGCATAGTTAACGCATGACATCAACACAGAAACGACTAGAATACAGAATGATGTTTAAACAAAATGTAGAGAAACGGCTACTTGTAGATAAAATAGTCAGAATCATTGTTTTTTCGTGTGTCATTATTGCAATAATTCCACTAGGAAGTATACTTGCTGAGATTTTCAAAAATGGCACTGCTGCAATAAGCTATGAATTTCTAACTGCAACACCAGGAGCTATTGGGACTGGCGAGGGCGGCATTGGACCTGCAATTCAAGGAACTTTGATCATTATAGGTATGTCAAGCCTCATTGGAATTCCAATTGGAGTTTTGTCTGGAGTATTTCTTTCAGAGTTTGGTGAAAACAGGCTGGCACAGATTGTACGATTCTTCAATGATGTCTTTATGGAGTTTCCATCTATAGTTCTTGGAATTTTTGCGTTCTTGATTATAGTACTGGTTCTTGGGCACTTTTCGATTTGGGCCGGTGCATTTGCACTTTCACTTATCATGTTTCCAATTATAGCTAGAACAACAGAAGAGTCACTCAAAATGGTACCAATGACTTACCGCGAAGCAGGACTTTCATTAGGTCTTAGACGATGGGTCATAACTATGCGGATAGTGTTAGCTTCTGCAAAAAGCGGTCTCATAACAGGAATCTTGCTTTCTGTTGCAAGAATTGGTGGCGAAACCGCTCCACTAATTATGACAATACTTGGCAGCAGCCAGTTTTTCCATAGCTTTGATGCACCAATGGACGCACTGCCGCTTAGGATTTGGCGCCTTTCTTTGTTGCCATATGACAGCGCCCAGCTTCAAGGGTGGGGTTCGGCTATGGTTTTGATTATAATCATACTTGCAATAAACATCGGTGTGCGCTATTTCTTTTTGAGAAAGAGAGGTAGTGGAATGTTTTCGCGTCTAATCAGACAAAAGATTTTGGGTGGGAAAAGGTGACTGCATTGAGCATACGACCGCAAGAAGTTGAGGCAAACAGGGATTCTGTTTTCAAACCAGAAGTAATTGATGAAAAATACAAGATGATAGCTGAAAATGTAACCGTAACATATGGTGGAATTCCTGCCATCAAAAACGTTTCAATGAAGTTCAAGGAAAGAACAGTAACTGCACTAATCGGCCCATCAGGCTGTGGCAAGACTACATTTCTTCGATGCTTGAACAGAATGCATGACATGATAAAAAGCGCCAAAGTTGTAGGAAAAGTTACAATTGATGGAATTGATCTTTACTCAAAGGATATAGATCCTATCTATCATCGAAGAAAGGTTGGAATGGTATTTCAAAAGCCAAATCCGTTTCCTACAATGTCAATTTATGATAATGTAACAGCTGGTCTGAGGCTAAACGGTGTCAGGGACAGGAAAATTCTTGATGAAATCGTAGAAGACTCGCTAAAGATGGCATATCTTTGGGATGAGGTAAAAAATGATCTAAAAAAACCTGCACTTGAGCTCTCGGGTGGACAACAACAGCGAGTATGCATTGCACGTGCACTTGCAATACAGCCCGAAGTGCTTTTGATGGATGAGCCAGCATCTGCACTTGATCCTATAGCAACCCAGAAAATTGAGGAAACAATTACAGAACTTAAAAAAGAATTTACTATCATAATTGTAACACATAACATGCAACAGGCAGTTAGAGTTTCTGACTATACCGGATTTATGTACCTTGGGGATCTAATCGAGTTTAGAGAGACAAAGAAGCTTTTCACAGATCCAAAAAATGAACTTACTGCAAAATATGTTCAGGGGCAGTTTGGCTAGATGACACGACTAATAGATCCTTCACTAAAAAAGCTAACACAGATCATGGCTGAGATGGGGGAGATGGTAACAGAGTGCATATCGCTTGCAATTGACTCTTTTCTTTCAGGAAGCGATACTGCAGACAAGGTTTACGAGTTATCGGATAAAATTAGAACCAAGTACTTTGAGGTCGAGGACCTGACATTTGATATGCTTCTAAAGTACCAGCCAGTAGCTGATGACTTTAGGCTGATTCGCTCATCTACTGAGATTTCTTATGCATTTTCTAGGTTTGGAAGATATGCATATGACATAACTCAGGTCCGTGATCTTTTTGGCGACATATCAGAATGCAAGAATGATTCACTTTCTGAAATATCAAAGAAGGTAAAAAACATGATACATGATGCAGTTCAGTCGTTTGCTGAGCTTGACATCAGAAAGGCAGCAAAAATACATGAAGATGAAAAATTCATTGATAAAATATATCGTGAGAGGCTGCCGCAACTAATTGAGCTAAAAAACACAAAATGTGCACTTGCTGAAGCGTTACTTTTACGCTATCTTGAGCGAATAGGAGATCATGCAGTCTTTATGAGCGATGCAATTAACTATATTGTCACAGGAAAGCACAGGCCTACAAAAGAGCAGATTATTTCGCATCGTTCTCCTAACATGTAATAATTTTTTTCTAAAATCACATTCCATATAGATATTATAGAACTCTGTTTCATACATAAAAAACGTGCACGTAATTTAAGTAATGTTTTCTGCTTCAGCAAGCTAATGAAATATCAAAACATCACAACAATTGTATCAGCTATTGTAATTGTGATAGCAGTTACAATGGTGTTTGGTACAAAAGGCGATGTGATTGCTGAAGAACCAAAACAATACAAATTGGCAAACAACGTTAAAGTCAATGCCATCTTCGAATTTATGGATGGTACTGAACAAGTTAGTTTCCAAGTCTTTGAACAAGTAAATGGATTTGATAGTAAAAGAGGCAGTGCACAATTTGAGCTAGAAGGTGTTATTGATTCTGATCGACGCCTACTCTACAAGGCTGCAGACATGGCTTTCATCAGAGGTTTGGATGACCATAAACACGAGTATTCACACTTTGATGTTGATGTAATACTTGAAAATGGCATGACTCTAAGAAAGTTCCAATACGATAATTGTCGCGTGACAGACTATAAAGTCAGAACCGAGTTTGATAAGGATAAACCATGGGTTTACAACGGCGGTTTTGCACTACTAGATGAATTCAAGATCACTTGCAATGGATACATGCCAGTAAATGTCTTGGAATCTTACCACAATGTACAAGAAGAAGCCAAGACAACATCATCACTAGATCTAAAGGAAAAACCTGACTACACAACACATCCAAAGTTCCAAAACTAAATTTTTTCTTTTTTATTTTTAAGCAGGAATCGTTTCTTCTAGGCTAAATTCGTGCTCTACAAAATATTCTACGCGTGTTTTCTTAAATTCCCGTGCACTAAATAGAATTTTGTATTCTGGTACGGTAATCTGCTTTTGTATTATCTTTGCTACATCCTTTGCTTCCTCTTCTGTTTTGCAGTGTATCATTTAAAAGACATTGTATGGCCAGTCCTTGTAAACTGGTCTCTGATAGCAGTGACTTACTTGAGGAAATGCGCCTAATTTTTCCCCTACTTCAGTTATTCTTTCCTCAGGTACTTTCCATACAATCATGCCATTTGCAACAAATCCGACATCTCTGTGTCTTAGAATAGCTGCAAATCTTCGCATCACTCCAATTTCTTCATAATATCTCATTTTTTCAAATAATTGCTCTTCTAAAATTCCAAGTTTTTGTGCAGGTTGTAGAAACGGCCTATCAACAATTTCCAAATCCTTTTGTAATTCACGTATGAATTCTTTGTCTTCTTCTGTTGGCACAAACTTTACATCTTGAATTTTTTTCTTTTCTTCAGTTGGTTTTACATCATGTTTTTTTTCATCTACCATGTCAAGCTTTACTCCAATCTTGAATAGTTTGATTGTTGGAAGCATCCTAATTTTTTTAATGCCTGAAAGTTTTGAAAATTTATCAACTTCGGTTTTAAGATCAGAGCCTGGTGGAACCGCCAAGGTAAACCACAGGTTAAATTCATGATTTCTTTCATAGTTATGACTTACACCTGGATGTTGATTGATTTGTTTTGCAACAAACTCTAGCTTGTCTTTTTCAATTTCCATTGCTACAAGTGAGCTTTTGTATCCAAGCCTTCGAGTATCAAAAATTGCGCTTAATTGCCGTAAAACTCCTGTTTTTTTAAGATGGGTTAATCTTTGTTTTACTATATCTTGGGTTACTCCAAATTTTTTTGCAATCTCATCAAAAGGTGTGGAAACTAGAGGAAATGTCCATTGTATCTCATTTAGGATTTCTTTGTCAAGATTATCCATTTCTGTTTTCAATGCAATAACATTTTTCTTTGTAATTAAAAATGTAACGTGATTCTTTGAATCTATAAATAGAATCGAATGATTCCGATTGAATCTCATCCATTAATGTAAGATACAAAATTATGGTTTGTTGTCTCTTCCGTACAAATTTTTATGATCATCAAGATCTATTAACTGAATTACTTTTTCAGTCATGAAAACTCGGTATACCAAACTGTGTGATTTTGTGATATGTATGGCATAACAATATCGATATTTTCCATGCTTTAACTCTCCAATTTGTCTAGGATCATTTGATGCAGCTAAATCTTTGATTACTCGTTTGAATCCATCAACTATTGCTTTGTCTGATTTGAATTTCCTTAGTTTTCTATCTATGTAAAAAGTGTCAGTATCTATGTGCCACAATCTTATTCAGAAAGAACTTCATCAACATGCTTCAGATACTCATCAGCATTCTTGTACCTGGTCATCTTTACCTTGCCTGAATCTATGTCTTCTAGAATCTTTTCAACCTTGGAGCTAATCTCAGCTTTTGTTTCTTTTGTGTGGGCCTTCTGCATATTGTATCTATCACATATGAGCTTTATAATATCTTGTATGCAAAGAATACAGCAAAACCATTAACAGATTCTGAACTATCTAGTTACATTTTTTGAATTGTGCAGTAGCTAGGCAAATTTTTCAGCAAAAATTGATGCTAGTTTCATAATTTGGTATAATATTTTAAATATAATTCAAAAGCTCGCTGATCGTTGATTGTAGACCTCAACTTAAAGGGAAATTTAGTCATTGTCGTAGGTGGTGGAGAAGAAGGTCTAAAAAAAGTCAATTCGCTATTGACTCAGGATTGCAAAATATTAGTTGTTAGTGACAAGATAAACACTCAACTTGTAAATTATGTCAAAAAAAAGAAAATACAGTTTAAAAAAATAAAGTTAAAGGATGCAAACTTTCTTTCAAAATACAAGCCATTTCTTGTCATGGCAGCAACAGATGACAAAGAGCTAAATAGAAAAATCGTGCAAAAGGCAAAAAAGATGCGATGTTATGCATATGCTGCAGATGATCCTGAGGTTAGTGATTTTGCTCATCCCTCTATCATTAATATAGATGATACAGTCCAGATCGCAATTTCTACTGGCGGTAGAAGTCCTGCAATGGCAAGAAAGATAAAATTACAGGCAGAAAAGGTTTTTAAAAAAATCATAAAAAAAGAAGACATTTACCAAATAAGACTACAGCAAATAGCAAGAACTGCAGCTAAAAACAAAATAGCTACCCCAATGGAGCGAAAAAAGTTCCTATATTCTATTCTAAATGATAACCAGATTAAACAATTAATAAAAGACAACAACCTCAAAGAAGCACAGAAGCGAGCAATGATAATGCTGAGGGAGTGGAAATGACAAAAAAGGTGATAAATGCACGAGTAACATATCGCAAGTCTCCTGTTCAGGTATTAGAAAGATTTACCTTCAAAGATCTTGATGCAGCCTACTCTTCTTTTAAAAAACATTCAGGACTAAACGAATGTGTAATTGTGCAAACCTGTAACCGTATAGAAGTATTTGGCATTTCAGACGATGTTAACATTTCTAAAATTAAAAAAACCTGGGCATCTTTGGCAGGCCTTGAAGAAACTGCGTTTAAGGAAAATCTGGAATTGTGTGAAGATGCTGACGCAGTACATCATTTGCTTACACTAACATCTGGTCTTGATTCAATGGTTGTTGGAGAAGAGCAGATACTAGGACAGATAAAAAATTCTATAACATCTGCAAGGCAGACTAGAGCCTCAGGAGATCATCTTAACACATTATTTGATAAAGCTGTCAGAATAGGCATCAGGATTAGAAATTCTACTGGGATTAGCCAAGGTGGCATTTCCATTGGATCTATGGCTGTAAAACTAGTAGAAGAAAATATTGATGATCTGAAATCAAAAAGCATTCTATTGATTGGAACCGGAGAATCTGCCACACTTGTTGCAAAATCACTTAAGAAAAGAGGATACAAGTTTTTTGTCTCAAGCAGAACAATAGAAAGATCAAAAGCATTTGCAGAAACAATAGGTGGCGTTTCGCTAGGATTTGAACATGTGTTATCAGAATTTCATAGATATGATGTAATTTTTGTTGCAACCTCAGCCCCATACTTTCTTGTAACATTTGATAGAATTGCAAGTGCCATAAAGCAAAAGAAAAAAGGAATTATGATACTTGACTTGTCAAATCCAAGAACAGTTGATGAGAAAGTAGCAACCATTGCAGGCATAAAGTTGATGAATCTTGATCAAATTGCAGAAATGGTGGATAAAAACATGAGAAGCAGAAAAGGCAAGGTATCAACCGTTGAGAATATAATTAGTGAGGAATTACCAGTAATAGAAGCATCAATGAAAAGACTGGATGCAGAGCCATTGGTAAAAGAAGTATTCAAAAACATAGATTCACAAAGAGTAAAGGAATTGCAAAAAGCACTTCAGATGCTAGGCGAAACAGATGAGGATAAAATCAAGATCATAGATGAGCTAACAAAGGCTGTAGTTGAAAGTATTGTCTCTGCACCAATGAACAATCTCAGAAGGGCTTCAGAACACGGTGATCCTGATTTGCTTGAAGCTGCTTCAAAACTTTTTGATTATAAAAAAAAGGAATAGCTCAACATACTCTAACATTGTTAGACTAGGATTATATTGCTAACAAAGGAATTTTTGCGCATGTCATTTTTCCCGTCAAGACGTCTTCGAAGATTACGAAAAAACGAAAAAATGCGTGACCTAGTTCAGGAGATACGACTTTCACCAAAGGATCTTATTTGTCCAATTTTTGTCCAAGAAGACTTGAAAAAACGAACGGTGGTTGAATCAATGCCAGACATAGAAAGGCTTCCACTAAATGAGGTTGGAAAGGAAGTAGAATCTGTCGTAGATTTGAAAATACCTGCAGTCATGTTATTTGGAATTCCTGCAGCAAAAGACGATGCAGGAACGTCAGCTTTTACGGATAAAGGAATTGTTCAAAAGGCAATATCCGAGATTAGGAAGAATTTTGGTAAAAAAATTGTGATTATGGCAGATGTTTGCCTCTGCCAATATACCTCATCTGGACACTGTGGTCTAGTTAAAGAAAACAAGATTGACAATGATTCAAGCATAGCAACGCTTGCAAAAATTGCTGTAAGTCAAGCACAAGCAGGTGTTGATGTTGTTTCCCCTTCTGCAATGATGGATGGCCAAGTTTTTGCCATAAGGCAAAGTCTTGATGATGTAGGGTTTTCTGATGTTGCTATAATGTCACACTCTGCAAAGCATAGGTCTGCATTTTATTCGCCATTTCGTGATATGGCTGACTGTGCACCAAAGTTTGAAGATAGAAAAACATACCAAGTTCCATTTACTAATCCGATGGAATCTCTAAGGGAAGTTGAGATGGATATCAATGAAGGCGTCGACATTGTCATGATAAAGCCGGCATTAGCGTATCTTGACCTTATTGCAGAAACAAAAAGACGATTCAACATTCCAATATCAGCCTATAGTGTATCAGGCGAGTATGCTCTTGTAAAAGGAGCTGCAAAACAAGGATGGATAAATGAAAATGATGTTATCACAGAAATACTCTATTCTATAAAGAGGGCAGGAGCTGACATGATAGTAACGTATTTTGCAAAAGCTGGCGCAAAAATTTTGCAAGATTGATCTATGAGAAATGATCAACGATTTGAAATTGAGCGTGCCTTTGATTTATTGCCACACATAGTTGGGGCAAGCTGGGCAGTGCTTTGGTTTCGCCTAAATTCCATAAAAAGACCCACAAGGCAAGAATTTAGAGAAAAGGTAATTGAATATTTCAATCTGTTAAATCCGCTTTTTGAGATATATCCACAAACAAGTGATTTTTCTGAGCTTTCTAACTATATCAAAATGCGAAAAAATGATGAGGTTGAAAAAATAATTCAAGGAAAAAATCTTGAAGTTGAAAAACGATATGACAGATATGTTGACTATGGCTAGATTTCCCTTTTCAGTTCGTCAAGATATTTTTTAATTATTTTGGTTCTTTTTTTGGCCTCAATTTTTGCTGATTTTGTATTCATTAGTTTTTCTAAGAGCAAGAGTTTTCTGAAAAAATGATCTAGTGTCCATTTTTTATCGTCAGGGGATCGTTTTATACAAAATGGATCTAACTTGTTGTAAAATGATCTATTTTCATGGCCGCCAACAGCAAATGCTCTTGCAATTCCTATCGCCCCTATAGCATCAAGCCTGTCCGCGTCTTGCAAAATTTTGCCTTCTATTGTTTTTGGCACTTTGTTTTTGGAAAAGCTATGATCCAAAACGGCGTTACAAATTATTTGTATTTCATTTTTTGAAAAATTGTATTTTTTTAGGATTTCTGCTGCTAACATCGAGCTTTTTTTAGATGATGTTTTTGATCTTTTGTCAGATTTTGGAAAAGGCACTATATCATGTAGCAAAGCTGCACATAAGACCAGTTTTGGATTTGCCCCTTCACTTTTACAAAGCTTTTTTGTGTTTCTATATACCCTCATTATGTGCTCAAAGTCATGTGCTGCATCATTTTTTACAGTTAATTTTTCTACCTCTTTTTTTAAAAGCTCGAGACTTTTCAATTTCAGAGTTTCCAAATCTTTGGTTTAATTAACTTGAATTGTCGCTTTGTAATCAACAAAGTCCAATTAATGCAAGAAAATAATATCACAGAGCCTATTCCTACGCCATCTGCAAGCAATATTCCAATGTACTCAGATTCAAATAATTGCAAAAATGGTACTAAAACGACATTGCTAATTGAGATCATAATATAGTAGGATATTACTCGTCCAAGCCAAAATCCAAGATAGAGTCCAAAACTTTTTGCTTTCATCATGCCATAGGCTACAAACAAGATGTTGGTTGGAAGAGGAGTTGCAGCAAAAACAAAAGACGCGATAAGATAACCAAATCTTTTCTTGTTTAGAAAATTTCCAATTACGTCAAGATTGGATTGTTGCTCTTTTCCCATAAATCGCCTAAAAAAACTGCTATAACGCTTCAAGAAAACCCTGCCTAGTGTTGCTCCCGTCGCCCCTACCAATGCAAGTGCTAAAGGATCAAAAGACGGGTCTAGTGCATAAAATGATGCTAGAATCATCCACGTTGGAATCATCAATATTGGAACGGCATTAATTCCAATCAGTAAAAAAAAGACACCAAAATAGGAAAACTCGCTTAGCATCTCAAGAATATCAGTCATTATTCATCATG
>Ga0213870_1000650_pt1 | contig 16104 bp, 10 predicted proteins | sample WICALVC2017_Meta_FD_160119 | JGI IMG/M metagenome (GOLD analysis project Ga0213870, IMG submission 160119) | Freshwater microbial communities from subterranean cave lake in Wind Cave National Park, South Dakota, United States - WICALVC2017 | ecosystem: Environmental > Aquatic > Deep subsurface >... | reverse complement strand
ACCTAGTTGTGGACGAACGGAAGACGTTGAATACCGCAAACGATTTGAACTCAGTTGACGGCCGATTTGGATTTAAGATTAACCTTGATTATCTTTTGAGACACGGCATTCGGCGCGCGGCCAGGCGGATTTTTAACTTTGGACGGCCGGTGTTTGCGGATCTCAAAATGTGGCATGATGAGCGTACTATGGTATCTGTTGCTGATGAATTGATGGAGGCAGGCGTGGATTACTTTAACATTTACGCGCTTGCGGATGACTCCCTTATTGACGTGATGCGACAGGTAAAGAAATATCGGAGTCAAACAAAGGTGCTTGTGTTAACCATTCTTTCTTATTTTGGCGAGCCGCACTGCAGAGATTTTTTCAGGAGAACGGTGAGTGAGGCGGTACATGATTTTTCTTCTAAAGCGGTTAGTACCGGATGTCATGGTATCATTCTCCCCGGCGCTCTTATGAACATATTTAACAAATTTCCTTTGATGACGGTTGCGACAGGCATTAGGCCTAAGTGGTTCAGAGACGGGCGGCATCGGTTTGAAGTTGAACCGGCGACTGCCGTCGCAAGGGGCGCTGACGGTCTTGTCTGCGGCAGTCCGATTATGAAATGTCAAGACCCTGTTGAGGCGCTGAAGATAATTCTTGCGGAAATGGACGCGGCATGGCGAATAAAGAATCATGTAAGAGGCAGCAAATAAAGAAAGGATAACAAGCACTGGCCCCTTTGCTGGTGTTTTTTAATTTTCTTTTAATACTCCAATACATCGATGTATTGAAGTATGCATGAATGAAGAAGGGGAAAAGAAAATGTGGGGTGCGTGATGCATCCCGCTTTTGATTTTATGTGGCCAGTCGGAATGATTGAAGGATAGCATTGGCTTGTGGCGTGATAATTTTTAAATGAAAAGCCCCAAGCGAACTGCTGTTCGCAAGGGGCTTGTGTTGGGCGAGGCGATGGCGTTAACGGGCCGAAACCCAGCCGTTGGTCCCACCGGATCCAGGAGGACGACCGAAGTTGCGAACACCGTTCTTGCTGGCCTTGACCTTAGCGAAGGTCGCGGCGTCCACCTCGGCCTTGTAGGGCGTGCCATCCGGTCGGGAGTACTCTTCGGGAACGGACTCCGGCATCCTGTCCCAGTACTCCTTTATGTAGGCCTCCCTGTCGGTGTCGGTCAGATGAAGCGAGAAGCCGTCAGGCCTCGTGCCCCAGCCACGTTCGGACTCCTCCCACTTCTGGACAATAACCTCGTACTTTCTGTTCTTCATTGTCCTGCCTCCTTGTGCGGTTAGTTATTGGTAAGGTACCGGTATAATAGATTTATTATACCATACTCTTTATTTTTTGCAAGTTCACTTAAAATTTTATCATAACATTCGGTTCACGATCGTGAACTGAATGTTATGATAAATTCTCAATAAAAAGCGATAGTCTTATTGGGGCTGGGTGCCAAGAAGCGCAACATTGAGTGAAAATAGCATAGAATGAGTCGCGCGAACATTGAGAGTCGCAGTCGTTTGCACTCGATCACCCCTGATGATGAATTTAGTGCTGGGTGGAGAAGGATTGTAGAGTTGAGCGACTTCAGCGGCAGAGAGCGCGCGGTTATATACGCGGACATCGTCAATGAGGCCAGTATAGAAAAGTGCCGTATATGGAGGTAACGATTGATTCCTCGCCCCAATGACAAATAATGAAGAATTTGAAAGAGAACCTATACTGCTGATATCGGTCTCAACTGTTAATACGCCGTCAACGAATTCTCGTCCAAGATTGCTTGAACGGTCAATAACGTAAACGCTATGGTGCCAGACATTATCATAGATGTTGCTGCCCACAGCTGTCCCTAACCCCATGAGGTCCACGCCATCATGAAGGCGCAACTGAAGCTCGTCGCCGGCATCACTCCCTCCCTCCATAAGCTGATAGCCTGGATTGGAGGAGTCGCGACCACCTTTGGAGAGAACCCGGCCCGCGGCTCCCGTTTTGGCAGTGGGTGGAATCTTTGTCCAGACGGAAATTGTAAAGCTCTGGGTCGCGTTGAAATCTAAAACATTACCTACGCTCACATAATCATTCACCCCATCAAAACTCAACGCTTTGCCTATTTCCCCGTCCACCCATGCGGGGCCGTTGGTAAGAGTCCCTGTGTTGTTATTCCCCGAAGAATCGGCAGCAGATGTTCCCGTTCCTTCATCAAAATTCCAATAGCCCACCAGGCCAGGTGAGGTCTTCACCAGAAAATCCTCTACACTCCAGCCGTCTGGCGCGTTATCGTAATTGATGTTCCACCAGTTAAAGCCATCGTCGGCAGCAACGGGCCCCCCGATAACGATTCCCAAAGCCCCTGTGGACTGGGTGCCAAGAAGCGCACCATTGATAGAAGGAGTCGCGCGAACATTGAGAGTTGCGGTTGTTTGCACTCGATCACCAATAATGAATTTAGTGTTTGGCGAAACATCTATCACGGTCATCAGAATAATCTCTGAATCAGTAAGAGCGCCATCGGATACATTGAAGGTAACATTGTACAAACCAGCTTGGGTAAAGGTAGGTGTCCAGGAGAAGGTTTTGGTGGCAGGAGTGAAGGTGGCACCCATAGGAAGACCAGTGGCCGTATAGGTTAGAGTATCGCCATCAGCGTCAGTGGCAGAAATAGTAAAGGTGAGAAGCGCTCCTTCATTGACAGTTTTAGGACCGATGGGATTTAGGACCGGTGCTTGATTAGAAACATTGTTCACAGTCACGTTTACCGCGGGCGAGGTCCCTGTATTCCCCGCCGCATCCCGTGCGACAGCAGAAAGAGTATGCGCGCCATTAGATGAAATTTTCGTGTCCCATGAAATTGAATAGGGCGAAGCAGTATCTTCGGCATCAAGATTTGCGCCATCGAGTTTGAACTGGACTCCGGCGACACCGATGTTATCGGAGGCGTTGGCGGAAACGGCGATGGTATCTCTTACGACTGCGCCATTCAATGGAGCAGTAAGAGAGATGGTAGGAGGAGTGGTGTCGGCTGGCGGGGGACCTCCGCGATAACCAGCAAACTTCGCCTCAATGATATTGAGATAGTCCTTAAGGGTTTGGAAGTTGCCCCAGCGTTTTGACAAAATACCAAGCGCATCATCATGAAGCGAGACCCAGCCGAGATTACCGCCGGAGTCGACAATAGGCCAAATCAGAGTATTGAAGATGTCTTTCAAGGCATTAACCACGTCGGTCTCAAGAATGAGGTCCCTTTTTGGTTCTTCACTCATCCCACCGGTTACCACTCTTGTTTTATATTGATTCTGAAGATCCGCTCGGACACCGCCAAATCCGGTGGTGCCGAAAGAGACACGCAAACCGTATTTGGCAGCAAGACTGTCAAGAATCGAGTAGGTGACTTCTTGGTTCGAATCAGGGTCAGTTACCGGAATTCTCCCCATGTTCATGGTAATGCGGGCTTTCGGGAAAAGCTCGGCATAAAGTCCGATAGAGTTAGTGTAGAGCCACTTCATGTTCCGCGCGATATCTGAGTCCGTGTAGCCAAGTCCATTATTGTTGGCAACGAATGAACCCGACATCGTCATCTCGCCCGCCTTGCTGGTTGCTTGGTTCGCAATGGTGTTAATCCGAGAGTCGTTACCATATTTATCTCCCGCGGCTTTAACCAACTGCCAATAGCGGCAAACATACTGGGGATCCCAGCGGACTACTTTGTCAGTTGACTCATCAGGATTTACGACTGTCTCAACACCCTCTGCTACCCAGTCAGGCATCCGTTTCCCGCCTGCCGCACCTCCCGCGCGCACTTTCAGGGTGATGAACTTACCTACGTTTATATTTAATCCTGCTCGCTGTTGGATTTCGGCAAGTTGATTATCAATGCCGAGGATATTTCCTTTATCATCAGTAAGATTCCAAAAGTATGTACCGGGAGTGGGTTCAATTTCGTCCCACTGTTGAAGTACGTTAAGATTTCTAATATAGGGCTGGGTAACCGCACCATTCTTTCGAGCATCATCCAAACTCCGCCACTCTTCGGCAAGCGCAAGACCATACCAGTTTTTGGAAAATGTGAATGTATTGGCTGGCGAGGAGGGCGTGGTAAAAGTAAAAGGAGAAGAAACCGTTTCCTGACCAGCCGCGTCTTTATTCCAAGTCCGGACATAATATAACGTATTTGGTGACAGATCGGTGATACACAGATCATTGCGGGTTGAGAGTACCTTGGTATAATTTGTTGCCGACATTGAACTCAATGGAAAAAGAAATCCCTGTTTGGTGTTTCCGACAAATGGCGTTGTTTTATATTCAACACTCGCAAAAGAAGGGGTAAGCGTTGTCCAGCTTATTGCTTCAATCTTGCTCGATAGAGAATTAAGGGTAATTCCTGTTGGAGTTGGTAGTGGTGGAGACGCTTGTTGAGAAGGGGGTTGGGCAAAGTTTTGTAGTACGCCTTGCGTAAGCGGGCCGACATATCCGGTCGCGGGAAGCCCTTGAGAGGCCTGGAATTGTTTGACTGCTTGTTCGGTGATATTCCCGAAAAAGCCGGTGGCGTTGTCTGCGGCAAGAAGTCCCCGCTTGATAAGAAAGCGCTGGAGAGTTGCTACGTCGGAGTTACGGAGACCGCGGTAGAGTGAGGTCTTAAGACGAATAGGAGCTGTGGTGGGAGGCGTTCCTGGTGGTGATGAAAGTGATGGGAGTGGAGTAATTACTGGAGTGGGGATTGGAGAGGGTGGCGTAGCCGAGGGCGGTGTTACGCTAGGTGGTGGTGTTGGAGTGGGAGTAGGGATCGGAGAAGGAAGTGGTGTTGGAACCGGGGTGGGGGTAGACGATGTGACCGTAAAGGTCATTGAATTAGAAGTGCCGTTTGAGTTGGTGACAAACACGGCATAATCGCCGGGGGTAATTGAAAGAAGGGAAAGAATACAAAAGAGTCCAGGCGGGCAGTAGCGCGTAATGTCCGAAGTCACCGTAAAACTCAACGTCGTGCCATTGGAAGAACCCATGAGAGAACTCAACCCTGAAACAATGCCGCCCCAAAAGCGAACATCATTTCCCGTTGGGGTAAAGCCGCTGCCGTTGATGGTCACCCGCGTGCCTATGGGGCCCAAGGTTGGCTGTAACGAGGTGATGATTGGGGGTGAAGTGGGAGTTGGCGTTGGGACGGGTGAAGGAGTAGGACAGAAAAGTGTCCCACAGGTCTGGCATGACCCTTCAGTATAATTACAGCCATCAGGCGGGGGAGCACAGGAGACACAGGATATTGGCTTTGTTCCTCCACTTCCCGCGGCGGAGAGTTCTTTAATTTCAGATGAACTCAATACTCTATTGTAGATACGGACTTCGTCCATTGAGCCATCAAAGGAGTTATTGGTATTTTCTTGAGACCCAATTCTAACCGGTAAAGCATTATCGGAATTTTTTATCAAAGTTCCGTCATTCGAAACCGCGTAACCGGTCTCTATTCCATTGACAAAAAAACGAACACCAGACGCGCTACTCGTCCCTCCCCAAGTAACAGCAACATGTTGCCACGTGTTGAGAGCAATGGAGTTGTTGGTTGACTCGCGCCGCAAAAGCGTACCCGAATGCTGTTTTGCAAACAGCAAGCGATTATTCGTCTCGACTTGAAAACGCCAATGGCCAGTCGCGGTATTATTGTCTTTTGTGACAATTCTTCCGGCAGAGTTCTCACCCAAAGTATTTGGCCTAATCCACACTGAAATAGAAAGCCCCCCGGTAAGATCAAGGTCATCAAGCGAGGATGCCGACCCCGCATTCACCATATCGTCAATGCCATCAAAACTTAATCCCTGGCCGACTTGACCGATGACTTGCTTGGGGCCGTTGGTGAGGGTGCTTGTATTTCCGAATCCACTTGCGTCAGCCGCCGTTGTTCCACTACCCTCATCAAAGTTCCAGTACCCGACAAGCCCACTGGACAACGAAGCAGAGACAGCAGCAAGCCCTTGCCCGCGAGAAGGAGGCAGAGAGGGGGCGTTTTGCAGACGCAAAAGAACTCCTTGCAAGGAAGAGAGGATAGAAGCCAGTTGCGGTTGTTCAGATACGGGGGGCGAGGACTGGCCGTAGGCGCTGGAGGGTAACACAAAAGAAAACAAAAGAAACACTCCCATGATGATGCCGAATAATTTTGGGGAAAAGTTTTTTTTCATACTAATATAATATAACACGTTACATTAAGTACTTGCTATTTAAGGTATTTAAAGGGCTTTTGAAAGGCTCCGGAGGGACTAATTTGAGGTAAGCGGATTGTGAGGTTTGCTCTAGAAATATGACGTTTTGGAGGATTTCCAAGTGTTAGTGATGATATTCCTCATCGCCGCCGCATCAATCAGAAAGATTCCACGCCTCGGTTAGTTGTTCGCCAGTGAAGCTATGATTTTTAATTAGGTATTTACCGAGGCCTCCATTTGGAACTTGGAAACGGGGTTTCCAAGTTAATAAGGGAGGTTACTAAACTTATAAATAACGCAATTGCATTAGTTAAAATCACGTGCAAGGCATTAATTAGTGTTCCGTAAATCAACCATAATACGCAATTGAAGAAATATAAAATTAGCATCCCCCATGATAGATCCGCGACGCTCTTGGTTCTATAGGATTTCAGTACTTGCGGCAACATTAAAGATGTGCCTATTACAGCGGCAGAGTAGCCAACTATATTGACAAGAATATTAGAATCCATTTCAAAAATATATTTTAAAAAAATTCTTTATGTATTTATACAACCACGCTCGGACTCCTCCCATTTCTGGACAATAACCTCGTGCTTTCCGTTCTTCATTGTCCTGCCTCCTTGTGCGGTTAGTTATTGGTAAGGTACCGGTATAATAGATTTATTATACCATACTCTTTATTTTTTGCAAGTTCACTTAAAATTTTATCATAACATTCAGTTCACGATCGTGAACTGAATGTTATGATAAATTCTCAATAAAAAGCGATAGTCTTATTGGGGCTGTCTTTTTATCATTGGCCCCTTTGCTGTATCCTCGACGGCAAAGCCGAGGTTTTTAATTTTCTCGCGGATTTTATCGGCTTCCTGCCAACGCTTTTCTTTGCGCAGAGTCTCGCGCCTCGCGACAAGTTTTTGAATATTTTCTGGAATACTAAATTTGCTGATTTCTTTAAGGCGCAGTCCTAAGACGCGATCAAAATCAATAAGCAGTTTTTTAACTGCGGCCGGACTGAATTTGGTAGGCGTTTTATGATACGTTCGCACCAAATCCCATATAACAGCAAGCACCCCCGACGTATCCAGATCGTTGGCAAGTGATTTTTGGAATTTATCTTTCCAGGGCTTTAATCCAAAGTTTTTGCGCTTTTTCTCCTCTGTTAGCATCCGAATAAAATCATTCAATTTTCTTCGCGCCTGACCTGCGGCCGCGAGCGCTTCCCATGTGAAATTAAGCTGGGTTCGGTAATGCGCGCCAAGTACAAAATATCTGAAATCTAACGGGTCAAAGCCCTTAGTTTCAAGGTCGCGGAGCGTATAAACATTGCCGAGAGATTTTGACATTTTTTTGCCATCAGCCAAGAGGTGTTCGCCCTCTATAAAATATTTCACAAATTGTTTTCCGGTTGCTCCTTCTGATTGGGCAATTTCGTCTTCGTGATGCGGAAATAAAAGGTCAACTGCTCCGGCATGAATATCAAAAGTATGCCCAAGGTATTTCATGGACATTGCCGAGCACTCAATATGCCATCCGGGTCTTCCTTCGCCGAATGGCGCCCGCCATGACGGCTCCCCGGGCTTTTTGGCTTTCCACAGAGCAAAGTCCCGTACTTCCTCTTTTGAATACTCATCTGCGGCGACCCTTACTCCGACTTTTAATTCACGATTTTTCACCCTTGAAAGTCGACCGTATGCCCGAAATTTAGAAATATCAAAGTACACTCCGTCTTCAGTCCGATAAGCAAGCCCTTTTTTAAGAAGGGCGTTGATAATTTTTATCATTTCTGGAATATGCGTGGTTGCCCGAGGGTACTTAATGGCTCGTATAATGTTTAGCTTTTTAAGATCCTTGAAAAATTCCTTTGCGTAAAAATCTGTAAATTTTTTAAGAGGTTTTCCGGCCTTTAACGAGTCCCTGATAGTCTTGTCATCAACGTCGGTGATATTCATGATGTGACGAACTTTGTAGCCGCTGTATTCTAAAGTCCGTCTTAAAATATCCTCAAAAATATAAGTCCGCAGGTTGCCGATGTGGGTGTAATTGTAAACAGTTGGGCCGCAAGTGTATAAACCGACCCATTGTTTTTTAATGGGTTTAAAAGTTTCCTTTTTGCGGGTGAGGTAGTTGTAAAGTTTCAACGTAATAATGCTGAATTATAAATGCTGAATGCTAAATAATTTGTTGGGGTCCGGACAATGCCGTATTCAGCATTCAGAATTCAGCATTTAGCATTTGTTATAGCCATTTATTCTTTTTAAAAACCCCTAAAATCACTGCCGCGCCAAGAAGAAGCAGTCCCGCGATAATCCAAAAATCGTACGCGCTGCCAAGTATAGGGTTTGAAACCGTGTCTGTAGCAAGAAGCATGGCAAGCAGAGATAGCGGAAAAGTTATTGTGGCAATAATCGTTAGAATGCGCATCGTGTCATTTTGTTTTATGTTCAAAAGCGTGGTGTTGGTCTCGTAAAGCGCGTCCAGTGTTTCTTTGTGGGTTTCCAGTAGTCCCCACAGTTTTTGATATTCTCCCTGCAGTCCCTCTAAAAAAGGAATTAAATCTTTACCGAAAAGCGCGCCTCCTTCGGCGGCAAGCGATTCAATTGTGACACCCTGCGGTTTTAGGGAGCGACGGAAGTCAATGATATCTCTTCCAACAACGGATATTTCCGCGACTACATCCCGTTCTTTTCCGGAGAAAATTTCTTCTTCAATAATCCCGATTTTTTCTTGAACATGGTCAAGCTCTCGCAAAGAAAATTCGTAAAGATGCCTGATAATGTGATAGAGAAGATGCAGTGTTGTTTTTGAGGCATAAAGCTCTTGGCAGGATTTATCAACGGCGCAGGTTTTAAAAAACTCATCAAGCGGCGGAATCGGTTCGTACGAGACGGTTACGATGTCTTTTTTTCCGACAACAAAATCGATCTCTCGGGCATATGTTTTTCTTTCTTTGTCGTTGAATATCGGAAAGTGCAGGACGAGGTATAAATGATTGTTTAAACGCTGAACTTTCGGCCGCACGGTAGGCCGTTGAAGCTCGGCAAGAATAAGCTCATGCAAACTAAATTCATCGCGAAGCCACGCGATTTCCTGTTTTGCCGGACGATAAAGTTTATACCATGTGCCTGCTTTTGTTTTGAGTGAGTCCATGATGTTAGAATAGATAAGTTAGAATTGGAATCTAAAATTATTATAACATTTTGAAGCGAAACAAAAAAGAATTTGACAAATTTTCAGCCCCGTGTTTTATTTATACGGTGCCACAAAGCTAGGAAATAAGGCAAGGAGTATGTTTACAATGCGAAGAAAACATGAGAAAAAGCCGCTGAATAGGAATATGGTTAAGTCTGTAATGCGGGTATTTTTTCAACATGCCAAGAAATATCCTTACGCTACGGTTATTATTATAATTTCAACCATAGTCGTAACCTTACTTGAAATCGCCGCTTCGTGGTATTCAAAAAAGCTCTTTGACACGCTCGCCGCGCATCTTCCGTCTGAATTTGCAGCAGCGCTTCTTATACAAATTGTAATTGCGCTTTACGGAGTTATCAGCGCTCTTGAATGGCTTGGATATCGGCTAAGAGAATTCGCAAACGTAGGTTTTGAAGCGTATGCCATGCGCGATCTTGAAAATACCGCTTTCGCGAACCTTCTTAACCATTCTTATAAATTTTTTACCGATAATTTTACCGGGTCATTGGTGAGAAAAGTAAGACGCTTAAGCCGGTCTTTTGAAGAAGTGGCAGATAAGATTCAGGGGAACCTGTTGCCGCTTGCCATAGCCATAATTGGCGTTCTTTTGGTTCTTTTTTATCGTTATCCATTGCTTGGCGTTTTGCTCTTAATATGGGTTATCTTTTTCGTTTTTCTTTATTACCGAATAGCGATTTGGAAGATGAAATATGATTTGCAAAAGGCAGAGAAGGATTCAGAAACTACGGGTGTGCTTTCGGACGCGCTTACAAACATTGTTACGATTAAGCTATTTTCGCAAGTTGAATATGAAAAGAGGCGTTTTGCAAAGGTTCTCGATGAGTTTACGCGTCTTCGGCTTTTTACGTGGCGAATAAATGCTGTTACCGACGCTACACAAGGCGCACTTATGCTCGTCATAAATTTTGCGTTGGTGTATACTGCCGTTGGGTTTTGGCAAAAAGGGATGATTACTACCGGAGACTTCGCGCTGATTCAGGGAGTATTGACCACGCTCTTTCATCGTATTTGGGATTTTGGCAACGTGATCAGAAGAATATACGAGGCCTTCGCGGAAGCTTCAGAGGCTGTTGAAATTTTTGAAACACCCTATGGGGTAAAAGACAAACCGGGCGCCTCACAACTTACGGCCAGCAAGAGATCAATTGAATTCCGTCATGTTGACTTTACATTCCGCGAGACGCGTAAGATTCTTGATGATTTTAATCTTATCGTTAATCAAGGGGAAAAAATAGCTCTTGTCGGTCCTTCGGGTGCCGGCAAGACCACGGTTGTATCACTTCTATTGCGTTTTCATGACGTAACAGCCGGCGAGATTTTAATCGACGGGAAAAATATTGCCTCCGTAACTCAAGAAAGCTTGCGAAGGAATATCGCGCTTGTCCCGCAGGAGCCGAATCTTTTTCATCGAACGCTCAAGGAGAATATATGCTATGGAATACCGGACGCAACCGATGAAATGGTTATTGAGGCCGCAAGGCAGGCAAATTGTCATCAGTTTATTTCCGAGTTTCCTGATGGTTATGACACTTATGTTGGTGAGCGCGGAGTAAAGCTTTCCGGTGGAGAACGTCAGCGTGTTGCAATCGCGCGGGCGATTCTTGTTAACACCCCTATTCTTATTCTTGATGAAGCGACCTCAAGCCTAGATTCGGAAGTAGAATCGTTGATTCAGGAAGCGATGAAAAATCTGATGCGGAAGAAAACCGCTATTGTTATTGCGCATCGTCTTTCAACGATTGTACAGATGGATCGGATCGTAGTAATTGATGATGGAAAGATTGTTGAGATGGGCAAGCATGACGAATTACTCGAGCATGACGGAATTTACAAGCGACTCTGGACGCTCCAGGCCGAAAGATTTATAGCTTAGTTTTACAATGCGGCTCCCACCCAAAATGGAGCCGTTTTTGATAATAAAAGAGCCAGTTCCTCGGGGGTAACTGGCGCGTACTGATTTAGTTTTGCGGCCGCAGTGGCCGTTCAGTAAAGTCTTTCCTCAAATGTGAGTACAAGTAGTGTTCCGTCTTCCTCTTCTTTTATAACAAATCGCCACCGGCCGTTGACGAAGTAGCGAGCAAGAATAAATTTATGGCTTATAATCCTTTTTACCCTGTGTACACCATCGATTGCATTTTCTTCGGTCGCGCCGGCAAGGAGGTCGAGAAGTTTTCTCTTGGGGTCTGCCAACTGTTCTTTGGCAAGACCCGTAAATCGTTTTATGAATTGGTCAACGGCGTGATTCGTAAAGCGGATCTTATCGAGCGGGAGTTCCGGCGTATTTCTATCTTTTTCTTTTGGTGTTTCTTCCTCTTGGGAGCGTGAATCGCGGTTTCCTGTTTTTTCGTTGGTTTGATGTACAGAAAATATATCAATGAGCCCTCTTGTTTCTTCGACAATAAACCGCCATTGATAAGACGCAAGTAGGTGCATCGTTGTGCTGGGGGTATTGGTAAACTTATTTAGATTTCTTGGATACACCGGCAGGGCTTTTTTAAACAATTTCCGAATGGTCTTTTCAAAGCTGCGATGTTTCCTGCCTTCGTAGAGCCCGGCGAACTTTTCTATAACCTGCGGTTCTATTTTCAATGTGCCTGGTTTTTTGCGTACGAGAGTGGCAATCTCCTCTGTTTTACGGTAATGCTCATAATACTTCTCCGGAGCCTCTGAGCCGCTCACCGTTGCCTCCCGTTTGCCAGTTTTGGGGTTTTTCGCCGATGAGTAACCCCAATAGTTAATATGCTATATTATTTATTGCGGTTTGTCAACTTAGCACTCTCTTGACATGACTGCTAACCAGAGTATACTGGGGAAGGTATTACATTTATGCTACTTTCTGAACGCCAAAAAACTATATTAAACGCCATTATTCAGGAATATGTTGCAACGGCAGAGCCTGTGGCTTCTGGCGGACTTGTGAGAAAATATAAGCTGCCTTATAGCTCGGCAACTGTCAGAAACGAATTTCTCCGCCTTGATCAGGACGGATTTATTGTCCAGCCGCATACGTCGGCAGGCCGCATTCCCACGGACAAGGGGTACAGGTTTTTTATTGGCGAGAATCTGCCTGATCCAAAGTCAGAGAAAAAGATTGAAAAATCATTTCGCCCACTTCGTAGTATCAATAACGAGTTTGATTTTTTGAGGCACGCAAGCCGTATTTTGAGCGAACTTTCTGGAGAGTTTAGCATCGCCGGATTTTTAGGCAAGAATATGCTTTATAAATCAGGAATTGCCGAGGCCTTTACTGATCCGGAGTTTGCGGAAGAAGGCCGTATTCATGAATTCAGCGAGCTTGTTGATTTTTTGGACGACGATTTAGAAGACTTCTTTTCACGGGAAGATTTTGAAGAGCCGCGTGTTTTTATAGGCGGAGAAAACCCGATACGCGGCGCGCAAAATTATACAATGATTTTTTCAAGCTCGCCGACGCAGTTCGGTGAGGAAGGTGTTTTCGGGATTATCGGGCCGCGAAGGATGGATTATAATCATAACCTTTCAATATTTCGGGCAATGCAGCGACTTTTAAATGATTAATAACAAGCTTATAAAATTTTAGACAAACATGGCAGAAGAAAAAACAGAAATAGTTCCTGATGAGGAATTTCCAACCCAAGACAGTATCGAGAAGATAAAGAAGCTGAAAGAGGAGTTGAAAAAATGCGATGCTGACAAGAAAGAATACCTTGATGGCTGGCAGCGATCCCGCGCCGAGCACATTAATTACAAAAAGGACGAAGGAAAACGCTTTGAAGACATGGCGAGGTTCGTAGCTTCAGGTTTGATTGATGATATCCTGCCGGTGCTTGATAGTTTTGATTTGGCGTTTCGCAACTATCGACAACCCGTTTCTGGCGGCCATGGGAAGGCCGAGGAGCAAGGGATATTGATTATACGTTCACAACTTGAAGATGTTTTAAAAAAACGCGGACTTTTAGAGATTGTTGTAAAGACAGGTGATGAATTTGATCCGTCAAACCACGAAAGTCTTGGCGAGATTGAATCGGAGTACGCGGAAGGTAAAATTGCTGAAGTTGTACAAAGGGGATACATGCTTCGCGATAAAGTTTTAAGGCCCGTGAGGGTTAGACTGTCTAAAGGTCGAACAAGTTAATTATAAGAAAAACCGCCGGTTTAACGCCGGCGTCGGGGGGTTGAATAGGAAAGTCGTTTTATTTCTTCAACCGCTTTTTTTGGCGAAGGGGTGCTGGGCGATTCCGGTTCCGTTACGGTGAATCTCTTGAATCGGGTTTCTGTCACCCAGTCGATTCCTTTCATATTTCTGCCCCACTTTATTCCAATTTTCATGGAGCATGTGGGTGTTAGACTTCCGCCGAAGCGGGCTCTTTGTGAGACTTTTATTAAAAATTCTCCGGTTAGGGTTATAACCGTTTCAGGTTGTATACCGTTAAATGGCGAGAAGAAAGACCGCATAGGAGCGATTACCTTATACCGGGCGCCACATAAATCCTTTTCAGAAACCATCACTTCCATTTGGCAATCCTTTCTATGATCGTTTTGGATGACCGTTTCAGAATTTTACGGATACGTGCTGGAATTAGCATCCATATCCACCAAGCGAAAGCAAAGAGTAGAGCAAGAAAAACGAGTATTTCCATTAAGTATCCTCCTTTATTCGGTTGTTAAGGTAATACTTAAGATATCATATTTAGGCTTAAAAATCAAGGTATGCCACCCCGCTCTAATCTTGCTTGTTATTTCGGGGCAAACCGCTTCGCCCGAAGAGGGTTGTCCTATTCGGACACGCAGTTTGCAACAGAAATACGTGCGTGATTTTAACGGGACGGTATAACCAATATAAAATTGCAAAATTAGAGCGGGGTGCTCATATTTCTTACTGAAATTTGTTCGCCCACGCTCCAAATTTCAGAGAAATATGGCAAAAATATTAGGAATAGATTTGGGAACAACTAACTCGGCAATGGCCGTTGTTGAGGCCGGCGAGCCGAGAATAATTGAAAACAAAGAAGGCAACCGGACAACGCCGTCCATGGTCGCAGTGGCCAAATCAGGCGATCGGCTCGCGGGGCTTCTGGCCAAACGACAAGCGGTTACAAATCCGAAAGATACGCTTTTTTCGGTAAAGCGGCTCATAGGCCGTAAGTTTAACGATTCAGAGGTTAAGCGTGATCGGGAGTGGCTGCCTTATGAAATTCGTGAAGCGTCAAATGGCGGTGTTGAGATAAAAATGGGCGACCCCTCGACGGGCTCGGGGCAAGCTAAATGGTGGAGGCCGGAAGAAATCTCGGCCATGGTTTTGCAAAAATTGAAGAATGATGCCGAAGAACAGCTTGGCGGAAAAATTGAGGAAGCTGTTATAACCGTTCCTGCTTATTTTGACGATTCACAGCGTAAAGCCACGCAAGCTGCCGGTGAGATTGCCGGATTCAAAGTACGCCGGATTCTCAATGAGCCAACAGCCGCGGCTCTTGCTTACGGTTTTAACAAAAAGAAAAACGAGCAAATTGTAGTGTATGACTTTGGCGGAGGCACATTTGATCTTTCTGTGCTTGAGGTTACCGAAGACACTATTGAAGTTAAGGCCGTTGGCGGAGATACGCATTTGGGTGGCGACGACTTTGATCAGGTAATTATTAAATATCTTGCCAGTGAATTTAAAAAAGAGCAGGGAATTGATTTATCCAAGGATGTGTTAGCGCTTCAGCGCCTTAAAGAAGCGGCCGAAAAGGCAAAGCATGAGTTATCTTCAACCGTAGAGACCGAGATTAACATCCCGTTTATTACCTCTGACGCGTCGGGTCCCCGGCACATGGTTTTGCGATTCAGCCGGGCCAAGCTGGAAGACTTAGTACGCGACATGATCGACAAGTCTATTGATATTACAAGGCAAGTTGTTAAGGACTCTGGCTTTGCGTTGAATGATATTGATGAGGTTATTCTTGTCGGCGGCCAGACACGGATGCCGGCAATTCAGGAGGCAGTCAAAAAACTTTTTGGCAAAGAGCCGAACCGTTCTATTAACCCTGACGAAGTCGTGGCAATGGGGGCGGCGGTGCAAGCTGGAATTTTGCAGGGCGACGTTAAAGATGTTTTACTTCTTGATGTAACACCCCTGTCGCTTGGAATTGAGACGCTTGGTAGCGTTATGACTAGGATAATAGAAAAAAATACTACGATTCCAACCGCAAAATCGCAGGTTTTCTCAACCGCGGCTGATAACCAGCCTCAGGTAGAAATTCATGTTTTGCAGGGTGAGCGCGAGATGGCGCGCGACAATAAAACTCTTGCCCGTTTTATTTTAGACGGCATCCCGCCATCTCCTAGAGGGCTTCCGCAGATAGAAGTTACTTTTGATATTGATGCCAACGGCGTTTTGTCGGTGAAGGCCAAAGATAAAGCAACCGGGCGAGAGCAGTCCGTACGCATAGAAGCTTCTTCGTCGCTTTCCAAAGAAGAAATTGAACGTATGAAAAAAGACGCTGAATTGCATGCCGAGGAGGATCGCAAAAAGCGCGAGCTTGCCGATATAAAAAATATGGCTGACACTTTGATTTACACGGTTGAAAAAGGTGTTCGCGACGCGGGAGAAAAAGTGCCGGCTGATACAAAAAAGAATATAGAAGAAAAAATTGAACAACTGAAAAAAGTAAAAGATGGAGATGACGTTGAGGTCATTAAAAAAGCGACCCAAGAACTTTCGGCCGCCGCACAGCAGATTGGAGAGAT
>Ga0213870_1000649_pt1 | contig 16105 bp, 19 predicted proteins | sample WICALVC2017_Meta_FD_160119 | JGI IMG/M metagenome (GOLD analysis project Ga0213870, IMG submission 160119) | Freshwater microbial communities from subterranean cave lake in Wind Cave National Park, South Dakota, United States - WICALVC2017 | ecosystem: Environmental > Aquatic > Deep subsurface >... | reverse complement strand
GAACGCCGCAGTCAGTTTTACTTCGCGCGACGGCGTTTCTCCGATTACGAAAATCCATTACTTGCAACGGCAAATCTTCAACCAAATTATGTCAATGAACCCAAATTTTTTCATCAATTTTTTTGAAACAGGAACTCGAAAGGGTTTCTGTTTTTGTGTTGTAATTGACCTCGTTTGGTTTTCATGTTAGTTTTTCTATGGAACTACTTGAAAAAAGGAGGAATCCCGATGAAGTTCATACGAAATCTGTCGTTCGTGCTCGTGGTTTTGGTTCTGTTGATCCAGGGAAATGCAGTGGCTCAACAGGCGCGTCCCACACTGACGTCTCACTTCAAAAGTGGTGGCCTAAACTCGAAGGAAGAGCGTGCAGACGCCGATGTCTCTATCGCTTCCTCTATCGAGAAAGGTTCCGACGGGCTCATATACAAATACGAGTTCACGAACCACGCCACGCTCGAGGTGAAGTTGCTCTTGTTGCTCTCACAGAAGGATCGCGTCTCCTTTGTCGGCGAGTTCATCACCGACATCGACAAGCCGGCAGAGTATCGCGTCGGACGAGGAACGATCTTTATCGTGCTCAAGCCGCAAGAGGTCAAATCCTTCGCCGTGAAAGACAACTCACCTGAAGTGGTGGTTGCTCACATCCAAGTGGCTCTCGTGGACAAGTACGATTCGGCCTACGCTGGACACGGAGCCGCGATATACTTTCCCGCGTGGGAACACATCTTCGGACGATAGAGTACAGGAGGTTCCGATGAGTACATCGACAGCAATCGTAGCGAGCTCGACGGCGTGGTTCACGTGGACCAGGCTGTGGCGTGTGGCGGGGTTCGTCGCACTCTTCGTCTTCTCCGCGAACTTTTTCATGTGGTGGGGTTCGGCCGTCGACGAACGTCACCCGATCAGTTCTCTGAGAGACTCGATCTCCAGTATCGCGAGCAGTGTCTATCACACAGTGGCGCCGTACCTTGCCACGCCAGTGGACATCGTTCTGGGAATCGTCTGGTTTCTCGGGATCGCTCTGCCGATGGTGGCCATGGTCATCGGATTCGGCGGAACGCTCTGGGCGATTTTCAGTCCCAACGCGTCAAGAAAGTAGCCAACGCGATGTCGCGCTGGCTCGCACCCTTTCCTGTGGGGCCGGAATTCACAGGAACCCGACGGTCGTCGCTTCGCGCTTCGACCGTCTTTTCTTTTTCTTAATTCAAAGAGCGAGAATTTGCCGCCTCTCCTTCGCATAAAGCTACGGAGGGCACAGCAAAGCCAGTGAATTTTTCAATCAATTTTAAATTGAAAAATTCACTGAATTGAGTTATACTTAACTCAATTAAAAACTTGTGGTTTAACAGGCTCACCATCCTGAGTTTATCGAATGGCCCGTATTTGTTTTATTATTTTTTATTGTTATTATTAATTTATGACCCAGGAACAAACTTACGTAAAAATCAACGAAGTGGCTCAAGCCATTGGTAAAAATTTCCAGCCGGAAAAAATAATATTCTTTGGTTCTTATGTCTGGGGTAAACCCGGCCCGGATAGTGACGTGGACTTGTTTATAATAAAGGAAACTAAAAATACCCGCGAAACCGCCCGCCAAATCAGTCGTTCTGTATCCCCCCGTCCATTCCCTATCGATTTTATCGTCTATACTCCGTCCCAAACTGAAAAAAGAAAAAAAATAGGGGATTTCTTTGTAAAAAACATACTGGAAAAAGGACAAATTATTTATGTCGGTCAATAACCATTCAAACTACAAGGAATGGCTCAGTACAGGCATCTAGGGCCGCACAAAAGATTAAGGATTTTGTATTGTCGATTATAGAAAAAAATAAATAACCGCCGAGCACGCTTCAAACTGCCAAAGAACCTCGAAGGAGAATAAAGCTCCCTACGGGGCGGGCTTGACAAGAAATTTTAGTTATCTATATTTGAATTATAGAATTGCACCTTTCCCAGCTAAATAACTTAGGCCTCATTCCTACCTGATAAGAGATTGGGATTCCTTTCACCCTCTTATCAACGCTTCGTTCTTCGGAGGTGTTCTGTGGCTCACGGACCTTGAAACAATTCGGCTATCTAACAGGAGGTGTAGGATGATAACAGAAAACTCTAGTTGAGATCGGAGGCGGATTATGGTTTTAAGAAATAGGATTGTAGGGGATATGGTTCAGGCCGAGGTCGGAGACTTGGCTGATAAAGCCAGTCTTGACCACGACCGAGAGGTGGAAGTGGGGGTTGCTTCGATTCGTTTCGAGGATCGGCGTGAAGCCGAACGCAACGCCGAGATTGCCAAGTCTCGGAAAGAAGCCGGAAGCTTTGGCGTGTGCGAAGACTGCGGGAACCCAATTTCCCTAAAACGGCTCGCGGCCGTGCCCAATGCAGTCAAATGCACTGAGTGTAAAGAAAGGGCCGAGCTTCTTTACCGTGGTAGGTTCGGGCTAAGACAATAATCCTGAAACTCTGAAGGACAGAAAAAGGGGACGGTTCAAAAACGAACCGGAGTAAGTGAATTCTATGCTTCAGAATTTCAGATTGTTGCTTGACGGCGAAGGCAACCGACTCCCCGCTCGCTTATGGTCGGGGGCAAATTTCGCCAGATGGCAGCATAGCCGGGCGGGACCAGTCTCGTGGCATCGGCGCTGTTATAAACCATGTCCCAGCAGCCCTGCCCGGTTCGTTCTTTAAATGGGTAAATCTCTCCGCTAACGTCCGCAATCCCAGCTGCGGGCGTTTTTTTATTTAAAAAATTTGCATTTATTAATAAAATATGCTATATACAAAATATTGTCCTTTTGAAAGGAAGGGAAGAGATGGGTATGAAGATTTTTGCTATGCTCTTTGGGTTCTTTTTAGTTCTAGTTTCTCTTGTTCCGGTCTCGATAATGTATTTGGATAGGCCCCGACCGGATATGTCTTCTGCTGATGCGATGTCGGTTTTCATTTATGGGGATGCCGTCTATTATCTTGAGCCTGATGGAGAAGAAGGGTTATCTGTGATCCGTTCAGGGCTTAAGGAGTTAGCCGGCGCGTTCGCTGTAACCGACGAACCGCCGATTTATAAAATATCGACTGACGGACATCTTTGGCAGTGGACAGTTAGGCGCCGGCGAGGTGATTGGTTTAGACCGCGCGGCGGTTGGGAAAAACCCCCACCTCGTTTATGGCCGGTTATTCAAGCGGTCATGGAAGAGGGCCGGAAAAAAATTAAAGAGCGTCAAGACGACGAGCGCCGGTTCAAACAGACGATCCGGATGCTCGAAAAGTAGAGAAATGCGGCAGGCTAAGGCCTACCGCATTTTCATTGGGCCATTCTTAATTTCTTTTCAATCTGATTGTGATAGGATAAAGTATTTTTATGGAAGACAATGTTGCTAAAATCAAAGAGAGGCTGGACATCGTTGATTTAGTCGGCGGTTATTTAAAACTCCAGAAAGCTGGAATCAATTTCAAGGCCAATTGCCCGTTCCATAATGAAAAAACGCCGTCTTTTTTCGTTTCGCCTGACCGTCAGATTTGGCATTGTTTCGGATGTAATTTGTCGGGCGACCATTTCAAGTTTTTGATGCAGATTGAAGGGCTTGAGTTCATCGAAGCGCTAAGAGTTTTAGCCAAAAGAGCCGGAATTGAAATAAAGGGCTATAACCGGGAGCTGGCCGGCGAGAAAAACAAAAGCTACGAAATTTCCGAACTGGCGGCCAAGTTTTTTGAAAAACAGCTTTGGGAGTCGGAAAGCGGAAAGAAAACCCTTGAATATCTGAAAAATAGGGGGCTGAAAATCGAAACAATAAAGGAATGGCATCTTGGCTACGCGCCTAACACCTGGAATTCTTTGAAAAAATTCTTAAAGGATGCCGGCTTTAGGGAAGAAGAAATTTTTAAGACCGGCCTGACGGTAAAAAAAGACGAAGAGAATTTTTACGATCGTTTTCGGGGCCGAATAATGTTTCCGGTTAAAGACCTTAATTCGCAGGTGGTTGGTTTTACCGGCAGAATTTTTGAAGAGGTGACCGGAGAGACAGAGATGGGTAAATACATCAATACTCCTCAAACGGCGATTTATGACAAAAGCCGGCTCCTTTACGGTTTGGACAAAGCTAAAATTGATATTAAGAAAAACGATCGGGCCGTTGTGGTTGAAGGGAATATGGATTTAATCATGTCCCACCAAGCCGGAGTCAAAAACGCAGTCGCTTGTTCGGGCACGGCCTTGACCGGTTGGCATTTGAAAATAATTAAGCGTTATACTTCGAATCTTGATTTGTGTTTTGATCAGGATTCGGCCGGCGAGACTGCGGCTAAGCGGGGGATTGATTTGGCTTTGTCGCAGGGATTTAATGTCGGTTTGATAAATCTTGCCGCTAAAGATCCGGCTGATTTAATTAAAGAAAATTCTCAAGAATGGCTTGAAGCTTCAAAAAAAAACCAGCCAATAATCCAATTTTACCTTGAAAAAGCTTTAGCTAAGCACGATATTAAAACTGCTTTGGGCAAAAAGAATATCGCCGGCGAGGTTTTGCAGGCAGTAAAATTGGTTGAGAATAAAGTGGAGCAGGCTCATTGGCTGGACGAGCTTTCAAATAAGCTTAGAGTCAGTCAGAAAATACTGGTTGAGATGCTGGCGGCGGTCAAACCCGGAGCCGGAAGCCGGAGGCCGGAAGACGGAAGCCGGAGGCTGGAGGCCGGGCAAGGTTTTGAGCCTGCGTCCCGTTTAATTCTTGAAGAAACTCTTTTAGCTCTTTTGATGAAAATGCCTCAGAAAGCCAAAGAGACAAATCCGCCAGCCGGCGGGCTGCCGGTTCCGGAAGAAGAATTTGAAATATTCCAGGACAAACTGTATAATAATGTTTTTCAAAGACTTAAAACCGGCCAAGGATTCATTGAAGCGCCTCTTTCTTATGAAGACAACCTTAGATTGGAGCTGGTTAAGTTTAAATCAGACCAGTTTTTCGGCGACCTTGAAGAAAAAGATTTAGAAAGCGAAATCGGGCGATTGATAAAAAGCTTGAAAAAAGAACTCATTTTGGAAAAAATCAAGGATTTGGAAGTAAAAATTAAAGAGGCGAAAAGCCACGAGGTGCTTTCGCTTCTTAAAGAAGTCCAAAAATTCTCAACTAAGCTCGCGTCACTTTAATGTTTAAGAAAAAAATCAAGAAAAATTCTAAGAAAAAAAGCCTGAAAAAGAAGGCTGTTTTAAAACGCAAGCCCCGCTCAGCGGGGCAAAAGAAAAAAAAGCTCCCTAAAAATACTCAGAGTAAAAGAGGCCGGCCCCGAAGCAGAGCCTTTGGCTTGCTGCGGGGTAAACCGGAAAAAAATAAGAAGGCTAAAGTTCAATCAAAAAAAGAGTCTAAATTTCTTCGACAAGCTCGGGAAAAGCTCAAAAAACCAGTCTCTCGGCCTACTCAGGGTAAAACCGGAGTTTTTCAGGAGGACAAGATAAATCAGATGATCGTTAAAAGCCGGCTTCGCGGTTTTGTGACCGAAGCCGAGATTCTGCAGAATTTTCCGGAGGTGGAAAAAGATATTGCCGGCCTGGAAAAGCTTTATGAACGGCTTGAAGCTTCTAATATTAACGTTATCGAAAGCGGCAAGGTTTTGGAAGAAGAAAAATTAAAAGATTTTGAAAAAGACAAGAAACTGGAAAAAGAGATCGGCGAGCTAGGCTCTGACTCGGTCCAGCTGTATCTTCGCGAAATCGGCCGCTATCCGCTTTTGAAACGGGAGGATGAAGTGGAACTGGCCAAAAAAATTCTCCAGGGCGACGAAGCGGCCAAACAAAGGCTGATTCAATCCAATTTGCGGCTCGTAGTTTCAATCGCCAAAAAATACATCGGCCGTTCGCCCAATCTCACTCTGCTTGATTTGATTCAGGAAGGGAATATCGGGCTTTTTCGGGCGGTTGAGAAATTTGATTACAAAAAAGGGTTCAAGTTTTCAACTTACGCCACTTGGTGGATCAGGCAGGCGATAACAAGAGCCTTAGCTGACCAGGCTCGAACCATCAGGATTCCGGTCCACATGGTTGAAACGATAAATCAGTACCAGCAGGTTGTCAGACGTTTAGTCCAGGATTTAGGCCGGGAGCCGTTGCCCGAAGAAATCGCCGCCGAGATGGCCGTAGGCGTGGAAAAAATCCGCCATATTCAGAAAATTTCCCAAGACACGATTTCTTTAGAGGTGCCGATCGGCGACGAAGACGATGACAGCGTGTTGGCTGATTTTGTGCCGGACGAAAGCAGCATTACTCCGCAAATGTCCGCCGCCCACAGGATTTTAAAAGACCATCTGACCGAAATTATAGATGAATTAACCAGCCGCGAGCAGAAAATTTTAGAGATGAGATTCGGCTTGAAAGACGGTGTAACCCATACTCTTGAAGAAGTGGGTCAGGTTTTCGGCGTCACCCGCGAGAGAATCAGGCAGATTGAAGCTAAGTCCTTGGATAAGATTAGACAGCATCACAAGGTTGAGAAGCTGAAGGATTACTAGTCTTGAGCTTGTCGAAGGGCTAGAGTTTTTCAATCTCTTTTAAGTCCTTATCCGGCAAATAAAGCAAGATTATTCCTAAAATAATTCCGCCGATGGCGGAATAGGCGTGGGTACCGAAAAACCCCGTGTCTATAAAATCAAGAACATACCAAATCCCCCGCCAGATAAGAACCAGCGACAGGACGATGGCGAAGTTTTTCATGAAATAGTTTAGCAATTTTCGTTTTGGCATATTGGAATCGTAGCATAATTGATTTTAACGGTAAATTGAGATATTATTTTTTAGAGTTTAACAAACGAATATTCCCCGGTAGCTCAATGGGTTGAAAGCAAATAATTTTGCTTTCAACGGGCCACATACATTAAAAGGCCGTAAGGCCTAAAAAATTAAAGGTGGCCCAGGAAGAGCGTTATTCGACGAAGTCGAATTAGCCGCTCTAACATTGATCGGGGAATAGAGTTTAACAAACGAATATTCCCCGGTAGCTCAATGGTAGAGCGGCTCGCTGTGGAAAAATGTTCTTTGTAAATATGGTATAATACAATGTGTTATGCCAAAAGAAAGGAGAACATATGCTGACCGCGCTGAGTATTTGAAACAAGCAGTCATAAAAAGAAGAAGAAAACTGAAAGTGATGCTTGTAGAATATAAAGGCGGTAAATGCGTGCTTTGTGGCTATGATAAAAGTCCATGGGCTTTAGAACTTCATCATAGAGATCCAGAAAAGAAAAGTTTCGGATTATCAGTAAGAGGATTAACACGCTCATGGGAAATTTTGAGAAAAGAAGCAGATAAGTGCATACTTATTTGTGCAAATTGTCATAGAGAAATACACGCCGGCATTGCGCAGCTTCCTAGAGAAATCTAGGTTGAAAAACTTCGGGATAACGGTGAAACCTGTAAAATGGCAACACCGTGGGAACCGAGCATATAACATTTATCTGCTTGGGCACCGTAGAGACTAGATACCGGAGCACCCGAAAGGGTGATGATATAGTCCACGCCATTATGAAAGTATTGGATTAAGTGTAACGAGAAGGTTGTAGGTTCGAATCCTACCCGGGGAGCCATGAAATTAGAACATGGCTCGGCAACGGTCCTAAAAGAAAGCGTTAAGAAAATAATCGGAAAGTATCTGTCTTTAGATGAGTACGAGGTTTTTTTCTTTGGTTCTCGTGTAAGAATGGATAACTTTCCTCGTTCCGACATTGATATCGGAATTCTCGGTCCGGGAAAGGTGCCAGTTGATTTGAAGTTGAAAATTCAGGAAGAACTGGATAAATTGCCACTATTGTACAAAATAGAGATTGTGGATTTTTATCAAGTGACCGATAAGTTTAAGAATTTAGCTCTTCAATCAAGAGAGCTTATAAATTAATGCTCAATCCAATTAGAGAAGATTTCCAAAACGCGCTCGCAAGATTTGAGGAAATATTAGGTTTTGAAAAAAATGATATTTACCGTGACTCGGCCATTAAACGTTTTGAAATTTGTTTTGATTTGGCTTGGAAAACGGTAAAAGACAGGGCGAGGCGCGAGGGTTTAGAGTGTTATTCGCCGAGAGAATGCTTTAAGACAGGTTTTCAGTTGAAATTAATTGAACACGATGAAGGGTGGCTGAAAATGATTGATGACAGAAACCGAACGGCCCATATGTATAATAAAGAAATCGCCGACGACGTGTATCAAAACCTGCCGACTTACTTAGAGTTATTTAGATTACTCGATAAAAAACTGTAACATAAATTATTTAACCGAAAGCAGGGCGATCCTACTTCGCCTTTGGCTACGAAGGATGCAGTAACATCAAACCGCAGAGCCCATCCGTAGTTTAATACGAAGGAGGGCTTTTTGTTTTGACAAAATTTCTGATATATAGTGGTTATCTATGGCAAAAATTACAATCCTGAAATATCGTAAAAGTTTTAATATTTCTCCAATCCCACCATACAGTTTTAATACCACCATCCATAAACCGTCTCATTTTCCTTCTTCTGATAACGAGTGGGTTAAAGGGAAATATTGGATTACGATGTTGTGGCGAGATAAAGTGTTAGGTTTGAGACTTGAAGATAAAGGAACTCAAAATAAGCCAAAGATTCAAATAACAGTATTTTCAGAAAAGCCACTAGCAAAAGGTTTTATAGATTCTCTTATTCCAGAATTAAAACACCGTTTTAATACCGAGAGTGATATTTCTGAATTCATTAAAACATCTAAGAAAGATAAAGTATTAGCTCCTTTAATCAAGAAGTGGGGCGCCATGAGACCAGTAGCCGCTAATTCTCTTTACGAGACTTTTATAATCTATGTAGTTTTACAAAACGCCACCGTCAGAAGAACCCATCAAATGTTAGAGAATCTTTTTAATAAGTTTGGCAAGAAAGTTAAATTTGACGGCAAAGTATTATCTACTTTTTGGAAGCCGTCAGTAATGGCTAAAGTAAGTGAAGACGATTTAAGGAAACTAAAACTCGGTTATCGGGCTAAGTTTCTAAAAAGAATATCTGAACAATTTACTAACGGCGAGATAGATGAATATAAACTAAGAAAACTATCCAGAGAAGAAACACGAAAAGAAGCCCTGAAATTATATGGCATAGGTAAAGCTTCAGTAGAATATCTTTTGTTTGAAGATTTCTATCATTATGATGCCTTGGAAACCATTCCGCCTTGGGAACAAAAGATTCTTTCTATGCTTTTATATAATAAGAAATTAGTTCCAGTCGCTAAAATCCTAAAAGACATCAAAAAAAGATACGGCAAGTGGCAAAAACTCGCTATTCACTATATCTGGGAAGATATCTTCTGGAGAAGAAAAACCGAACAAATTGATTGGTTAGAAAAGGAAATAAGGTTATAATCAAAATAATATGGATGCCTTTTTAGAACACATTATTCTTAATGTTTCCAATCCTAAAATTTCTTTTCCGTTCTATAAAGATTTATTTGAATACTTTGAGCATAAAGTAATTGCTCACGAAGAAAATGACCATATAGCTTTTAGAAAGAAAGATAGTGCTGATTTTTGGATTGTAGCTACTGACCCTAAATATATTCCTCACGGTTTTCACAGAAAAAGGGTCGGCATCAATCACTTTTGCTTTCATGCTTCTTCTAAAGAAAAGGTTGACCAATTTTATAACGAGTTCTTAAAACCAAAAGGAATTAAAACTCTATATAATAGCCCCAAACCATTCCCTGAATATACCAAAGATTATTACGCCGTTTTCTTTGAAGACCCCGACAGAATTAAGTTAGAAGTGGCGTCTTTTATCATTAAATACTAAACTCTTATGAAACTGCTACTTACTTCAGGTGGATTAACTAATAAATCAATATCTAAAGCCCTAATTGATTTAGTTGGTAAGAAGCCAAAAGATACCTCTTTAGTTTTTATTCCGACTGCTTCCAATGTAGAAAAGGGAGACAAGAGCTGGTTTATTGATGATTTGATTAATATAAAGAAACAGGGTTTTAAGTCTATTGAAATTGCTGATATTTCAGCGATTGATAAAAAACTCTGGCTACCAAGATTAAAAGAAGCTGATGTTTTATTTTTTGAAGGCGGCAATACTTATCATTTAGTGAAATGGGTAAATAAATCTGGATTAAAAGAAATCTTACCAGAATTACTAAAAACCAAGGTATATGTAGGAGTAAGCGCTGGAAGTATGATAACAAACAAAGATTTAGCTCTCAAACTCTCACAGATTATTTATGAAGAAGATTTAGATAAAAAGGAGAATATGTTGGGATTAAATCTCGTTGATTTTTATTTCCTGCCTTATCTTAACTCTGAATGGTTTCCAAAGATGAGAGAAAATAACATAAGAAAAGCAACAGAAGGAATGAAAGAAAAAGTCTATGCTTTAGATGACAATTCCGCCTTAAAAGTTGTAGATGGAAAAGTTGAGATAATTAGCGAAGGAAAATATTTAATACTTAATGAGTAATAAAACAAAAATCTGGAGAGAGCAGTTAAAGAAACCAAGCGGAAATCTGACTACGAATCAGGCGATGTCTGAATATCTGATAGAAAAGTTGTTAGAAGAAGATATGTCTCTTAAAGGTAAAATCATCTTTTCTGATGTTAGTTTCCCTGAACTCAACGGTATACTTAACGAGATAAAGGGATTGGATATTCTTGCTGGTTTACAATCCTTAAATAAAAATGGCTGTTTAACTTTATTTAGAGCAGTTAGATTTCCGACATACAAAAGAATCTACGAAGTCCTATACGATAAAGGTTATGCTGTATTGAATTACGAACAAGAAAGGATTTTAGACCTCTACTCTAATAAGGATTATATCCAAAGAAGAGAACAAATCAAAAAAGATAATCTTTTTTGGACGCAACCTCAAGAACGAGTTGTAAAAGGTTTACCATTATTTTGTCTTGTAAATGATGCTCTTCAGATACATAGGGCATTTAGAAGCGAAGAAGATAAGGTCGTTATGGTTTTAATTCATATACCCCACGAGTTATTAGAAACCAGAAAAGCAAAACTAATCGCAAATCCAGCCATTGACCTGGATTATAATAACGAGGATAGAGATTTTGAAATAAGGGATTTCTATAAGGAAGATGATATTTGGGAAATTGATTACGGTGCTTTAAGAGCAAGAGGTATTGATTTACAAGAAATGTATACTGCCGATTTGCCTTGGCAGATTAGCGAGGCCGAGAAATTAGGCATCACACAGGATTTCTTTCTTTTAGATATTTATAAAATTTCGGATAACTCAAAAACTAACGAGTTGAGAGCAAATACGGAAGTATTAAAAGAAAACAAATACTTCCTACACGGATTTTTTGGAGACCAGAATATATTTGGCAGGAGAAAGGCCGAATTCTTGCCTTCTAAATGCCGAAGAATATCTAAAAATGAGTAAAATCTTTATAATGCGGCACGGCGAAGATGAAGATAATGCCAATGGTATTCTAAATGGCAGAAGAGATGCGCCCTTAACCGAGTTAGGACGACAACAGACCAAAATAGCCGCACAAAAACTAAAAGACAACAATATTGATATTATTTATGCCTCACCACTAAAAAGAGCTTATGAAACTGCTCGGATTGTATCGGAAGAGCTTGGAGTAGATGAAGTTATATTAGACGAACATCTAATAGAAAGAGATTTTGGTATTTTAACTGGTAAGCCAACGGCCGATATTAGAAAATATACTGATAAGGTTTTAGAAACTGACAGAATCACTTATTTTCTGGAAGTAGAAGGCGCTGAAGATTTTCCCACGCTATATAAAAGAGCAGAGAAGATTCTTAGTGAAATTCAAGAACGACATTCTGACAAAAATGTATTGGTTGTCTGCCACGGTGATATTGGAAAGATGCTAAGAGCCGTTTATCACGGTTGGGATTGGGAGACTGGATTAAAAACCTACTATTTTGATAATACGCAGGTTTTAGAACTCTTTAAGGAAAAAGAAGATATAGTGGAATAGCAGAAAAATTATATGGCCACCTAAAGCCATATTTGTTAGAATGAAACCTGAGATAGGGGGAGGGGTATACCTTACCCGAAATGCTTGCCCCGTAGTGATGCGAAGCATCTACTACTGGGGTCAGACAACCGATAGTAATTGATTTATTTGGTTAATAACTAACTCTGGCACGGGCAATGCTTTAGTCCAATCATAGGTTCTAAAGCTGTCCTGCCAAGCGAGCCAGTGAGAATTTGGCAAGGTTTTGGAAGTCGCCTCGCTTCGCTCGGCGACCAAATCATAAGGAATTTTGGGCGAAAATTTGAATTGGCGGTTTTCCGTTTTGGGGAAAGAAAAATTTTGCATATTTTATGACTAATTATACTGGAATACTTTTTGCATTTATTGCTCTAGTAAGTTGGGGATTCGGGGATTTTTTTATACAAAAAACAACAAGAGTAATCGGAAGCTGGAAAGCTCTATTTTTTATTGGGATAGTCGGTCTTGTCGGACTATTTCCATTTGTAAAAAATGACCTCGCATCATTAAACAGTGCCAACCTATTACTACTCGGTGTGCTGAGCATAGTGGTTGTTTTTGCGGCTCTTTTTGATTTTGAAGCATTGAGACAAGGGAAAATCGCAATCGTAGAACCGATTATCGGTTTAGAACTGCCGATTACGGTTGGATTGAGTTTAACACTAGCAAAAGAAGCACTCTCGTTTTTGCAATTATTTCTGGTTGGTATTGTTTTTATTGGAATCATGTTAGCGATTACCGCACACCACACTCATCTTTATTACCATAAAAGAATTTTTGAGAGAGGGGTTATTCTTGTTGGTATAGGTGCGATCGGAATGGCACTGACCAATTTTCTTGTTGGTGTTTCAAGCCAAGACATTTCCCCTCTCATAACAATTTGGTTTGCGCATTCATTATTAGCTGTGGTGTGCGGCATTTACATTTTTTATAAAGGTGAGTTTGGAAATCTAGTGTCCGATTTCAAGAATCATCCTAAACCGATAATCGGACAAAGCATTCTCGATAATGTGGCTTGGGTATCTTTTGCTAAAGCGACCACCTTTATTCCGATTGCGATTGCAACAACTATTAGCGAAAGTTACATTGCTTTAGCGGTTCTGCTTGGATTATTTGTTAATCGTGAAAAATTGAAAATGCATCAAATTGTTGGTGTTACTCTCGCAACCTCCGGTGTTATAATTCTTGCGTATTTTTCTTAAATTTGCCGCCAAAGAAAAACTTGAAATTGTCATCGGCGCGGCGAAGCCGCGATTTCGGAATTTCGCGGGGGGCCTTCCTCGCCGCCGCAGGCGGCGAAATGCGTTCGAACTATCTTAAGAATACAGAGCCAGTCAGAAAATTGCAAGGTTTTGGAAGCCGCCTCTCCGCCAGCTGGCGGAGAGGCGGCCAAATCATAAGCAATTATCGGGCTTAAAAATCAGTTGGCGATTCTGCAGTGGGAAGAAAAGGGACCTGACCCCTTTTCTCTTTACAAGGCGAGCCAAGAAACTAGATACGAACTCCGAGTTTACTACTATATTTTTATATGCTAAATTGAATATTATGGCTATAGATTGGACTCAAATCTGTAAAAAATATAAAGGCCTCTGGGTTGGTTTAAAGAAAGACGAAAAGACGGTTGTTGCTAGCGGTAAAACAGTACAAGAGGTTATGGAGAAAGCAAAAAAGAGAGGCTACCCAAAGCCTATCCTTTTTTGTGTTCCGACAAAAATTCTGCCATATATCGGCGGGTTTTAGTCATGAAATTCAGATATCATAAGTTTTTGTTAGACCGTCGTTCGCCTCTTTTTGGTTATTCAATACTAAAAGTTGACTAATTCTTCGCAAAGATTATAATAAAATTATAATTTGTAAGTTTATTAAACTAATGACTCAAAAAGTATTAAAAGTTGGCGATTCAGCCGCCGTAATAATTCCCAAAAAATCTCTTGATGAACTTGGTCTTAAGTTTGGCGATGAAGTTGTTGTAGATGTGGATAGAAAAAAGAAATCTGTTTCAATCCGTCCATCTCAAAAAATGATGAAACGCCAACAGCGAATCGCCGAGCTAACTTTCGATTTTATTAACCGCTATCGCAAAGACTTGGAAACCTTGGCAAGAAAATAATTTGTGAAATATCTCTCTAAAGAAGATATCTTGCAGATTCACTCTATGGCGATTGATGAGACTGGCGGTATTCACGGCATCCATAATTACGATGCCATTTTAAGTTTGGAGGTTACTCCAAAACAAAAAGTTTTTGGAAAAGAGCTATACCCAACCATTTTTCTCAAAGCAGCCGTTTACGCCCGCGATATAATAATGATTCATCCATTTTTGGACGGGAACAAAAGAACTGGCATGATTTCGGCCTCTATATTTTTAGAAGACAATGGATACAAAATTGTTGTCAAAGAAGGTGAAATTGAGAAGTTTGCTTTAAGGATAATTTCAGAAAAATTAAATTTAGATACTATTGTTGCTTGGTTTAAGAAACATTCAAAGAAAGTAAAATAACTCTTCTGTTTTTAATAAGAATGGGGCGATCTTACTTCGTCTTCAACTCCGAAGGACGCAGTAATCTCAAACCGCTGAGCCCTTCCGAAGCTTTATGCAAAGGAGGGCTTTTTGTTTTGATGACTTTGTGGTTAAATTTTCGTATGACTATCCGAGATAACATTTATGGAGAAGTTGATATTAAAGAGCCAGCGCTGTTGGAACTTTTGAATACGCCATCAATGTTAAGGTTAAAGAAAATCTCTCAATTCGGCATTCCAGATAAATATTATCATTTCAAAAACTTTGATAGATATGAGCATAGTGTTGGGGTGATGCTTCTTTTAAGAAAATTGGGAGCAACTATAGAAGAACAGACGGCGGGGCTACTGCACGATGTTTCCGTATTAGCCTTTTCTCATATTACTGACTGGATATTTGGCCAAGGCAGGGAAGGGAAAGAGGATTACCACGACAGCATTCACGATAAATTTATTAAAAATACGGAAATCCCAGCTATCTTAGTTAAGTATAAGTTTGATTTAGATAGAATTTCAGATTTAGATAACTTTTCTCTTCTTGAAAAAAGTAGTCCTGATTTATGTGCTGACAGAGTAGACTATGCCTTAAGAGAGTTTAAATATTGGTTTAACCCAAAGATAGTAGATAACTGTGTTAGTGGTTTAATTAACTTTAACGGTGAAATAGTTTTTGATAATCCTGCATCTGCCTATAATTTTGCGAATGGATTTCTTCAGCTCCAGATGCAACACTGGGGCGGATTCGGAGCAGTAATGAGATACCACTTATTTTCCAAAGCCCTTAAAACAGCTTTAGATAAAGGATATATTTCAGAGCCAGATTTTTATAAAGATGAGAGCTTTATTTCTGATAAGATTGAAGAAGTAAAAGATAAAGAAATAGGTGAAGTATTAAATGACTTAGAAGTAGGAAATTTAGAAAAGTATAGAAATAATTCAGGCAAGAAAGTAATCAAAAAATTCAGGTATGTTGACCCGAAAGTTAAACAAGGAAACAATTTTATAAAATTAAGCAGTTTGAGGCCAGATTTTCTAAAATCTCTTGAAGAAAACAGAGAAATAAATCAAAGAGGTGTAATGATTTAAATAAGATTACGATGAAAACCTGAAAAAGTTATATGGCCACTATGAGCGATATTTGCTAAACTGAATCTGGGAACAGGGGAGAGGCATACCTTACCCGAAATGTCAGACAACCGATAATAATTGATTAACTTGGCTAATTACTAACTCTGGAGCAGGCAGAGCTTTAGTCCAATCGTAAGTTCTAAAGCTGTCCTGCCAAGCGAGCCAGGTTGGATGATAGAAATACTTATGTTAGAATGAGAACAACATGAATAAAGTTATCATTGTCGTTGTGGCTTTAGCGGTTATCGGTTTGGGCGGTTATTTTTTGCTGAAAGATCGCGGAGCGACGGTTCAGGCGCCCGTTTTAATTTCTCCATCGCCGACATCGCCAAGCCCAACTGTTCTGGCGCCCATTATCCAAAAAACACCGTCCAGCGGGCAGAATATCATTACCTATACGGATACGGGAGATTATTCGCCGCCTCTTTTGACCATAAAGAAAGGCGAAACCGTCATTTTTAAAAATCAGAGTTCTCGAACAATGT
>Ga0213870_1000648_pt1 | contig 16115 bp, 15 predicted proteins | sample WICALVC2017_Meta_FD_160119 | JGI IMG/M metagenome (GOLD analysis project Ga0213870, IMG submission 160119) | Freshwater microbial communities from subterranean cave lake in Wind Cave National Park, South Dakota, United States - WICALVC2017 | ecosystem: Environmental > Aquatic > Deep subsurface >... | reverse complement strand
GCGTTGACCCTGGGGGCAGTGTGTGCGAAATAATTTCGGGCCACGACCCCCAAAACCCGCGGCATCGAAAACCGGACAGATCATGTGCTACATAAACCGGACAAGTTAACTTGCTATCTACAGGGCGCCAGGAAAAAGGTGTCAAGCCCTTGATAGTTTTCGCACGAGTGAAGTTCTACGCCTGTGCCATGATCGATGCAAGGGTTTTGTGATACCCTCACCCCTATGCATCCGGCGTTTCTCCTCGGCGCAGTGATCGTGCTGGTCTTGATCGTGGCGGATTGGATGGCGTTCGGTCGGACGACGCCCTTGGTCGTCACGTACGGCGTGGCTGTTGAGCGCGCCGAGGAGGCCCTCACGGTACGCCGAGGGCTGTTCGACGCCGACGGCCTGCTGACATTGCCGCGCGGCTGGGCGCGGCTCTTCCCCGATCAGCGAGCCATTCTGCTTCAGCCGGACTCCAAACGGTTCGGCGTGACGGTCCGCACGGCCTGGCCGCTGAACGGATTCATCCACTACGAGGGCCTGGAGACACCGGGGCCGGTGACGCTCACCAAGCGGATGCCCTGGTCGTCAGCGTTGCTGACCGCCCTCTGGTTCCTGACAGTTGCGGGCGGGACGCTGGCCTATGTTGTGTCCTACGCCATGGCCGGGGGCATGTCGTCGGCCGGCGGCGCGTTCCTGGCCGTTGCGTTGAGCGGGCTGGGTCTGCTGGTCTGCCTGTTCGGCCTGCTGATCGTCGTCGTGGCGTATCGGGTGGAGAACAAGCGGCTCATGGCGTTGCATGAGGAATTCAAGATGGCGCTAATAACGTCCTCCCCTTCGTAAGGAGAGGCACGGTGGGGTCGAAGCTACGGAGAAGTTTTCTTATTGAATGCGTCGGCGAAGGGGCGGCAGTCCGGCGCCAAGAGATCGGGCCGGTCGGTCAGCACCTTGGTGATGATGCCGCGATTCTTTTTCGCCAGGCCGGACTCGATGAAGACGCGCGCGAACAGAACATTGAGCGGCGACGGATCGGCGGCGGCGGCGCGCACGTCCGTTTCCGGGAGGTGCTTCAGCGTCTCACGCAAGGCGAGCAACGCCTTCTCCACGCTGTGATAGGGCGGCGTGATCTGCAAGGAACGATAGAAGAGCGTCACGCGGCGCTTGAACTCGGCTTCCAGCCGACTGCGGATCTCCCCGGCATGTGGTACAGACATGGCGTCCATGCGAGACATTCTACCAATGTTGCCGCTCATCTGGTAAGGTCCGCTCGTGTGGACTCGGCGCCGATTCATCCAGGCTACGCTGGCCGCCGGCGCGGGGGCGTTCGCGCCGACGTTCGGCGGGTGTTCCCGGACGCCATCGGCAGGCGCGATCCGCGAGGCGCTGGCCGTCTTGCGGGCCCAGCGGGTCCCGCCGCCATCCCTTGCCCTTGACGGCTACACGGAGTATCGTGGCGTCGTCCATGTCCACACCCATCTGTCGCACGACAGCACCGGCACGCATGAGGAGATTATCGAGGCCGCCCGTCTCGCCCATCTTGACTTTCTCGTCGTCACCGATCACTACACGCCGCGTATCTTTACGGAAGGGCTGGAGGGCCGTCAGGGATCGGTCCTGGTCGTGCGCGGGCTCGAGGTGGCCCTCGGCTGCACACGCGGCGGCGCGCTGACGCGGCGATGCGCCAGTGTCCTGGCGATCGGCCTCCGGGTGCCGCTCGCGCCGGGACCAAGTGGGCAATGGGACTGGGACGCGCTGTTCACGAGCATTCGGACGCAGGGCGCGCTCTCCATCATCGCGCACCCACGGGGACTGGCGAACCCCGAGTATTTCCGACAGGCCGACGGGATGGAAATCTACGATACCGCAGACACCCTGCGGGACCGCCTAGTGGACATCCCGCGCATCCTTCCTGGTGTCGCCCTTGAGTATGCGGAGTACCAGGAGGAAATCATTCTGCCGCTTATCGTGGAACGGTCGGGCTGGAACCTGGCCGAATGGGATCGCCTCACGAAGACCCGACGGTTTATCGGGCTGGCGGGGAACGATGCGCACCAGAACCTACGGGTGCTGGGCCGGCAGGTGGACCCCTATGCCCTGTCGTTTAAGTCCGTGAACACCCACGTCCTGGCGCCGTCGGAGCCAGGGGAGAGCCGCAAGGCCGGTGCGCCGGGACTGACGACCGGGCGACTGGTGGCCGCCCTCCGCGCGGGCCGGTCGTTCGCCGCCTTCAATCTTTTGGCTGATGCGGGGGGGTTCCGCTTCACAGCCCACGCGGGCGAGGGCGGCGCGGCGCGCCACGACAGTAAGATTGTGGCCGTGCTGGGCGACGAAGTCCCCATGCAGGCGGGGCTCGTCCTGACGGCGCAGAGTCCGATCCCCGGGCTGCTTGAGCTGCGGTGCGACGGCGTGCCGATCCGGCGTCAGGAAGGGCGCGAGCTGCGGCACCAGGTGGACCGGCCGGGCGTCTATCGGGTCGAGGTGTCGCTGAACGTCGTGGACCGCTGGCGCCCGTGGATTTTCGCGAACCCGATCTACGTGCGGGCGTAAAGCACTGAACGACGGGGCAGCGCGTTCGCGCGCGTGCTCATTGGACGCTGATCGTAATGGGCGTCGAGAACATGATGCGTCCGCTTGCGCCGCTGGTCCTGCCGGGAGACGCGGTGTGCCCGTCCAGCGCGAGCAACCCGAGCGGGTGGGCTTTTTCGGTCCCGTAGAAGAACGCCGCCGCGATCGTATAGACGCCGGGTTCCGGCGGAACCCGCAGCACCCACGTCGTGCGGGTCTCATCCACTCGTCCGGTCAGGGCGTCGCCCTTGATCCCGTCAATCATCACGGTCGTGAGCCCCATGTCCGCTCCCCGGGCGCGTTGCTCGGTCCACCGTGTTTGCGGTTTTCCGTTCGGGCCGCGCACCAACGCGGGACCGACAACCTTGAATCCGCTCGCCGTGAGCGGCCGGGCCTGGAAGCGCAGTGTGCTGTCCACCAGCGACAGGCCCACAACGGGACCCGCGCCGCCCGTCGTGACGACGGTGACGTCAAGGCGGCTGTTTCGACGGGCTTGCGTCGGCGCGAAGATTTTGACGGAGGCGTGCCGGTCCACCCATGTGACGGCGGCGAGCAAGGTCTCGCGATCCTCGGGGCTGAGATCATTGTAGGCCGGATCTGTCCTGATCCGATGCAGATGCTTGCGCTCGACGGTTTCTCTGGCGGCCACATCGGCGGGTAGCTCGTTCATCTGGTCGAGGCTCGTCGAGGCATGGCAACTCGCGCAGAACGGCGCCATGTCGGTGACGGCGTGAGGAGGCCCATAGGGGTCCGCCAGGGCCATGGCGGCCACGAGGATCGTGACGGTGAATGCGGGAACAAGGGCACGCATGGGCTCCCACTGTACCATGAATCAGCGGCCCAGGGAATTGAAGGGCCTGTGCTATAGTGCGTGAAAAGGCGCGGCACGAGGGAAGACATGCAGGAGCTCAGGACGGTGGCGGTGGCGGCGGCGCGACAGGCGGGGAAGCTCATTGCGGACGCCTATCGCACCGATTTTCGCGTGGACTACAAACAGGGCGCAACGACGAACCTGGTCACCGACGTGGACCGCCGCTCCGAAGCCGCGATCATCGAGGCGCTGAGCCAGGCGTTCCCTGAGCATCGGATTCTCGCTGAGGAGGGCGGAGAGGGATCGCAGACGCAATCCCCATACAAATGGATTGTGGACCCGCTGGATGGGACGACGAACTTCGCGCACGGGTTCCCGGCATTCTGTGTCTCGATCGGCCTGGAAGTGGAGGGCCGCGTTGTGCTGGGCGTGGTGTACGATCCGCTCCGCCAGGAGCTCTTCGAGGCCGAGGTTGGTCGCGGCGCGTTCCTCAACGGTGAGCGGCTTTGCGTGTCCCGCGTCGCTACCCTCGACCAAGCGCTTCTAGTGACCGGGTTTGCGTACGATCAGGAAGGCCGTCGGAGTAACCTGGAGTATTTCTCGCGCTTTGCCTTGCGGGCGCAGGGCATTCGGAGGACAGGGTCGGCCGCCATTGATCTGTGCTACGTGGCGTCTGGTCGGATTGACGGATTCTGGGAGCTGAAGCTGTTTCCCTGGGACGTGGCGGCGGGGAGCCTGATCGTGGCGGAAGCCGGCGGCCTCGTCACGGATTTCGCCGGCCGCGCCTTTTCGATCTACGGCCATGAGGTGCTGGCGTCCAACAGCCTTCTGCACCAGGCGATGGCCGACGTGCTGGCGGGCAAATAGCGCGTGGATCTTGTCGCCGCCGGCTCCGGGGTCCTGTCGCCGAGCTACCCTGACGTGCTCATGACCTTTCGCCGTCCGTCCCAACGTTATCGGAAGATCTTCGAGATGTTAGTCCTGGAGGGCTTTCAGGCGGGGCTGAGCTGGTTTACCATCCTGCGCGGGAATGACAGAAAAAGTCTTTTTCCTGGTTTTCAACATCCTGTTCGACCTGTCCTCTTCTTCCCACGGTAGAAATGTCCGGTTTGAGGTGAAGCCCGCCGCCGCGTAAGGGTCATGACCTGCGGGAGTACTTACTCCGCGCGATTACATCCTCCGCCGCTCTTTCAATGTCGCCAGCCGCTGCCTGATCGCGTCAACGCCATGGTTGGCCGTCGCCGGCACGGACTGAAGATAGTGTTCGTACTGCGTCACCGCCTCCTCCACGCGGCCGGACGCCTCGTAGGCAAGGCCGAGTCCCGCATAGGCCTCGGTCATCGCGGGAGCCAGACGCAGGGCTTCCCGATATTGCATAATCGCCTCGTCGAACTTTCCCTGACTGGTGAGCGCCTGCCCCAGGGCCAGATATAGGCCGGCGTCCCTCCAGCCGAGCGTGAGGGCTTCGCGAAAAGCATTGACCGCCAGCGCTGCGCGGTCAACCGCCAGCAGCACGATCCCGAGGTGATAGTTCGCCTGGGCCGCCAGATTGTCCGTGTTGTCGGGATTCAGCGTGATTGCTTCGACCAGCTCGGCCATCGCGAAGTCGTACTCCTCCGCCTGGATGTAGGCCAGACCCAATTCCAGCCTGGCGCGCGGATCGGTCGGGGCGCTGCGCACGACGGCACGTCGCTCCTCGATAGACGACCTGCCCGCTGGAGGGGAGCCGGCCTCGTCTGATGGGGCCGCCAGGACCATCCCGCACAGGAGAACCGCAGCCATCACAGCCATTCAGTCATCTCCTAGGATTTATTACTGGGTTGAACGGTTCTTCAACAGCGCTTCCGCCGCCGAACGATACTGTTCCGTCCACGCGCGGCGATCCACGGGGCCGGCCATGGCCAGCAGGGCCTGCGCCTGCGCGCGGGCCTGGGCAGGCCGCCCGGCATCGCGGTAGAATTCCACGAGACTCCAACGGATATAGGCATACCGATCAGCATTCGCCTCCACCGCCTGCGTCAACAGACGTTCCACCTGTTCCTTCCTGCCGACAAGGAGCAGGCGCAGAGGGCCGGGCGTCTCGTCGAGCAGTACACCCATCATGTGCAGGGCACGGGCATGACGCGGATCAAGTTCCAGCGCGCGGATGAGGTGTGTCTCCAGATCGGCGACAACCGTCGGCGAGACTGTCCAGAACGGCCGCAGGTTGACGCGGTTCCCCCGGTTCGCGGCGAGAAGAAAGTGGGCTTCGGCGTTGTCTTCCTTCACTGCCAGCGCCCGCTCGGCGGCCTGCTCGCCACGTTCGTACCATGACAGCCTGTCCCTGTCGAGCCCGTCTCCCAGCGCTAGGCACGCCCGCGCCGTCCGACTGTGCGGAAGCGGATTCTGCGGATCGAGCACCGCCGCCTGTGCATACAGCGTGAGGGCGTGCGTGAACGAGTCCGGCAACCCGTCATCCGTCTGCGTCAGCCGATCCCCCTGCTCCAGCAATTCCTGGACGGTCGCGGCTTCGGCGAATGGAAGCGACCATCCGCTCCACACGGTGCACAGCACCACACAGCATGCCCTGACCCCTTGACCTGCCCGCGTCATGCGGTACTCCTTAGCGTCAGCATGACAGTCTGAAGGGGGGATGTCGAGGGCGTCGGGACCTTCTGGACCAAGACCTCCGGCAGCGACGCCGGAACAGGCGCGCATCCGACATCTAAGAGCACGTATGCTATAGTTCCAGTCCATGTTGATCGACAGCCATTGCCACATTGACGATACGCGCTACGACGCCGACCGCGAGGCCATGATGCAGCGCGCGCAATCGGCCGGCATCGGGCGCCTCGTGACGATCGGCTGCGATCTGGAGACGAGCCGCGCAGCCGTCGCCCTGGCGCAGCAACATCCCTTCGTCTCGGCGACCGTCGGCGTCCACCCACACGAGGTCACGCACATCACGGAAGGCTGGTACGACGAGTTCCGCGCGTTGGCACAATCCGGCCGCGTGGTCGCCTACGGCGAAATCGGACTGGATTACCACTACGACCACTCCCCGCGCGATGTGCAACGCGTGCGCTTCCGCGAGCAGGTGCGCCTCGCCCGCGAGCTGCGCCTGCCCGTCGTAATCCACACGCGGGAGGCCCAGGAGGACACGATTGCGATCTTACAGGAGGAGAACGGCGGCGAATGGGGCGGGGTCTTTCACTGCTTCTCGGGGGATGCCTGGCTGGCGAAGCATGCGCTGGACCTGGGGTTCTCTCTCTCGTTCTCCGGAGTCATCACGTTTCAGAACGCGACAAGGCTGCGCGACCTCGTCAAGACCGTCCCGCTGGACCGCGTCCTGATCGAAACCGACAGCCCGTATCTCACGCCCGTTCCCCACCGCGGCACGCGCAACGAGCCGGCTTACGTCCGCCACGTCGCCGACAAGATCGCGGAGCTTCACGGCATCAGCGTGGAGGACGTCGAGGACGCCACGACGCAGAACACCCAAAAACTTTTTCGCCTCACCTAAAAAGATCCTCGCCCCTTATCCTGCCTCCCTGTCACGCAGGGGTAATGATCGGCAACAGGTGACGGAGAGTAGCGCGGGCGATTGCAGGCACTCGGCCTTGCTGCACGATCGGATCGTCGAACGGCACGAACCGCGCGAGCTTCACGAACGTCCGGCGGTCGAGCAGGGCCTGCAGTTCATTCTTGCGCGCCCACATCAGGTCCATCGTATAGCCCTCACCGCGTTTCCATTCCCAGGGCGTACTGCCGAGACAAAACGAGAGCCCCTGATCCGCTAGCGCCCCATACCGATTCATGAGATTCTTCTTGTACTGAGCAAGATGCCCGCCTTCCAGGATCAGGGCAAACACGATGTGATGCCCCCACCACAGCAGTGTGCGGAACGTGAATTTCACTTCGCCGTCGAAATATTTAAAGCAGTCCAAGTACTGATAGGGGCAGTCTTCGAGGTGCTCGCCCTTCACAAACTGGTGGGCGTGCGGATTGAATCCCTCCGGAGCCAGGAGTTCCACGCCCGTGAGTTCCTTCTGCAAGTCGCCATGGACGCCTTCCAGGATCGCCTTCATCTTCTTCATGGTCTGTGCCTTCGCACGAAAGAACGTCCGGTCGTCGAGCAGCCGCAGCTCGTCCGGCGTGAAGAGAACGGGGGCGGCAGGCTTTTCCGGGGCCACGTGACGAGAGGCTAATCGCCGTGGCCGTTTCGAGGAATGGGCTTACCGTCTCGGATCACGACATCCTTGCGCTGATAGACAGCGTTGTCCTGCAACTTCTTAGCCGCATCCTTTACACCAAAGGTATACGTCCTTCCGCCTCCTCCCTCACCAGCGCCGCTTTTTTCGTATTTCCAATCGGACTTCTGCAAAAAGATCACATCCACGCGCCAGATGATGACCGGTTTGTCGCGTTCGAGTGATTCAGTCGGATCGACCAGATACCGCCAGATCACGTACCAACCGGGATGGTCATAGTGTGACTGAATCGCCCAGGGACGCTTGCTTCCCTTACTTTCGAGCGATTCTTTGGGAGAAGGACGTTGTCCTGATCCGCGTCTGCGAAGATCAGGGAAACGCTGCTGCGCTGTATCTACATTGCGGTGTTTCTCATAATTGCTGACCGAGTCGAGAGCTTTCGTGCCATTCCCTCTACCCTCCGTCGGCGCAAACCTTGCAAGCGCAGGAATGGCCTTGACCGCAAGTCGAAAGTACTCAGGATTGGTTTCCAGGCCAATGCTTTGCAGACCACATGCGGAAGCAGCAGCGACGGTCGAACCGGAGCCCATAAATGGATCGAGGATCACGCCTTGTTCGAACGGGAGGGCCGCGCGGACGATCTGACGAAGAAAGTGCTGGGGTTTGAGTGATGGATGCGGTGCGGTTTCGCGCTCGAAACCTCTCGCCGGCGATGAGTAAATCAGATCCTTGAACGGCTCATCTTGAGAGATTCTCCGGAGACCTCCCGTTTTCCATTTCCGCAAGTTGTCCTGCACACGTCCCTTGCACGGCTTCCGAAAGAGACCCCATGGTTCCCAGCACGACTTCGGCATGACGGAAATGTCCGGAAATTCCTCGTGCGCATTCTTAGGGCGGTCACCGCCCCGGAGCGTGTAGACGACGCGGATAATTTCGCCACGTTTCTCGAAGCCGGCAGCAATAAATGGCTCATACACGAAGTGCGAGACGAGAGGATTGGTCGCAATAAACACATGTGCGCCAGGCACAAGCACCGGCATCAACCGTTCGGCCAGCTGCTTGAAGAATCCCCTCAAGCGCGTCAGATCGTGACTGTCCAAGACGGTAAACCGCGGCAAAGGCATTCTTTGACAGCCGTCGAAAGACGGCGGGATACGCCATACCCCCCCGCGTCCATTGCGCATTTTCTCCAACTCGCGCGGACTATACTCTATCAATCCGTAAGGTGGATCGGTCACAACTGCATGGATGGAATGTGGCTTGGCCTGTTGAAGCCACTCAAATGCGTCAACATGGAAAATTTGATAGGGGGCACACTTCGGCGTAGCCGATGGAGAAGGCGCGGCGGGATCGCTTCTGCTGACGTGCTTCGCAGTTCTTGGAAGTACTCGCATGTCCCAGAACGTCAGCGTGGAATTGTCGGACTGAACACGAGGATCACGTCGCATGCTACCATGTCCCCCTAAGGGGTTCAATACAACGTTAGACACGGCACACTGAAGAAAGTTGCACGGCAGGTTCCCTCGCCGCTCTTGACGCCTTCCACACGGCCCCCTATGATGCGCGGGATGGACGAGGCGCCGCCTACATGACCACGCCGACGCGCCGCGTGCTCGCGCTGGCGCCCATGCCGCCGGAACAGTCGGCGTACGCCCTCGCTCGCTACAGCCGCTCGCCGGACTCCATCGAAGAGAGCCTGCGCTGGGTGCACAGCCATTCATCGGAGAAGTTCTGGGAGCAGTTCTACTACGATTATGGGCACGCCTCGATCGCCGACCTCGGTCACGTCATCGTCTGCTTTGAGGGCATCTCCGAACTGGCCGCCATCCATCTTGAAGACGAGACGCTCTGGGACGGCCAGGCCAAGTCCTCCCGCTATCAGGATTTCGGGTCCGGCGACATGATCGTGCCTGACGGCATTCACGGCACGCCGGTCGAGACGACCTATCGCGGCATCGCCGCGCGCCTCCAGCAGGCCTACCGCACCATGCACGCCCCCATCAAAGACTGCCTGACCAGCACGACTCCGAGGCCGGACGACATGAAACCCGCCCTATACGACCGGACGATGAACGCCCGCGCCTTCGACGTCACACGCTATCTGTTGCCGCTCGCCGCGCCGACCAACGTGGGCCAGGTGACCAGCATCCGGACGCTGGAGAAGCAGATCAGCCGCCTGCTGTCACTGCCGGTCGCCGAACTCCGTGCCATCGGCAACGACCTCAAGCGCGCCTGCGCGACGCCTCCGCTGAACATTTGGGGCGAGCTGAACGGGCAATCCGCCGGCCCCACCGCACCCCTCGCTCCCACCTTGGCCCGGCACGCGCGCCCAAGCGAGTACGTCATGAAGACCTACCCGGAGTTGAAGCAGGCCGCGGCCGAACGTCTGAAGCTCGGCGCCATCGAGGAGAGCGAGCCGGTCGAATTGATCGCACCGCACGACCCCGTGAGCGAACTCTGCGCGACGCTGCTGTACCGGGTCACCGCCTATCCCTATCGGCAGATCCTGGCAGCGGTCCGGGACTGGACCGAGAACGCGCGCCAGGAACTGATCGAGATCGGACTGCGCCGGCGTGGCTCGCACGATGACCTGCTGCACGAGTTCCACTGTGGCTACGGCTTCATCTTCGACATCCTCATGGACCTGGGCGGGTGGCGGGACCTGCATCGGCATCGCCGCTGTCGGCAGATCCGCCAGGAGTTCACGCCGATCCACGGCTACGAGACGCCCACGCTCCTTCAGGACGCCGGCGTCGCCCAGCCGTACCAGGACACGATGGATCTGGTGCGGGAGCAGGTGGAGAGCCTGGTGCTTTCCCACCCGGAGGCCGCCACGTACCTGATTCCCTTCGGCTGCCGCACCCGGTGCCTGTTCAAGATGGACTACGCGGAAGCGGACTACATCGCGCGGCTCCGATCGGGCGTGAAAGGGCATTTCTCCTACCGCAGGATCGCCTGGCTCATGCAGCAGGCCGTCCTGGCGCGCCACCCCTTTCTGGGCGCGCGCATCACGGCCACGCCGCCCGACATCGAAGACTCGCTGACCCGCTAGTCTGGATGCCGGTCCCCCTGGATTCTGAATAACCCTGTACAATGCGGCGCGATGGTGAGACGGTGAAAAAACGCGGCAAAACAGACAAGCCTCTTCTTGGCATCACGATGGGCGATCCGGCCGGGATCGGGCCAGAGGTGATCGTCAAGGCACTGGCCCGTCCGGTGGTCCGGCGACTCTGCTGTCCGGTGGTGATCGGCTCGCCCGACGTGCTGGCAACAGTCGCCGGCGCATTGAACATTCCACTCACGGTCCAACGGGTCACGGATCTGAACGGCACGGTGCAGGCCGGCGTGATTCCCGTGCTGGACCCGCTGTCAGCGCCGCTAGGTTCGTTTACGCCCGGCCGCGTCTCGAAAAAGACCGGCGCGGCGCAGGCGCGCTACATCACAGAAGCCGTCCGGCTGGCGCTGGACCGGCGCCTTGCCGGGATCGTGACCGCGCCCATCAACAAGGAAGCCATCAACCTTGCCGGCTATCACTATCCGGGCCATACCGAGATGCTGGCCGACCTGACGGGCGCCACAGAGGTCGGCATGATGATCGTCGGCGGACCGTTGCGGTTCCTGTTTGCCACGACACACGTCGCGATCAAGGATATGCCGAAACTGCTGACGCCCGCGCGCGTCGAGCAGGCAATCCGGTTGTGCCACCTGGGCCTGACCACGCTGTTCGGCATCAAGCGGCCCCGCATTGCGGTGGCGGCCCTCAACCCCCACGGCGGCGAGGGCGGATTATTCGGGACTGAGGAACGCATCGCTATCAGGCCTGGTGTCGAACGAGCCCGCGCGCTGGGGTTTCCCGCAGTTGGACCGCTGCCTGCAGATACGCTCATCGGGCAGGCGGCTCGCGGCGCATACGATGCGGTGGTGGCCCTGTACCACGACCAGGGACTGATCCCCTTAAAGCTCGCCGCCTTCGGCGAGTCGGTCAATATCACGGTGGGACTGCCGATCATTCGGACCTCCGTAGACCACGGCACCGCCTACAACATCGTCGGCCAGGGCCGGGCGAACGAAGGTAGCCTCCTTGAAGCGATCCGCCTTGCCGTAATGTTCGCTCAACACAGATCCTAAGCCGAGATTCCTCATGGCGCAGCCACCCCTCGGACAGAACTTTCTGATCGACAAGAACATTGTCCGCAAAATTGTCCGGTCGGCGCAGTTGCAGCCGGGCGACACGGTCCTTGAGATCGGGCCCGGTCGGGGCATTCTGACAGAAGCCCTTCTGGAGGCATCGGGGCTGGTGGTGGCAATCGAGTTGGACCTTGCGCTGTGCGCCCACCTTCGCAAGACGTTCGGCTCGCGCCAAAATTTTCGGCTCATCGAAGGCGATGCGGTCACGTTTGACTACGCGCAGATACCCAGCCCATTTCTGGTGGTCGCCAATCTGCCGTATTATGTCTCCACGCCGCTTCTGTTCCGTCTGCTGGAGCAGGGCCGACGGGTGGATCGCCTCGTGCTGATGCTTCAGGAGGAAGTGGCCGTACGGCTTGCCGGGGCTCCCGGAGGCAGGGACTACGGGGTGCTGTCGGTTGCGGCGCAGTTCCGGTGCGACGTGCGCGTGGCCTTCAAGGTACCGGCCTCCTGCTTTCGCCCGCAGCCGCAGGTCGGGTCGGCCGTCGTGGCGCTCACGCCCCTGGCGCGGCCGAGAGTCGCGGTTCGTGATGAGGGCTTGTTCTTCAAGGTGGTGCGCGGGGGCTTTGCCCACCGGCGCAAGGCTCTGCCGAACTCGCTCCGCGATGAGGGCTTCGACGCGGTGCGGACGGCCGCCGCGCTGACACAAACCGGCATTGATCCTCGCCGACGGGCGGAAACATTAAGCATCGCGGAATTCGCCGCGCTGACCGATGCGCTCTGTGTGGCGTAGAGGGGATCGTCCCAGCCATGGAAATGCCCGAACCGATATGCTTTACTAAGGCCATATGAGTCTGCTTGTCACAGGCGCCTGCGGGTTTATCGGACATCGGATCGTCCAGACCCTGCTCCACCAGGGCAGGAAGGATCTGATCCTGGTCGACGCCGGCAAGTATCTCCATACCAGGGATTGCGCGAAAGGGCTGGCGCGCCTTCCGTTCATTGACCGGGCTGATCTCTTCGACAGATTGCCGGGCCTCATGGGCGTGGACGCGGTGTTGCACCTGGGCGCCTGCACGGACACGGGACACACCGATGAATCGTACATGGAGAAGTGGAACACCGCGTACACCCAACAATTGTGGCGCTGGTGCGCAGAGAAGAACATCCCGCTGGTCTACGCGTCCAGCGCGGCCACCTACGGACGCGGGGAACAGGGCTACTCCGACGACCACGCGCTGATTGCCGGGCTCCACCCGCTGAATCTGTACGGCCGCAGCAAACACGATGTTGACCGCTGGGCGCTGAAAGAGTCCCGGACGCCTCCCGTCTGGCACGGGATCAAGTTCTTTAATGTGTACGGCCCCGGCGAACATCATAAAAACCGGATGGCGTCCACGATCTACCACGGGTTTCATGAAATCCGTGAAACCGGCAAGCTGACGCTGTTCAAGTCCCACCGGGACGACATTCCCGACGGCCGGCAACAGCGCGACTTCGTGTTCGTGGATGATGCTGTGCGGTTCTGCCTGTTTTGCCTGGATCGGAAGCCGGTCTCCGGCCTGTACAATTGTGGCACGGGCGAAGCGCGGAGTTTTCTCGACCTGGCCCACGCCTTGTTTCAGGCAATGGGGCTGGAACCCACGATAGAATGGGTGCCGACGCCGGAGAGATTTCGGAGCGGCTACCAATATTTTACCCAGGCCGACATGAGCAAAGCGGGAAAAGCCGGGTACGACGTGGCGTTCACGTCGCTGGAAGACGGTGTCGCACAGTATGTGCGATGGCTTCGCAGTATCCCCGGCGTTTAAATAGTGAAAGCGTTCACCCATCCGGCAGTATAGTATCTCAAGAAAAGACCACACCTATTGTGGTCAGAGCAAAAAAAGCCTAGGTTTTGAAGACAGGGCGCTCTCCTTTCCGATAAAAAAAGTCAAGAAACTTGACCGGCAAGCTGGAAAAACCGAATTCGTGCCTTATTATTAGAAAACCTGTGCAAAAATTTGGAGGACCAGATGCGTAAGTGCAAGAAGTGTCAGGGTTCGATGTTTCCGGAACGTGTGCTAGATATGCTGGATGGGCTGGTGGCCCATTTCTATGCCTGTATCAATTGCGGCCGGCGGGAAGAGGCCGCGCATTGCATTCAGCCCATGCATGTGGCGGAGGTGGGGGGCGCAGCCCGTTCCCGATAGTGACTCCCCGCTGAGCCTCCGTTCATCTCTCTAGCTGTTCTCACCAGGCTTGACACTGCGACAAGACGGGCGTAGCATCGCGATAGAAAGGAGGGGGCCATGGAAGACCTTACTCCGCCGGACCATGTATACCCGCCGGCGGTGGCGTATACCTCGCCACGGTGGGCCTTTTGCGCGGTGCCGAGCCGCCTCGCCTAAGTCTTGAATCCGGTGCCTCTAGGCACGAGATCGCTGAGGCGATCATACACGGACAAGGCTGGGAAAAAGAGGAATCCCGACAAGGGCAAGAGTATGGAGGCGTTCGGTTCGTATTACCGACTGAAGCGTGCCACTTCCCCTCAAGGCGGGTTCAACACAAAGAAGGCGAGTTTATAACGACGAGACGGCACCCCAAGTGCCACGACGGGCCACCTCCCCAAGGGAAGTGGCCCGTTTCGTTTACGCCCCAATGTACAGTGGAATCCTTGATCTCTTCCCACGTCATATGGTAGCCTCCCCGCTATGGCCGCAGCCGGTACCATCAAAAGCGATGCGGCGGAGAACCGACATGAGATGGCGGGGGTGGTCTTCCTCACCCTGGCCCTCCTGCTCGGCCTCTCGTTGCTGTCTTACTCGCCGCAAGACCCGATTCTCTTCGAAGAGTCATTTCATTCCGATTCCATAAATAACTGGGTCGGCAAGGTCGGGATGACGCTTGCCACCGCGGTCTTCACGGCGGTCGGCGGAGGCGCGTATCTGCTCCCGATTGCCCTGGGAGTGTTGGGATTTCGCTGCTTCTTGCGCGGGGGGATGGACATCACGCTCCGTAGTGCGGGAGGCTTCACGGGACTGCTCCTGTTCCTCTCCATGCTGTTGGCGCTTCGACTGCACGGCATCCCGACGTTGGGAAGCGGGTGGGTACAGATCGGCCTCGCCGGCGGCCACGTCGGCGCCCTCCTCAGCGAGCTGCTCGTGGCCTACTTCGCCTCCGTGGGCGCGCACATCGTCGTCATAGCCGGGCTGCTCCTTGGCCTTCTGATTGCGACGCCGGTGTCGCTGGTGGGAATCGCCCAGCAGACCGCGGAGGGCGCGGCGACGCTGCGCGAATGGGCGCAGGAGTGGTGGGCGCAGTGTTGCGCCCGATCAGCTGAGCAGTCGCACACACCGAAAGAGCATACGGTCAAAATCATCCGGGCCGGGCCAGTCATGCCGGACGACGAGATCATCGTGGCCGAAATCGTTGCTGTAGACCAGATGTCCCAGGAAGAGGCCGCCGGTTCAGAGGCTCAGTCGGAACGTAGGAAGCGGCGGAAGGGTCCAGGCCGCGAAGAACTCCCCGATTCCGTGCGGCTCGCTGAAGTGGTTGGCGGGCCCGGGTACATACTGCCCGACCCAGTGACACTGCTCGGCGATCCCGCACTGACGGTGGAACGGCTCAGCGACGAGGAGATTCGCGCGCAGGCCCAGATTCTCCTCCAGGCGCTGGCGAATTTCGGCATTAGCGGCCAGGTGATTCAGACGCACGTCGGCCCTGTCGTGACAATGTACGAGTTCGAGCCGGCGCCCGGCGTCAAAGTGGCCCGCATTGTGAACCTGGCCGACGATCTGGTGCTGGCGCTCAAGGCGATCAGCATCCGCATCGTGGCGCCCATTCCGGGAAAGTCGGTGGTCGGGATCGAAGTGCCGAACCCGAGGCGCGAGGACGTGACGCTGAAGGAAATCGTTCTGAGCGAATCCTACAAGGCGTCGCGGTCGCCCCTGAAGCTTGCGTTGGGGAAGGACATCTTCGGGACGCCCATTGTCGCCGACCTGCGCGGGATGCCCCACCTGCTCGTCGCGGGCGCGACGGGGGCGGGCAAAAGCGTCGGACTCAACACGATGATCCTGAGCATCCTCTTCGCGTCGCGGCCGGACGAGGTCAAATTCATGATGATCGATCCCAAGATGCTCGAGCTCACCGTGTATGAGGGAATTGCTCATCTGTGGCAGCCGGTGATCACCGAGCCCAAAGCCGCGGCGCGCGGACTCCTGCTGGCCGTCAGGGAGATGGAGCGCCGCTACAAGTTGATGGCCGAGCACGGCGTCCGTAACATCGATGCGTACAACCGCGTCGTGGCAGGGGCGCAGGGTGTGCCGCCGCCTCAGCCCGTCGACATTCCGACGGAGGCTGAAGTCGTGGCGGGGATGGGGCCGGCGTCTCTGTCGGAAGAAGACCGGCTGTCGTCCGGCGAAACAATGGCCGCCACGGACCGCACGACCCCGCCG
>Ga0213870_1000647_pt1 | contig 16151 bp, 16 predicted proteins | sample WICALVC2017_Meta_FD_160119 | JGI IMG/M metagenome (GOLD analysis project Ga0213870, IMG submission 160119) | Freshwater microbial communities from subterranean cave lake in Wind Cave National Park, South Dakota, United States - WICALVC2017 | ecosystem: Environmental > Aquatic > Deep subsurface >... | reverse complement strand
GCATAAGGGAAGTGTAGCAAATCCAGATGGTACATGGCAAATTGATATGATATAGTAGTATCAATTTCTAATTACTAATTTTTAATTTCTAATCTCCCGCCAGCAGTCCCGATGGATCGGGATGAGGCGGGAAAATCAACAATGTTCTAATGCTTAAACATTTAAGAATTAAGATTTAATAATTGATAAAAAATTTTAAATTGAAAATTGAAAACTAACGCAGTGGATCCTATTTCTGAATTACTCACACGGGCAGTTGAAGCAATATATCCTTCAAAAGTTGCTCTTGAAAAAGTGCTTCGGGGTGGAAAAAAATTGCGGCTCTACCAAGGATTTGATCCAACTGGAATACAACTGCATATTGGACATATGGTGGGACTTATGAAGCTACACCAGTTTCAAAAGCTTGGACATCACGTCATTTTCCTTATAGGCGATGGCACCGGTCAAGCCGGGGATCCATCGGGAAAATTGCGCAATCGTACAAAATACTTAAATAATGAAGAGCTGAGAAATAATGCAAAAGATTATGTGATGCAGGCGTCAAGAATAGTAAATTTTAAGGGTGATAATCCAGTCGAAATTCTCTATAACGGTGATTGGCTCAATAAACTTAAGCTTAAAGATTTGCTGGAAATTGCTGGTCACTTTACGCTGCAACAACTGGAAGAAAGAGATATGTACCAGGAACGAAAAAAAAGGGGGGCAGATATAAATTTCAGAGAATTTCAATATCCTCTTCTTCAGGGATACGATTCTGTTGCCATGAAGGTAGATCTTGAATTAGGGGGCGTTGATCAAACCTTTAATATGCTGGCGGGAAGAAAACTCGTGAAGGAAATGTTAGGCAAGGAAAAGTTTGTAATGACAACACCACTTCTCGCAGATGCATCAGGTAAAAAAATCGGAAAGACGGAGAGCAATGTAATTGCCTTAAATGCTTTGCCTAATGATTTTTACGGTAAGATTATGAATTTACCAGATGATGTTATTGTGAAGTGTTTTGATCTTATAACAGATGTACCAATCGATGAGGTGGCAAAGATACGTGGATCTCTAAAAGAGGTGGCAAATCCTATGGAATATAAAAAGAAACTAGCGTACACACTAACGAGAATGTTAAACAACGAGACTGAGGCAAAGAAAGCGCAAGAAAGTTTTGAATGGGCGTTTCAAAGACGAACAGCTCCAACCGATGTTCAATCCGTTGTGTACAAAAACAAAAACATCAGCGTGTTGTCCTTGGTTATTCAATCTGGTGCCGCCTCAAGCAACTCTGACGCAAAACGCCTCATCAGTGGCGGTGCTGTGGAATATGGTGGATCTAAATTGACTGACGCAAACGCGAGCGTTACAATAGTAAACGGCGCAGTGCTAAAGGTGGGCAAACACAGATTTATTAAAACCATATGAACTTTTTTCGAAAACACAAAAAATTCTGGCAGATAATCATTATCATCGCCTCAATTACGCTCGTTATTACCTCTATTGCCCCGGTTCTTCTATTGCAGTAAAATGCCATGCTTGATCTTGCGACACCTGTGACACATCTTTCGATGGTCGGCCCCGCCTACTCTCTAAGACTTAAAAAACTTGGAATAACAACAGTTCGTGATCTTCTTTATCATATACCTAGCCGTTATATAGATTACTCACTCACCTCACCAATTAACAAGCTTCAACCAGGAGAACAGGTATCGGTGAAGGGAACCATATCCTCTATAAAAACTATTTATACACGAAGTAAAACTTCAATTCAAAAACTTATAGTAGAAGATACAACAGGAACACTTGAGGTTATTTTTTATAATCAGCCATATTTGTTAACTGTTTTAAAAAAGGGAACAGAGGTTACATTTGCAGGAATTGTTGAACTAAATGGGTTCCACCTATCTATGCAGTCACCTGAATTTGAAATTTCAGTATCAACCAAACAATCAATCCATACTGGAAGGCTCGTCCCCGTATATCCACTTACTCATGGAGTGAGCTCTAAATGGCTCAGGTCCCGAATCTATAGCCTTATCGCTAAATTCACTCCAGATATTAAAGAATATTTAGCACCAGATATTCTGAAGGAATTTAATCTTTGGGAGGAAAGAAAATCGCTCTACCAGATTCATTTCCCTAAAGATCCCCACAGTGCGCAAAAAGCACGGGAGCGATTGTCACTTGATGAACTGCTTGAGCTACATATAGCGTCACAATTTCGAGCCAACGCATGGAAAAAAATCAGACCCGTACAAAAGATTGACACAATCACCCATAAAAAAAGCATCCAGCAGTTGATTGCATCTCTTCCCTTTACACTTACTCAGGCGCAAGAGACAGCGATAAATGAAATTTTGGCAGAATTGGAAAAAGATCACGCGATGAACAGGCTCCTTCTTGGCGATGTGGGTGCGGGTAAAACTGTCGTTTCTGCTGTCGCCGCCTATGTAGTGGCTAAGAATGGGTTCCAGACTCTTCTAATGGCTCCAACTCAAATACTTGCCCAACAACATTACGAAACAATGATAAACATTCTATCGCAGCAAAATCTCTCTATAAGCTTGGTTACTTCGCAAAGTAAGCCCGCTGATCTTTCAGGGGTAGATATTATTGTTGGTACACATGCGCTATTAACTCAAAAACTCAAAAAGAGCAAAATTGCCTTGGTGGTAATTGATGAACAACAACGATTTGGGGTAGAGCAAAGAGCACTTCTGCGAAAAAAAGGCCGATCTGCGCATCTTCTGACCATGACTGCAACACCAATACCTCGCACCATTGCGCTCACTCTCTACGCTGATCTTTCTCTTTCTGTCCTTGATCAACTGCCACAGGGACGATTACCCGTCAAAACATGGGTGGTACCCGCTGCGAAACGACAAGCTGCGTATCAGTGGATTCACAAACTAGTCATTGATCGTCGAACACCCCAGCAAGCATTTATCGTATGTCCGTTTATTGAAGAGTCCGAATCCATGGATACGGTGAAGGCCGCAACTGTTGAATATGAACGGTTGCAAAAACAAGTATTTACCGATTTGAAACTGGGTCTTCTTCATGGTCGAATGAAAAAAGTAGAACGTGAGACTACACTTGGTGATTTTCGCAATGGTAAGATTAATATCCTCGTTGCGACACCTGTTGTAGAAGTTGGCATAGATATTCCCAAGGCTACTATTATGGTCATTGAGGCCTCTGATCGTTTTGGACTCTCCCAACTTCACCAATTGAGAGGACGTGTTGGACGAAGCACAATGCAATCCTACTGTCTCTTATTTACCGAAGTTTCAAATGAGAGAGTGCTTGATAGATTAAAACTTCTGGAACGATTTCATAGTGGTCCCAAACTGGCCGAAATGGATCTTTCTTTGCGAGGAGCCGGAGATATATATGGCACAAGACAGCACGGGCTATCAGATATTAAGATTGCTGATATCACCGATAAGGAAACGCTTATGAAAGCAATAAAAATTGCCAAGCGTCTATCAAATGATGATCCTACATTTTTGTCGTTTCCCTACTTGCACAAACGATTAGAAGCTTATACAATTAAAAATATATCACAGGATTAGACTATTATGACGCCCTTACCAAAACGCAGACATTCCACAAGAAGACAAGGGAAACGAGAAAAAGTAAACCTAAAAGTTACTCTTGGGAGACCTTCTTTGTGTCCCAAGTGCAAATCACCTAGGATGCCTCATCGGGCGTGCCCCAAATGCGGTTTTTATAAATAATGGTCAAATCACAAGATCCAAGACATTTATCACGTATTGCACTTATGCAAAAACTATTTTCTTATAGTTTTAAGTCTACTCCCTCCAAAGAAAGTCAACTTGAACTACCTATGGGGAAACATATCGAAAGGATAGATAAACTTATTGAAAAATGCGCTCCACAATTTCCTGTAGTAAATATCGCAAAGGTTGATGTTGCTATTTTGCGACTCGCACTATATGAGTTATTCTATGTTAAAAGTGAACCCGCCAAAGTTATCATTAACGAGGCCATAGAGCTTGCGAAAGAATTCGGTGGTGAAGGTAGTCCTGCCTTTGTAAATGGTGTTTTAGGAACGCTCTACAAATCACATTTTCAATGACTGATTTTTTAAAAGAAATTACAACTATATTATCAGATCGTTTTGGAGCACCCAACGATCTTTTATCGTCGCAGACTCATCTTAGGGAAGATATTAACCTTTCAGACATAGAAATTTCCGAAATAGTCTCGGTTATTACCCAAAAATTCTCGTTGACTCTGCCTCAAGATCTAGACGTAAAAAGTTTACAGACAGTTGATGATCTTGCAAACCTTGTCGAGAATTATAGTCAGGAGCTTTAATAGTGACAAACGTACTGGACCCACTTTTAAAAGACCTAGGAATATCTGTAAAAAATAAAGAACTTCTCACTCAAGCACTTATCCATAGATCATACTTGAATGAATCTAGAAGAAAGATAACTTCTAATGAACGATTAGAATTTTTAGGTGATAGTATTCTATCTTTTGTTGTTTCCAACTATCTATATCAACAATTCCCTCAATTGAAAGAAGGTGATCTCACAAATTTTCGATCAAGTATTGTAAAAACTACAACACTCGCAAGTGTAGCTCAAACTCTTAAATTAGGAACCTATTTATTTCTTTCAAAGGGTGAAGAAGAAGGTGGGGGACGCACCAATCCATCGATTCTAGCCGATACGTTTGAAGCTGTATTAGGAGCTCTTTACCTTGATGTAGGACTTGAAAAAACAAAAAAAGTAATCGATAAATTTCTCCTTCCACTTCTTGAACAAATAATAGTCAAGAAATTATATAAAGATGCCAAAAGCAGCTTGCAAGAATTAGTGCAAGAGGGAACAAAAATATCACCCGTTTATACAGTAATTAAAGAAGTCGGTCCTGATCATGCTAAAGAGTTTACTGTAGGAGTATATGTAAATGATAAACTGTTGGGAGAGGGATCGGGGAAAAGTAAACAGGATGCAGAACAACATGCAGCACGTGCGGCTCTTGAGAAATGCAAGCCGGAATGATACAATTTCCCCATGGCGCTTAAAATCAAGCTTACCAGAATAGGCAGAACGGATATTCCATTTTATAGAATCATTGTAGCTGAACAAAGATCAAAAAGAGATGGTAAAGTTGTTGATAATCTTGGATACGTAGATCCTACAAAAAATCCTCCGCTTGTAAAGGCTGATGGCAAAAAATTGAATTACTGGATTACTATGGGAGCAACACCAACCGCAAGTGTTAAAAAATTAATAGATTATGATAAAGCTACTTGAATACATATTTGCGAAAATAGTTGACTATCCTGATGAATTACACATTGAGGAACAAAAGGTAGAGGATGGCAGCTTTCAATACAATATATCGGCCCGACAAGAAGATATAGGCAAAATTATTGGCCGAGAAGGCAAAATAATAAGCGCCGTAAGAAATGTGGCCAAGGTTTTGGCAATTAAAGAAAACACCCATATAAGAATCGAAATCATATAAAAATCCGTGGACATCTCCATTCTTACTCTTTTCCCGGAAATTTTTCCACCAATATTTAATACCTCTATCATTGGTCGTGCACAAAAAAAAGGTATTTTGAACATTACACAGATAAATATTCGCGATTTTGCTACCGATAAACATAAAAGTGTCGATGATCGACCCTATGGAGGAGGAGTCGGGATGCTTCTGCGAGTAGATGTTTGTGATCGGGCAATACAATATGCAAAAGACACTGTTTCCTGCCCAATAGATAAAAAGCTTGAGAGAATTATTCTTTTGGATCCGAAAGGGAAATCTTTTAGACAATCTACCGCCAGAAGATACTCAAAGCTATCTCATCTTATACTCGTGTGTGGACATTATGAAGGCTTTGATCATCGCATTTATCGCTTGGTAGACGAGTCAATTTCCATAGGTCCTTACGTACTTACTGGCGGAGAGCTTCCCGCTGCAATCATCACCGATTGTGTCTCTCGATTAGTGAGCGGAGTACTATTGAAAAAAGAGGCAATTACGTATGAGTCGTTTAGTAAAAAAATTTTGCATGAATATCCACAGTTTACCAGGCCGCCGGTATATAAAGGGATGAAGGTACCTTCGCAGTTGCTCTCAGGTAACCACAAACTGATTGAGGAATTTCGACAGAAAAACTCGCTACTCAAATAGATTTTTTTTGCCCACGTTTACCGCAGTTGTTTCAATAGATTGTTCGTCACTCGATACTTGTAATGAGGCTACTTTTGAAAGTATTTCTTCACCTTGCTTATCTATAACAGGAAGCGGTGCATCCACTGACTTGATCATTTTTGGTGGGGGATAAAAATATGCATTACCAACAACAGTCACTTGAATAAAACCACCAGCTTGTGCTTCCCATGATGTTGCATCGACGGTAAGTATACGCCCAGAAAGATCAGTCAATGCGCTCATAAAATTCTCAAGTTGCTCCGGCGTTCCTAGTACCGTTACTGTCATTGGTACTTGGTACGCACTGTCCCCTTTTGACCGCGCGAGTGTGGCTGAACTAGTAGAAATTTCGCCCAACTGGAACTCTGTACCCAGAATGGTAACTCCTGTTTTTGTTTGAAGGTTATCAAAGGTGAAAAAAAGTGTGACATAGTCTTTAGATTTTGGGAGAACATAATCGAATTTAGAATATGATGCAGAATAATAATTTTGATCAAGAGAACTAAGTGCCTTGTATTTTTTTTCAAGCCTCCCAAGCTTAGCTTTCAAATCTGCTTTTTGCAAAAAAATATTATTTGCTTTGGCAAAATTTGGCAGTAGAAGTTTAAAAGAAAATACAACAACAATAATGATAATACCACCGGATGCTAAAAGTATCTCGTAACGGCGAAAAAATGTGGTGAAATCTAATAAATTTTTCATTATTTTCGAGTTTGCCCTGAATCGGCTTGCATAGAAATAGTAAAAGTATATATTCCTTTTTTATCACGCGTCACTCCCTCGGCACGTATTTGAGAAAAGCTTTTACTAACATTCTCCATGTTTACTATTTTTTCGATAAATGCGGTAAGGATCTCATAGGAGTCTACCTCTACGTTTATGGATATTTTGCCCTTTTGATCAATTATGATTGACGTGTAAGTGATTCCTTCCGTCTGTAAATTCCAAATATCTGAGAATATCTGATAATGTTCCTGTTTTACTGAAATAAGTTGCTTAACCACGTCTACTACTTGTGAAGTGAGCGTATAGATTCCTTCTTTTGATTTCTCTTTTTCAATTTGATTTTCTAATGCAGCCACTTGTGCAACTAGTTGGTTATAAGAATTAACATTTTGATTCACATATACGATTGAGAAAATAAATAACGCAACAAAGACAAAAAGGCTGACTGCCGATATGATAGGTACTGTTGTTTTCAACCGTCTAATTATATAGGGCTCTTTCTCTCGGGGAGTTATCAGATTAATACTTTTTTTCAGCATATATTCGCAATTGGCTTAAATGTCTTTGAGCGCCAATCCCACAGAGGTAGCGTAAATGGGTGCGTCAGGGGTAAGTACGGGAATAACCGTTGGGTTAACCGATAAATTCACAAACGGGTTACACACTTGGGAATTTAAATTTAAGTATTGAGTGATAAAAGAAACTAAACCTGGTAATTTTGCACCACCTCCAGCAACTACTATATTGCCAACTTCTTCTTTTGGATATTGCTCCTTGTAATAAACGATTGTTTTTTCTATTTCCTTAAAAAGATTGGTGAAAAACGGTGTAAGAATCTTTACTATCTTGCCTTCTAATTTATCTTCTTCCAATCCATATGTTTTTTTGTATTCTTCGGCTTGAGAAAGCTCAAAACCCAACTCCTCTGCGATCGCTCGCGTCAACGTGCTTCCGCCAATTGGGTACGATTTAGCGTATATTAGAGCATAATCACGTATGATTGCAATTTCAGACGTTGTGGCTCCTATAGTGAATACGAGCAAATTGGGAAGTGTTGGTACGCTTTCCGTAATACTTCTCACCGCGGCTATAATTTCTGTTTCCAGTGAAACAGGATTAAGTCCGGCTAATTTTATGATTCTAATATATTTTTCAACCATTGATATTGGGGCTGCAACCAAAAGTACTTTCATCCGCTTAATAGCATTATTCTGGCTTATCACACAGTAATCTAATTTCACCTTAGATAAAGGTAGCGCTATATATTGTTCGGCTTCCCATTGGATACTTGATTCCATTTCCGAATCGCTCATCTGGGGAACCTCGATGACTCGCGTAACTACTTTGTATGAAGGCAAGGACGCTGAGACTTCCGCTGTAGTTACTTTCATATCGTGTACCAATTTATTGATACTCTCTGCCACAACTTGTTCATCACGAGTACTATTTGAAGTAAGTTCGCGGTATGGAGTGGCTACATATCCAGCCGCCAGAAGGGACCGACTACGATTGTCTTTGGCTATTTGAACAGCTTTTATAGTTTGAGTACCAATATCCAGTCCAAGAAGGATTTTTGCCACGGGCCAAGACTTTCTTTAATTTTCTGTAACAAGCGCAAAATCCAATAATTGTGGAAGCACCCAATACCCTTGTGTTACCTGGATTTTTCGAACAATTCCAGTACTCGTTTGTCCTACAGATGAAATAACTTGCCCCTGAACAGGTAAGTTTGACGAGGGGGCAAGAGCAATACTTGTTGCATTATACACGGGAATAAATCGAATCATGAGAAGTTGCGCAGTTCCCGGTATAGAAAAATCATCGGTATTTCCATTAGTATCTGTTGCTGGTATAATGAATTTGCGATAATTATACAAACCACTACAGTAGCCTCCAGTTGTATCAACGTTTGTCAAAAAATTATTTCCGCGAGCGATGGGATCATACGCGCGCTTCGCATAGCGGTAATTGGTACCATCTTTATAATAGATTGAAACAACCAACGCGGCAACGGTACCTCCAGATTGTCCCCAACAAAGTTCAATCGTAGAGTCCGTAGGGTAGTAATAACCTGACTCATTTATTGTACCATCTAGATTATGTTCAATAAGCCATACAGTCTGTGTAATTCCAGCCTCAGTGAACGGTGTAGTAAAAATATCAGTTCCTCCACCTTGTGTCGTTACTTGATATGAAGCTGAGGCGCCGGGTAAGCTCAGAGTTCCTGTGGGACCTGCAACAACGTCACTTCTCAGGGCTGTCTCAATTCCTGCCTCAGCGGCAGAGAATGCCCTTCCTGATTGTTCAAGTTGAGAAGAAATCCTAATGTCACTTACCGTACGTGAAACGAGTGAAAGTCCAATGGTTAAACCAACTACGGTGATAAGTACAAGCAGAAGTACGGCCTGACCAGTATTTCTTTGGCTTTTGGATATTTGATATTTGATATTTGATATTTGATATTTTTTCACGGCGATAGCTCCTTCCAATTCACCTGCGATCTGCCCAAAAAGGGCAACAAATGGATAATATATTTGGGTTGATAGATAATCAAAAGTGCTGGATCTGTAAAACTGGCAAATGATCTTACCAGGTTCAGAGTATCAGTGTACACCATACCATCCACGGTCAAAGGTGCGCTACCAGGTGGTGTCGTATCGGCAACAGTAAAAGTCTGGCTGACGATAAAGAGCCCTGGGATGGTTGTGACATCGGGTCCTATAAAGACATTTCCATTGACGATAAATGTCACTGTTTCGCTGCCGGAAATAGAAAAGTTTTGGGTAATCTCTAGTGAACCTGATACCATAAATATCGTATGTGGTGTTTCGGCAATAAATGATGAGAGTGTATAGAAGCCGCCTTGCGAGTACAGATAGATTGAATCGGTCGAAGTAAGATCCTCAGGTCTCCCAACCTGAGCATTGTATACAGAAACCGCCTTATCTTTCAGCTGATTCCAATAAAAGGAAAATTGATAGGGATTTTTAAATGTTCCAGACACCTGCCAATTGGTAGGAGACGCGTTACCTGATCCATAACTGCCAACACCTGTGGTTGACCAGACAACACCTATACTGTTAGGATTAACAGTGGGCGTTGGTAGCGAGTCAAGAAAATATTCGCCGGTAGGAATCGGCTGATTGACACTTTCCTGGAATACGTCTCCTCCGCGCATTTTGATCCATGGACCAGGAGTTGCGGTAGCAAAAGGTGTTGGAGTAAGAGTAATAGTAGGAGCGGCTGTCGCTGAAGGACCAGGGGTTGGCGAAAATGAATAGTTTATAAGAGGTGCCACAAAAGGTCCCCCTATCTCAGAAGCATCAGAACTGTTACCCGCGCTATCTCGTGCAATTACTTGAGCAAAAAGTTCTTGCCCGTCAGCTGTCACGACCGTTATATTTGTCACATTTCCTATCCATCCGGGGTCCCACGAACCACCTCCTGGCTGGGTCCAAAAAATTGGATGGTAGTTATTCACAATCCCACAAGTGCCGTCTGATGAGATTACAGGGTCCCATCTACATGAAAATGTAGTTTCTCCTGAAATGTAATTTTGCTCAACAAATGTACACGTAGGCGAATTTGGTTGAGGAGGGGGCGTATAATCCATATACAATAAACGAGCAGGCGCATTCTCTGAGCGCGTACACGAGGGCGTCTCAGTGTAAGCGCTCCACCAGTAACCACTTGATGTTGTCAAATGATGTGATTGCGGCTGCCATTCACTGGTCGATAAGCTCGTGCCATCTTGTACGCTTCCCGGTTCGGAAAAGGTTTCGTGAGAGTTACTGTAGAAATGCGCCCATACGCTGTCGCCCTTGGGGTCGGAAACATCAGCCTGAAAAAGTGGTCTTTGATTTGTACAGAGTTCATGCGCGGGGTTTTGTAGTGACGGAGTTGGCAGTGCGCAGCTACCCGGTGTGACGGTTGAACCCGGTGGAACTCCTGGCCCACCAGGCGTGATTGTGGAACCGGGCGGTGGAGGTTCCGGACCGCCCGGCGTGATTGTGGAACCGGGCGGAACACCTGATCCTCCTGGAGTTATTGTAGGATTTGAAATAGAAGAAGTTGGCGTAGGCTCAGTTGTCGGGGTGGATACGGGTACCGTAGGAGTGGGTGTATTTGTGGGAAATCCGCCTCCAGGAGGAGTAGGGGTTGGGGTCCCAGGAGCAAATGTCGGTGTGACGGTAACCAAAGGAAAATCCACAATCACGGGAGCACCAGCGACAACTGCAATTTGTGGATTGGTATATCCTCCCTGGAGAAACGTTACAAGTGCCGCTGGCGGAGTAATTGCAACAGAGTACACACCACCATAGACGCTAGTAAACTGGTAATTTGATGGAGGAGTAGGAGTAGGATCGGCTGACGAAGTCGTTGAATCAGTTGCGTCTCCAGACAACCTGACGGTCCTTCCACCTATCAGTCCCTCGGCTGGCGCAGTGCTGCGATCGACGAAGCTATTTTGTTCTCTGTAATAATATCCGTAAATTTCATAAGGAGTAGGATTCGGAGTTGGAGTATTGGTTGCCGTTGGATATTGAGCGTGCACCCTGACCAAATCGATCGGTCGAAACGAAAGTACCCCCATAATAATGACGAGCATTATCCCCACTAGCAAAAAAATCGCTTTTCCAAGCATAGTATTAGCATAGCAAAGGCATCTACAATGTCAATTAGGAAGGATACGTATTTTACCGGTAGACCCATCCCACTTCATCAATTTTTGCAGTAGACTGTGTTAAATATTCTTCAATGATGGCAGAAGCTTCAGTACGTTTGAAAGCAACTCTCAAATCATCAAAATCAGCTAAGTATGAATTAAAGTGCATTTCTCGATGGATATAAGGATAACGAGTATATGCATTGGTAATGCTTGCCGCACTGTCATTTATATTTCCACTTTCTAAATAAGTTTGCGCTTCTTTCAGATACAGCTTGAAATCCCTCTTTACTATTTCAAATGACTCAAGAGGATTAAGAAAAAGAACAGTGTCATATTGTTTATGTGCTTGTATAAAATTACCGTTCTGTTCAAACAGCCTTCCTAACTGCATATAAAGTTGGTAATTTGCATTATCCACGTTTGTCCCTCTCAAAAGAGTTGTTATGGGTTGACTCAATGTACTGCCTTGTTCTTCTCTTTGTGCTTTTTTTATGAAAGCTTCTCCTTCTGATGGAAACGACCATTTTAACAAAACAAGAACTACAAAAACGGCAACCCACGCAGCAACAATTCGAGTTGAATCAAAACTAAATCGGTTGGAATGCGTTCTGGGGAAAAGCGCAAACTCAGTGAAAGCATATAACAATACTGAATAAAATTGCCAATCATAATCTACCAATGAATGTAGTGTGGAAGCAAATAATCCGACGAGTATCGCAGCAGATATTCCATTGTGAGCACGAACAGCATGAATTAATGTCCGGATAACCCAACTAATATAAATAATAAAAAGTATTCCGGCTGGGATACCTACTTCACTTACCAGCTCTAAAAAATGGTTGTGTGTGTACCACGACCAGTGGACGGGTTCCTTTTGCAGACGAAGCGATGTATAACGAAATGTGTCCAATCCCCAACCAAGAAAAGGTTTCTCAATTATCGAGCGGGCTGCTTGGTCCCAATACTGTGCTCTCTTTTCAAAAATAAAGGGCTTATAGATGCCTTTGGGTATAGTGCCCGAAATCTTCGGATCGGCAATAAAATTTGAATACACAACGCTTATGATTAAAAAGAGAACCGTAATAATTCCCATTGGTTTCAAAAACTTTTGTGAAGCAGATCCGACGATAAAACCAGATAGTAATAACGCAGCAAGTCCGGCACGACTGAAAGAATAAAGTAACATGCCGGCAAATATGATAGAAAGACAAAAGAGTATGGCGCGTGTTTTTCCTTTATGGATTTTGATAAGAGCAAATGCGATGGGTACAGAAAAAAGCAATATGTCAGAAATTCTGTTATGCCCAAATACCGGATAAAAAAGATTCATTCCGGAAGTAGGGACCTTCATCCCAATGGAATTTCTAAGCCATGGAATTGCCGTTACCATGGAAGCAATGATCAAAAGAACGCTTGCTATAATTGTGCTATAGACAAAAAGATTCCGTCGTATGGTGAGCGATGTGGAATTTTTAAGGCCAATTAGTATTGCGAAATAAGAAAAATAGCGAAGCAGCTCTGAGAAACTACGGCCGTATGAAACAGAAAAAAGTGTGGAAATGGTTATACCTATAAGAAATAAAATAAAGAGCTTATCCGAAAAATCCAGCGCAATACTTTTTTTCAAAAGGGTGAAACTTGTGAGAACAGCACCAACAAGTAGAAGATTGAAACCGGCTTGCCGATTGAGTGATTCCACAAGAGGCAAAAGAATGATAAGAATGACAAAGACAACTTGAAACATACTGCCTTGTGAGCGTTAAACAACAAATAGTATAATCTATTGTTCTATGCGAGCTGCAATGGTTGTGTATTCACACTTCTCAAAAGACGCCAGGGTCAGGCGGTATGCAGAATCACTTGCGCGAAAAAATATAGTAGTCGATATAATCTGTCTCAAGGAAAACTATACTCCCAAAAACTCAAAGATTTCATTAGTTCAATTTCCCATCAATCGAAGGCGCCTCCATCCGCTCTGGTATATCGTCGAATATATAAGTTTTTTTCTGTTCTCTATCTTTATGCTGTCAAAGAGATCACTTCACAAAAAGTATCAGATCATCCACGTACACAATATGCCCGATTTCCTTGTCTTTTGTGGACTTGTCCCCAAGCTTGCCGGCGCCAAAATTATTCTTGATATGCATGACCCTATGCCCGAGCTGTATCTTTCCAAGTTTAACAAAAGACCCAACCACATACTGTATAAATTATTGGTATTTATCGAAGGCGCTTCGTGCAGATTTGCGCATGTTGTATTAACTGCCAATGATACATTCAAGGCTCTCTTTATCAAAAGACACAAAAACCTATCCAGAAAAATACATACGATTCTCAATTGTCCAGATCCACGAATTTTTAAGTTTAAACCAAAAACTGCCAAGATTGGGAACCGATTTACACTTCTCTATATGGGCACGGTAGAGGAGAGATTCGGACTTGATATAGCAATTAAATCGATTGCCCTGCTATCGCACAAGCTAAAGGCGATACGACTCATCATTATCCCAAAACTGGATTATGAAGGCAGTTATCTCACTATGTTGAAAAAAATGGTTGGTGATTTGGGCCTTGCGCAACACGTGGAATTTCTTCCACCCAAGCCGCTTGAGGAAATCGTACCGGTAGTACAAAATGCTGATATAGGTATTGTATTGGCTAGGAAAAATATATTCACGCAACGCATTTTTCCCGTCAAATTGCTTGAGTTTGTCCAGCTGGGTATACCAGTTATTGCAACACAAACGAGGCAGCTGGAAAACTATTTTGACTCAACATCTATCAAATTTCTAAAAAAAACTTCAACCTCTCATTTTTCTAAAGCTGTCACATCTTTATACAAAAATAAAGCTTTGATGAAAGAATTACCAAAAAACGCTGCCCGTTATTTAATAACGCACAATTGGTTTAAAGAAGAGAAAAAATATCAGATGATAATCGGTAGTTTTATATCTGATTGAAGGTTCCCATCGATTTCTTTTGGTTCTTCAACTGAGACAATTGTCGCCTCCCAAAGGGTTGCTTCTTTGAAAAATATGTCTATTTTCTCAGCTGGTTTTACCTTCTGAAACTCCCTGTAATAGTAAGTATTGTCGAATTTTCGCGCATTGAGTTCCAGTGTTAGATATACATCTTTTTTTAGCTCATCCAACCGACGGATTTGCGCGCTGGGGACCTGCTGAGAAAACGATGAGGAAGTCTCGATAATTTTGACAAGCACTTCACCCTTACTGTTGCGCATTTCGCTACCAACTACAAGACTATCCACGACAAACGCTTCTTCATTCAATTTTCTTACTTTAACCCGTAGTGTATAGCGGGTAGTGTCAGGCGGATTATCCCCTAAATAGATGACGTACCCTCCCTGGTGAACCCCCGAGAACTTCGTATCCATCCAGTTGTTGATTGTCAATGGCGTGCCTTTGTACTTGAGATATCCAGAAGGATCACGTGAAGCTCGCACTTTCAGAGTAAGGACCGTATGAGATCCCAAACCCCCTCCCTCGTACGTTTCCTTATCCATTACAATGGCAATAGAGTTGCTCAGTGCTCCACCGTCGGTATCTCCGATTAGGATGGAATTGGCTACCCAGTATGGTATTGCGCTCTTCATTTCATCATAAGGAGAAAGTATCTCAAGCACATACACCCATTTTGTACCACGTACCAGACGGATGAAATACACACCAGATAACACGAGTATGCAGGCAAGAACTATAATAAATATTTTTTTCGCGGGAATGTCTTTTAGTGCCGTTATCTTCATAGGGGTAGCCCTATACTATAGTATAGAGGTGATCATTGAGCAAGTATTAGCGCTATGAAAAATACTATAAGTGTAACTTGTGAGGTATGCAGGAACGGATTTATAGTGCTTATAATTATGACACCAGTTAATGCTGCTTTCGAGAGAAGTAAAAAATTACCGGAAGAATTCTTACCCACATGCCTAAGCGTTGCGATAATGGCTGCACCCAGAAGAAGGATTCCGGTTATCCCAACTTCGCTTCCTAATTCAAGAAACAAACTATGTATTTTATAAAAATTGCTCGGTGGAATGTTTTTAAATACATCGGTTGCTGGCTCATCGATGATGTAAGGCAATGAACGCTCTAGCCCTACACCAAAGAACGGAAATCTATTCATGACGGCTACTGCCTCACGTGCTAATTTTATCCGAAATCCAAACGACCCAGTTGCTTCCAAAGAGCGTGGAAAAGATAAAACCCTGGTTACTGTATTTGGTAGAGTAGCTACCAAAAGCACTAAAACCGACACTATGAGTATGAGTCGCATATACCAAATGCGCCGGCTTAAAACCCAGTCAATAATGTTTCCAGCCCGGACTAAAAACAGATGTATTGCAATAAATGTGATGGTTGCGACTCTGCTATAGGTGAAAAAAATCGCAATGTATGTTGCATATAGAAGCATGATTGTAGAGGATTGACTTTTCATTGGAAGTGGCCACGCATATACAAATGGTGAAAGCGCAAGAAGTACGCAAGCAGTTATATTTGGGTGGCCAAACGTCCCGGTGACACGTAAAAACCCAGTTTCCTCCTCGGTT
>Ga0213870_1000646_pt1 | contig 16154 bp, 9 predicted proteins | sample WICALVC2017_Meta_FD_160119 | JGI IMG/M metagenome (GOLD analysis project Ga0213870, IMG submission 160119) | Freshwater microbial communities from subterranean cave lake in Wind Cave National Park, South Dakota, United States - WICALVC2017 | ecosystem: Environmental > Aquatic > Deep subsurface >... | reverse complement strand
CCTCTAAGGGATGAACATACGCGGCCTCAAAAGACCCTCGGCTCTTTCCCTGCGGGACGGACGCGGAGGCAACCACGCCGTTTCGCAAATGAACAGTCACCTCCACCGTCCATGCTCCTTGCGAGTCAAGGATCGGCCTGCCTTGTATTTTTGAAATTTTCCCCATACGCTTTTTACGCTTCGCCTCGGCCTGAGCCTCGTCGAAGGCTCGCTCAGGACGCCCTGAGTTTGTCACAATCCACTGCTCTCACTCGTCTCCTCGCTCTTTTCTTCGGCTCCCACCAAATATTTCGCGGGCCATTTGCGATAATAACTCTTAAACTCCTGCTGCTCCAGGGTCCCGTCCGGATATTCAATCGTGTAGGTCGCGACAGCAACTCCTCCAGGGTGGGCGTTATCTATTTTCTTCGTTTCTCCCGCGGGCAACTCATCCGTTTCGATATATAGTGGTTCGCCCGCAGGGCTTTCCTCTAGCGTGTAGGGGCCGTCTATCGAGGACGTTCGACCATCGCTTGTCCCGTAGAGCTCAAATGTTGCCTTGTCCTCCTCGACATATCCCTGAATAAGAATATATGCTCCCGTATCATTCACAAATTTGAAGTCAGGATTGGAAGAATAAATCGTTGCGTCAAGCCCGGGACCTATGAAATTTCCCTCGCCATCCCATTCGTAGTACGGCACGCGATACGAGTGATTACGACGCGAAGTTACAGGCAGTCCCGCGTCTAATATCGAACGGAAGAGGGTTGTCGAGACCTGACATAGCCCGCCCCCAAATTCGGGAATGGTTTCATCTCCCTTAATGACAAGCTCAGGCAAGTATCCGGTTGTATTATCAATACTCCCAAGTGATTCTAACGTGGAAAACTCCTCTCCCGGCGGAATAAGTATTCCCGACAAAAATCGCACTCCGTTTTTTATATTATGAATTCTATTTTTTGGGCTTCCGGTAAATGGGGTAGTGGCCGTACCGATAAGTTCCACAATTCCGAGGTCCGCCGCGGAGCCCTCGCTGGTCGGCTTTTTCACTACCACCGGAAGTGACAGCTCTTTCATTGTGCCCTCCCCTGAAATCCGATCTTCCAATGTTTTGACAATAAGGTCTATGGCATCATTTTGGACAAGCGCCCTCCCATGCTTAGGAACCACAAATTCAACCACCTTTCTATCCTCCACTTTCACTGTGGGGTTTTGGGGCGGAATATCAATTTGTTCTGCCACGCTCACCACGTATTCGCTGAGTAGTTTCGTATCCAGCGCGGGCACGAGGCGGTTTCTTTCGTAGCGAGAAACAATCCATGAGCCAATCATTTCCCGTTCAATGCGAAATTCCTGATCTTGATATGAAAGGATGATCGGATTTGATATCACTGCCTCTACCTTCCCTTTCGCGGAATCTCCGGACTCGGGATCCACAAAAAAATTATCGACTTCAAGCGTCAGGGCAACGGGAGACAGATCCAGATTTCCTAGGCGCGAAAGAATTGCTTCTTTTGTTTTCGTGCGATTCAGAATCCTCCCAGGCTTAGTGTCGTAAAGAATCCGCACCTTCGTCCCCCGAATATCAAACCGTATGTCTTTACGAGGAATATCGTATGCCTGGGCTAAAATCGCAATTTCGCTTGCGAGCTTCTCCTCGTTTACCTCAATCCTTGCCGACAACACCCGCATTGAGAAGGGAGCAGTAATCCTCGCGCGCAATTGTTCCAGCCACGACCCCCGCCGGCCGAATGACCAGGCATGTTCTGCCAACGTCTCGGCCGGGAGCGTAAGATCAATGTTGTCCGGATCAATTATTTCTTCGTTCCCCTCAATTACAACCTTGATGCCTTCCCGGAAGAATACTTCAAACCGTTCACGCAACTTTGCTGCCGCTTCTTTTTGCGTCATTCCGCTTACATCTACCGCCGCGATTGATACGTGGGGAAGGGTTTTGTCGGAGTACACAAAAGTGTACATACCAAAAAGAGCGCTCAGCGCAACCACAACGCCCAAGAGTACCGAATACAATTTTGCGGGAGTAACCCACAATCTTCGCATTTTCAATTTCTATTCTTGTTGTGCCAGGGCCGCATCAATCACACTTTTCACGGCGGCTAGTGGTTGCGCGCCAGATATCACGGACTTTTTCCCATCCGGCCCTATGAGGATACTATAAGGAGTGCCGAGCCCCCCTGAGCTGATAGCGTCGTCGAGGTCTTTTTGAATTTCGTCTTTGTATGTTCCGCTCTCCAAACACTTTTGAAATGCTGTGGTATTGAGCCCTATGTATACTGCAATTTTTGAAAGCTCGCCTTCCTCAAGTAGATTATTCGATGGGGTAACCTCAAAGAGCCTATCCAGATACGCCCAGAATTTTTCATTCCCGCCAAGCTCGGCAGCGCACTCGGTTGCCTCAGCCTCTTTTCGAGCTTTAGAATGAAGTGCATCAAGCGGAAAGTGCCGATACACCCATGATACCTTTCCGCCATATTCGTTCAATACCTGTCTCATGGTCTCGTGAAACCGTTTGCAGAAGGGGCACTCCGTGTCCGAAAACTCAACAATCGTAACCGGCGCATCAATACTCCCGCGAATATGGTCATCTTTGGTCACCGGCTTTATATTGTTGGTACTCGATGGAACATCGCTCGGCTGATCCTCTGTCCCTCCGCTACCTTCAACTGCTGTTCCTTGGGGCTGACCTTGCCGCAGTCCTTGTCCGATATTCGGATTGTTAGAATACATAATTGCCCCGGCAATGATCACTCCTGCAACAATAATCGCGCCGGGAACCAGCATATTTGAGTCTGATTTTTTTTCGCCCATGATTTGCGTATAGAGTATTGAGTATGAAGTATGGAGTATGGAGAGTCACCCTTCCCTCAATACTCTATACCCTATACTCTATACTCTTTTTACATGACACATATGTTAAACTTCGCAAACGTCGCCTCCTCCCAAGATCAGGATATCACAACAATTTTCTTCCTCTCCTTAATATACCCTACCAACAGCTGGGCTGCAAGGGCAAACATAAGAACGAGGTATCCATAGCTCTCGATAAGCTCCAACACAACGCCGCCAAACATGTATACCAGGCCCACCCATAACGTAATCCAAAATAATCCCGCAAAGGAACTGAGAAACAAAAACTTTGGGAGGGAGTACCTGACGATACCCGCAGCAGTTGCTACAAAATTTCCGGTTTGGGGATGAATATACCATATGAGAAACGCCACCGGCGCCCATTTTTCAAGCGCGCGTTGCGCTGACACCAAGCGGTTTCGAAAGAACTGAAATCGGATAAAGAGCCGATAGAAACCATAGCGGCCAAGAAGGTAATCGACAAAAAATCCAAGTGAGAAACCGCAAAACACAACCGCAATGAAAATCCAAACTGGAACAATGCCTCGACTGAACAGTGCTCCGGTAATCACCGCAAAGGACCCTGGGAAATACCAGTTTACAAAGAGTATGCCCTCAATAATGCTTGTTAAAAAGATAAACGGAAGCCCCCATTCAGCGTAAAAGTGCTTTCCAAAGTTAAACGCCATATCAAAAAGTGACACATCGCGAATTTGATCAAGTACAAAAAAGAATACGATCAAGCCAAACACGAGCATCGAAAATCTGCCTTGATTCCTGGAGTAGGTGACGAATTTTACAAACTCATTCTTCATGAAAGCTATGGACATCACACCATATAACAAAAAACCCTCCGGTAATGAGGATAACAATCGCTCCGATAATGAAAGAATGTCCGCTGCTTATGTACTCTCAACATCTATTTCCCGCCCAATATCAAGTAGTTATACGCATCCAGAGCCGCTTTTACGCCGTCTCCGGCAGAGATGTTATTTTGCTTAAAGGGATCGTCTGTCACATCGCCCCCTGCCCAGATGCCAAGCAGTGACGTGCGGGAGTTTTTGTGGTCAACCACAATCTCGCCATATTTGTTCGTTTCCACAAGATCTTTCACCATATCCGAGTTTGGCACGGAGCCAATTTCCACAAACACGCCCTGGAGAACAAGTGTTTTTACATCTGCGCTTACGCGGTCTCTGTACTTGAGCCCTTCCACAAACTTGCTTCCAAAAATCTCCAATGTCTCCGCGTGAAAAATAATTTCAGCTTTATCGGAGACTCTTACTTTTTCTTGCGTTACCGGATCTCCTTTGAGCGTATCGCCGTATTCGAGGACCTTCACGCTCTTTGCGTACGGAAGTAAATCTATAACTGCCTCAAGCCCGGCATTCCCGCCTCCAATCACCGCGGTATCTTTGTCTTTGAATAGCGGCGCGTCGCAGGTACTGCAGTACGCTACTCCCCTTCCATCTAGTTCTTTCTCTCCGGGTACGCCAAGTTTTTTGCGGCGCGCGCCCGAAGCAACAAAAACAGTTTTTGCTTCGTATGTATTCCCCTTCTTCGTAGAAATTATAAAATGAGTATCATACTTTGCCACTTTTATCACTGTATCAGACACAACAATTTCAATGTCCTCTTGCGATCTTACGTGCCCTTCAAGCATTTTCGCAAAATCAAAGCCAGGAACATTTTTTGTTCCAATCCAGTTCTCAATTCCGGCCGATACCACAGACTGGCCACCCCATACTTCGGTAATCAAAATTGTTTTTAACTTTTTTCTCGCGGCATATACACCCGCGGCCACTGCCGCAGGCCCACCGCCGACTATGAGAAAATCAAACATGGAAACTGCGGAACTGACGCGGAAAACCCAGGGCATGTTCCGTTTCAGTTCAGTGATTATTCTTCTGGATTTACATAAAACAACACCAGTGCGTCGTACCGACTTACAATGCCAACGACCCTACTATCCTTGTCTACCACGGGAATTGGGTTTACCCGGTGGTGCTCCACAAACGCCCTTACCATTTCTTTCGCCGTGGCATCCGCAGAAAGTGTTATGGGGTCTTTGTTCATCACTTCCTCCACTGTAGTATTTTTCAGCTTCTCTATTCCTTCTTGAAGCCGCTCAAAAAGCTCCGTGCCAGAAAGTTCCGAAAAAAAACTCTCAAGCGTAAAACTTTTCACCAAGAGGTCATATTCGGTAATGATTCCCAACAGGCGATTTTCGTCGTCGATTACCGGCAAGCCGTTGAAATAGTTGCTGGAGATAATTTTGTGCGCTTCAAAAACAGACGTCTCCGGACGCACGGATACAACCTCTTTTGTCATGATATCTTTTACTGTCAAAGATGAAGCTGTCATAATAGCAGTATACTACATTCTTACACATTAGCACACATTACACACAATAGAATTTTGTGACATATACACAAAAATGAGGGTGGGGATAAATTTTCTCATAAATAAACATCTCGCAGAGGCGGGATGTTTATTCCTTCATAAACTAGGGCATGTTTTGTTTTACTTCGCCGTCACGCTAACACTATGAGTGGCTGTGTTTCCCGCGGCGTCGTATGCCTTTGCTTGAATAGTATAGGTGGCTTTGGTCTTACGCGGAACGCTCCAAGAACAATTATATGATAGAGTTGTGTCTGTGCAAGTAAGAGAACCGTTCACATAGAATTCGACCTTCGTTATTCCTACATTATCCGAGGCAGTCGCGGCAATAGTGACAGCTGATTTTCTTGGAACAGTTGTACCATTAAGAGGGGAGGTGATAGAAACAGTGGGCTTCGTGGTGTCAATCGAGCAAACAGGGAAAGAATTCTGCCCACCACTTGCGTAACTACAAATTCCACTAATGTCGAATATGTTGATGAAGTTGTTGCCATCAACATCTGCTCTCCTTTCTTGTTCCGTGGTAACGGTGTGACCAAATAAAGTCTGTGCCACGGTACAGTCGTTTGAAGTTACAAAACCGTCAAAGTCAACATCACCATAGCTATCACAAGGCGGAATTCTTGTGGGAGAAAACTTTTGGATACGACTATTGCTACTGTCTGCAACATAAACATTGCCGCTTGAGTCAGTCGCAATACCCCTAGGATTAAGGAACTCCCCATCACCCGAACCAAGAATTCCCCATTTGGTTATGAATACACCCGTTGATGTAAACTTTTGGATACGACTATTGCTACTGTCTGCAACATAAACATTGCCGCTTGAGTCAGTCGCAATACCAAAAGGAGCACTGAACTGCCCACCGCTTCCAGAACCAAGAATTCCCCATTTGGTTATGAATACACCCGTTGATGTAAATTTTTGGATACGACTATTGTTACTGTCTGCAACATAAACATTGCCGCTTGAGTCAGTCGCAATACCCCTAGGGCTACTGAACTGCCCATCACCCGAACCATTAGTTCCCCATTTAGTTATGAATACGCCTTCTGATGTGAATTTTTGGATACGACTATTGCCAGTGTCTGAAACATATACATTGTTATTTGAATCAACCACAATACCAGCGGGAGCGTTCAACTGTCCATCACCCGAACCAAGAATTCCCCATTTGGTTATGAATACACCCGTTGATGTAAATTTTTGGATACGACTATTGTTACTGTCTGCAACATACAGATTGTTACTTAAGTCAACTGCAAGACTAAAAGGGCTACTGAAATGTCCATCACTCGAACCAAGAATTCCCCATTTGGTTATGAATACACCCGTTGATGTAAATTTTTGGATACGACTATTGTTATTGTCTGCAACATAAACATTGCCGCTTGAGTCAGTCGCAATACCCGTAGGGAAACTGAACTGTCCATCACCTGAACCATTAGTTCCCCATTTAGTAACAAAGTTATAAACGATTGAACTTACAGCCACAACATTTGTAGTTGTTTGATAAGCAGAATTAGAATTGACAGTTAAGCGAAGGGAATAATCCTGATCTAGACTTAAAGATGATGTATCCCATGTTCCCAAGTTACCATTACTTACAGGTTGTATTCCGCCATTATTAAGAGAAATACCTGTTGTTGACCAGGAAGCAGGTGAAGAACCTATTCCCCATTCTAATTTATAGTTTACAAATGCGGCGCCATTTTTGGTAAGAGCAGTGCCTGCAACATTAACTCCTGATCTAGATAGGATTGGATTAACAGGAGATGAAATAACTGCGTCTATATTATCAACCTCTACATCATGCACTTGGAATTGGTAAATCTTACTTAAAGTGTCAGTGGCGGTAAGCCGGAAAATATACACGCCATCGTTAATCTTACTTGTATCAACTGTTGCAAGAACGCCATTGTTGGTAACTTGGGTAGTTGAGCTTGCTATTGTGGACCAAGTGGTAGGCGATCTGCCTAAACCAGCCTCAATTTTGTAACTGGCAAAATTCGGACCGGGAGTGCTTCCGAAGATTTGATAACTGGTTCCAAAGATAATAGATCTACTTTTAGGAGTTGTAATAATTGGAGCAAAGGGATGGGTAGTAGCAAGATTCATAGATCCTGCTGCATTGATTCTTCCATAGCCAAATGAACTGTCTTTCCCAGGTGACCCTAAATCATCAGCGCCATTTCTTATGATCTGTCTTATTTCTTCATTGGTAAGAGTAGGATTTTTGGCAAGAAGAAGAGCCGCAAGACCTGCAACATGGGGAGTAGCCATGGATGTGCCTGAAGCCCTGCAATAATTACCGCATGCTGGAATGGCGCCCCAAATGATGGCCATTGCTGCTTTTAAAGATAAAATATCCACTCCTGGAGCAGCAACATCAATCTTTTCACCCCAATTAGAAAACCAAGGCTTGGCATCAGTCGAATCAGAGGCTGCAACTGTTATTGCATAATCAGATGAGGCTGGAGAGAAATCAAGGGCATCACCATTGTTGTTTCCAGCTCCCGCCACTATTACCGTTCCCTTATTATGCGCATATTTTATTGCATCATCTAGGGCAGAGCTCTGAAACACACCTCCCCAGCTATTAGAAGAAACCTTAGCTCCATTATCAGCAGCGTATTGAAGAGCTTTAATGCCATCTAAGCTAGAACCGCTACCATTAGAACCTGCGTACTTCAATGCCATAATTTTGCTTGTCCAGTTAACTCCAACAACTCCAATACCATTGTTCCCTACAGCAGCAATTGTTCCAACGGTATGAGTGCCGTGGCCGTTATCATCCATAGGGTCATTATCGTTGTTAGCCCAGTCCCATCCATAATAGTCATCTATGTATCCATTACTATCATCGTCAACTCCATTGCTTGGCGTTTCAGATGTATTGACCCACATATTAGAAGTAAGGTCTTCATGGTTTCTATCAACTCCTGTATCAATATCTGCAACTATTATTGACGCTGATCCTTTAGTTTGTTCCCAAGCAGAGGCAGCATTAATTTTTTTTAATCCCCATAGGTCATCGTAAGGCTGTCCCCACGATCCTTTCGAGGAGTAATAGGGATCATTAGGAATAGCAGTCGTATGGACGATATAGTTTAAGTCAACTTCTTCAATGTTGGGGTCATTCTTTAATTCACTAATAAGTTGTTGAAGAGAAGAAGAATTTGAGTTAGGAAGTAGTTTTTGAAATTCAATTTTGGGTGCTATTTCCTTGGTATCACTAAATTCAATTATTCCTGTTTTATGATTAAACTTTCCTTTAATTATCTCTTGAGGAGCATCAAGGGTAATTTTGTACCATGAGAAAAGATCGTGAGAGGAATCAGACTTTACTCCTTTTTTAGCAAGTTGTTCAAGGGATTTTACTTTGTGTTTCTTATGAACTTCGTTTAGTGATGATATTCCCGTATCTTCGGGATTCCCTTCTTTGATCTTATCTTTCTCGCTTTTTTTTATCTTAACGAGGATTTCATTGGAGGAAAACTCGGATTGTTCGTGAGGCGCTTGTAATATTATTTCAGCTGCCTTCGTCGTCTCAAACTCCACCTGCGCGATCCCTGATGGCCGCGTTGTATTCGACGCGACAAATGCCACCCCCGTAGTAATGCCCGCCATAATGCCAATAACCAACCATGCCTTCCACGAGGTTACTTGTCCTCTGCCTATGACAAGATACTTCTTCTTAAAAGCGCCGACAACCTCTTCGGCAAGAATATCAGCTGAACGTATTTTTTTATTATGGTTTGAGTCCATAGTATTAAAATTTAATTTATAATAAAATTTCCCCTTGAACTCGTAGTGGATTTTCGCTTGAAACTATTTATGTGAGCCATTAAACCACATAATATTTAATCCTCGCGTCATTCCAGCCCCGTATCAAAGTACGGGGTAAACTCCAGCTGGAATCCAGAGTAAATCTCATATAATATGTTTAGTAAGTAAGCGCAGTTTACTTGAATTTGGCCCTGGATGCCAGCTTCCGCTGGCATGACGAACCGTTTACCCAATATGAGTTCCTTACTTTTTATTTTACATCAAATAAGCAAAAGAGGGGTGTGTATAAGTTTTAGTCCATAATAAACATCCCGCAGAAGCGGGATGTTTATTATGGCGTCAACTTGATGACTTAAAAAAGCTTTACCGCATCGGATCTGCTCACGATGCCAACTCCTTTGCGCTTTTCGTCATCGAACTACCCGCAACCCATTGAAATAGTAGCTGGAGATCATTTTATGCGCCTCAAAAACAGACGTTTCGGGATGCACGGAAATAACATCTTTTGTCATTATGTCTCTCACGGTAAGAGATGAATTTGCCATAGTATAAGTATACTATATTTTTGTATGAGCGCAATAGAATCTTGTGGCATATACAAAAATTAGGAGGTGTGGATAAATTTTTATTAAAATTTATTCTGCGCAATGAACTCGCGAAACATTTCTATCCTGCGGACATCCGCGGGATTAAAAAGAAAATGTTGTACATCGCGCCCTAGCGCATTAAAATCCAGCTCTTTTGTAGCTTCTAATAATCGCCCCTGCAGGATCTCGCCATTTTCTATACCAAGCTTTATTTTGAGGTAATCATAATTCGGTTTCGCAAATGAAAACAAAAACACAATATCATAGAAATCACGACCTTTTGCCCGTTTGCGGTTCATAGCGGCAAAAATTTTCTGTGAGAGCAGGATATCCGGCGGAGTCACAAATATCTCTGAAAACACGTCAAACTTATTTATAATTTTCTTGTCCGGATGATAAAGAAAATCATGCGACAAGGAATCTATTTGTATCATGATCTTTTCGTCGCGGTGTTGCGAGAGTTCATTTAAGAAAAGAATATCCGGCAGGCGCACGCGGCATCTATAGGCATCTTTACCGGCCGTATCCACTTCAGCGCGCAACCCTTCTGCCTCAAGCGCGGCCTTCACTTTCTTTGCAAGACCAGAAAAATCATCTTCCGATAAACCAAAGTTATCAAAATCCAGATCTTCTGAAAATCGGGTGTTATCATATATCAGACGGAGCGCGGTTCCGCCGAGGAAACAAAGCTTTGGGGCATATTCTGAAACAAATACAGTTTCGAGAATCTTGTACTGCAAATACTCACGGAGGAGTGCGCGTTTGAACGGCCGCAGTGACTCCTGGTACTGACTCACAATTTGTTGAAGCGTGAACATATTAGTTTGCGAGTTTTACAAATTTTAAAAATATTTTTACTCTGTCAATGAATCGTTTATCGCCGAATGCATCGGCATATTCAAATAACTTTTTCTCCTCTGTCATAGCCAAAAATTCCTGGCTATTAAAACGCCATTCATAAAAATCTTCAGCATCGGTAATTTTTGGATTTAGATACAAATAATCCAATACCGCTTTTTCTGCTTCGGCAATTTTGTATCCTTGCCCATTATACTCTCCCAATCTATAGCCAAACAATAATTCCGGCTTGATTTTACGGTAGACAAAGTCAGCGATCGGAGTTTTAAAACGAGCAGTTTTTTTGCTTGAAACAGATGTTATAGAATATACCCCCTCGGGAATAAGGCCATAGTATGAAAGAGCCATTTCTAGAGACACATATGAGGATGGGTACAGACGGTTCGCAATAAGGAAAAGCGCCTCTTCGTTGAGAGATGTGTCAGAAAAAATATAGTAGCCCCGGCGAAGTTTCTTGATATATCCCTTGTCCTGCCATTCATTCAGCCGTCTGCGATCAAAATCCGGTTCAGCTTTTCTCATATCTGCCAGAGAAAAAATCAAGAAATCCTTAAAATAATCCTTGAATTGATTATACAGCATAAGATTCTAAAAAATGTTATTTTTAACACTTTTTAGAATTATAGCAAAAATACTGTAATTTACAAAATAGAATATGTGGATAAGTTTCATACAACATGATTCTCGTTATCAACTGTGGGCAATCCATTGAATCGATGATATGAAATGGTTTCGTGCGCCTGTAAGATCGTAGTCTCGGGGCGTGCAGAAACAACCCTTTTTGTCATTATGTCTTTTACGATAAGCGATGAAGCTACCATAGTGTAACTATACTATATTTTTGTATTAGCGCAATACACAAGAGCACAATACACAAAGTATAAGCAGTATAAGCCTATAAGATACCCAGCAAAATACTCGCCAGCACTTTAGACAAAAAAATAACAGCTAATCCAACCGTGGTCCATATAAGTATTTGTTTGGACGTTGAAATTAGTTTCGTATTCCCAGCTGATGTCATGAAAATGACCCCGGAGATAACAAAAAGTAGCGTTGCTATGGGTAGTGAGATTAGAAAAACAAAGTCAGAAACTTTGTCGACAAGTTCTGTAAATGTCGAAATTCCAAGCGGATTTCCAAAACATACAACACCGGGCGCGCATGGTGCAGGTCCAGGGCCAGGACCTGGAAGAGATGGAGGTGATGGGGCAACAGAAATGGTTAACAGCGCAGATGTGCTTTCTCCGGGGCTGTTGCCTTTGGTAGTATCGGCGTCTGCGGCTAAATCCACGCAGGCATCGTACGTAGCGCTTGCAGCTGGCGCGGAAAAACCAGAACCTGAACACCCAGTTCCAGCTCCGCCTACTGAACAGCTACTCACCAGACTACCAGAGCAGTTCGTCAACCGAAAATCTACAACCTGTGAGCTACAACCGGAAAGCCCAGCAGCCGTTGGCGTCACAGATGTGCCGACAGTAGTAGGGCTGGGAGACATGGAAAGAGAGATGGGGCCTGAACAGACACCAGTAGCAGTGGTGAACGACGAGAAAAAACTACTTACCAGGGCATTGCCAGCCACATCCTTTACACAGGTTGGACAAGATGGACTTCCTTTTACTTCCACCGAATATACTGTCCCAGCGGTAAGTGAGACGAAGGGATCGAGAGTGAATGTCGCACCAAATCCAGTTACGGCAGCGTCTATGGGCCCTCCGGCATCCGAAAGTTGAAAACTGCCGGTGTTAACAGTCCCTGCATTCATGGCTTCGCTGAAGGTTACGATCACGTTAGCCCCTGTTGAGACACCTGTAGCTCCATTAGCCGGTACAACAGAAGAAACAGTGGGGGGAGTGGTGTCTGGAGGAAGAGGAATTGCAGTAATATAAATATACTTTAGGTTCGTAAAGCCTGGTATATAGCTTATATACGCATTGTTGCTCGCATCAAGAGCAAGAGAGGTCCAGTTTCTACTACCTCCGGGGTCAAAAGAATTTAGCACCCAGCTTACGCCGTTAAACACTGCATACCTTAGAGCCGATGTGCTTTGGTAACTTATATGGGGTTTATTAGTTGAATCAATAGCTATTGATGAATAAAGGCCATTCGGCACCACGCTAGAGTCTATAAACTCTGTAGTCCAGCTTGCGCCATCGAATCGCGCGTATTTTAACCGATAGTCAAAGCCATCAGGATCACGCACATAGCTAATATGCGGATTATTATCTAAGCCAATTGCTATTGCGCTATAAAGCCCAGTGTGCGCAAACGGGCCATCGGAGTCAACTGTAGTTACATCCCAACTTGCGCCGTCAAATTTTGCATATATTAATGATCCAGCTGATTGATCCCAATAGCTTATATGCGGATTGTTACTTGAATCAAGGGCAATTGAGGTAGCTTGAGTTGGCGCTGTGACAGCAGCTACAATATTTATATCCCAGCTTACGCCATTGAACTTTGCGTATTGAATTCCAGAAGTGCCCGAATAGCTAATATGTGGATTATTGCTCGTATCAAGGGCTAGAGAAACGTCACCTCCAGAGGAAGGAATTGAATCAACTACTTCTATATCCCAACTTACCCCATTAAATTTTGCGTATTTTAGTTTGTAATTCGGAGAGTCTTCGGAATAGGCAATATGTGGATTATTAGTCGTATCAAGATCAAGAGATGCGTCAAGGCCAACAATTCCCGCGGAATCCACAGTCGTTATGATCCAACTTGCCCCATTAAATTTTGCGTATTTTAGATCCTTATTTGTTATATCGTAGTAAGCGATATGCGGGTTATTGCTTGTATCAAGATCAATAGATGTGTATTGAAAATCACTACTGGCATCAACTGTTTCCTGCGCATCAACGGTGGAAACATTAGCTATAGTGATACCAACCATAATGCCAATAACTAACCATGCCTTCCAAGAATTAATCTCTCCCCTGCCTATGACAAGATACTTTTTCTTAAAAGCGCCGACAACCTCTTCGGCAAGAATATCAGCTGAACGTATTTTTTTATTATGGTTTGAGTCCATAGTATTAAAATTAATTTACAATAAAATTTCCCCTTACTTTTTATTTTATATCAAATAAGCAAAAAGGGGGGGTGTATAAGTTTTAATTCAATAAATATCCCGCATAAGCGGGATATTTATTGCTGTGTAAGTTTGACGACGTACGGATATGTTACTTCGCCGTCACGCTAACACTATGAGTAGCTGTGTTTCCCGCGGCGTCGTATGCTTTTGCCTGGATGGTGTAGGTGGCTTTGGGCTTTACGGGTACCTTCCAAATACAGCCGTAAGGCAGTATCGTATCAGCGCATGTAAGGGTTCCGTTAACGTAAAACTCAACTTTAGTTACTCCGATGTTATCCGACGCAGAAGCAGTGATAGTGACGCTGGAACGGCGCGCTACCGTACTTCCATTTAGGGGGTTGGTAATAGAAACAGTAGGAGGAGTGGTATCAGAAACAACGTTAGATACGGTAACGGAAACAGATGCTGACTCGCCGATATTTCCCGATGTATCTGTAGCTCGCGACTTAAGGGTATGGCTACCATTCGCTACTTTCGTTGTATCCCATGAAAAAGAATACGGCGCAACTGTATCAGTGCCCAGCAACACGCCATCCGCAAGAAATTCCACGGTTGCCACTCCGACATTGTCAGATGTGGTGGCTGAAATCGTTACAGTACCAGAAACAATGGCGCCAGCCGCAGGAGAAGTTATTGAGGTAGTAGGCGGCGTGATATCAATAAAGTTATCTACGGTTACTGTTATGGATGTAGAAGCGCTATTTTGAAAACTATCATGCGCAATAGCCATTAAGATGTGTGGTCCATTGGTAGCGCTTGTCGTATCCCAACTGTAAACATACGGAGCTGTGAATAGGGTAGTCTTAAAAATTCCGTCAATATGAAAAGCGACGCTAGAAACTCCTGAAGCGTCAGTGGCAGATATCGCAACAGTCGTTACTCCAGAAACCGTAGCGCCATTAACGGGGGAAGTAATAGATACTGCTGGCGGTGTGGTGTCTGGCGCAACAACATTCACAACAACGCTATCTGAAGCTGTTCCAAGTGGATTGGAACAGATAACATTATACGTATAGGTTCCAATGGGCATACTTGAAACGAACTTCACATATGAAGAATGATACGCTCCTGTCCAGTCGCCGGAATTAATACAACCACCAGTAGCGTAGCTTGCATCCCATACTACGAAGAAAGATGCGGGTGCAGTAAATGTGACCGGACCATCTTGGCCGTTTACCTTCACATCCACTATTGGAGGTACTGTGGGGTCGGTAATAACAACAGTAACGCTGTCAGACGTAGAGCCCGCGCCATTTGAACACGTGACTGTATAAGTGTATGTTCCGGCGGTCAAGACATCCACGAATGATTGGAATCCGGTCGAGCCACCCGATCCACTCCAAGAACCGGATTTTGTGCAAATGGAAGAATTTGAACTCCAGCTTAAACTATATTTCGCAGGCGCGACAATACTCAACGGCCCATCTAAACTATTTACCTTTACATCAACAACGGGCGGAAAAACGGTAATGTTCATAGTGAGTCCTGTACCTGATTGGCTAGTTGGCGTAATCGTGACTACTCCCGGATCGGTAAACGATTTTCCAACTTCCAGCGTTACATCGCTTCTTGAAGCAGTCGCGGTAGGCGTCATATCAAGAAGTTGCGTATCTCCGCTACCAAAAAACCATTGAGCAATATGAATCATAGCGCCGTCCAGCACGCTCGAAAGAAACGGCGAATCTACCCCAATGGGTTGGCGATATTCAATGTAGTCAAATTTACTGCTGTCGCGCTTAATCTTTAATATTTGTGGTGCGGTAGTGTTGTTTTCTATCGGCTGAATAGTATACGATCCGGATGAGGAAACCTCAACTATATTGGCGGCATCAAAAAAACCAAGCTTCTCTTTGTGATAAGCATTCATATGGCCCACATTAAGGCCCATAATATCGAAATTGTCTCCATATTCTAGGGAAGAACAACCTGTATCTTTCAATATCTCGCTATCGCAGTCATAGAAATTCGCGTGCCACACTCCAAATGTATGCCCAAGTTCGTGGCCCACTACATGTTGCGTCATGCTTGCAATCCAAGAATTTCCTGCAATAACAAAACCATCATTAGTACTATTTCCTATATCTCCCACGTATGCAACCCCCGCCCAGCCGCAACCGCTAAATGGCCCAGCGAAAATAAATTGCGTGTAATTTGTGAATAAAACAGTCGAGTCCGCGGCCTTAATCGCTTCAGTTCTGATTTGTCCTATGTTGCAAGTTTTATTTATAGGCAACGTATAATATCCAAAAATATCTCCGGTTAACGTGCGCTTCCCAAATGAATTCTCAAGGTAGTAGCTTGCGGTTTGGTTAAACACTACATTATTTACTGTTGCAACGCTCCATGGCTGGCTTGTGTTATTCAGGAAATTCACTAAAAGCACGACCGCGTTTTCGGCCTCGGGCGCGGCAACTGCTAGCTCGAGTACCACAACACCTCCGTCTGTTTCTCCTAGGGCAGCTATATTGCCCTCAAGCTCTATTCCCTTGACGCGGATTTTTGAATTTGAAACAAGCGGCAGGGAAACCTGGGAGAAGTGAACCTTATATTTTTTGCCTGCCGCGTCAGTAAGGTAAAAC
>Ga0213870_1000645_pt1 | contig 16154 bp, 5 predicted proteins | sample WICALVC2017_Meta_FD_160119 | JGI IMG/M metagenome (GOLD analysis project Ga0213870, IMG submission 160119) | Freshwater microbial communities from subterranean cave lake in Wind Cave National Park, South Dakota, United States - WICALVC2017 | ecosystem: Environmental > Aquatic > Deep subsurface >... | reverse complement strand
GTCCTCCCTCCCTTTTTTGTTGCAGCCCTAGGTTTTGGAGTAAAGGATGGAACAAATGAATTGCAAGTATGCAAGGACGAAGACCCTTCATGCCAGCAGGGAATACTTGGCGCTATGGGTGGACAGTTTAACTCTCCCTACGACATTGCTATTGATTCCCAAAACAACATGTATGTGGTAGATACCAATAACAATCGCATCCAAAAATTCTATGTCCCCACCCCCACCCCAACGCCAACGCCAACCATTACTCCAACGCCAACCATTACTCCTACCCCAACACCATTACCTTACAAAAGAGTTTTTGTTACGAGTACTATCTATAATGGAAATCTTGGTGGTCTTGCGGGCGCAGATGCCAAATGTCAGACAAGAGCAGATGCAGCCGGGCTTGGGGGCACATGGAAGGCATGGCTTAGCAGTGGTTCTGTTGCGGCAAACAATCGCCTTACCCATGCAACAGTACCATATAAACTAGTTAATGGAACAACAACTATTGCTAACAACTGGGACGATTTGGTAGACGGTAATATTGCTGCGCCAATAAATATTACAGAAACTGGAGGATCACCACCTAACAGCAGTCATTTTTGCGGTGATGGCGATACCACTGTGTGGACAAATAGTCAAGCTAGTGGCAATATTGCATACGCTGCTGGTTCCTCTTCCGCCTGTCAGGACTGGACAGTATCTGACGATGGCTATTCTACAAGTCTATCGACGGGTAGCTACAACTACCAGAACTCGCAATGGTCTCGAGTTTGTAACTGGTTAGTAGCTTCTAACTTATGTGGACATTTAGCCCATCTTTACTGCTTTGAACAGTGATATGCCCCTTTGCTTTCAAATTGCAAGGGTATATACCAAACGGAGCCAGGTGCCGTACGGGAGAATACCATTCGGTACCTCCCAGGTAAGCGTTCAGGAGTTGTCAAGGGAATTTATTCTTCGAGTCTCTCGGTAAACTCGAGATAAACTCCAGCGAGAAGTTTTAATGTTTAAAGTTCTCGGCTTTCAGTCTCGAACAATAAAAGTTTTGGAAACTCGTGGACGGTTACAAAAAAGCCTAACCTTACCCCAGTTTTGCCTCAAATGTCATCCCGAGCGAAGGGATGCACCAGACGGTGCGTCCCGAAGTCGCCCAGTTGAGAGAGATTCCTCCATGCGTCCGTCAGCTGACGGACTTAGTCGGAATGACAAAGTGGGGTAAGGTCAGCAAAAAAGCATCTTGACAATAGCAATTATTGGCTGCATACTAAGTTTAATGAATACCAAGAGGGGTTTTGTCCTTATTATTAAGTATACTATTGTTTCTGTTATTGTTGGTATTTTGGGGGGCATAGGAATTACTGCATTTTTACTTATAACATCGGCAGCAGCTCCTCCTCCCCCTTTCCCATCTTTTAATAGTACCTGGGGTTTTGGAGTAAAGGATGGAACAAATGTATTCCAAATCTGTACAAAGTACGATGCTGCCTGCTATCAAGGAATAGCTGGTTCTTCGAACGGAAAACTCGATCATCCCCGTGGCATTGCTGTTGATTCAAAAAACTATATCTATGTCGCAGATACAAATAACCATCGTATCCAAAGATTTAATTCAGATGGTAAGTTTATAACCAAATGGGGGAAATTCGGAGACGCTAATGGAGAGTTTAGCAATCCTTCTGGGATAGCTGTTGATTCAAAAGACTATATCTATGTGGCAGGCGGCTATCGCATCCAAAGATTTACTGCCTCAGGCACTTTCCTAACAAAATGGGGTTCTGGTGGTTTTTTTGAGGGAGAGTTTAACAATCCCCTTGGCATTGCTGTTGATTCAAAAGACTATATCTATGTGGCAGATGCCAATAACCATCGTATCCAAAAATTTAATCCCAATGGCGACTTCATAGCCATGTGGGGGTTTGGAGTCAAAGCTGGAGAGCCTCCTGCCTTCCAAATCTGCTATAACAACTGCAAGGCAGGAATATCTGGTTCTTCGGATGGACAGTTTAATTATCCTTGGCGTATTGCTGTTGATTCAAAAGACTATATCTATGTGGCAGATACCAGTAACCAGCGTATCCAAAGATTTACATCCTCAGGCACTTTCCTAACAAAATGGGGTGTTGTTGGCACTTCAAAAGGAGAGTTTAACAATCCTTCTGGGATAGCTGTTGATTCAGCAGACTCTATCTATGTGGCAGATACCAATAACAATCGCCTCCAAAAATTCTCTTACGGCCCAACACCACTACCTTCCAAAAGAGTTTTTGCTACCTCAACAACCTTTCAAGGACATCTTGGTGGTCTTGCGGGCGCAGATGCCGAATGTCAGGCAAGAGCAGTTGCAGCCGGGCTTGGGGGCATATGGAGAGCATGGCTATCGTCCAGCAGCACAGATGCAAAAGACAGAATACCAGATGCTACCTATAAAAGATTAGATAGTGCAGTAATAGCCACCAACAAGGTAGGTTTAACTGATGGTTCGACAGATTATCCTATTGATAGAGATGAGAATAATTCTCAGATAATTGGTGAGCCTTCTGTGTGGACAGGAACAACTACGCAGGGGGTAAAGAAATCTAATACTTGTTCTGATTGGATGTCGGCGGGTGGTCAGGGGGATATAGGAAGCTTGCAGGATACAAATGGACTTTGGACAGAGGCTGGCTCGGTAACTTGTGGCTTTATTTATCGACATCTTTATTGCTTTGAACAGTGATATGCCCCTTTGCTTTCAAATTGCAAGGGTATATACTCTGACCTTACCCCAGTTTTGCTTCAAATGTCATCCCGAGCGAAGGGATGCACCAGACGGTGCGTCCCGAAGTCGCCCAGTTGAGAGAGATTCCTCCATGCGTCCGTCAGCTGACGGACTTAGTCGGAATGACAAAGTAGGTAATTTCATGACGCGATTGGCTTGACAATTGTTTTATCTTATATTACCCTAGATTAGTGGCAAGAATACTGACGATTCATTTAAATGGAAAAGTAGGGAAACGGAGGTTCTTAAGGTCTCTACTTGAACCTTTCCAATATTTTCGATATCTTGATAGATTTACCAGAGCAACTATTATAATACTTCTTCTCCTAGCCTTTACAACACCAGTTATTATTAAAAATTACCAGATTTTTAATCTAGGTGCAGCGCCAGATGGAAACCAAGTGACTGAAAACAAATTTGTCGAGTCTTTCACTTGGCAGGGTGACCACGGAGCGATTATTGCAGGCGGAACTTCAAATACCGTATGGTGGAATGCTCACAATTGGGACACAAGAGGAGATACCGCGTATAATGCTTTTGATGGAGGCCCGAAAGGAGGTCAGGGAGGAGACCATATTGATATCCATACCTCCTCTGCAGATCTTACCGATGGAAAACGGCTTAACAACAAATACGTGATCGGAGGAGACGGAGGCCCAGGAGTCGGAACCATGCATTTGGATATGGAGACTATCTCGAGTGCTCGGTTGCGAAATCCCATGCTAATTTCTGCTGGCAGCCCAGGGATTGTAGAATTCAGGGCGCCAACTTCTCTTACCAGTGGTCATTGGTGGGAGGTTGCCATAGCGCCAGCGAATAAACCAGTGAGCGGAGCAGAATTTACCGCAGCACCTTCGACTTCCGATGACATTGATGGTCAGCAAGGACCTGGCCATCGGCCTGCGGAAGATTCGATCAACTTCATTGTGTTTGGGAGAGATGACGTGCCCTGTACGAGTGGTTGGGGAATCAACACCGGAATCACAAAATCGCTTGGGGGCAGTACAACAGACTCTCTTGGGCCCATTATTACAACTGGAGCTGATCCAACAACGAGTGCGGACAAACTTTTTGCTTGGCGCCTTGAGTACTATCCCGACAAAATGAAACTATTTGCAGATTTGAATGAAGATGGAACAAGAGAATTACTCCACACATTTAATGTTTCAGTTCCATGGAGTGAAGTATATGTATATCTTATGGGTGCTGCATATCAGGCATATCATCATCCGCAAGGATTGGGCGACTGCCATAATCTAGGCCAAATCCGAGAACTTCCATGGAAAGAAGTACTCATTCTTCCAGTAAAATACCCAAAGACAAGGGCTTATCCAAAGGAACAGGGGACAGATCGAATACAAAAGAATACGGGGTGGATGGGATTTGATATGCGAGACAGCCAGCGTTTTGGCGTCGTGAATGGCATTGAACAACCTAATGGCGCTTCATACGACGAATGGAAGTCTGCTGCGTTTTGCAGCATGAACACGTGGTTCTGCGACAATCCAGTAAGTACCAAAACATTAACCTTCAATATTCCCGCAGAAGATGCAAGCGGCATTACCCATGCACAATTTATCTATGATATTCGATACGACGGAACCGTGACTCTTGAAGTTAACGGGAAAACTGTTCCTGGATCTCTTCTTACCCAATCAAGCGTACCAGGACACGGAAGCAATGGAGAGAAACATTGGGTGCAAAGATCAAAAGAGGTTGATCCTTCTTTCTTTCAGGCAGGGACGAATACGCTTGTCGTAAAGATGTCAGGGAGTGTGATGATGGATCGGCTTCAGTTTGAGTTTGGCTATGGGCAAGCTGCAGTCGTAACAGGAGTTCCAACACCAACACCCACTTCAAAACTTACCCCAACACCGACTGCCCCTGCACCCACTTCTCCACCTGGTAAAATCGCGTGTTCGGTTTCGACTTCAGATCAACCAAAGGCAGTGCCAGGAATGTGTAATTTGAATAAAGGGGAAGCGGCGCAAGTGACGCTTAAAGATGGAAGTAAGCGAACAGTCACGTTAGTTAATGTGGAAAAGGTAATTACCGAAAACATCAATGCAGATCAGGGTCCCTGCAGCTTTACCTTCCTGGCAAAGGCAACAGTGAATGTAGATGGAGAACTTCGTGAGATGGGCGTTTCGATGGACCAGCCATATACGGTTGTAAAAGGGGTGCGTATGTATGCGATGAGATCGAAGATCTTTAATTCCGACAGTTGCTGGTCAGCTTCATGGAATCACGATCTCACGCTTATGCTGACCGATGCTTCTCCTGCGCCATTTAGTACCTCTGGATATCACTACCCGCTTGAACAGCTGTGGGGACTCAATGAGCACGCGGGCCGCGAGGCATATTCTGGGCGTCATCATGATGGATATGATATCGGGAGTCCAAATCAAGTGAGTCCTCCAGCAAAACTTTTTGCTCACATTGATGGAAAGATTTGGAGCTTTGGGCCGGTATATGGAGGAGCAGAGGCAACAAATAATCGAATTGACCTTGCTCCAGCAAATAATCAATGGGCAGATTCAGGGGCCAGCTATTTTCACGCAGCCTCTCTAGCGCCTGGGGTATCGGTAGGGAGTTTGGTAACAAAAGGACAGTGGATAGGTAACGCAGGGCTTATTGACTCTCAAGGTTATCCTCATCTTCATTGGGTTGGGGGCGAAGGACTGTTGATCAATGAATTTCCGTTCTTAAAGGAAAGTTACAATACCACGATGACTTCGAAATCCAAGTATCAAGGATATCCCAAAGACTGGCTTGTCATCGGCCCCTTCTCTGACGCAAATACAAATCGTTTATTGAATGATCATCTCGCGGGAGAGGAAACTACGATACAACCATCAGAAGCTACAGTGACAAACGGAAAAACATGGAAAGGATACGACAATCTGCTATCTGGTGCTGTTGATTTTGCGAGCGCGCTTAGCCCAGCCCCCTACAGCGGGTACGCAGGAAAAGTAAAAGACAATTACAAAAACAGCATTGGGTATGCGCATCTCTATATCAATTCTCCTGTCGGGCAATCTGCTGCGCTTTGGCTTGGGTATAACGATGGACTTCGTGCATGGCTCAATGGAAGTCTTGTGCATAGCGATAACGCGAATTATCTCTACGATTCCAAGACCGGAAACGACATGGTGCCAGATCAGGCAAAGATCAATATCAATCTTAATCCCGGATGGAATAGATTGCTCTTAAAGATTAGTCAAGACTCAAACGATATTGTTAACGGTGGCCATTGGAATACACCTCACTCATGGAAATTCTCTGCAAGAGTAGTTGATGCTTCTGGCAATCCTGTTAATAACTTAACCTATTCGCTTTCTCCTGGTGGTGTTGTGCCTACTCCAACACCTACTCCAATTTCAACACCTACACCTACTCCTATTTTTACTCCTCTAACCCCAACCCCTGCCGCTCCAATTACTGGAGGGTTACCTTGGCTTAAAACTTCTGGAAATAAAATTCAAACCGCAAGTGGACAAAATGTTGTACTGCGAGGAGCAAATATTATGAGATCTGAATGGGTGGGGAATATGGATTTTGAGAAAAAAGCCTTTCCAGTGCTAAATCACGATTGGAAGGGCAATGTTATGTTAAGAGGTTTTGCTTCAGATCCAGTAAACAGTAATAATTCAACTTATTTAGGTTTTCTTGATGGAGAGCAAAAGCTAGCGGAAGGGAATAATATGTATATTGTTTTCGTTTGGAGATCTTATGAGATAAATGGCGACCAGCCTACTATGCCAAATGATAGCGCACAGCAGGCTTTGGTTAAATTGGCAACTAGATACAAAGGAAAGTCCAATGTAATGTACGGTTTACAGGTAGAGCCTCACGATGTTTCATGGGGCACACTTCTTCCGCGTTTTAATAGTATGGTTACAGCCATAAGACAAGCATCTTCGCCCAATAAGCCAATCATTATGATTCCTGGAACAGAGTGGGGACGCGATGTTCATTGGGCTATTACCCAGCCAGTTACGGCAGATGCAGCTATAAATATTGTATATAAATCTCATCCTTACGACAGTAGTTCCGAGTTCCAACAGCAGTTTATAAATACATACAATGCAAATCTACCTGTGTTTATCGGTGAATTTGGAACTGGTTCTTTTATGAACCAATCCGATGTAGATGCCTTGCTTACAATTACGCGTGAGAGAAATATCTCATGGGCAGCGTGGTTATTTGATTCGGAAGGCTGTCCATGCTTATTAACCGATAGAACAACTTTTAATCCTACAAATCCCTATGGTGTATCTATAAAAAATGAAATGCTTGCTGCTTCTCCAATTCCTAAACCATCTCCTACTCCTACCCCTACCCCAACTCTAACTCCCAACCCAACTAAAATACCAACCCAATCACCTACTAATACACCTGTCCCAATTACTCTTTCCCCTCAACGTCCAATACCTATAGCATGTATAATAAGCTCCTCGTCTTGGAAAGCACAGTCGGTTACAGAGGGAACTACGGTTGAACTGGCTGTTTCGACAAATAGCGTCCCCTCATGCATAGGAAAACAGATTTCTTTTAGAGTTAAGAAGGACAACGGTTTGATGCCAGCAGAAGATGTAGATAGGAATCCGTTGCCCGTTAGCATTACCGGTGGACATGCTACTTCTACTTGGGTAGCAGAATTCCACGCCAATGGACTATTTGGGCTCTTTGGTTCTCCTCGTTACTTCTTTGAAGCAAAGATCCTTGGAGAATCAGGTACGCTTAAGTCTAGCCCTCCTAACCTTGAGGTTAATAAGGTAGACTCTCTTGTGATACTAGGTTCTCCAACTATTACAACAACAGATTCTAGTGCAACAATAAGATGGGAGACTAACAGGAATAGCTCCTCCAGAGTATCTTATGGTTTAAGAAGGCTACACAGAAAAACTACTCCGCAGACAAATCTATCTCCTGGAGTAACCTCGCATTCTGTTACTATCCCAAATCTTAAGTCATGCACAATTTATCATTATCGTGTGGCCTCAAGAGAAAACGCAGGAGTAGATGTACGAAGCCCTGATGCAACCTTTGTTACCAAAGGATGCAATGCTTCTGTTATTGGCACAAAGACTAATGACACAATAAGAGATATTCTAAGTGGAGGCTCCCTGGATCTTCTCGATGACTTTTCAAATGGCCTAAGCCTCTTTATTCCTCCATCTTTTCTCTCTAACAATGCCAATTTCCAGATCCTAAGACTTAATAAAGATGACTTTGCCCGGAATATCAGCCTACCGGAGGGATTAACTGGGCTTAATCATGTTTATCACATTAATGCACTCTTAGAAGATGAAAATACAATACTGTCGGCTTTTGATACGAATCTTAGTGTTAAGATTAAATATAGTCCTTCTGAAATTGAAGGCACTGATGAAGATACGCTTACAATCTACAAGTGGAATGGGAAAGAATGGATATCACTAACAGACTGCATCCTTAATAAGCAGGACAAATTTGTTACATGTTCAACATCTGCCCTCTCTGACTTTGTGCTAGTTGGTAAACCAACTGAGCCAACACTAGGACCAACTACCAAACCAACCTCAGTAACACCAAGCTATGGCACTCCAGCTTATGGTACCCCGTCGTATGGGACACCTTCCTATGGAACGCCATCAACAGGCGGCAATAGAGCAGACCTCAATAGCGATGGAAAAGTAAATGTCTTTGATCTTTCAATCCTTCTTAGAAATTGGAACAAGTCAGGACAAGATGATCTTAATAACGATGGAAAAGTAAATATTTTTGACCTATCAATCCTTTTGAGGAGTTGGAGCAGGTAGTATATGTTGACACGTAACAAACTCATAATATTTTTCATTTTTATTTTTTCATTCTGCATTGCGGAATTATTTTTTGTTTCTCCCTCGTTTGCGTCTACACTCTATCTTTCTCCAGGCTCTGCTAATATTTCTCAGGGTGAAACTGTTTCGGTTAATGTTGGAATCAATACGAGTGGCGAGTCTGTAAATGGAGTGTCAGCCTACCTTTCATATCCAGAAGCCTTACTCGAGGTTGCTTGGATTTCTTATGGATCAAGATTTGATCTTGCAGCAGAAGGGACATATGGGGGAGGAAGTATTAGGATATCAAGGGGTAGTATCTCAGGAGTAGTTGGTAATGTAAACTTAGCAACAATTGGTTTTAGAGGAAAAGCACAAGGACAAGCAACAGTTGCTTTTGTTGGTGGATCAGGTGTCCCTCGCACTTCTGATAGTTCAGACGCGCTTAATTTAGGAGGAAGCACTGGAGGACTCTATACTGTTGTTGCATCACAACCAGTTACCTCCACACCAACAGGACAACAAGATTCAACAAAACTAGCCATTAGTAATGTAAAGGTAAGCTTAATCTCTACCGACTCAGCAACCATTACTTGGGAAACAAATGAAAAATCTGATTCTACTGTTGAATATGGGTTAATTCCAAACAAATATTTCTTAACCTCTTATGATAAAACCTTGACAGCCACACATACAGCAAAATTAGAGGGAGAAGCTCTAGTGCCAGGAGCAACCTTCCACTTTAGGGTTAAATCCAAGGATGAGAAAGCCAATGAGGAGTCAAGCAGCAATTACACTTTTAAGCTTAAGGGCTTTGATGTAAAGGTTAAGATAATAGATGTAGCTGATAATCCAGTAATTGACACGGATGTTTATCTTTATACAGAGGCACAAAAATCAAGAACAGACTCAAATGGAGAAGCTCACTTCGCAAACATTACACCAGGCAAACACTTAATCGTAGTAAAGCTTAAGGACAACTTTGAAAAGACAGGAGAGATAGAGGTTTTGGATTCTCCGCTTTCCCAGAGTTTTGTTCTTACACTTGATACAACCCCAGCCAAGAGCGAAGCTGACAATACTGGTCTTTTAATAGGTTTATTGGTGGTCATTATGATAGTTATAATAGCAGCTGTTTTGGTTATATGGAAAAGGAGACAAAACCCTCCAGTACAACTGTAATTTTTCTCTGTTAGCCGTCTTTTCTAAATAAACTTCAAGCTGGACCACATGAAAGGTGGATATTAAGATGGAAGTTAAATCGGTAACTGCTCACTGGACATCCAAAAATTGTCATTGCGAGGAGCGCCACGATAGTGGACGACGAAGCAATCTCTATCAACAACGGGATTGCCGCGCTCCTTTCAGTCGTTCGCAATGACACCCAAGTGAGCACTTACTTAAATCGCTGACATTACCCCAGTTTTGATTCAAATGTCATCCCGAGCGAAGGGATGCACCAGACGGTGCGTCCCGAAGTCGCCCAGTTGAGAGAGATTCCTCCATGCGTCCGTCAGCTGACGGACTTAGTCGGAATGACAAAGTGGGGTAATGTCAGGACAAAATGTCAGCTTAAATCGTCCTTGACAATCTGTCTATTCTTTGCTAGCGTTAAGAGTAGGCTGACCATGAGAAAATACTGTCCTACTTTTTGCAAACTCTTTCCAACTTTTACCCAACAAGGCTCTGCTCCAACAATATCGCTTATTATCTTTTCTCTTCTTGTTTTAGGGACATTTTTCACTGTACTTCAGGCACAGCAACCACAGGAGATAAGAACCAGAGCTCAAGTTGGTCAGGAAAGTGCACCCCTGCCTCCGTTATCCTCAGAAGAAGTAACCAGCATCGTTACCCAAAACAATCAGCTTCTTGAAAAGATCGGAGCTCCTGCTTCTGTACCATCCTCATGTCCCCTGATCCCTATAGAGGAAGAGATCGAGAAACCTGATCCTGCACGTATCCAAACCCTAATTACCCAAGTTTCCGATCCTGCCCTAGGTCTTACCCTTGCACTCCATACCCTCGATCGTTCCCCAGCCTCTTTCCAACCGCAACTCACAGAACAGATCAACAAGTTTGCATCTACCAGAAAACCTCTTTTTATGGAACTCATGCGTAAAGACCCTGATGCTGCGTTCCGATTCCTCGCTTCTCGATCACAAAACATCCAAACACCTTCGACACCTTCAGGTGTCTCCCCAAACTGCATCGAAACACCCACTACCCTTGAAGGAACAGTTGAAATCCTCCATGCAGATTTCTTTGAAGATAAAGTAAGTGTGGGACAATACACCCTTGTTACCAAGGATAACCAACGCATTAAGCTCCACCCTGCACGAAGCACCTCCCAGCTCCCTATTTCTGGAATAACCCTGAAAATCAAAGGATACCGTCTCGACAACGACTTCCTTTTTGATGGGAGCAACACAACCGATATCAACATCCTTCCCTCCACAAAATCTTCTTCCCGAGCCAATCCCCTCATCAAAGAAGCCTACGCAGGCCACACAGATTGGCATACTCAACTTCAACAGGATGCGAAAGGAGAGCAAAAAACCGTTGTCCTTTTCGTAGACTTCCAGAATACTACTCCCCCAGCCGATGTTACCAGGGCAGGAATTCAAGATTTGGTATTCACTCAAATGAAGAATTACTACAAGGAGAATTCGTATAACAAACTCACTGATATCACGGGAGACGTTTTTCCCGCTTCGGGATGGTACGAGCTTTCGATTAACAGAACATGCAATACTTCAGATGTGTTGAGTAAGTCAGTTCAAGCAGCAGACAGCGAGGTTGATTTCCGGAACTATACCCGCCTTATTATTGTAGTCCCTACGATTAGCTGTGGATGGTTAGGAGCGGCGAGCGTAGGGAAGAGCAACGTAAATACTGCAGACGGAACAGTAGGACTATCAATTTCTTGGAATGCAGCAATAACTCTTCCTGTGTTCGGGCATGAATACGGCCATAACCTTGGGGTCCACCATGCAGGCTATTTGAATTGCGGAGAGAAGGTTGTTACTCAATGGTGTATTGATAGTGCTGGTGCGTACAGAGAATACGCAGACCCCTTTGGAATCATGGGAAACATCTGGGCTCTTTTACACATGAACGCTGCGCATAAAGACTACCTTGGTTGGCTTGATCCCTCAAATCTGATTGTACCCACTTCTTCTTCTCCTGGAACATATACCGTTGAGCCAATCGAGACTGCAAGCTCTGGAATAAAAGCCATAAAGATTCCTCGCGGAGGGCGTGATTTTTTGTACCTCGAATACCGTCAGCCTAGTGGTTTTGATTCTTCTCTTCTTCCAGAAGATGCGGTATTTCAGGGTGCCATTATGCATATTCCTTTATGGTATGGGTTGTTTTATGATTATGATCACGTGACACTTCTCCTTGACGCTTCTCCCACGTTTCTTCCTTCCAGCAGTGAACGAGATCCTGTATTGCAAGTAGGGAATTCCTTCACCGATTACAAAAGCGGAGTCATAGTGAAGACAGTCGCAAAGAGTGCAACCGGCCTTACCATCGAAGTTACGCCAAACGCTTTGGATCTTGTTCCCAGTTCACTTGATATCTCTCCCGCTAATCCAAACATTGGAGATCCTATTGTGTTTTCAACTACCGTAAAAAACCAAGGAGTAGGAAATGTTGAAGTTTTTAGTACCCCTCGTCTGCTTCTCGATATTGGCAACAACGGAAGTTTTGACAGGAGTATATGGGGTAATTCTGCTTCAGTTGCGCCAATACCAAGCGGAGAAACGAAAAGCGCATCGTGGCGTTCCAGCGAGTGGTCTTGGCTTGGGAATAGCGTTTCAGAAACGGCTCAAACTGGAGGTTGGTCTCTGTCTCTCCCTTCGTATGCAACCGCATTTGGATTTGGTCTGTGGTGGGATGGTTTTGATATGCTTCCGCCTCTTTCCGGAGATCGAGAAAATTACGAGATTAAATTTGGTTCCCCGACGCAAGGTTTTTGTTCGCGATTTGCCCGAGGAGGTGGTTTATCCTTTGGGAAGGGAGGATGTAAGATTGTCTCCAATGTAAGTTCAGACATTTCCTTCAGTAACGGGTTTAACTTTCCTCCTCCAAACGATACCGGTGTTTGCCAACTCCAATATCAAGCATCAAATCGTTCGATAATCCCCATCGATGTGAGTTCAACTACTTCCTGCCAATTCACCGTATTTTTATATGGACCTGTATTTGAGGCAGTTTCAGGTACACATAATGTTAGGGTTTGTGCAGACTTTCCCAACGACATCAAGGAATCCTCCGAAGACAACAACTGCAAATCCCAGCTCTTTACCGTCCCATCCTCTGATCTTACTGTTGAATCGATCACTCTGTCGAAGCCAATTCCTGCAGTAGGCGATTCCATCAATCTTTCTGCATCGGTAAAGAACCTCGGAACTGGGAATCTTGCAGCAAATAGTACAACCACACTGCGTCTTGATTTCAAGAACAACGGGACATGGGATGTTGGCCCCCTAGATGTATCTACAGGTTCTCTTGTAGCTGGCGCTTTGGAAACAGCAACATGGCCTAATATTACGATCTCTCAAGGAGGAACCCACAAGGTTGAAGTCTGCGCAGACAGTCCCAATGGCATCTATGAACCCAATGAGACGAACAACTGTGTTTCCCAGACCTTTAAAACCGTTACCCCTCCTATCCTTACTCCCATCGGCAACAAAACCACAGAAGTCACTCAACAGCTTTTCTTTACCGTTTCCGGATACGACCCTGACGATGACCCACTGACCTACCAAGGTCAACCCCTCCCATATGGTCCTTCTCTTAAATTCCAAGCTAGCCCCCTGCCTTTAGGTTCGGTATTTCTTCCCTTGGGAGATGTCACTTTGGACAACAAGATTGATGTAGGCGACTCACTGTTTATAACCCAATACCTCGATGGCAGTAGGACATTCAACAAAACACAGCTTGTGCTTGCAGACGTTACCGAAGATAACCTCATCACTAAAGCCGATGTTGACGCAATTACGAAACTCACCGTCGCAATTCCTGGAGCATCCCATATGAACAAGTACCGATTTATATGGAAGCCTGAAATAACACAAGCCGCCACTTACAGTATCACCTTCAAGTTAAGCGACGCAGCATTGGAAGATTCCGAAACCATTACACTTCTGGTTCTCCCCAAACCTATATCCCACTGGAAATTCGATGAGACTTTGGGCACAACGGCTGCAGATTCTGCAGATAATAACCCAGGAACTTTAGTGAATGGCCCTACCTGGACTACAGGAAAGATAGGAGGAGCAGTCAACCTCGATGGAGTGAACGACTATATTAACATTTCTCCCAATGCGAACCTCACCATGGGAACAGGAAGCTTTACCATTGCAGGATGGATCAACCTTGATGTGGTATGCGGACCCTCATGGAGCAATAAAATCTGCCCTATCATCTCCACAAGAGACCTCAACAGCGGAACCATGGCAGATGGGTACTGGATTGGTCTGGCTCTGTCTCATCTTTGGTTCCAAATAGGAGATGGAACAGCAAACAATGGTGACTTTCTTGTTCCATACTCATACACCAACTCCTGGCACCACATCGCAGCAGTACGAGACAGATCCACTAACCAATTCAAACTCTATATAGACGCAGTACTCAAAGGTACAGATCCTGATACTCTGGGAGACGTGGGCAACTCTCTTTCTCCCCGCATTGGCCGAGGATTCTCTTTCTACTTTGATGGCAGAATTGATGACCTGCGTGTCTACAACATAGCCCTTTCACTAGCAGAGATTGCTGCGTTGGCGCAGTAAAGAGCTTCATTTGACTTCTTAAGGAGAGTTTGTTAGTATTTTTAGGTGGCTTTAACTTCGATTTTAGCGCAGTTTTCTAAATTTTGCCAGTTTCTTTTCTTCTATTTAAAGAAAAAGATACTGAGCGCCTGGATTTTTTTTGAAAGAAATAAGAATGTCATCGTTAGACTATTTACAATAAAAAGAGGCCGTTACAATCGTCCTTTTCTACATTTATCCACAATGGGAGTTTTGGCAATTGGGGTTGTTGTTGCGCCATTTTTGGCAGATACTTTTCCTATTTTTTCTTCAAAGGCGGCTAATTCTTTAGAAGAGAGTTTGCCGCTTCTGCAAGAGTCAATAATTGTTGGAGAGAATGTTTTTGAAACTAATATCTCTAAAAAACCAAGAGACAAGATTGTTATTTATACAGTACAGAAAGGAGATACTCTCTCTACAATTGCAGATAGATTTTCAAGTCCTGATAATCTTATTTCAGTTGATACTATTCGTTGGGCAAACGACATGACAAGCGACGATATATCTATTGGCGACCAGCTTAAAATACTCCCTGTGGCAGGAGTAGTACATAAGGTATCAAAAGGAGACAGCGTATATGCAATTGCTAAAAAATATGACACTGACGCACAGAAAATTGTTGATTTTCCATTTAACGACTTTGCAAACCCTGAAACATTTTCCTTAGTTGAGGGGCAAATATTAATTGTTCCAGATGGAATAAAACCATCTGTCAGGCCATCCATAAGACGGCCTGTTTATATTGCGCAGGGTCCCACCTCTATTTCTTCTGCAGGGTTTACCTGGCCTATTCAGGGTGCAGTTAGTCAATTTGCTTCATGGTACCATATGGCACTTGATATTACTGCGCCTATTGGATCAGCTATTGTGGCAGCAAAAGATGGTATAGTTACGGGGGTCAATCTGGGAACATGGGATGGGGGATACGGAACAAGTATTTGGATTGACAATGGAGAAGGTTTTTCTTCTCACTATGCGCATCTTGGCGGAGTTAATGTTGGTGTAGGAGACGGGGTGGCAGCAGGTAAGACAGTTATTGGCTGGATAGGTATGACAGGAAGAACCACAGGCCCCCATGTGCATTTTGAAATATCAAAGAATGGAGCCCTAGTAAACCCATTGCCTTATCTGCAATAGAAGATATAATACTACCAATAACCCAATAAACAAATAAACCAATCAATGCAAAATTACTCAATACAGAATATTTGTTCCAAATTCTGCATTAGATTATTGATTGGTAGTATTTGAAATTGGTAGTATTTGTAGTATTATTTGCTGGGGCCTATGGTTCAACGGTAGAACACGGCATTCGCATTGCCGGGATCCGAGTCCGATTCTCGGTAGGTCCACCAAAATAAGTTAAAAGTTCAAAATGCAAAGTGCAAAGTTGCAGTCCAAAGTTCAAAATTTTGAATTTTTCACTGTAATTTTTCATTTTTAACTTTTAATTTTTAATTTGTTTTGGGCCCGTAGTATACCGGTAACACGCCGCGATGGCATCGCGGAGTAAGGGGTTCGATTCCCCTCGGGTCCACACAGGTTTTGAAAAATATGAAAAATATAGCATAGCGTACTTGATAGATAGTAAGATTAACTATTCGTAGCAATATTTACAGACTACAAGGTTTTTGGTAGCTACAAATTATCCTATAACATGTCAAGACCATATAGAAATGTCCGCTTTTCTGCAAAATAGAAATGTCCTCTTTTCATAAAAGTATTATCTTTGTTTTCAAAACTCGCCAGCCCTGTTTTTTACAGAGCTGGCATAATTATTGGTTC
>Ga0213870_1000644_pt1 | contig 16155 bp, 28 predicted proteins | sample WICALVC2017_Meta_FD_160119 | JGI IMG/M metagenome (GOLD analysis project Ga0213870, IMG submission 160119) | Freshwater microbial communities from subterranean cave lake in Wind Cave National Park, South Dakota, United States - WICALVC2017 | ecosystem: Environmental > Aquatic > Deep subsurface >... | reverse complement strand
CTTGTTCTGGCGTGAATCGTTTATGCAACTGTGCTCTTCCCACGCTGCGATTATACTAACAAGCTTGTTCACTTTTATCTTTTACATTCGTACCATTATGTTCACTTTTAACTTTTAAATAACACTACTGTAAATAATTATTGACAAAATATATACATTAGCTGTATACTGCAAATATATGATTAGAACGCAAATATATATTCCGGAAACTCTGCATGAAAGATCCAAAATGGTTGCCAGAAGTAAGAAGCAAAGTTTGGCTAATTTATATCGTGGTTTTATAGCCAGTGGTTTGAAGGCGTCTAATCGTGGTGGAGATTTAACCGCTCTAGCTAAACTAAATATCAAGGGCGGGCCAAAAAACCTCTCCCGCGATATAGACAAATATCTTTATGGCGACAAAAAGTAAGTATTTTTCAAGCCTCGAAGAAGAATTTCTTCTAGAAGAAACAAAACCTGGTGAATCTATACAATATATGCTTGATATTCTAGTCGACGCTGATGCTCTGGTTGCGCTAGTTAAATCCAACGAGCCAAATCACAAAAAAGCACTTTTTATAAGCGAAGTTTTACAGAAAAAAGGCTGCACTTGGTATATTTCACCATTCACAATAGGAGAAGTTGTCACTGTTATCTCCCATAAAATAAACCAAGCTACTGCTAAAAAAGTTCTTGAAGAACTAAGAAGACAAAATCTTAATTTATTGACTTTAAAAGATGAACATGTTCACTTGGCTGATGATTGGTTTCATAAACAAAACAAAAAAGGAACTTCCTATTTTGACTGCTACAATATGGCGCTTTTAGAAAGATATAAGAAACAACCCCATGCTATCTTTAGCTTTGATAGTGTATACAAAAGAAACGGCTTCAAAACAGCAGGGGAAATTACTCAAGAACTATAACGAGGCACCAAGTCCGCCCATTGCAACCCCTACCCCTAACTCCAAAAACTCCAAATCTTTTTTACTCTTTTTTGTGGGTAATTTCCAGAGTGGGATTAGATTGATTGTCTATTTTTGAGTAAAACGGAGCTCGACTTTAAGGTTTAGTGCATCAGCCAATCTCTGAATTAATGAAAGGGATGGCTTAGCATTGGCAGTCTCAAGTCTTGAAATGACTGCCTGTCCTGTCCCCATTCTTTTTGCTAGTTCCTCTTGAGTAATTTTTCTTTTTATCCTTGCATCAATAATTTGCCTCGCAATCTCAAATTCAGGCGCAAGCCTTTCATACTCACGTCTATATTCTGGATCTTTCATCCATTTCTTATGTATTGCATCAGCACTAATAAGTTTTACCTTCTTCATAATTGTTTACATCTCCTTTCTGCCAGTTCGATATCTTTTAATGGCAGCTTTTGTGACTTCTTTTGGATAATATGAACACCCACCGCCATATTCCCACCGATACACAGAAATAACCTAATTTTACCTGCTCTTAACTCCCACAAACTGCCTTTTATAATCTTCTTAATATATTTCTGCCCTACAATGAATCCTCGTTCCTCAAATAACTGACGAGTTCTGCTAAGACGAGCATGATCTTTAGGATTTAAATTTTCAATGTATTTTGAAACTTCAGGTAAATAAAGAACTCTAAACATATTTTATGACAAAATTATCATAATTGTCAATATACTAGTTACCAAATTCTACCCCTTTTTGTGGGTAATTTCCAGATTCGTATTGGAGATTTTGCTCCTCCTTCGCCAAGGCTACGGCGGGATTTCCGCTTCGCCGGGTTCCATACGGTTACCCGGCTTCGCTCCAACATTTTTGAGGCTAAGAAGCTAGAGCAAAATAGCAAATTTTAGGGCTTTTTACTCATATCTTAACGCTTCGATTGGCGAGAGTTTTGAAGCTTTGCGGGCAGGCATGACACCAAATAAAATTCCCACTCCAACCGATACTCCAAATGCCAAAAGTATAGACCACCAGGTAATAGTTATTGTCAAAAATCTTCCCAAAAGAATACTCCCTAATACCCCAATAAATATTCCGATTACTCCTCCTCCCACAGAAAGAAGAACAGACTCTATAAGAAACTGAAGAAGAATAACTTTTGGCGTTGCTCCCAATGCTTTCCGAAGTCCAATTTCGCGTGTTCGCTCTGTTACTGAAACAAGCATTATGTTCATAATTCCAACTCCACCAACCAAAAGCGAAATAGCGGCAATTCCAGAAAGAGCAAGGGTTAATACATTTAAAATATTCCCAACGGTTCGCAAGACCTCTTTCTGATCAACCAATGTAAACTCATTCTCATCAAGCCGTTTCTCTAAAACACTTCTTATTTTAGGAATAGCCACATCTACCAAATCCGCCTCAGAGACTTTTACGTAAATAAAATTTACGTTGTCTTTGTCAAATTGTCTTTGTGCCGCGGTTATGGGGATAATTGCCTGATCATCAAGGTTTGTTTGCCCAAGCCCTCCAATTTTTTCCAAAATCCCAACAACCGTGTACCTCAATCTGCCAACCTGCATCTTTTCCCCCAAAGGATCTATTCCCAAAAAATATTCCTCGGCAACATTTGCCCCAAGCACTATTACCCGGCGAGCCGAACTAACATCAGACTGCTGGAAAAATTCACCTTTTGCTATTTGCGCATTTCGAACTTGAGGAAAGTTAGCAGTCGTTCCAATTATCTGCACAGTTTTTTTCTCGCTTTCATATTTTACTACTTCCGATCCCAAAAGAAGACCTGAAGCTTCCGAAACTTCTGGTACCTCATCTTGTAAACGCTTGACATCCAAAAGTTCAAGTTTTGATGTAGTAATTGCTCCCAAACCCCCACCTCTTGCTGATGCAAAACCCCGCTTCGTATCAATCTCTCCAGGCACCACAAGAACAAGATTTGATCCTAATCCCTCCAGCTCCCCTGTAACAAATGTCTTAAGTCCAGAGCCTAAAGACAGAAGAAGAATAACAGAGGATACTCCAATGATAACCCCAAGCATGGTTAGTGCCGAGCGCATCTTATTCTTGAAAATCGCCTTTAATGAAACAATTACTAACTGTTTTAACGGCATACTAGATTAAATTCGAAATTCGAAACAATTTTCAAAATTCGAATTTTCAAATGTTCAAAACTGTTTTTGTCATTCGAATTTTGGTCATTTGTATTTGTTTCGGATTTCGGATTTCGTGCTTAGAATTTTACAACTTTTCCATCTTTCATTTTAATAATCCGTTTTGCCTGCCTTGCCAAATCTTCTTCATGTGTCACCAAAACAATTGTCGCTCCCTCTCTATTTAATTTTTTAAAAATCTTTATAATCTCATCCCCAGTTTTGCTATCCAAGTTTCCCGTTGGTTCATCTGCCAAAATAATCGAAGGTTTGTTAATTAACGCCCGTGCTATTGCTACTCTCTGTTGCTCTCCTCCAGAAAGTTGACTCGCGAAATGATTCGCTCTGTCAGCCAACCCGACACTACCAAGAGCGACATCTGCCCTTTTTTTAATTGAATCCTCGTCTACTCCACGGTACAAAAGAGGAAGTCCCACATTGTCCAGCGCCGAAGTTCTTTCCAAAAGATTATACTCTTGGAAAACAAATCCTATTTTTTGGTTGCGTAACATCGCGAGTTCTTCTTCTCTAAGTTTTGATACATTTCTTCCTTCTAAAAAAACGCTGCCGTCTGTTGGAGTATCTAAAAGTCCCATAATGTGCATGAGGGTTGATTTTCCCGATCCGGAAGGCCCAACAATTGAGACAAACTCGTTCTTTCTAATCGAGAGGGACACCTCATCCAACGCTTTTATCTTATGCTCCCCAAGTTTATAAATCTTTGAAACCCTGACAAGCTCCAAAACCTTATCTTCTCTCATTTTGTTACTACAAGTTTCGCATTTCCGTCACTTTTTGCTCTCTACAAACTCTACCTCCCCCGTTAACCCGTCAATAAGCTTTTTGTCTGAGTCTATTTCTACTTCAACTGGCACAAAAGAAAAGCCGCTTGATGAAACTTCTATTGCCCCTCCAATAAAACTAACTTTTCCATTAAATATCTTGCCTCTGAAGGCGTCAAGCATTATTCGCACTTTCTGATCTATAAAAACTCGGCTATAATCGGTTTCATCTACCTCTGCTTTAAAGTATAGACTCGAAGGATCAACAATTTCTATGGTTTCTGAAGTGTTGATGTTTTCTCCTAGGCTCAACCCAATAGCAGTGACTACTCCACTAACGGGGGAAACAAGAGTGGAGTCTTGAATTTGCTTTTCTATCTTTTTCATTGAGTCAAAGGCTTTATTTTGCTTTGCCTCAGAAGAAGTTCGCTTTACCTTTTCCGCCAAACTTTCATCGGCCTTTCTTCCTGTCTCATCGTATACCTTCTCAACCTCTGCTTTTGCAGCTATAAAATCTTGTTCTACCTGACGAAAACTTGCTTGTAACTCGGTAACATCCAAAGAAGCAAGAGCTTGACCTTTGAAAACTTGGCCTCCTCTCTCAACCCCAACCCACACAATTTTTCCAGAAGACGGAAAGTGCAAAGAAACTTTTTGCGAAGGTTCAATGTTACCCGATGCAGAAAACACTTGGAGAAACTGCTTTTTCTCTACTCTGTCTATCTGCCGACTTTCTTTCTCTCTTTTGCCTATTGGAGTTAGGGTATATAAAAGAATAAAAACTATAACTATTCCTGCGAATACTATCAAACCTTTGATCATACCTTGAGAAAATCATTCTAGTACAAGAGGCTCGCAAAGTCAACTATAGGTCTTGTCCTGTAAACCCGTGGATAGGAAAATCCTATCGTCTTATTTATGCCATGGCAAAATTAACACGATGGTTTTCCTTAACGGAGGAAGGAAGGATTCAGCGCAATTTTTTGCCTACGTAAAATTTGTGTCACCCTTCTCTGGTTCGATAGTTCGAACTATCGAACTGACATGTTTGGAAACAGAAAGATTCATGTTTATTTATTAACCTTATATATTAAACACAATGTCCCTTTTTTATTTAGTCTTTTAAATTCAAAAAGCTCGAGTGAAACATAAAATTCTTCATCTAGTACTAAATTTTTGCCCTTTCCAAAGATTAGCGGCTCTATTGTTAGATGCAGTTCGTCAACAAGACCATTTTTTAGAAAAGCTGTATTGACCTTTGTCCCTCCAACCAACAACATTTCCTTGTATCCTTTTGTTTCAAGCCTTTTAACAAGGTCTTTTGGCGATTCGCTACTAAACTCCAAACTCCCCTTTACCGTATCGTCTTTGTATTTCCTAGGATTTCTTGTTAGAACAATCCTTAATTTATCTTTTTTAAGTTTTATAATACTGCGCACTGCCTCATAGGTCTTACTCCCCATTACAATTAAGTTGTGTTTTTCTATTAGACGAAAAAATATTTCGGAGTCTTCTTTGGATGTCCATGTGTAAATATTAGGGTCATCTCCGTGGGTAAGTTTGCCATTAATTGATGTCACAGCCACCAGGATAACTTTCATATAGAATAACCAGCTCTCCTCCGTCATTCTGGTAAGCGAGCGAAACGAGCGCATCCAGAATCTCCAAACGCGATTAGAGATGCTGGACAAGCCAGCATGACGATAAAGAAGTACTTCCTATTAAGTCTTTCTCAGCCACTTAACTCCCAAATAAACAAGGGGTGTTTCGATAACCGACATAAAACATTTCAAAAGCCAATAAGGAAGAATAAGACTCACCAGGAAACCTATATTGTTGTCAAATGACTTATCAAACGAATAAAAAGCCAAAAACATAAACACTGTGGTATCCATAAATTGAGAGACAAAATTGGAAGCATTATTTCTAAACCACAGGGCTTTCTTCCCAAGTCTTTGTCTTATTTTTGCAAATATAAATACGTCCAGAAATTCAGCCAAAGCAAAAGCAGTAATAGAAGCAGCAGCTATTCTTGCTGACAAACCAAATATTTTGTCGTAGGATGCTTCTGAACTTTGAAATCGTAACGAAGGCGGTAAATTAGTTGCGAGAAGTGAAAATAATAAAATAAGGAAAATTATAAAAAGTCCGGATCGGATTACACTTCTTGTTCTCTCTTTTCCATAAACTTCAGTTATAACATCATTTATTGTAAAAATTAAAGGCAATACGAAAATTGCAACGCTCGCGTTAAGCTGATAACCAAAAACTTTGACCAAAGGAAATGTTTTTGCGCCCATCAACTCTGATACCGCAATACAAAAGATATAGAGGGAAACCAAAAAGTCAAATTTCTCTATCCGAAACATATCTTGGATTTTATCACAAAAAGAGGTTAAAATGTATGGAGGAAGCGACTAATCTGAGTTTTCTGGAATTGCTTTAACAATAAGTCTTTTCTCGTCAAAAAATCCAGAGCAAGTAAAGAGTGTGAGAATTTCTGAGTCAGTTGGCGAAACGGTTGTAATATCATTTGGATAAACGTAATACATTTCGGAAACCTTATATTTATACCATCGAGTTTTAGTCAAAATATAAACTGTGTCATCTTTTTTGATATCACGAAGTTCTAAAAATAATCCTTCTCTTGCATGGGCAAAAACGACTACATTTCCGTCCTCTCCTGGATTTGCACTCCCTTCTCCATGTGAGGCATTAGTTTCCGACACTTCCCAGTATCCATTTTTAATTTCCGAGGACGCAACTGATAAATCTATATTTAGTCTTGGTATAACTATGCCTTTAATGTCTGATTCCTCCAAAGTCTTTTCAAAAGCTCTATCTGCCACAATGGGCTCTTTTGCAAAGTCGCCAGAGTAAGTTTGAATTGTTGGATATTTGTATATAAATGCAAACCACGCAAACCCTATGAGGATGAAAATAATGCCCAACAGTATCCTATTGATCTTACCTGTTTTGGTGACTATTTTTCTGGAGGATTTTTTTCTATATGTTTTATGTTTTTGCACGTCTTACAAGAAGATTGAGCCCAAATGCAATAGACAAAACGCCCGGTATTACGTGAAATAAAGATTTATCCGAACTCGCTGCCGCAAGCCCCAAAACACCTGGAGCTCCTCCAACTCCTGCTTCTCCGCCATTTCCTCCATCTTCTCCATCTCCATCACCATCTCCGCCATTTTCTGAAGGAGCTGGGGTCGCAACCCTTCGGTCCCCCTACTTGAACAGTAGGAGTTGGTGATGGTTTTGGTGTTGGAGTTGCACAGTTCTTGCAATTAACATCTGCTTTATTTGTGTTGAACTGATTATTTATATTAACGTTTGTGGTGGCATCTCCTGTTTTAATACTACTACCGCCAACATTATCATTTGCCGAATTTCCTCCTGTATCCGCACTTGCATTAACGTCGTTATTAACATCTGCGGAATTGGATTGGTTAACCGTGTTAGATTCGTTTTGGTTTATATTTATGGAGTTATTTGAACCCGATGCATTTCCTGAAATTTCAAGATTATCAGAGTAAACCTTTCCTGCAATTAAGATTAGATAGATAAAGAGGGTTGAAATTATAAAAGATTTAATTACAGTCCTAGTAGTCATTTGTCAAAAAAAACAACTGCCTTTTGAGGCAGTTGTTCGTTTGTCTTGCGATTCTATCCCAAAGTTTCTAATCTGTCAATAACCTAGAGTAAAACTGTTGCCACATCGTCGTATCTGTACCGATCCCATATCGGAATTCTATTGACGAACAGCAATCGTGCTGATTTCAAGTTTTGCTCCAAGAGGCAACTCTTTTACACAAACTTTTTCTCTGGCAGGAGGAATGGTTTTGGAAAAATAACTTCCATATACTTCGTTAATCTTTCTATAGTTGTCCATATCAGTTAAATAAATTGTAGCCTTCATGGCATCAGAAAAATTCACTCCAGCAGCAACAAGAATCGCCATAACTTGGTGTGTTTGTTCCTCAATGGTTCCTTCTAAAAGTTTTCCATTAGGAGTTAAGTGAACTTGACCAGAAGTAAAAATTAAATTCTGTTGTTATTTTTCTACCTGTGTAATCTTTGTGTGCGCTTTCGTGACAGAGATGTGGGAAAAATCGCTGTCAATTGCTGCTCCGTGCCAATGCTCTTCACTTGCCGGCGCCCAGACAACGTCTCCTTTTTTTACTTTCACTTTTTTATTTCTTGTTGCAACAATTCCTTCTCCTTTAATAACAATTAAAACCTGATCGTTTGAGTGCTTATGAAACTTATTTCGTACTCCTTTTGGAAAATGCACGTAATCAATACTAAGATCACTGCCCTCGTTATCTGTGACCGGCGACTGCCGCACCACCCCTCCTGTAAACAGGGGTTTATGCAAATGCTGCTTCTTGGTATCTTTAATGTTGATAATTTTCATCTGACTCCCCAATGTTAACACACTCAAAACTTAGTTTCTAGTACCTCTTTTGGCTTTTTGATATATTTTGGTAAAGTAATTGTTCCCCATCTGTGATATAATCAGTCTAATGCATAAAGATTTTTATGCAAGCGGATTTCTCTACCACTTGCCATCAGGGCAAATTCTCTTGCAACAATCTACGCTCGACCCATCGTCTTTATGGTCATTATTTGGAAAACAAGGATTGTATAAAGAAAGCCCAGAAGTCACATTTCAGCGCGTTATCTACGATCTATTACACGTAAGGCTTCCTCTTGCCACTATTTATCCTGTCTATACTTATTTTTATAAAGATATACATAAAGACCATGCTGTTGTTTATGCTGAAGTTGAGGATACGAAGCGCTTTTCCTCTTTAAAAACGGCCAAATGTGCCTGGTTTACGCTGAAACAGGTTCTGAAATTAGATCTTTCAGAACAAACAAGACAAGACATCACTGTTGGTCAGCGAGTTATCAATGCAAAGATGCGAAAAAGCCTTGGTCTTCAAACGTTGGAATAATAATTTACCAACTTCTTGGTTTGTATTGACCTCTTGGTCTTTCCTCTTGTGGACGAGCCTCGTTCACGACAATATTCCTGTCGTTGAGAGTAGAGTTATTTAATTGTTGCATTGCTTTCTGTGCTTCTTCAACTGTTGCCATTTCCACAAATCCAAATCCCTTTCCTTGACCAGAATATCTATCTATAATAGCTTTTGCAGATACAACTTTCCCAGCTTGTGAAAAATGTTGTTCAAGCTGCTCATCCGTAGTGTTATATGAGAGTTTCCCTACAAATAATCTTGTAGACATAAGTTTCCCTCCTTTCTGTAAAGGCTTGACTATTCAAGAAATAAAACTGCTTAAGTAAGAAGAAAATTGTGAATTAGGAAGAAAGATATTCAAACTTTTCCAAATTAAGCAGATGTATTACTTTAATCTGCAGAAAACTTTTCTATTATAACACAGAATTAAAGGAAAAGCAAAAAATCATATATAAACTTTAACCCAACCATAAAAATTGCCACCAAGACTACTTTTTTAAACTGCTTCTGTGGAATTTTGTTTACAATTTGTTTACCCATAAATGAGCCTGTGATCGCGATGATAAAAAGCACTGGAATATACCAATAGTATTTGCTCTGTAAAAAACCTTGAAGAAAATAAACTGGAATTCTAGTAATATCAACGCTTAAAGCAATAGCTGCGGCTGTGGCAATATATTTTTCTTTGTGTATACCAAAGCCTGTTAAGAATGCTCCTCTTAAAGCTCCACCTGTGCCAATGAGTCCTGCCAAAAATCCTGACAAACCTCCACCGATTACAGCGTTTAATAACGTGGGTCTCACTTGCAAGTTATCCTTCCAGAGAGTCAATAATGAGTAGAAAACCAGAAAAACTCCCATTATTGCCTTTAAAAGAGACTGGGAAACGAAAGAAACCAACAATGCTCCTATTAAAGTGAAGATAATACTTGGCAAACCAAATCTTAGAAGCACATTCTTTTCAAGACCGTGACGGAAAAAACTGATTCTCCCAATATTCCCAAAAATATGAAAAAGAGCCACAAGTATTAAAGCAGTTCTGAAGTCTACAAATAGCAAAGCAAGAGGTAAGAATATTGTTGAGGAGCCAAACCCCACAATTGTCCCAACTATTTCTGAAAACAACGCGCTTATGAAAAATAAAATCTCCACTCTTTTAGATTAACACAAAGTTTTAAGAATTTTTACCAAATACTCTTCGTATGAGAATAGTCTAGAATTTTCTTATCGCTTGTTATAAGAGATGCTCCATAAATAAGAGAAGTCGCGATAATAATTCGGTCTGCTGGATCCCTATGAAGAGGCTCCGGCAACATTACGGATTTTGCCGCTATTTTATTATCAACTGGTACAAACTGAAGAGAACCAAGCTTCTCTATTTTCTCAAGCCATACGTCAACATCCATAATAAGCTTTAATCTGCCTTTTTTTACTAACATATAAATTTCCCAGACGCTGATTGAAGAAACCAAAATTTCTCTTTCTCTTTTTAACTCTTTATCTATAGTTTTGATCGCCTTATCAGAAAGCTTTTCAGGATTACTCACCCACCAGATGAACGTATGAGTATCAAATGTAATCATCTCATAACCTCCCAGTCTTTTAGCCCAATTGGTTCCGTTGGCTTTTTGTATGAAAGAACAGTTTTTCGTAAAGACTTGATAACTGGTTGTTCTTTATATGGAACAACTTTTATAACAGCTGCGCCGTCATGAGTAATGATAAGCGGCTGCTTGTTTTTCTCGACAGAGCGTAAATACGCAAGAAGCCCTGCCTTGAATTGAGATTTCGATACTACCTGTTGCATGACTATGGTCATAGTAGCATGGGCACTCTGAATTGTCAAGACTCGTATGATTCAAGTTGGCGTTCGCCTGGCAGACGATGCTTTTTTGAAAACTCAAGTTAAATCCCTCCCTTCTGGAAGTTCAGAAAGCGGCTCCAAAAGCAACCTCTGCAAACCCTAACTTAAATCTTCTTTATATCAACGCCTTTCGGCCTTCCAAGATGCCCAACAATAATAACCTTTGCATTATGCTTCAAAAGATACTCAATCGTCGGCAAAGCAGAGATTAAACGCCGTATCATCCTCGATTGTTGTTTGTTGCGCAAGCGGAACATCCAAATCCGCCCTCAAAAAAACAGTCTTTCCTCTTACATCTGCTTTTCTTAATAAAGGATGTTTCGTGTTAGTATCTCAACTTTTTTGGATCAAAGAAACGCAAATTGGGAATTTTTTCAAAATCAGATTTGTTTCTAGTAGCAAGCTCTCCATCTAGATAAATTGCAGTTGCGGCAATAATCAGATCAGCTGTACTTGCTCCTTTTGGATATGTTTTTCTGCGCAATATTTGCCCTAAAATCTCCGCTATTTCAAACGTTAGGTCCATACTCTCAAAAAGCGCAAGGTAGTCTTTCGACTTTGAACTACCATGCGTGGTTTCTACTTCTTGCGCGGTAAGATACTCTGCAACAACTATTGTTGGTACAACTAGTTGATATTCTTGCTGTTGATTTAAAAGATTATCTACCCATGAAGCGAAACCATGAACATTATCAATTAAAATGTTTGTATCTAAAACAATTATCTTCAATCCACTATTCCTTCAGATAGTCTTTTTAAATATCTTCTCTCTTTTCTCTTCCAATCAGGCGTATCTATAACCGACCAGTATTTTCTTTTAGCAGATTTAGCAAATACTCTCCTGACATCCTTCAAAACCCTCTCTATTGTTTTTGGATCCCTTTGGGGATCAGCGGATGAAACCTTAACGACAGGCTTGCCATCTTTTTCCACGATAAATTCTTCTCCTTTGTAAATCACGGAGTTTAACATCTCAAAAAAATTATTTCTTGCCTTAGTTGCGGATATAACGTTTTTCATAATAACTTGAGTGTACAGGATGTACATTGATTTGTCAATAGCTCGGAGTGAGATGCGCTAAAAAGGACTATTGAAAAGACTATTAAATTCCTAACTACTAATTAGTAAGCTTTCCCTCTGACTCCCCAGAATCATCCCACGGGGTCATAAGCTGGAAGTAGTTACCATCGGGATCTGCAAAGGTTGCAATCCAAGTACCTCCCATTTCATATGGTTCTTTTACGACTTTCGCGCCTTTTATTTTTTTAATTCTTTCAAATTCTTCTTTAACTTCTCTCGTTTCGAAATTCATTATTACTCTAGCTGGATCTTTGGATTTGCCTTTTGCTTTTGAATGTTCCCCAATTGTTAAATGCGTATTTCCAATCTGCCACCCAGACCAATCACCATCTTCCCAATCTGCTTTTCTTTCGAAAACCTTTTCATAAAACTTAGCAAGCAGCTTTGGCTGCATCGTTCCGATCATTATGGAACTTAAATTTAACATAAGCTAAGTATACGATCAAAAACTTTTAATGGCCAGAAATATTTTTATTCTGTTATGATAGCTTCGTGAGGAGTCTTCCACTTTATGCAGATGCAATAATGGGGTCAGGGTCAAGCCCTTCGCCTCAATTAGTATAATACTACTCCAGATTTCATACGTCAAGTATCAAATAAGTATTCAGTTGTTCCCGAAATAGCCTATGTAACTCTTCCGTTGTTTCCAATTTCCTGTCATCCCGACTGAAATGGAGGGATCTGTTTCAACAACCATTGGGTTGAGGAAGATTCCTCGACAAGCTCGGAATGACAAATTGTCGGTAATAACTGAATACTTACGCACCAAAAGCAACCTCTGCAAACCCTAAATCCCCCCACCCCCAAAAACTCTAATCTTTCTTTTGAGCCTTGTTATGGTCTATCCAAGTAGCAAGATTTTTCCCAATTTCTCCAGTTATCATTCCTAAAATTTCCAAAGCATTCTTAAATTCATCAAAGTAAACTGGCATGTCTCTTTTATCTGGGTATCTTATTCCTCCATCTTCCATTAGATGTTTACCCAACCTATCAGTTAGAAAGATCAAAGCCTTATTATTAAACCTTTGGTCATATCTTAAACATCTTTCTCTCAGACTCTTTAAGTTATGACCCACCTTTTTATCGCGGAGATCACTTGGTTCCTGTCCCTTAAATACAAGGTACCCTTTCATATATAATTCGCTAGCCAAACCAGTTAAATAGGGTACGGTATTAATCGCATTGAAAAGTTTTGCTTTCTTGTCATCTATTCCGCCTTCTTGAATATTAGAAAATTCATCCATTATAAGCAAAGACGCTGAGCGATAAAACCATGCCTTCATAAACCAAAACATTGGATCCGTTAATCTTGATTCGTCAACCCAATATTGATTTTTTATTTGTCTCATCTTATTTGGTCCCAAGTGTCTATAAAACGCGTTACATCTAACTCGTTGTTGCCATTTTGATTGATAATTTTAAAACGACCATCATCTTCTTTAATCTTTAATAAATACTCCTTGGCCTCTTCTGATAACCATCCATCTCCTTTCCAATCATTGATCCTATGATATGGTGCTATTAAAAATTTTCTCTGCTCACCAAATAGCAAGACAAAAATATAGTAGACATCTCCACCACCCTTTTTTTCATAAGAACTCTTAGTGATTTTTACTGATTGGTTATTCCCTAAATCCTTATGTTTAACTTGAAAGTAATAAGTTTTATTATTCTTTACAGCAAGAATATCCAAGCCTTCGTCAATGGGTATATTTCCTGCCTGAAATCCGTGATAAATTAGTTCAGCAGTAACATGTAATTCAGCTGCTCTTCCATAATGTCTTTTCTTATCAAAGCCATCTGATTCACCCACTGCCTGGCTGGTAGTTAACTTATGTTCATTGTTTTGTTTATTCGTATTTACATTTTGTTCTCGCTCTAGTTGTCTAACAGCCTCTCTTAAACTTCCAAATCTTGTCTTAAAAATCTTCCATGAGAATTTTCCATCACGAGCGATATCCATCGTAGTTGGTTTTTTACCCTTCCTTCTAAGATCTTTTAGGTAATCCAATAATTCATCATCAGTAACACTCATTTTTTCTGCAAGTTCAGTTGGCTTAAGACCGGCTTCTCTAATAGCTTCTGCCTGATAGCGATAATATCTCCGTATCCAATACTCCAAACCGTTAGACTTAATATCCTTTTGTTTTAAAGTTTTGCTTCCGAGTTTCTCTGCTAATTTTTGTAATCTAACCAGTAGTTCTTTTTTTGTCATAATTTGACATTATCACAAAATTTTCAAATTGTCAACCTTTACTACGATGTAAAGGTTGTATTTAATGTTGTAGTGGTTGAACTTGAGATTGTAGACCTTCTTCTACTCCCGCTTACTCTTTGGCTCCTTAAATATTTTCAAGCAAATTTTAGTCTTTTTTGTGGGTAATTTCCAGGGTAGGATTGGTTAATCTATGCTTCTTAAATACTGCATTAATCCACCCGGAGTTATCACTCTAATACCCAATTCTTGTTGAATCTTTTCTATTTTATAATCCTTAATATTAAATGTAACTAAAAATTTTGCCTTGGCCGTTTTTGTTCCCGCTACTATGTGAGCATCTTTAATGTCATTGGTGTAATCGCCGAACTTATCAAGAATTTTCTCTTTATCCAACTTTACTTTAATGGTTTTTAATCTGTTTTTTAATAATCCTTCCAAGTTACTTTTATCAACTCCCAACTTATCAACAGCTCTATCCAACTCTTCATAAGAAAAATTGAAATAAAGGCGCTTAAATCAGTGTTATTCACAATAATATTGGATGCGCCTTTTTTGGAGAGAAGTGAAGAAATTATGACATCGGAATCGATAAAAATTTTTACCTTCGCCACATTTTTGCTCTTACCCTTGAAAGCTCCTTTTCTATTTTCGCAAAGTTTTTCAAATCTTTCAGCTGTGCCTTATAAATATCCTCATCTAATCCTGTAAATATAAACGACAATGAACTAGCAGGAATTCTATACACTTTCCCAATTTTTTTTGCCACAATTTCACCGCGGTTAATCAACTGATAAACCGTATTCTTGCTAAGCTGCAGCATTTCCGCAACTTGTTCGGGGGTATAAGCTCTAGGTAAAGATTGGTTGTTAATCATGATGTAATTGTACTAAACATGACAAAACATGTCAACCCTTCAATTTCATTCAGGGTTGACCCTGAGTTTATCGAAGGGTCAATAGCAAATTTTACTCCTTCGGCAAACTCAGTACAAGTCTCAATGGTGAGCGAAGTCGAACCACTCTTTTCTGTGGATAATTTCCAGATTCATATTGGAGATTTTACTCCTCTTTCGCCAAAATCTTCGGCGGGATTTCCGCTTCGCCGGGTTCCATACGGTACCCGGCTTCGCTCCAACATTTTTGAGGCTGGGAAGCTAGAGGAAAATAGAAAATTTTAGGATTTTTGAAAACAATCGTCGGAAAAAGTTTAAAACGATACAACAGGAACACTAATGCTTTCAAAAGTAGCTCTCTTACGCAGCACCTGTTTTATTCTCTCATCGATCTTCGCGCTTATCTTTGCCTCAAAGTAACGGTTACCACATCTTTTACAGAGGAGGGCTGGCACTTCGTGTAAAATAATAAGTTCCTCTCCCCAATATCTTGCGATGTCTACCTTTTTTTTATTAAGTTTATTACCACAAATATAGCATTTCATAATATGCTCACCTCTTTCTTATTTTACCATATATCCATTTTTCTTCGCTAGGGATATAAACAGTCACAATAACTGGTGTGCCAAATCTTAATCCAATGACTATATGAATCAATTTACCATTCTGAGTCTTGCCAGCAATAAGACGACTTTCACCACGTGAATCATACAATCTTTCATCAATAACTTCGCCTGATAATATTGCTTGTTCTATTTCATCAACCGTTAATTGGTCTTTTGTCTTCTCTTCGTCTGCGTGTTCAGAAAAAAGATATTTTCTTTTCTTGACGAGATCTTGAATTTTACTAAAATCCATCTGATTCATTATAGCAAATTGTACGCACCGCATATATGAAAGGCGAGATTGTGACTACACCTAAGGATTTTACTCCTCTTTCGCCAAAATCTTCGGCGGGATTTCCGCTTCGCCGGGTTCCATACGGTACCCGGCTTCGCTCCAACATTTTTGAGGCTGGGAAGCTACTAAATTCTACTGGAATGAAGTTTTTCCATAATCCACATTCTTGCCAATGAAGACAAACTTATCCCTTTGCTTTTAGCAATTTTTTCTAGCCTACTCTTTGCTCTTTTTTGAAGACGAAACATCAAGGTTTCTTTTTTAGGCCTGTGAAGATCAAAAACTATATTAACATCTTCCAATTCATCCTCAAAGTCTGTAAAATTGTGTGTGTCCCAAAAACGGGCTTCCTCCT
>Ga0213870_1000643_pt1 | contig 16158 bp, 13 predicted proteins | sample WICALVC2017_Meta_FD_160119 | JGI IMG/M metagenome (GOLD analysis project Ga0213870, IMG submission 160119) | Freshwater microbial communities from subterranean cave lake in Wind Cave National Park, South Dakota, United States - WICALVC2017 | ecosystem: Environmental > Aquatic > Deep subsurface >... | reverse complement strand
GCACATAAAAAGATCGGGTACATTATGGCAGATACCGAGACAACACAGTATAGCCCTGTAAATATCACAAACCTAAAAGCTGGTATGCTTTTAGAAAGGCCGTTATATATCTACCTGTCTAGCAACAATCGCTATATCCAGCTTGCTAAAGAACTACACCCACTAGAAAATAAAACTTTAGAAAAAATCCAAAAAATAGGAAATGTTTTTTCAACAAAAACCCCTCTTGAAGAAAAGCTTCCCCATCTAATTGAAACAGCTGCTTATGTTAAAAACACTTGTGAAGATGAGAGGCTGGCTTCTTTTGAAAAAAATTTCAGCATTCAAGAAAAAACAGAGTGGATAAAAGACCATATTTTTCATGCTAAAAATCTTATTCCTGTGTTTTTCCTCAATCGAGCACTTGGCGTACCACGGGGAGAAATTCTAAAACATGTAGAAGATTTTTCTTATGAAACGTATGAACAATGCTTGCGCTACTGTGCTATTGCTGGAATGTTTGCACTTTGGCTTGGTTACTACCAAAAAGATCTTTTAAGCCTGTTTATTGAAGTACTTTTTTGTGAAACACTTGAAAACAAGCCAAAAAGTTTGCAAACAGATCCCAGATTTAATCTCCTCACAGAAAACCAAACTGCATATTCCTACGATGAGTTTTTTGAAATCCAAATTTTAGCAAAGTGGTATGCTGGGCTACACCCTTCATTAGACATATCCCTTTCTCAACTTCGAGTAACACGGAAACTTTCAAAGCTGCTTAAACTGAATATAGATGACAGAGCAGAGTTGGAATATGACCAGGATGGGAAGGCGACAAAACATGGAGAATATGGGGATAGTGCAGCATGAGTAATATTTTAGAAAGTGTTAAAAATCCTCGTTTTGTGCTCGAAGAACTTTTAAAGCCAGACGCAAAAATTCTATATGAGGTTTTGTTTTCAACAAAACATGCGGGACGTATTTATGATCTTGTTCTATTTGAAACACAAGGTTTCATACAAACCAGTTCGAATCCTGAAGACACTGAGTTCAAGCTAAGACAATTACTTGAGTTGCATACCTTTAATGCATGGCTGAGCCACAGAAAAAATCAAAAAACAAAATGTGTTGAAATTGAAATTGGATGGGATGATGAGCGCATGCTTATTGCATCATCTTATTACTCGGACTCTATTACGGCAAGACTTCAACAAAAAATTGAAGAATCAGGGGATGGGCTTATTGTGAGATTTGATCCAAGAACCAAACGCACTCAAGTCCTTTCTTTTCTTTCCCCAAAAGAGGCAGAAAAAATATTCGCCACTCAATATGTGGAAACAGAACTCTCTAGCTTAAAGACAAGTACCTATAAAGACCCTAGCCTAGCTGTACCCACTCCATTGGGTAGAGAAAAGTTAATGGGATTTTTAAACTCAGAAAAAGAAACACAAAACCAACCACAAGAACCCCTAGAAATGCAAGCTGAGACAGTCGAGCTCCCACCCGAAGACTCAATGATGGATAATAACATGAGCAGCTCCAAGGAGTCACCTGATAAATCTTTAGAGTTTTTAGAGCAATATTTACAAAACCTATTTTCAAGCATGCGGGCACAGCTCAATAACCTTTGTACAGATTTGCCAGACAATGAATTTGAGAAGCTATTTCCTTTCTTAGAGCAACATATTCATAGTCTTACCACGAGAGTTTTTACACATTTCTCAGATGAAGCTGCACCAGAAAATATTAGTCTACTCAATCTAGATCAAGATCTAGAAACTGCTCCTGAACTTTTACGGCTAGCACATTCACGTGTCGAGCGCGCCACTCATGAGCATGGAGACGCGAGCAGCTCCAATATGAATGCAACAAAATATGAAGAAACTTCTGAGGTCTTTAGCCCGGAGCATTCCGTCGCTCCAGATGGAGCGCATTCCCAAGACGGGAATGCGACAAAGTATAATGAACCAGTTTCTACTGCAGAAATTGAAAATACCTTAAAAAAGAATGAAGAAAGCCTTAAAAATGCTGTTACCGAATATTCAATGAGCCTTGAAAACAGTGAACTCCCACCGCAAGCAAAAGAATGGGCAAAAGGATTTATGGAAAATATGATGAAAGACCGTGCTGAACTTAATAATCAGATGCGCGAATCAGAAAAGTTTTTAAAATCCAAAGAATATGATTTTATAAGAAAAGAAACAGCCTTTAAGGAGCAACTCCGCATAAAAGACGCTGAGCTCAGGCAAAAAGAACTTGCCTTAAAACAAACTAAAGATGCCCTAGCAAACGCTCATTCCACTATTGAAAAAGTAAGACAACCAACAAGTAGTGAAGACATCACAGACACTTCAGGTGTCTTAAGAAAACTAGTAGCTGCAGAAAAAATGCTCATGATTGCAAAAGAAACGAATGAACAAATAGTTAAACGAGCAGAAGAGATTCAAAAGAAGTTCACAACAGAATTCAATATTAAGAAATCTCTCCAGCAAGACCTTGCAAATAAAAATAAGCAGATTGCAGATTTACAGCGTCAATTGCTAGCAAAAGGAAGCCAAGTTGCTGGTCAGGTAGTGAATCAATATAAAAAGGAATTAGAGCTTGTGCAAAAAGTAAACCTTACGTTAAAGCAACAAATCAAAGAACTTCATAACAGGCTTTCTCAAGCAGCGACCACAAATAAAAAACCTGGAGTTACAGATTCTAGCAAACCAGAGAGCCTTTCCGGAGCAAGCGACGCTGAGATTAAGCATAAGCTCGATCAAGCAACAAAATTAAATCGCGCTATTAAAGATGAGCTCGAGCGCTATAGGAAACGATTTGAGGAGTTAAAACAGGAAGAAACAAGACTACGCATTGAACTTGGAAGCTTGCAAACTAAACTACAAACTCATACTAGAGCCTCTCGAGCAAAGACTTCTTAAACCGCTATCGCCAATAACTAGGAAGCCAAAGGACTTCTTCAATGTGATCTGCTCCAGTAAAATACATTGCAATCCGATCTACACCCATTGCAATACCAGAAGCTTGTGGCATGCTTTTCAAAGCTTCTAAAAATTCTTCATCCATAGGATTTATTGGAAATTCCTTGCCATATAATCTTTCCCTTAAAACCATATCTTTTTTAAAACGGTTTCTTTGTTCTACGGGATCTGTGAGTTCATCAAAAGCATTTCCAAGTTCTAATCCACCTGCATAGACTTCAAATCGCTTTGCCCAAACAAACCCTTGTTTGTCTTTAATCAAGTTAGAAAGAGCAGATTGGCTCTCTGGATAAAGATAGACTATCACTGGTTTCCCCAGAGTTTTTAATTTTGGCTCTATTTCATTCATCCAAATTCGAAAAAAGAAATCATCCCATAAACCAGGTAAATTTGGATTTAAAAAATCCTTTTTTGCAGCAAAACCTTTTTCAATACAGGCCTGGGCAATGTGTTTGGTTTCACGGAGCTCTCTTAAATTTAAGTTACAAAATGTTTTAAAGCATTCTTCAACAGTTATTCGTGACCAAGGACCTGTAAGATCTTGCTTCCCATAAGTTTTGGTTTCAAAAACTAAGCTTCCATATAGTTCTGTACAAAGAACTTGAAAAAGTTTTTCCACATCATCCATCAATTTTTCATAAGTAGCTTGAGATCGATACCACTCAAGAATTGTAAACTCGGGATTGTGAGTGGCACTTTTTGATTCAGCTCGATATGCTTTACAAATTTGAAAAATTTTTTCATAGCCTGAAGCCAATAAACGCTTCATAGCAAATTCTGGACTAGTGGGTAAAAATATTTTTAAGCCATCCGATGTAAAAAAACTTATGGAACGAATATGAGGCTCCATTCCAGGACAAAACACAAAAGTTGGAGTGTCTGTTTCAATAAAATCTTGTTTATGAAAATAGTCTCGAATGAGCGAAATAATTTTCTCTCTTATGCATCTTTTATCATTCATATTTTGTCGGATTTGCATCACGCAAATTCTCTGGCATATTTTGTCGGATTTGCGTCAGGCAAATCCTCCGGTAAAATCATACTCATTGTAAAGTATTTATACTTGCTAAATTTCGGATTTTAAAGGGTTTTTTAATTGTTAAGGAATTATTAAATAGCAATTGTATTAGTATATTGAATTGATATACTAATAACTATACCCAAGGATGGTTATCACTAATGGGAAATACTCATTATTACACAAAAATTTTCTTACTCGTTGCCTGCACAATAGCTGTTGCTTATTGTGGAAAAACTTTTAAAGGCTCCACAACTGTTGCAGTTGGTACGGGTGCATCCTCTTCTAGCTCATCTTCTAGTAGCAGCTCGACTACTACATCATCGGTTGTATATATCACAGACACCTTTACAAGAGCAGACAATGCAGCTGCACTAGGCAGCACAGAAACTACTGACAGTGCATTGCTCAGGGCTTGGGGATTAGTGATTGGAGGAGCTGCTTGGGGTATAACATCAAACCGAGCTTACTGTAACGATGCAGCTGCAAATGGTGGTGCTGTTGTCGATAGTGGCCAATCTGATTTAATTTATGTCTCAGTTGACCTGCCTGTAGTGGGGGGAGCCGCTGATGCTGGAATTATTTTTCGCTATATAAATGCCTCGAATTTTTGGACATTTAGATGGAGTATTGCTGATGCTAGATATTATTTAAGAAAAATGGTTGCTGGAGTATTGACAACAGTTGGAACAGATACCACAACAGCGGCACCTGCTGCTGCAGATACGTGGCGTATCGAACTCTCAGGTGCAAGTATTACAGTAAAAAAGAATGGAACTACAATGTTTTCAATTTCAGATAGTGTAAACCAAACTGGCACAAGTCATGGGTTAGCAGTGATCGATAATCCAGTATGTAATTCAAGCACTGTTCGATTTGATAATTTTAAAGTTGAATCTCTTTAAGAGTATATTATCCGAGATATTGCATTTAAGTTTTTCTTGCCATCCTGGGCTTGCCAGTAAAAAATTAAGATACATTAAACCTCTAGGGAGATATCTATGAAAAAAATATTACTACTTAGCTTATGTGTGATTGCTTTTACTTCAATTAGTTTTGCACAAGATAAAAAAGCATATAAGTCTGTGGTTGCTGAAGAAAAATCTAGTCAACCCTTTCAAGATGGATCGCTACCAGCTCAAAAACAAAATCTATTTTTAGGGTTTGGGTTAGGCTACTGGAACAATATTAGCATTCACGGACGCTATAGCTACAGAATACTAGATCAAGGGTTTTTACCGGATATCAATAACTCCATTTCTTTAGAGGGAGGATTGGGAAGCACTTATTATGGAAACATAGCTGCAGGAACTAATGTTGTTGGGCTTACTTTTGTGGCAGTAGCGCGCTGGGATCTACAATATGATCCAACTTGGATTTTTTTTGGTAATGTTGGACTGAGCTACACTGCTGTAATTAATGCTTCTACAAGTGATGTTCGTGGAGGAGGATTTTTTCCAGCTTTAGGAATTGGAGCCATGTATAATATGCAGCCTGAGTGGGCATTACGAGCTGACTTTTCATATCAGTTTCTTGGAGCTGGCATTGTTTACAGATTTTAATTTCGGCTTAATGTGCCTGTCAAAAAATGGCCCTCTGCTTTGTTCCCCTCATCAACCACTACGCTGCACTCCCGCAGCGTACTTCTTTGTACGCTTTGGTGGGGTCTCTTCGGGTGTCGCGCATCCGCCACTTTTCTGTCCCTTTTTGGAGACAGGCCATGTTTTTTTTAGTTTTTCGACACAGACCCCTTATCACCCTATCACCAACGATACGAGGCACTGAGCAACGAAAAAAACTGTGCATCAAAACCAATATTTGTTGCATCTAAATTTGTAGGTGCACCCAAGGCAGTAGATCCAAAAGCCCAATCCAACTGAAATTTACTAAATTGCAGCGATGATCCTATTCGAAACTCTAGCGTTCCAACTTGGCTTTGTTTTTGTTTTGCAGGAGCTAGCTGCGGACTAGGAATTCTTCTTTCATTTACAAAATCAAAAGCCCCACTTCCACGTAAAGTAAACCAATCTGTAATGGCTGCTTCCAATGCTACATTGAATGGAATGATGTACTGGCTATAGGCTCGTAATGCTGCTGTAGTAGTTGTCGTATCTTTCACCTTGTTAAAATAAAAAGTAGCATTCTTATAAAGGGTAACTCCTTCTGCTAATTTCATTTGGTGACTTAAACCTACGCCCCAAATATTCATTGTGGTTTGCACTTGAGTAACATTGTTTGCCGCGACAGGAGTAAACGGTGTGCCACCTTCACGGTATTTATGAAACACAACATAAGGCCACCAATTATCATATTTAAAACGCAAACCAGCATTAAATTCATTTAAGTTTTGGATACCTTGGTTAGCGCCTAAAAATCCTCCTGTGTTTTCTACACGAGAAAAAATAGTTGTGCCTAAAAAAGGCTCTAAACCTAAAACCTGCGCACCTAAATCCACATGCCAATAGCGAGCAGTCGTTTGATTACCAGGTTCAGTAAGAGTGGCACGCGTGACTTGATCACGGTTATAAGCCCAACTCACATGCACTCCCCACTTCACCCAAGTATCTCCTCCAAAGAAAAAATCTAAAGGCCTTTGAGTATCTAAAGACTGAACACCAAGCGTTCCAACTAGGTCGGGGCGTGCATTCAAACCCGGTCCAACGAGCCCAACTTCATCATATACAGATTGAGGGCCATTACCCCCTCCGCGATTAAAGTACACACCAGATACAAAATTTTCCAAAAGCGATAAAAACACACCAGCCTCTATGCCTTTAGAGATTGTAACAAGATTTCGGTTATCATTAATAAAACTTGGATTATAAAAAATGTTGTACTCGTCATCATACCAAAGTGAACCATTTACGATATTGATGTCTGAATTTTCTGTTACACCTGTGTTCGGGTTTGCTGTAACTCCTGTGCTTCGAAAAAATGGCTGAGTACCCATTGCAGCTAACCGCGCGGGACTTGCATGTAACACTGTCGTAAAACTTAGTAAAAATAAAACCCAGAGCATGTACTTGAAGTACACGCTACAGAATGTAATGAATATTTTGTCGAATTTGCGTCCTGAAAATCCTCTAGAGATACTAATCATATTTTGCTATATTGCGGCGATTTTTTTTAATTGTAAAGGGACTGTTGCAGGCAAAGTTGTTGTTTTTTAATCACAGACTTAATCAATCCATGGTTTTGTTTTAAGACTGGATGTTTTGATTTCATCACAATGTGCATGAATTGTTTTGTACTGACACATCGAGCGACTTTTCTTTTTTGGTAAATTTTATTTTAGAAAAGTGTAAGTTGTTTTTGTTTCATATTTTTGGTTTCATATAGGGTTACTTTTTCTAAAACAATTACTTTTCATGAAAGAAATACCAAGCAAGAAACATGCCGGATAAAAATCCACCTGTTTTAAAAAACCTCATAAGATGGCTCTAAATCAAGGCAAAACAGATTTTATAGAAAAAATTTAAAACAGGATTTTAAAAGCAGTGGCGGTGGTCTACAGCTTGATTGTGTAACGCATTAAACCGAGATATTGCATTTAAGTTCTACTGCGACAACCAATCTGCGGCGCTTTTGCAGAGACTGTTGCCGAACACCCTTTCTGCTGCAAATTGTCCTTTTGTGCTACGACTGCGTCAGCTTTGTGTAAAAGCCGGGCATTATAGTGCTCGCTTTTCGGCGAGACGTAGCGTATCTGCTACGTTTTCACTCCTTTTACTGCATCTTCCTTGTCTCGCTACAAAAGTATCAATTTTCGCTACGAAAAGCGTTCGGCAACAGTCCCTTGCAACGTACTCGAAGATTTTTAAGCTCAACATATCGCCCTGGATATGCCTCACTTAAAAAATTCTGCGCTCGCTTCACTAGCTTGCATCTTGCTTGTCTCGCTACCAACTTAAATGCAATATCTCGGATAAAACATGTGCAGCGAAAAATAAAAAATGATCTTTAAATAATCTTTGAAAAACAAACTCAAATACATACTTCATAAAGGAACGTTGCCAGTGTCCGTTCTCATCTACGTACGGCTCGGGTGTTTTTGGCCGTCACCTCCCGAGGGATCGTTGGTATACCTCACAAGCTCTGCGTGCTTGTATCCGTATTGACTGCCCACCAAGAATCACCTTTACATTTGTACTACAACGTAGTACGATAGTTTCAAGATGCATTACGATTGGGACCCAGCAAAAGAAACTGCTAACATCAAGAAACACAGAATTTCTTTTGAAGAGGCAAAACAAGTATTGAACTGTGGATTTGTAGTGGTGTTGAAAGAAGACTCTGATTCAAATGAGGAACGCTTTGTCTACATTGGGATGTGTAAAAAACTTAATATTCTGGTCGTTGTCGTCGCCTATCCTGACGATGAGGTCACCAGAATTATTTCCGCTCGCAAGGCGACAAAGAAGGAGATTGAATTTTATGAAACGCAATTATGATTTCTCAAAGGGTGCTGTGATTAAGGGTCCGATCAAATCTAAAACTCAAGTGGAAAACGCTTTGCGTGAACAAAAAACCCTGACCTCTATCCGACTAGATAAGAACATTATCGAGGTTGCCAAGAAAAAAGCTCAAGAGGAAGGAGTCGGCTATTTGACCTGGCTCAACGCAAAACTCAGGAAAGTAATCCTTGGCGAGCGCGGACTTGAAGTCAGAGTGCAAAAACTAGAGAAGGCAGTGTTTAAGAAGAGGGCTGTGTAAACTACGTGAGAGTAAGAATTCTAAACTCCCTTCTTGTTAAAGCTAAAGTCTCAATATGCAGTTTGTTTGATTTATTTAAAACGTAGTGCCTGTTTTTAGAAAAAACATGCTTTGAGAAAGGTTACTGCAGCGGATTCTCACGGGCGAATTTATAGTGCAAAAGTCGGGAAGAAGTGAAAAATGTTCCTACGCCGCGATCAGAAACTCTGAAAACTTCGATTTTGGAGTTGCAGCCCTTCTGGCGCCCTGCTCTTTTAGATCAATTAAGCCATATTGAGCAAGCAGTTGAATGTCTTGATAAACATTTTTGAAATCGCGTTGAGCAAGTCTTGCAAGCTCCTGAATAGATTTTGGCTTGGTCTTTCTAATAATTGACAGAAGCTCAAGACGAGCACCAGTAATCACTTTTCCCAAGACCTCAAAAGAGGGAAAGCTAAGAATCATATACCCCTTGTATGCTGATTTGGATTGGCTCTCAAGGACGTGAGCAAAGCGATCAAAGGCATCTTTAGTAGGCTCCACAACAAGTAACGCTTTTTTACTCTTCATAAAGAAATCCCTCCGCTTCAATCATTTTCCGAATGTCTTTTATCAATTCTTCATAACCCCGAAATAGATAGCCTAACTCTCGACCACCAACATGTAAATGCGGACCCTTAGGCTTGTGATTATCAAATCCAAATACTGAGACTCCTTCTTCGCTAAACCAAGCCCGATATTTTATTCCTTCTGGATATTCACTAGTCTTGGGTACCTTCTACACAATCATCTCAAAAATTGCACTCCTGTTTCCAGAGAGGTTTCTAAGGGTTACTTTTTCATGAAAAATCAAAGACGCCTTCATCTGATGGTTAATATACCATTAGACTTAAAGGCGATCAATAAGATTTATAGAGTAGTGTTTGCGGCATCTTAAATTCGCCCGAACTTCAGTAGTGAGTAGAAGTTAACAGGGATAGGCTCTTGAGCGGAGATTTTTGTGAAGTTCATTAGCCAAAAAGCAGTATAGAGTTCTTGGAGAATGTCGTTGATGTACTACTAAAAATCTGACTTCTGATCTGTTTGCTAATTTTTCGTACCAGTTTCTGAACTGACTCTGTAACGTATAGAGAGTTTTTAACTTCTATTTCAAAACAAGAAGTATTCGAGTTGTAAATCCTCCAGAAAATAATACCACCTCAATTACATGTCCTCACTTAACAAAAATGTTAACTGACGTGTATGGACCCGCCCTGTAAAGCAAGAGTTTTTTAGTGATAGTAAAAAGAAAATAGGATGCAGTTGCCACATGAAATAGGAGAGGATTTGCTGGATGCAAATCCGACACAGTGCTATGAGCATTTGCTGGATGCAAATGCGATTCAATACAATGTATAATATTTACAGTGCTCATAAGAGCACATCTAAGATCGCTCAAAAAAATCCACTCAATTTGACACGACACCTTTTTTTCTAAATCCCCACAAACTTTGCAGCCCACCAAGTAAATTCAAGTTTGATTAGAGAGGCAGAATAAAGCTAGTCTTTATGCTCAGTGGCCTCATCCATGAGGCTCCACTCGCCATCCATGGCTCCAAGTCTGGGTTGGTTGGGTGATGTCTAAATTTAATTCCTCTGGCTCAATCTTACGCTTACGCTTCGGCTATAAATGCTCATTATATTGTATCAGATTTGCGTCCAGCAAATCCTCCAACCCAAGCACCTGCTAAAACACCTGCATTACTTTGTATTGAGTCGGATTTACGTCCAGCGAATCCTCCAGGTATTGTGTCAGATTTGCTACTTTTGCCGCTCTCACATCGAGCATTATCACTTGCGCTTCTTGCACACATTCCAGCTGTGTGCGCTCCAGCTGCAAATCCTCCGGTGAGCTTAGACACACACAATTTTGGCATATATCCAGGACGGTTTTTCAAAAGTGTAATAAGTCGTTCAGTAGTTTGAGGTAAAAACAAATCCTGCGCCTCTGAAACTCCACCAGAAAAAAAGATCGTTTCAGGCATGAAAACTACAGCGTAGTTATGTATAGCACGAGCTAAAAATTCACTGTATTCCTTAAAAATTTGAAGTGAGACTTGGTCTTTTTTTAGAGCGCATGCAACAAGATCTTTAGGATTTTGAGGCGGAGTTTTCCATAAGTGTTTTTTCTCTTGTATACGATGCCAAAGCGCTGTTCCAGAAAGAAGGGCTTCTGCACATCCCTGATTACCACAACCACAGAGATAAGGTTTGTCTGTAATAATAAAATGCCCTGCCTCAGGACCAAAACCAGATCCACCCATAAAGATCTTCCGGTTTATGACAACCCCTGTGCCCAATCCTGTGCCTAAAGTAAGAGACATCCAGTTTTTTAATCGCTGCGCGCCCCCTACCCATCCTTCTGCACCAGCAACTGCTGCAGCATCATTTTGCATGAATACTGAGATTTTTAATTTTTGTGAAAGATAACTTGCAACAGAAATATTTCCCCAGCGTGGAAAATTAGTAGGTTGGAGTAAAATCCCTTTTTTAACATCTAAAGGACCACAACTTGCAATACCTAAAATTTTAATTGTAGGATACTTTTTAAGCCAAAACTGCCCGACTTTTTCTAAGAAAAGTAAAAAACCATTTACTCCATGATTAAAATCCACAGAGTCTTTTTTGCTTTCCATAACCTGCCCATTTAAACTTACAACTCCACTCGCAAGTTTGGTTCCACCTAAATCAAACCCTAGCAGTAGTTTTTTCATATTACTTGCTTTAAACTAATCTATATGAGGGAGAAAGACAAAAAAACTTCATTTGCAAGAGAAGCGCTTGGAATTGGAATTTTATGCTTAGGAATTTTTTTATTTTTTAGTATTTATTCGTATAACCATTTAGACCCTTCACTGTTTAGTCATTCAAAACGTATCCCGCTAAACTATGGCGGTAGACTTGGCGCCCATTCTGCTGATGCGCTAATACAATTTTTAGGATATCCATCTTTTATTGTCAGCGCTTTATTCATGATCTTAGGATTAAGACTTTTATTTAGCCCTATTCATTTAAATCGGTTTTTTATTTTAAAATATGTTTTTGGATCTGCTCTCATCTTGCTCTCTTCTTTTGCTTTTTTAAGCTTACACGTAGCGCCAATATCTTTTGGTGGTAGTGCTGTTAATACCGGAGGGCTTTTTGGACAGTGGCTCGGCGATTTTCTCACACATTATTTAAATTTATGGGGTACAACTCTTCTATGTTTAGGTGTTTTTTCTATTTCAACACTTCTTATTTTTCCTCCGGCACTTTTTAAGGTTTTACGGTTTTGTATTGGTGCGCTTATCTTAATGATAACTCACTCTTTAAGTGGGCTTGTATTCTTAATGAAATCATTAGCTCACTTTGCCCTTTCGTACAAAGAACAACTCAGAACAAAATCACTTTTAAATGAATCAAAAATATTTGCATCTGGAAATCCAACAAAATACGAAGAAAAGCAAATCCGCTCAGAGTATCCTGAAAATTTATTGCTAGAGCGGACAAAAAATGAAAATGCTCCAGCTTCAAATCCTTCAGATACAGTAGTACAACTTCGCCCTCTGTTGGATTTACATTCCAATTTGTCGCCCACACGTCCTGTGTATGCTTCAACTACAAATCCTCCGGAAGTCCCCAAAAAAACTGTGCTTCAAGGAGATTTTAGTTTGCCGCCTTTGGGCTATCTCAATGCACCTGAGAAAATGAAAACAGACTGGGATAAAGAACAAATTTTAGAAAACTCTAAAATCCTTGAAACAAAATTAAGTGACTTTGGTATTGAAGGCCAAGTCGTAGCAGTCAGACCTGGACCCGTCATTACACTTTATGAATTTAAACCTGGTCCTGGTGTAAAAATTTCACAAATTGCAAACCTAGCAGACGACCTTTCCTTAGCGCTCGCAGCACAAACCGTTCGGATTGTTGCTCCAATCCCAGGGAAAAACGTGGTTGGAATTGAAATCCCAAATGCAGAAAGAGAAAAAGTATTTCTTCGTGAAATACTAGAAACTATAGAATTTCAAAGCAACCGGTATGAAATCCCTTTAGCTGTTGGAAAAGACATCTATGGAACACCTTTCACAACTGATCTTGCAAGAATGCCTCACCTGCTCATTGCTGGTGCGCCTGGTGCAGGAAAATCTGTATTCATTAATTCCTTTATTTGTTCTTTACTGTATAAATTTACGCCAAAAGATTTAAGACTCATCATGGTAGACCCCAAACAACTGGAATTAAATTTGTATGAAAACATCCCTCATTTATTATTACCCGTAGTGGATGATCCCAAAAAAGCCTCCACTGCGCTAAAATGGGCTGTGGTTGAAATGGAAAAACGTTATAAGCTCATGGCAAAAACCGGAGTTAGAAATATTGCAGGATTTAACCAAAAACTTTCACAAGAAGGAAAACAAAAAATTTTAGAGCTTTTATGTCCTGAAGACTCTAGCTCACTTGCACACCTTTTAGAAACGACACCAGACGGACAAAGTAAACTAGAAAACTTACCCTTTATACTCGTGATTATTGATGAGTTTGCAGACCTCATGATGGTGGCTCCAAAAGATATTGAGATAAGCGTTGCAAGACTTGCTCAAAAAGCAAGAGCAGCAGGTATTCATTTGGTCATCGCTACTCAAAGACCTTCTGTGGATGTTATTACTGGGCTCATTAAAGCAAACCTTCCAAGCCGTGTTTCCTTCCAAGTTGCTTCTAAGGTCGATAGCCGTACAATTTTAGACGGCAACGGTGCTGAAAAACTTTTAGGACGTGGCGACATGCTATTCATCCCACCAGGGCTTTCTCGTGTTATTCGCTTGCACGGTGCTTATGTTGATGAAAAAGAAATTGGAAGAATTTGTGATCACTGGAAAGCTCAAGGAGCCCCAGAATATAAAGAAGAAATCTTGATTGAGCCGGAGGAATCAAATTTAGATCTGCCCGACGGGATTGAAGACGAATTGTATTCTCAAGCAGTTTCTATCGTGCGCGACCTAGGACAAGCTTCTGCCAGCATGCTTCAAAGACGCCTTAAAATAGGCTATAATCGTGCTGCTCGAATGGTTGAATCTATGGAAGCACAAGGCGTTGTGGGTCCAGCAGATGGGTCTAGACCCAGAGAAGTAATGTATTAATATAAACACTACTTTCTGTTACTTTTAAGCGGCATCTTCAACCTTGCCTTGCTCTTCTTCATTTAATGGGCCACAGGTATCACTTGGGAAGTTTGGGTTTAGCGTTGGATTATCAATACAAATGAGATTACCATTTCCATCTTTTTTTGTAATAGAAAGAAGGGTTGTGTGAGTGTCATCTGTATATTCATACACTACCTCTTCTAATAAAACATTCATTCTGTATTTCTTAATAAAAACTCTGTTTCCATTGTCATAAAACCATTCAGCCTTTCCATCTAGCTTACCGTCTTTAAAATTTAAAACTACATATGGTTTTCCATTGCCATAAAACTGTTCAAGCTTTCCATCTCGGTTACCGTCTTTATAATTTGAAACTTCAAATGGTTTTGCATTGTCATAAAACAATTCAAACTTTCCATCTCGGTTACCGTCTTTATAATTTGAAACTTCAAATGGTTTTGCATTTGCATGAAACGATTCATACTTTCCATCTAGCATACCGTTTTTATAATTTGTAACTACCCATGGTTTTCCATTTACATAAAACCTTTCATGCTTTCCATCTAGCATACCGTCTTTATAATTTGAAACTTCCCATGGTTTTCCATTTGCATAAAACCATTCAAACTTTCCATCTGCCTTACCGTCTTTATAATTTAAAACTAACTGTGGTTTTCCATTTTCATACCATAAAAAATATTCACCATGTCTTATTTCGTCTCCATTTGCTGTAATTTTTGCACAGTATAATTCTTTACCCTCTTTGCCTCTTATGATTGCACCGTCTTTGCAATTAAGTTGTGCATAAGCAGCTACAGAGCTTAGAGTTACGGCAGTTAAAATAAAAACAAAATCAATTTTAAAGTTTTTCATAATTACTCTCAATTACCTCTCAAATTTTAAAATAAGCTTTGTAAAAATACTTTGCTACAAAAGCTTAAACATTTTTTTCAATCCTCTATCCTTTGTTACTGAGTAAATATTAATCACAACACAATTGATACTACAAGAAAAAAGGTGTCTGGCGCAGATTTTGTTAATACATCTTTTTTGTTTTTTGTCGCACATATTTTCCTGGGAACAAGCGCCAATGCCGTGAAGGCACAGATATTAGTAGCACTAATTGCATACTTACTCGTTCAGATTTTGCGCTTCTCCTCTAAAACAAGTATCTCTGTTGATGATACTATGGCTGTCATCGGGACTCTGCTGTTATTAAAAGAGCCATTATCAAGACTCCTTGGAAATTTGCCGCGCGTAACACGCCATCCACAAGACTTTCAAATGGTCTTCAACTTTTAAAATAAACCGGACAGCAGTGGTATTAATATAAACACTACTTTCTGTTACTTTTAAGCGGCATCTTCAACCTTGCCTTGCTCTTCTTCATTCAATGGGCCACAGGTATCACTTGGGAAGTTTGGGTTTAGCGTTGGATTATCAATACAAACAACATTACCATTCCCATCCTTTTTTGTAATAGAAAGAAGGGTTGTGTGAGTATAATTTGTATATTCATACACTACCTCTTCTAATAAAACATTCATTCTGTATTCCTTAATAAAAATTCTGTTTCCATTGTCATAAAACGCTTCAAACTTTCCATCTCGCTTACCGTCTTTATAATTTGAAATAAACGATGGTTTTCCATTGTCATAAAACCAATCATACTTTCCATCTAGCATACCGTCTTTATAATTTGTAACTATATATGGCTTTCCATTTTTAAAAAACGATTCATAATTTCCATCTAGCATACCGTCTTTATAATTTGTAACTTCCCATGGTTTTCCATTGTCATAAAACTTTTCATACTTTCCATCTAGCACACTGTCTTTAAAATTTATAACTTTCCATGGTTTCCCATTGCTATAAAACTCTTCACTCTTTCCATCTAGCTTACCGTCTTTATAATTTGAAACTGAATGTGGGTTCCCATTGTCATAAAACCATTCACTCTTTCCATCTGCCTTACCGTCTTTATAATTTAAAACTAACCGTGGTTTTCCATTTTCATACCATGACAAATATTCACCATGTTTTATTTCGCCTCCATCTACTGTAATTATCGCGCAGTATAATTCTTTACCCTCTTTGCCTCTTATAACTGCACCGTCTTTGCAATTAAGTTGTGCATAAGCAGCTATAGAGCTTAGAGTTACGGCAGTTAAAATAAAAACAAAATCAATTTTAAAGTTTTTCATAATTACCTCTCAATTTTTAAAATAAGCTTTGTAAAAATACTTTTCTACAAAAGCTTAAACATTTTTTTCAATCCTCTATCCTTTGTTACTGAGTAAATATTAATCACAACACAATTGATACT
>Ga0213870_1000642_pt1 | contig 16182 bp, 15 predicted proteins | sample WICALVC2017_Meta_FD_160119 | JGI IMG/M metagenome (GOLD analysis project Ga0213870, IMG submission 160119) | Freshwater microbial communities from subterranean cave lake in Wind Cave National Park, South Dakota, United States - WICALVC2017 | ecosystem: Environmental > Aquatic > Deep subsurface >... | reverse complement strand
CCCCTGCTGCGCAAGGCCCTTGGCGAGATCGAGGCCCTGGAAGTCTATGAGACCGGGCATGACGGCGACGCGCTGCACCTACAGCCCTGTTTCTCGCCGGTCTGGGATACCCCGCTGACGATGAACGCGCTGATCGAAAGCGGGCTGCCGCCCGATCATCCCGCCCTGCTTCGCGCCGCGCGCTGGGTCTTCACGCGGCAGTGCCGGAAGGTCGGCGACTGGATCGTTTCGTCGCCCCAGGCCGAGCCGGGCGGCTGGTATTTCCAGTTCGAAAATGAGTGCTACCCTGACAATGACGACACGGCCGTCGTGGTGATGGCGTTGTCCAAGCTGATCATGCCGGACGCGGACGCCCAGCGCGACGCTATGCGGCGCGGCATCCGGTGGACGCTGGCCATGCAGGGGCGCGACGGCGGGTGGGGCGCGTATGATAAGGACAACAACAAGCTGTTTCTGAACCAGATCCCGTTCGCCGACCATAAAGCCCTGCTCGATCCCAGCACGGCCGATCTCACGGGTCGCGAATTGGAGATGCTGGGTGCGTTGGGCTATGACCTGAGCCATCCGGTGGCGGTGCGCGCGATCTGGTTTCTCCAGAAAAACCAGGAGGCCGACGGGTCGTGGTTCGGCCGCTGGGGCGTGAATTACGTCTACGGGACCTGGTCCGTGCTCGCCGGATTGAAGGCGATCGGCGAAGATATGCAGGCCGACTACGTCCGTCGGGCAGTGGCGTGGCTCGTGTCCAAGCAAAATCAGGACGGCGGGTGGGGCGAGTCCTGTCTCTCGTATGCGGAGGCCGACGCGCATGGCGTAGGCGAGAGTACGTCCTCCCAGACCGCGTGGGCGCTCCTGGGGCTGCTCTGCGCCGGCGAGGTGGAGACGCTCAGCGTGGTGCGCGGCGTCAACTATCTCCTCCGGCAGCAGGACCCGCAGGGAGGCTGGCCTGAGCGCAGGCACACCGGCACGGGATTCCCGCGCGTGTTCTACCTCCGCTATCACGGCTACAGCCACTTCTTTGCCCTGTGGGCCCTGGCCATGTACCGGTCGCTGAAGTCGCGGGGGCGGACTCGCGCGGACGAGATCCGCGAGCAGAACCGGCAATCCGGCCGGTTTCGTCTGGCGGAATGAGTGATGCGACGTGTTGCCGTCTTGGCCGCTTCCAGGCGTGAATTGGCGCCTGCGTATGCGGCGCTGGGAACGGGTGAACGCCGGCGGCGTGGTTTGGGGGCGTATGAGATTAGGCACGCGGGTGACGTGGGCGTGTATTTCATCAAGACCGGTATGGGACCTGTAGCGGCCGCAGCGGCCGCGCACGCGGTGCTGTCTGAAGTGGCGTTGGATGCGGTGGTGTCCACAGGCTATGCCGGCGCGCTGGGCCCTGCGGGAATCGGGGAGGTGATCCTGGGAACGGACGTGTACGATTGGACGCGAGAGCAGGCCCAGGCCATATTCCGGGCCGATCCCGCCTTGCTGGCGATGGCTCGGGACGCGGCAGATGAGGCGACGCTGGTCTGGTCGGAAGGCCCGGTGGCGACGGTGGATCGGGTGCTCTACCGGGCCGACGACAAGCGGGCGTTGGCCGATGCGAGTGGCGCGATCGCCGTGGACATGGAAAGCGCGGCCATCGCACGGGCGGCTGCATCTCGGAACGTACCCTTCCTCATGGTCCGTGCGGTCTCTGATGGCGCCGCCGATGATCTTCCGATGGACTTCAATCTCTGGTTTGCCCCCAGGGGCCGATTGCGCGGATTAGCCCAGGTGTTGATGCACCCATCCATCATGTGCTCTCTCCTGCGGATGAAGCGCCACGCGGAGCTTGGCTCGCAAGCCCTGGCTCGATTCTTCAGGGCATTTTTTGTCGTGCTCGACGAAGGGTGCCTTCCGGCTGATGTGCGTGCGTTGGCCACTGTGGGGAAACGTTGATGGTGACGACCGTTGTGTCTGGAGTGGGTCGGAGGTCCCTGCGGATCGTCGGCGAGATGGGCCGCATGATGATCTTTCTCATCAGCACGGTCTCGTGGATGGCGCGCCCGCCGTTCCGCGTGATGCAACTGCTCAAGCAGATCCATTTCATCGGGGTCAAATCCCTGTTCGTGATTGTATTGACGGGGATCTTCACCGGGATGGTCCTGGGCTTGCAGGGCTATTACTCGTTGCGGAAGTTCGGGGCTGAAGGGCTGCTGGGCTCGGCGGTGGCGCTGAGCATCATTCGGGAACTGGGGCCGGTGCTGTCGGCCCTGATGGTCACGGGGCGCGCCGGCTCCGCCATGACGGCCGAGATCGGCATCATGCGGATCACCGAGCAAATCGACGCCCTGGATACGATGGCGGTCAGCCCCATGCAGTATTTGATCGCCCCCAAAGTGTTGGCCAGCGTGCTCGTCATGCCCCTGCTCTGCTCGATTTTTGATCTCATCGGCATTTATGGCGGCTACCTGGTCGGGGTGAATCTGTTGGGCGTCAGCTCCGGCGCCTACATCAGTTCGATGGAGTCCAGCGTGGAGTGGGAGGATGTCTACGGCGGGTTCCTCAAGGCCGTCAGCTTCGGCCTGATCATCTCGTGGGTCTGCACGTACAAGGGCTATCACACGACCATGAGCGCCGAAGGGGTCGGAACAGCCACCACTGAGGCGGTGGTCCTATCCTCGGTGCTGATTCTCGTCTGGGATTATTTTCTGACCTCCGTCTTGATGTGAGTGGATAAGGACGCATCCATGGCGGTGATCCGCCTCGTGGGAGTGCACAAGACCCTTGGCGGCCAGGAGGTCTTGCAAGGGCTCACTTTGGACATCCCTCGCGGCAAACTCACCACGGTCATCGGCAAGAGTGGGGGCGGCAAGAGCGTTCTCCTCAAGCATGTGATCGGGTTGCTGAAGCCGGAGAGCGGGCAAGTGTTGGTTGACGACGTGGACATCACCCGGTTGGGCTCACGGGAACTCAACGACGTCCGAAAAAAGTTCGCCATGTTGTTTCAAGGGTCGGCGCTGTTTGATTCGCTCTCCGTCTTTGACAATGTCGCCTTTCCGTTGCGGGAGAAGAGCACGTTGTCCGAGGCGGAGATCAAGGACAAGGTGCTGGGAATGCTGAACGAGGTCGGTTTGTCGGAGATGGGACACAAGTTCCCGTCCGAGCTGAGCGGCGGTATGCGCAAGCGGGCGGGCTTGGCGCGCGCGCTGGTGATGGGCCCGGAGATCATGCTGTTTGACGAGCCCACAACCGGCCTCGATCCGATGCTGGCTCGGACGATCCACGAGCTGATCGTGGACACACAAAAACGCTTTGGGTTTACGGGGGTCATGGTGAGCCACGAGATTCCGGAGGTATTCGGGATCTCGGACTACGTGGCGATGTTGCTCGATGGCGTCATCGTTGCCATGGGGACCCCGAAGGAGTTTCAGGCCACGCAGCACCCGGTAGTTCGGGAATTTATCAGCGTCGGGCGGCGGGGCCCCAAGACGGCCCATGAGGGGCCATTCAGGAGGCGCAGTGAGCATGAAGGACGCTAAACTTGAGCTCATCGTCGGAGTCTTTGTCTTGGTGGGACTTGCGGCGCTTACCTATCTCGCGGTCAAATTGGGGAAGCTGGAAGTGATCGGGGGGAATCAGTACGAGATCCAGGCGGAGTTTGATTCAACTGCGGGACTCAAGACGGGCGCGACGGTCGAAATTGCCGGTGTGCAGGTCGGGCAGGTCAAAAAGATCGGGCTGAGCGGTGAGCGCGCATTGGTGAGTTTCACGTTGGACCCGAAGGTGAAGCTGTACGGCGACGCGATCGCCTCGATCAAGACCCGCGGCTTGATCGGTGACAAGTATGTGTCGCTCTCGCCGGGAGGGTCTCAGGAGGAATTGCCGCCGGGGGGCAAGATCCGCGAGACCGAGTCAGGGCTTGATTTTGAAAAAGCCATCGGTGAATTCATTCACGGGAACATCAAATAAATTGAAGGGAGACGGAAGGTGAGGCGATATCATACAGCGATCGTGGCGGTGGTCCTGGCCGGCGGCTTGGTCGGCGGGACCGTGCTTGGTGTGGCGACAACGGCGTGGGCAGGGCCGCCCACCGAGGCCCTGCGGAAGACCATTGATGACGTGATTGGTATCGTGGGAGATCCGGCCTGGAAAAAACCGGACAAGAAAGAGGAGCGCCGCAAGCTGCTTGAACAGATCATTGGTCAGCGCTTCAACTATTCGGAGATGGCGAAGCGGTCGCTGGGGGCGGAGTGGGCCAAGCGATCGCCTGCGGAGCAGCAGGAATTCGCGACGAACTTTCAGACCCTGCTGGTGAATACGTATATTGGGCGGATCGAAGCCTACTCGGGCGAGAAGGTGCAATATCTCAAAGAGGTGACCAACGGCGACTACGCGGAAATCTACACCCATCTCGACAACGGCAAGTCTGTGATCGACGTCAATTACCGGGCGAAAAAAGCTTCCACGGACTGGCGCGTGTATGACGTGGTGGTGGAAGGTACCAGCCTGGTGCTGAACTACCGCGAACAGTTCAAAAGAATTCTCCGCAAGAAGTCGTTTGCGGAGTTGTCCAAGCAGATTCAGGAGAAGTCGGTGCATATCAAAGCGTTGGTCCCGGATGGGAGTAAGCCGGCCAAGGGGGAATAAGTCCAGGTGGAACGTGGGCTGCGTTCGCTCTGTTTGACCTTCGCGTGCGCAGGGGGAGCGCTGGTGTTCCCCTGGGCGGAGGCCTGCGCTGAAGAACGGTCGTATTTCGTGATCCCGGCCATCGCGACGTCGAAAAACGACGGCGTGGACGTCGGGGTGATTCTCCCCTACATCTTTGTGGACGACGAAGGCCGTGTCACCAAGATCATCGCTCCGATGTACACGCACAACGAGTTCGTGGGCTCGCGCGCGACGCTCAACCTGTTTCGCTATCCGGCGAGGGGCGAGCACATCAAACTGATTGCGTCCGTCACGGAGAAAATCGAGCGCAAGTTCCATCTCGATTATCAGACGCTGTTTGTGAACGGCGGCCGGTATAGCCTGGAAGGCCACGTCGGGTTTTTTAAAAACGGTACGGCCCGGTTTTTTGGCCTCGGCAACCAGACCAGCAAAGATCAGGAGACCAACTATACCGACCGGGAGTTGCTCGGCCACATCACGGGGGGACTCTATGTCGGACCGGGTCGGCGGGTGACGTGGACCGAACGCCTTCGCAACGTCGAAGTGCAGGTCGGGGCGGTCCCCGATATTCCCTTCACTCAGTCGGTGTTTCCCGCGATCAAAGGGACGGGCGGGGCGACGGTCTGGGGCCATAAGCTGGCCTTCCTCGACGATACGCGGGATGATACGCTGACCCCGACGATCGGAAGCTATGCCACGATGTTCATGGAGCTGGCGCAGTCCTTCGCGGCCGATACCCATACCGTGTTCAGCCGCTATGGGTTCGAGTATCGCATCCTGTTGCCGAATCAGACCAAGCGGTACACCTTCGCATTCCGGGCCAAATTGGACGCGACCAGTGGCGGCACGGAGATTCCCTTCTTTGAACGGAGCAGCCTGGGTGGACAGACCTCCTTGCGGGGATTCGGTGTGGGCCGGTTCGTCGACAATCATGCGCTGGTGTTCAATTTCGAGGAGCGGATTCAGTTGTTTCATGTGAAGGTATTCGGGACCGTGGCGGAGGTGGAGATGGCGCCCTTCCTGGATATCGGCAAGGTGACCGATACGTTTCGGTACCGGGCCTTCTCCCAGTATGAAGCCAATCCCGGCATCGGGTTTCGGGCGATCGCGCGTCCCAATGTGGTCGGGCGGGTGGATCTCGCGACGGGCAACGAAGGACGAGCCGTCTTCGCGGGGCTGGATTTTCCCTTTTAGAGCTGGTGGAGGACCAGTCTCTGCGCCGGCTTTTCTGTGCCGCGCTGACCTACCGGATTCCGCGCGGCGCGATTCTTGACTGTCCGGCAGGGCTGTGTGACAATACGAAAATTTTACCGTGCAACGTGCAACTGGAGGTCAACACCGTGTCGCTCTTGAAAACGATTGACAGCCCGGCCGACTTGAAACGGGTGCCGGTCGAGCAGTTTCCCGCGCTGGCTGCGGAAATCCGCGAGCAGATCATCGCGGTCACGTCGGCTGTTGGTGGGCATCTGTCGTCCAACCTCGGCGTGGTCGAATTCACGTTGGCGCTCCATTACCTGCTGGAGACGCCTAAGGACAAGATCGTCTGGGATACCAGCAATCAGGCCTACGCCCACAAGCTCCTGACCGGCCGGCGCGACCTGTTCCGCACACTCCGTCAGTACGGCGGGGTGAGCGGGTTCTGCAAGCGCGAGGAGAGCATCTACGATACGTTCAATGCCGGCCACGCCGGAACCGGCGTCTCGGCGGCGGTGGGAATGGCGATGGCCCGGGAACGGGCGGGCCAGCATCATAAAGTCGTGTGCGTCGTGGGCGACGGGGCCATGACGTCCGGCATGACCCTGGAGGCCATGCAGCACGCGGGTGGCCTGCGCAAGGACCTGCTGGTCATTCTCAACGACAATCAGATGTCCATCTCCAAGAGCGTCGGGTCGCTCTCGGCCTATCTGAACCGCACCTTTACCGGCGAATTCATCACCCATATCAAGGAAGAGGCCAAGCACCTCATCCAGGCGATCCCGCTGGTGGGGGGGCAGATCAGCCGGATGGCGCACCGCGCCGAGGAACTGGCGAAAGGCCTGATTCTGCCGGGCCTCCTGTTCGAGGAACTGGGCTTCCGGTACGTCGGTCCGATTGATGGGCACAGCTTCGAGCAGTTGCTGCCGACCCTGGAGAACGTGCTCAAACTGCCAGGGCCGACGCTGCTCCACGTGATCACGAAAAAGGGACTCGGCTACGAGCCCGCCATGAAGGACCCGGTCTGGTTCCATGCCTGCCCGGCCTTCGTGCGCGAGACGGGGCAGCCTATTGCGAAAAGCGCGAAGCCGTCCTATACCGCGGTGGCGATCAACACCCTCTGCAGGCTGGCGCGCGAAGACCGGCGTATCGTTGCGATCACGGCGGCCATGTGCGACGGCACGGGCCTGAGCGCCTTTGAAAAAGAATTCCCGGACCGTTTCTACGACGTCGGCATTGCGGAACAGCACGCGCTGACCTTCGCCGCGGGCCTGGCGACCCAGGGCGTCCGTCCGGTGGTGGCGATGTATTCCACGTTTCTCCAGCGGGCCTACGATCAGGTCGTCCACGACGTGGCGACGCAGAACCTGCCGGTGTCCCTCTTTATCGACCGGGGCGGGCTGGTGGCCGAAGACGGCACGACGCATCATGGCGCATTCGATTATGCCTTTCTCCGGCATGTGCCGAACATGGTGGTGATGGCGCCGAAAGACGAGAACGAGCTGCAGCACATGGTCAAAACGTGTCTGAGCCACGAAGGCCCGGCCTCCGTCCGGTACTCCCGTGGGAGCGTCTGGGGCGTGCCCATGGACGCGGCGCCGACGGCGCTGCCGATTGGTCAAGGTGAGCTGCTGCGGGACGGGCAGGACGTGGCGGTGATCGCCATCGGGATCACGGTGCGGCCGGCCTTGCAGGCGGCCGAGCGGTTGGCGGAGGAAGGCATCTCGGCCGCCGTCGTGAACGCCCGCTTTGTGAAGCCGCTCGATCATGCGCTGATCGCGCGGGTGGCAGGCCGGGTGAAGTGTCTCGTGACGGTGGAGGAGGGCTGCCGCATGGGCGGCTTCGGGTCCGCCGTGTTGGAATCGTTGTCGGATCAGGGGATCGGCCATCTTCCGACCAAAGTGATCGGCCTGCCCGATAAATATATTGAACAGGGGCCGCAAGATTTATTGCGTGTCCAGTATGGGTTGACGGCGGACGGCATCTACGAAGAGGCGAAGGACTTGCTGGCCAAGGTCGCGCTCCAGGTCGGGGAACGGGTCTGAGCATGTTTATCAAGCGGCGCAAAACAAGGCAGGTTCGCGTGGGGCCGGTGCCCATCGGCGGGGGTGCACCAGTGGCGGTGCAGTCCATGACGACGCCGGATACGGCGGACGTCACGGCCACGGTCGCGCAGATCCATCAACTCGAGCAGGTTGGGTGCGAGATTGTCCGGGTGACGGTGAACACGCCGGAGGCGGCGAAGGCGCTCCCGGCGATCAAGAAGCAGACGACGATTCCCATCATCGCCGACATCCACTTCGACCATCGGCTGGCCCTCACGGCGGCGGACGTGGTGGACTGTGTGCGGATCAATCCGGGCAACATCGGGGCCTGGTGGAAGGTGGAAGAAGTGGTGAAGGCCGTGCGGGAGCGCAACATTCCGCTCCGAATCGGCGTCAACGGCGGCTCGCTCGAACGAGAGTTGTTGGTCAAGTACGGCTATCCGACGGCTGAGGCGCTGGCGGAGTCGGCGCTCAACGCCGTGCACGCGATTGAAGACATCGGCTTCACGAACATGAAGGTGTCGCTGAAGGCGTCGGATGTGTCCTTGATGGTGGATGCGTACCGGCTCTTTGCCATGCAGTCGAACTATCCGCTGCACCTGGGCGTGACGGAGGCGGGCACGCTGCTGACCGGGTCCATCAAGTCGTCGATCGGCATCGGTCTGCTGCTGGCCGACGGCATTGGGGACACGATCCGGGTCTCGCTGGCGGCCGATCCGGTGGAGGAGGTCAAGGTCGGGTTCGAGATTCTCAAGGCGCTCGAGTTGCGCCATCGCGGGGTCAACGTCATTGCCTGCCCGACGTGCGGGCGGGTGGAGATTGACGTGGTCAAGCTTGCTAACGAGATCGAGAAGCGGGTGGGGCATATCCGGGTTCCGCTGACGGTGTCGGTGCTGGGCTGCGTCGTGAACGGGATTGGCGAAGGCAAGGAGGCCGACATCGGCATTGCCGGAGGCGAGGGTGCCGGGGGCCATGGGATCCTCTTCAAGGAAGGCAAACTGATCCGGAAGGTCAAGTCGGAGGAGCTCTTGGAAACGCTGCTCGCCGAAATCGAGATCATGGCCAAGGAGCGCGAGGTTGGGGGCTCCGTTGACCAAGGCAACGGGCGCGATCCCGGTGGTGCTCAGGGCGATGCGACGACTGCTCCAAGCGGTTCCGGCAACAAGGAAATCCCGGTCCTCACAGTCTGACCCCGCGTGAGGGGTGATTCCTTCCTTTCTTGTCTTGTGGGCTATAGGCTGATCCGTCTATAATCCGCGACAGGGCGCCGTACCCAAGTGGTTAAGGGAGCAGTCTGCAAAACTGCGATGCAGCGGTTCGACTCCGCTCGGCGCCTCCACTGTTCTTCCGCCATTATCTGTAGCGGTGGAGGGATGATGGGTGTGAGTTGATTCGAGGAGACCGTCTGAGTATGGCTCGTATCGGCACGACGCTTACGCGCTTCCTCATCGAGACCCAGGCCGGGTCTCCGGCGGTCCAGGGGGAGTTTCCCGCCCTGCTCGCCCAGATCGGCCTGGCGGGGAAGATGATCGCCCACGATTTGCGTCGGGCCGGTCTGATCAACATCCTGGGCCTGACCGGAGCCACCAACGTCCAGGGCGAGGCCGTCAAGAAACTGGACGACATTGCCAACAAGACGTTCGTCAACGTATTCCGGCACGGCGGGCAGGTCTGCGCCCTGGCCTCTGAGGAGATGGAACAACCGCTGTACCTTCCGGAAAATCTGCCGCTCGGCACATATATGCTGCTGTTCGATCCGCTGGACGGCTCCCCCAACACCGACGTCAACATGCCCCTGGGCACGATCTTTTCGGTCCTCCGCTACCACGGCGACGGTGGGCTGCCGCCCGACTCGGCACTCGTGCGCAAGGGCACGGAGCAGGTGGCCGCGGGCTATCTGCTGTACGGGTCCAGCACGATGCTGGTCTTGACGTCCGGTACGGGCGTGAATGGATTCACGCTCGACCCGGGGATCGGTGAGTATCTCCTCTCGCACGAGAACGTCCGGATCCCGGCGAAGGGCCGGGTCTTCGCCGTCAACGAGGGCAACTCTCACAAATGGTCGGCGGGTACGCGGCGGTACATTGATCATCTCAAGGTGTCCGACAAAGCCACGGGCCGGCCCTACCTGGGGCGGTATTCGGGCTGTCTGGTGGCTGATGTGCACCGCATCCTGCTGGGCGGGGGCATCTATCTATATCCCGGCGAGACGGACAAGCCGGAGGGCAAGCTGCGCCTGCTGTACGAGGCGAACCCGCTGGCGCTGGTCGTGGAGCAGGCGGGGGGCAAGGCCGGCACGGGGACCCAGCGGATCCTCGAGGTCGAGCCCAAGGCTCTACACCAGCGCGTGCCGCTGCTAATCGGCAGTCCGGAGGACGTGGCCACGGCCGAGGCGTTCACGCAAGGGAAACGATGAAACCCCGTTCAACGTTAATCGTGGTTTGTATGTAACGAATAACGGGTAACGAATAACGAGGGAGGTTGATTATATGACGAACCGTGTGCGTGAAATCCTGAGCTGGTACGGCGCCGACAATACCGGCGTGAAGACGAATCTGGCGCGCATCCTGAACCACGGGACTCTGAAGGGGACCGGCAAGTGCCTGATCCTGCCCGTGGACCAGGGTTTTGAGCACGGCCCGGCCCGCAGCTTCGCGGGCAATCCATCGGGCTATGACCCGCGCTACCATTTTGAACTGGCCATCGAGGCCGGCTGCAACGCCTATGCGGCGCCGCTTGGGTCCCTGGAGGCCGCCGCGGCCGACTTCGCAGGCGACATCCCGCTGATCCTCAAGCTGAACAACCACGACGTCTTGCACGACGACAAGGATCCGATTTCGGCCGTGACGGGGAGCGTGCGAGACGCGCTCCGGCTCGGCTGCGCGGCGGTGGGGTACACCATTTACCCCGGGTCGGTGCACTGCACGGTCATGTATGAGCAACTGCGCGCGATTGCAGCGGACGCAAAGGACGCCGGCCTGGCCGTGGTCGTCTGGTCGTACCCGCGTGGCAGTCAGCTCAGCAAGGACGGCGAGACGGCGATGGACGTCGTGGCCTATGCGGCCCAGATCGCGGCCCAGCTGGGCGCGCACATCGTCAAGGTGAAGCTCCCGACCGAGCATCTGGAGCAGGCGGCCGCCAAGAAGGTGTACGAGGCTCAGCAGGTGCCGATCAAGACGCTGGCGGAGCGGGTGCGGCATGTCGTGCAGGCCACCTTTAACGGGCGCCGCATCGTGATCTTCTCCGGTGGGGTCACCAAGGAAGACGACAGGGCCATCTTCGAGGAGGTCCGCGCCATCCGCGACGGCGGCGGGTTCGGGTCCATCATGGGACGCAACTCGTTCCAGCGCAAGAAGCCCGACGCGCTCCAATTCCTGAACACGATTGCGAGGATCTATGCCGGCACTCTCCCGTAAATCCGCCGCCATCGGCCTGTTCCTGATCGGAGTGGGCGTGCTCTTCGGCCTGGTCGCCGCCTCGGACCTCGGCTGGCTGCCGTTCGGACACGCGGTGCCGGCGGCTCCGTCCGCGCCGAAGTCTGCGGCCGTGGCGGTGCCGGCGGTCGGCGCCGACCGGAATTTCGTCGAGGTGGCCAAGGCGGTCACGCCGACCGTCGTGAACATCTCCACGACCCGGGTCAGTCGGATGCCCGAAGGCCACGCCGGCGGCGCACCGTTCGACGATCCGTTCTTCAAGCGGTTCTTCGGGGACGAGCTGTTCCGCCGCTTCGAGGCGCCGAAGGACCGTCGCGAGCGCAGCCTGGGGTCGGGCGTGATCGCGGATGCCAACGGGTACATTATTACGAACAACCACGTCGTGTCCAAGGCGGACGAGATTCGCATTCTCTTCTCGGACAAACGGAGTCTCACCGCCAAGGTGGTGGGCACCGACCCCAAGACCGACATCGCCGTCATCAAGGTGGACGCCACGGACCTGCCGACCATTCCCTGGGCCGACTCCGACCAGCTCCAGGTGGGCGAGTACGTGCTGGCCGTCGGCAATCCCTTCGGCCTCAACCAGACGGTGACCATGGGGATCGTCAGCGCGGTGGGGCGCGCCAACGTCGGGATCGCCGAGTACGAGGACTTCATCCAGACGGACGCTGCGATCAATCCGGGCAACTCCGGCGGGGCGTTGGTGAACGTGCGGGGCGAGCTCATCGGCATCAACACGGCCATCTTTAGCCAGAGCGGCGGCTACATGGGAATCGGCTTCGCCGTGCCCAGCAACATGGTTCGCTCGGTGATGGAACAGTTGATTAAGGGCGGCAAGGTCATCCGGGGCTATCTCGGCGTGTCCATTCAGGAACTGACGCAGGACCTCGCCAAACAGTTCGGCGCGGATGACACCACGGGCGTGCTGGTCAGCGACGTGCTCGCCGACAGCCCGGCGAAGCGCGCCAAACTGGCGCGGGGCGACGTCCTCGTCGAATTCGATGGACGCCCTGTCGAGAATCCCACGCAGTTCCGGAATCTTGTGGCGCAGACGCCGATCGGCAAGACGGTGCGCGTCAAGTTCCTCCGGGGCGGCAAGGCGCGCGACCTTGATGTGGCGATCGCCGAGCAGCCCAAGACCATGGCCCAGGCGGAGGGTACAGAGGACGAGTCGGGCGAGACCCGCTCGGCGGGCGCATTCGCCGGCATGGACGTGCGCGAGCCCACGCCGGAGTTGGCGCGGCGATTCAATCTGCCGCGGGAAGAGAAGGGCGGCGTCATGGTGGCGCGCATTGCTGAGGGCAGCCCGGCGGGTGAGGCGGGCCTGCGGGTCGGCGACCTCATCACCGAGATCAATCGCATGCCCATTGCCGGCCTGCGCGACTTCCAGCACGTGACGGAAAACTTGGCGGCCAAGGAATCCGCGCTCGTGCTGGTCATCCGCAACGGGCGTAACTTCTATCTCACGATCACGCCGTAAACACATATGTCCAAGACTGGTCGAATTGTGGCCGTGGTGCCGGCGGGCGGCATCGGCAAGCGGATGGGCGACGGCGCCCCGAAGCAATTTCGCATGTTGGACGGCGTGCCCCTGATGCTGCATGCGCTGCGCGTGTTCGACCGGACGCCCGGCGTGACGGAAGTCGTGCTGGTCGTGCCGAAGGAGGAGCAGGTCCGCGCGCTGACCGAGGTGGTGGAGCGGTACGGACTCAAGAAGGTGCTGAAGGTGGTGCCGGGCGGCGCGACCCGTCAGGAATCGGTGCGCCACGGCCTGAACGAAGTGGATGAGGAGGTTGAGATCGTGATCGTGCATGATGCGGTTCGGCCCTTCGTTACGGAGGACCTCATTGAGCGGTCGATCGAGGCTGCGCGCGCACATGGCGGGGCGATCGTCGCCGTGCCGATGAAGGACACGCCGAAGCAAGTCGGGGGAGACGGGCTGATTCAGAAGACGCTGGACCGCGCCGGGCTCTGGCTGGCACAGACCCCGCAGACGTTCCGGCGCGCCGTGATTGTGGAGGCCTACCGGAAGGCCGCGCTGGCGCATGTCCATGTGACCGACGACGCGGCTCTGGTCGAGCGCTTGGGGCACAAGGTCGGCATCGTTGAAGGCAGTTGGGAGAACATCAAGATCACAACGCCGGAGGATCTGATTGTGGCGGCGGCGATTCTGGCGGCTCGGAAAGGCCGGGCATGAGAGTCGGCATTGGGTATGACATCCATCCGCTGGCGGCTGGACGCAAGCTGGTACTGGGGGGCGTCGAGATCCCGCATGGCAAAGGACTAGACGGCCACTCGGATGCCGATGCGCTCACCCATGCCGTCTGCGACGCCTTACTGGGCGCGATGGGAGAAGGGGACATCGGGACGCATTTCCCCGCGTCGGATCAGCGATACAAAGGCATTGCGAGCCTGACATTGCTGACAGAAGTCGTCTCTATGATGGCTCGGAAGAATGGCCGTCTGGTGAATCTGGACGCGGTGCTCAATGCGCAGGCGCCGAGGCTGGGGCCATACCTCGCCGCGATGAAAAATGCGCTGGCGACCACGATGGGCGTGGCGCCGTCGCGCATCAATCTCAAGGTCAAGAGCGGCGAGGGGCAGGGCGCCGTGGGACGCGAGGAAGCGATCACGGCCCGGGCGGTGTGTCTGATCGAGGGAATCGTCTAAGCGCGTGTTCGTTAAAATTAACGACGATCTGAAAGCGGTCTTTGAGCGGGACCCGGCGGCCACGACCAAGCTGGAGGTGATCCTTACCTACGCAGGGTTCCATGCGCTGCTGGCCTACCGGATTGCGCACCGCTTGCATCACTGGGGGATGCCGCTCCTGCCACGTGTCATCTCGCAAGTCGCGCGTTGGCTGACGGGGATCGAAATTCACCCGGCGGCGACGATCGGCAAGGGGTTCTTCATTGACCACGGCATGGGGGTGGTGATCGGCGAGACGGCCGAGATCGGCGACTCCGTGACGCTCTTTCAGGGGGTGACGCTCGGCGGCACCGGCAAAGAGCGCGGGAAGCGTCATCCGACGCTCGGCAACCACGTGGTGGTGGGCGCGGGGGCCAAGATTCTCGGCGGGATCAAAATCGGCGACAACGTGAAGATCGGCGCCAACTCGGTGGTGCTGAAATCGGTGCCGGCCAATTCCACGGTGATCGGCGTACCGGGACGGATCGTCAAGGCCGAAGGGGAGGATCGTCAGCCGGAAGCGACGATGGACCACGCCAATATCCCCGATCCCGTCCTGGACCGCTTCGAAGCCCTTGAGCGCGAACTCATCGAACTCCGCAAACGCGTCGAACGCCAGGACCAGTCTGAGAAGTAACGCTCTGCCATTGCGAGCCTTTCACTTGTCATCCTGAGCCCTTTCGAACTCCGCCCACAGGACGGTGTGGTCGGAGGGGTCCTTCGCGCGCCGCGGTTCGATGTCCACGTCGCATCGTGTGCATGTTTTCGCGAGCGGCGCGGTCGCGAGGATGTGGTCGATCCGCCAGCCTTTGTTCTCGTCCAGCGAACTCGGCCGGCGGTAGTCCCAAAAGGTGAATTGCTGTCTGTTGGGGTGGAGCTTCCTGAAGACGTCCTCGAACCCCCAGGCGCAGGTCTCTCGATACGCGGTTTTGGCGTCTTCGTGGAAACAAACGTGCGTGAGGTGCGTTTCCGGGCTGTGGACGTCCATCGGCGCTGGGGCCACGTTCACGTCGCCGCACCAGATCGCCGGCTTCTCAGGCGAGAGATGCGTGTCAAAATACGTTCGTAGGCGCGTGAACCAGCCGAGCTTGTATTGGTACTTGGGCGAGTCAATCGCTACGCCTTGGGGGATGTAGGTGTTGATGATCGGAATGCCCTGGATCACCACCCGCAGGAGCCGCGTGTCTTCGGGGTCCTGGCCGTCGTCGAATCCATGGAACACCGCATCTGGTTCGCGCAGGGTCAGCACGGCGACGCCGTTGTACGCTTTCATGCCGCGGAAGGTGACATGGTACCCGGCGGCGGTCAGCGCGAGCGCCGGGAAGTCCTCGTCCTGGACCTTGGTCTCTTGCAGGCACAGCACGTCGGGCCGGTGTTGCGCGAGCCAGTCGAGCACGATCGGCAGGCGCTTGCGCAGGGAATTCGCGTTGAACGTGGCGATCTTCATGGGGTACCTTTCAATCCTGATACGGCGCCGCGGCCGCCGAGGTAGCCGGTGGCCCAGGCCCACTGGAAGTTGAACCCGCCGATCCGTCCGTCGCAGTCGAGCATCTCACCGATCAGGTGCAGGCCGGGAATGGTGCGTGATTCCATGGTGCGGCCGTTGATCTCATCCAGCGGCACGCCGCCGGCGGTGACTTCGGCGTGGTTCCATCCGCGGTCTCGCAGGATCGGCAGGGGCAGGCCGGTCAGGGCATGGACCAGTGTACGCCGCGACGCGCGAGCAAGCCGGCCGGCCTGCGTGGCCGGATCGACTCCGCAATATCCGCACAGGGCCAAGGCCAGGCGCTCGGGGACCTGCCGGGCCAGCGTCTTGCCGACGGAGCGCGTGGGGTGGACCTCGCTATGCGCGATCATCTGTCGCTCCGCATCCTCAAAGCCGACGCCCGGCAGAAAGCTGCATCGCATCTCGACCGTTGCGCCGCGGGCATGCGCAATCGTCCAGAAGCGGCTGGCGTCCATGGCGACCGGCCCGCTCACGCCGAAATGCGTCCACAGCAGGCTGCCTGTCCGGCGATCCACCGGCTTCCCGTCAATGAAGGTCGTCAGCTCGGTTTCCTGCGATAAACCGGACAGGTCAGCATGAAACATGGAGTCCGCCAGTACCAGCGGCACGAGCGCGGGATGGCCGTCCGTGACGCGGTGGCCCAGGCGGCGGACGATCTCCCAGCCGTAGCCGTCGCTGC
>Ga0213870_1000641_pt1 | contig 16209 bp, 24 predicted proteins | sample WICALVC2017_Meta_FD_160119 | JGI IMG/M metagenome (GOLD analysis project Ga0213870, IMG submission 160119) | Freshwater microbial communities from subterranean cave lake in Wind Cave National Park, South Dakota, United States - WICALVC2017 | ecosystem: Environmental > Aquatic > Deep subsurface >... | reverse complement strand
GGTGTATCTGCGATAATCGGTGTTGTTGTTTTGCTGGCAGGACATTTCATCAACTTATTGCTTGGTTTATTAGGGCCATTCCTGCATTCGCTTAGGTTGCATTATGTTGAGTTTTTCCAAAAATTTTATGAAGGAGGGGGCTACAGATATAGCCCCTTCGGAATAGTTAAAATGTTAGGAGGTAGATAGAAAAATGGCAGTAGATGTAGGAACAGGATTACTGGGGTTAGGCGCCGGCATCGCTCTAGCAGGTGGAGCAATAGGCGCTGGCATAGCCGAACAGCAGATAGGAGCAGCCGCGGTAGGCGCAATGGCCGAAAAGGAAGAGCTGTTTGGTAAGGGTTTGATTCTTACAGTCATTCCCGAAACGCTGGTAATCTTCGGCATGGTAATAGCGATACTGATAATCGGCATGGCAGGCGCATAGATGGCTTTAGAAAATGTGGTAGATGAGATTATTTCCCAAGCCGAGAAGCAGAGACAAGAAATAATCGATCAAGGCAAACAAGAGGCCAAGAAAATATTAGATGAAGCTATAAGCAAGAGAAAGGAACAAGCCAAGATCTTTGAGGAAGAAACAAGGAAGATGGTTGATGAAATCAGGAGGATGGAGATTTCCGCCTTGAACATTCGATTGCACAAGATGTCTCTTGAAGCCAAGAAGGATATACTTGACGAGCTCTACAGCCAAGTGATAGAAAAGATAAGCAAACTAGACTCCAAGCGAAGAAGGGAATTGATGCAAAATCTTGTTGAAAAAGCGAAAAAGGAACTGCCTGATGCAAAGTTTGTTTACTCCAACAGCAAGGATGAGGAGTTGGCTTCAAACATGAAGAACCTTAAGTTCGGTGGGGTGGTTGACTGCTTGGGTGGTGTGATAGTGGAGAATGAGGATAAAACGGTCAGGATAAATTACACGTTCGATATATTGTTCCAAAATTTAAAGGAGGCATACTTGAATGAAGTCTCGAAAAGGATTTTCTAGAGATGACACATCTGGATATGCCTACACCAACACAAGAATTAAGGCAATGAAGGCAAAGCTGCTGAAAAAGGAGGATTACCAGAAATTCCTCAAGATGTCTTTGGCCGAGATTGCGAGGTATTTGCAGGAAACAGAATACAACAAAGAAATAACAGAACTTGCAGTAAGATTCAGTGGAATAAATCTTATAGAATACGCGTCGAATAAAAACTTGGAAAATACATTTGCAAAAATATTGGGATTCGCTTTACTTCAGCCTAAAGAACAGGTTAGGCTTTATCTTCGAAGGTATGATGTTGCTAATATTAAAACTATATTGAGGGGCAAGTTTTCTAAAACATCGAATGAAAAAATAAGTAAAGAAATTATTGCAAGCGGGGAGTTCTCCAGGGCATTTTTGGAGAATGTTATAAAAGAATCTTCCAATGCTGCTGATGCAATAGAGCATTTTAAAGAAACAGAATATTATTCGATTCTGAAAGAATTTTCCAATGATTTGACCAAGTTGGAGGATGAATTGGACAAGTCTTATTATATCACAGTTTTAGGAAATGCTGAAAAGGAACTTAAGGATTATATTCGAATGGAGATTGCAGTTAAAAATGCATTGAACAGATTGAGAGGGAGGAAGGTTAACATAAAAGTCGAGATTATACCAAGGGAGAAGAGGATAAATGTTCCTTACCAAGAAGATTCTGTAGAAGCAAGAATTTTTGTTAAAAAACTTCTGATAGAAAGGGCGATTAGGATGGTTCATGAAGTCAAATTCAACATCAGACCCATTTTAGGCTATTTCATAGCTAAAGAAAATGAGGTTAGCAACATAAGAGTTTTGACAAGAGGAAGGCATGCGGGTTTGAGTGAGGAATTGATTCAAAAGCAGTTGGTGATTTGATGGAGATTGCAGTAATTGGAAATGACGATTTTGCAACTGGGTTTGCATTGGCAGGAGTAAGATATTATTTCACATCAGAAACAAATTTGGATGAAAAAGTTGAAGAGGCATTGCAATACCCTGAAGTAGGTGTGTTGGTGATGGAGGAAGAACAATTTAAATCGTTGAACAACAAAACTAGAACGATGCTAGAAAAACTAGTAAAGCCGGTTTTGGTTTTGATTTCAGATAAAGGAAAAGAAACAGATATAAGAGAAATGATTAAAAGAAGTTTGGGTGTTGATTTGTGGCGATAGGAAAGCTATACCGTATATCTGGTCCTGTAGTGGTAGCAGAAGGTTTGCAGGCAAAGATGTATGAGTTGGTTAAAGTTGGAAATGAAAAACTTTTAGGCGAAGTTATACAAATAACAGGCAACAAAGTTACAATACAAGTTTATGAGGAAACTATTGGATTAAGGCCCGGTGAGCCTGTAGAAGGAACTGGAGCTTCTTTATCTGTAGAATTGGGACCTGGGTTATTATCTCAGATATATGACGGTGTTCAAAGACCTTTGCCGGTTTTAGCAAAAATGTCTGGTGATTTTGTTAATCGTGGTTTAACTGCGTCAGCGTTAGATGAAAATAAAAAGTGGGATTTTGTTGCAAAAATAAAGAAAGGTGATGATGTCGTAGGTGGGGATGTACTTGGAACAGTTCAAGAGACAAAACATTTTGAGAATAAAATTTTAGTTCCTCCGAATGTCAAAGGAAAAATAAAGGAGATTGCTTCTGGGAAATTCACCGTTAGGCAATCAATAGGTGAGTTGGAAGATGGAACCAAATTATACCTTTCCCATAAATGGCCTGTTAGGGTGCCAAGACCAGTTAAAGAAAGGTTAATGCCTACAATTCCGATGATAACAGGGCAGAGGATACTTGATTCTTTATTTCCTATAGCTAAGGGTGGGACTTCTGCACTTCCCGGTCCATTTGGGAGCGGTAAAACAGTTTTGCAGCAAGCCCTTTCTAAATGGAGCGATGCAAAGATTGTAGTCTATGTCGGCTGTGGTGAACGTGGAAATGAGATGACAGAAGTTCTGACCGAATTTCCAAAATTGATTGATCCTTATACTAATGCACCATTGATGGAAAGGACGGTGTTGATTGCAAACACATCTAACATGCCTGTTGCTGCCAGAGAGGCGTCAGTCTATACAGGAATGACAATTGCCGAATACTTCAGGGATCAGGGATGCGATGTTGCATTGATGGCTGATTCAACAAGCAGGTGGGCTGAGGCAATGAGGGAGATATCATCAAGATTGGAAGAAATGCCTGGTGAGGAAGGATATCCTGCATACTTAGCTGCAAGGTTGTCTGAATTTTACGAAAGAGCTGGTAGATGCATTTGTTTAGGTACTAGTAAAAAAGAAGGTTCTATAACAGCAATAGGCGCTGTATCTCCTCCAGGAGGAGATTTCTCTGAACCTGTGACGCAAAACACTTTGAAGATAACAAAAGTTTTCTGGGCACTAGATGCTAGGTTGGCGCAAAGAAGGCATTTCCCTGCAATCAATTGGTTAGACTCTTATTCGCTTTACAAGGATATTTTAGCTCAATGGTACATGGATAAAGTCGCAGGTGACTGGAATGAAATCAGACAAAAAGCTATGGAAATTCTGCAACAAGAAGCGTCATTGCAAGAGATAGTCCAACTTGTTGGAAGTGACGCACTACCAGAAAAAGAAAGATTGACAATTGAAATAGCTAGAATTATTCGTGAAGGCTTTCTGCAGCAATCTGCGTACCATCCGGTTGATTCTTATTGCAGCATGAAGAAACAATATGGAATGTTAAAATCGATATTGAGATTTGGTGAATTGGCACAGCAATCATTAGAAGAGGGTGCTAGTTTGCCCACTATCGTTTCACTTGACATAAAAACAAAGCTTATAAAAGCTGCTTTTATAGACGAGAAGAATTTTGAAAATGAAATCAAAAAATTGAATGAGCAGATGAGTTCTGACTTCAAAGGACTGGTGGGCGGATGAAAGAATACAAGACAATTTCAAGAATCGCAGGGCCATTGGTTTTTGTAGAGAAGATGCATGAGGTTGCTTATGGTGAATTGGTGGAAATAGACTTGCATGGAGAAATAAAGAGCGGGCAAGTGTTAGATACATCAAAAGATATAGTGGTAGTTCAGGTTTTCGAAGGAACATCTGGCATTGACAGAAACTCCACTGTGAAATTTTTGGGCAAGACAATCAAGCTTAATTGCACCAAGGAATTGCTAGGAAGAATTTTGGACGGTTTAGGGAGGCCTATAGACGGCGGACCTGAGGTAATTCCTGATGAGCAGAGGGATGTCAACGGTGCTGCGATAAATCCTTATTCTAGAGATGCGCCTAGGGACTTCATTCAGACAGGTATATCTTCCATAGATGGGATGAATACTTTGGTTAAAGGTCAGAAGCTTCCGATATTTTCTGGTGCTGGGTTACCGCATAATGACATTGCCTTGCAGATAGCAAGGCAGGCTAAAGTTGGTAAGAATTTTGCCGTAGTTTTTGTCGCGATGGGAATTACCAATGAAGAAGCTCAGAGATTCATCAGAGAATTTGAACAAACAGGTGCGTTGGAAAGAGCGGTTGTGTTTTTGAATTTGGCTGATGATCCTGCTATTGAAAGATTGGTAACACCGCGAATAGGATTGACAGCTGCTGAATATCTTGCATTCAACCATGAGATGGACGTACTAGTGATTCTTACAGATATGTCCAGTTATTGCGAAGCACTGCGTGAGATTGGTGCTGCAAGGGAGGAAGTGCCAGGCAGAAGAGGATATCCGGGATACATGTATACAAATCTTGCAACTATTTACGAAAGGGCTGGGTTGATAAAAGGGAAGAAAGGTTCTATCACACAATTCCCAATTCTAACTTTGCCTGGAGATGACATTACACATCCTATACCTGATTTAACTGGCTATATCACAGAGGGGCAGATAGTTCTAGCAAGGGAATTGCATGCAAAAGGCATTTATCCTCCTGTAGATGTTTTACCATCTTTAAGTAGATTGATGCAGATTGGTATTGGCGCTGAGAAAACGAGAGATGACCACAGAGCTGTTAGCAATCAATTGTATGCGGCATATGCTGAAGGAAGATCGTTAAGGGGGTTGGTTGCAATAGTTGGTGAAGAGGCATTGACAGAAAGGGACAGGGCTTATCTGAAGTTTGCCAAGGCATTTGAAGAACAATTCACACGACAAGGCAATAAAGAGGATAGAAGCATACAGGAGACGTTGAATTTAGGTTGGAAATTACTGCAGTTGTTGCCTAGAAGTGAGTTGATAAGGATTGATGATGCTTTGATAGAGAAGTATTCTAAGCAATTGAATTTACAGTTTGCTGGATAAGAAAGATAAGTAAAGCATTAAATATTTTGCTGTTACTATCATCTAGATAAAAACTTTATTATGTTAAGTGAATAACAACTAATTAATGATAAACGCTTATATTATTCCAGCAGCCAGAGAGGATGCTGATAGAAAAAATATCATGCTCGAAATAGAAAATCTTCCTAATGGCGTGGCATGGAGAACCTATCGTCAAGGTAGTGGAGAAGTGCAGTCAGGCTTACGTACATTTGATAAAGATGTATATTTATTTACACTACTTGATGGTTTTAGGATTCTTCTTGACTCACGAGACAGAAGTATCCTGTATGCCGAAAGCATGGAAGATGTAAGAAGAGCTGTTGTACCTAATCCTTATAATCCTAAGCTTTTAGATATTCTTCTGAATGAAATAGATAGAGCGTATAAAGTAGCAGAGCCTTTATCTCTAGAGGAGGTAGAAGTCCGAAGCATGAACAAAGATCCAATAGACGATGAGTTTTTTACATGGGCAAGAGAAATGTTATCACCTCCTTCAGAATGGAAAGAATTACTAGTAGATATTCCTAAATAAATTCTTAATTAAAGATTTATTATGCCGATAACACCAAACCGCTCAACATTGCTGAGATTGAACAAAACTATCAAGCTAGCAGTAGCTGGGCATTCCCTTTTAAAAAGAAAACGAGATGGATTAGTTCAAGAATTCTTCAAAGTGCTGGCACAAGCAAAGGAATACAAGTCAAAGCTTCAGGAAAACTATCAAAAAGCCAAATCGGCAATAAGCTTAGCCAGAGCTGTGGATGGAAGTGCTGTAGTGAAATCCGCTTCATTTGCACACAAGGAGAAGGCGGAGATAGAATTGGAAACCAGAAATGTGATGGGTGTTGTAGTGCCTAAAATCAGAAGCGGTTATCATGTTGAAGCATTTCATACACGAGGTTATGGTGTAATTGGGACATCTGGCTATATTGACGATGCGGCAGAGACATACGAGCAAGTTTTAAAGGACATAATCTCGGTTGCAGAGATTGAAACGACTTTGAAGAAATTGTTGATTGAAATAGATAAAACCAAGAGAAGGGTCAATGCTTTGGAGTTTAGAGTTATACCGAGGTTGAAGGGTGATGCCAAGTATGTCAAGCAGAGATTAGAAGAAATGGAAAGGGACGATGTTTTTAGACTTAAACGAATTAAAGCTAAGAAAGCCGTTGCTACACAAAGATAAAACTCAACTCAAATAAAAGGGTATGTAACAAACTGTATTTATGGCATTTGCGGATTTTTGGCGCATAATTTCAGCGATTGGCGATTTTCAACTGTGGGCAGTAATAATTTTACTCAGCCTAATAGCCTACATCTTTTCTCCAAAATCAAGGAAACAAAGAATTGCTTGGTTGGCATTTGTATTAGTGCCTTCACTGATTGTTTCCGCTGCGCTTGTCGAATTTTCGAAAATATCGATACAGATACCAAGACCATGTACAGGTAATGAAGAGTGCCCATCAGGTTATTCATTCCCCAGCGGTCATGCGGCAAGAATTTTTGTTTTTGCGACTGTAGTCACTTTGAGCATGAAAAATATTGCAATCAAGTTATCATCTTTAACTTTGGCTATTTTAGTTTCCCTTTCCAGGGTTGCGTTGAATTATCATGCATATACGGATATAGTTGCAGGGGCATTGCTGGGGACAGCCGTGGCTTATTTGATAAATACTTTATACAAGAGAAAAAGTTCAAGCATAAAAGCTTCCAAAAGAATTATTTCTTGATGAATTACAAGCCCAAGAGAATTTCGCAGGTGACCAAAGAAGATTCCAGAGTTTCTGTCATTGGCAAAGTTTTGGAAGTTGGAGAAAACTCCTTCGTGCTCCAGGATGACTCAAGTGTAACAGAAGTCTTCTCGGACATCCATATAGAAAAGGATAAATTGGTTAGAGTCTATTGTTCTGTAATAGAAGGGCAGTTGAAGGCGGATGTTATGCAAGACCTAACAGGCCTTGATTTGAGTCTATTTAAAAAAGTTGAGGAACTATATAATAAAGCAGGTGTTTGATTGTTAAAAGCAACCTTAGCAGAACCGCAGCTTTTGGTGAACTCCATCTCAACGATAGCCGAGTTGATAGATGAAGGGCAGTTTAAAATTTCTAAAAATGGCATCAATTTGGTTGCAGCCGACAGGGCAATGGTTGCAGTGGTTGATTTCAATCTGTCTTCTGCCGCCTTTCAGAATTATGAAGTTGATGAGGAACAGACTATTGGTCTGAATATAGGAAATCTATTGTCAGTTTTGAAAAGGGCTGCAGGGAGCGACAAAATTAGCTTAGCTTTGCATGGCAAGAAGTTAGAAATTTTAATCGAAGGCAGCAGCAAACGAAAATTCACAGTTCCGCTATTGGATTTAAGCCAAGAAGAAGTGCCGCCGATAGACCAATTGGAGTTCACTGCATTGGTAGAGATTAAGCCGGATGTCCTGCAGTCGGGTGTTGACGATGCAGAAATAATTTCAGATTCAGTGGTTTTCGAACTTTCGCCAAGCATGTTTTCAATGCGGTCAGAAGGGGATGTTAGCAAGGCTGAACTGGAACTTGAAAAGGGGAACCAAGCCCTGATAAATATCCAAACAGACAGCAGCGCCAAATCCCGATATCCCTTGGATTACTTGAAGAAAATGATGAAAGCTGCAAAGATTGCAGATTCTGTTTTATTGAGATTCGGGCAGGACTATCCGATGAAGCTGGAGTTCAAGTCCGGGGATAAAGCGAAATTAACTATGATTCTAGCTCCCAGAGTCGCGGAGAATTAAATCGTTTTATAATTGCAGTACTGATATTTTTATAGAGTTCGATGGATACTGACAAGGCATTGGATGAGATCACTTGGTTCGGTCACGCAAGCTTCTTGATACATGATAAATTAAATGACAAGAACATCTACTATCTTGATCCTTACGATTTGAAAGAAAAACCCAAGAAAGAACAGGCAGACATAATTTTTGTAACCCACGCGCATTACGACCATTTCAGCCCCAAGGACATAGAAAAGATTCTGGATGATGAAACCATTGTTGTAGCAGTAAACGGCTGCGAAGGGTTAAAGCTACCTAAAGAGCGGTTTGTGATTACAGAACCCAGCAAAGAATTTACTTTGAAAGGAATCAAGATTAAGACGGTTCCAGCGTACAACATCAATCCCGAGAGGCTGCAATTCCACCCAAAAGCAAACAAATGGGTTGGCTATATACTAGAAGTGAACAATTCCAAAATCTACCATGCAGGCGATACGGACTTCATACCAGAAATGAAAAATTTGGGAAAAGTTAATGTGGCTTTATTGCCGATGGGAGGGACATACACCATGGATGTTGATGAATCTATACAGGCAACTAATGCAATCAAAGCAGAAATAACAGTCCCAATGCACTACCGCGCTTTGCTGAAGGATTTTGAAGACTCTGAAAAAAAGTTCAAAGCTGGCGTCAAGGGCAGGGTAGAGATACTGGATGAAGTTGCTTAGTTACTTGCCAGCCAATTTATGACTCTTCACGAAGATCCAGAGCTTCTTTGTCATCTCTGATGGCGCTAAGTTACCAGCTCCAAATACCTTGCCAAGAGGCACATCAGCAACTTTCTTGAAGCTTATGCTATAACCGCCAAATGGTTTCTTTGCTATATCAATCAACCTCCTATCTACAAACATTATTTTGTTAGAATAAAAACATTAAGTATGGTCCTCAAACTGGTTGTGCTTCTGGTTTTGATTGTCATAGCAGCCTATTTTCTGCCGCAATTCATATCAATACAGTTCACCCCAGAACTCAAGCAGCAAAGGCTCAAAGCGGAAGTCATACCCACATCGCCATTAGAATTCCCGAACCTGAGATGGAACCACATGCCGCTTACTGTGTTTATTGGCTCAAGAACGGCTGGTAAAGATTACTACCCGTTAGGCGTTAGGCTTGCATTAGATGCGTGGAAAGATGCTGCCAATGGCGTGGTTTCATTCGAACTGACAAACAGCAGGGATGCCGATATAACCGTGGAATGGGTTGAAAAATTGAAATCCGATTCTTTGGATGCGGCAGGCAACACAGACATTAAATTCTTCAACCAAACCAATTTCAAAATCCTGGCCAAAGCGGAGATTCAGCTGTTAAATGAAGTGGACGGCAAAGAGCTTACGGATTTTGACATGATCAATTTAGCGATGCATGAAGTAGGGCATGCCTTGGGATTGGGCCACAACGATGCAGAGGACAGCATCATGAACCCAACCTTGAAGATTCCGTCCAAAGACCTAATAGCAATCACAAAACCAGAGATAGAGGATTTGCTTGATGCTTATAAAATACAGCCAAAGCCGGATCTCCATATAGCATCCAATTCCACTGTGACGAAGATTGCCGACAAGCGCTTGTTCAAGGAAAACTATTACATCAATGCTGTCATTAGCATACAGAACATAGGGATTGTTGATTCCAGAAATGCCACGGTGGTGATAAAAGCTGATGATAGAATAGTTAGGCAGGATACGCTGCCAGAGATGCCGATAGGTTCGATATTCACCAGGACATACATAAACCAGCCTGTGGATGGAAATTTCAGTTCTGTTGAGATAATCATCGATCCGGAAAATCTTATAGGCGAGTTAGACGAAACAAACAACCGCCTGGTTTTGAAAGTTTAAAGAAAGGGAAAAAAATAGAAAATTTCCCGAGTCATTATCCAAATTCTGCATCTGCTAGGTTCAAATCCCGCAAATAGCCCCATATTCGTTAAAAGTTTGTTATATGGCATTGGGTTTCTGGGCATATGCTTATAAGTTTCCCAAAATCATCTTCCAGTAACGTTTTCCCAACCTATACTATTCCCTATAAAGGTATTCTTCTACCCTTCGATAGAATTCTATTTTGGCATCATCAACTTTAGCTCTTTCGCTCTCACGTATATGTTGATGAATCCAATCTGGATGACTAAGATTTTCCATAACTAATTCTTCCCAGTCCTCATCAGGAACATAAGAGGAACCTGCTTCAACAATAACTGGCAAGTTATTTCGAGGATTTATTGTGAAACGCAACTTTGAATGAAGACTCCATCTGGAGCCAATCCTAAAATCATGGTCTCTGCCACTTTGTATATCATCATAAATTGATTTTGGATCGACAGGACTACTAATTGGACCGAATGTTTCCTGATAAAGCCCTAAAATCATTTCTACATCTTTTGGAGAAAGATCATTAGGTCCTCTATAGCGTGATATATCGCCAGTTGGTTGATTCATTTTAAACACCTTATATTTTTTAAACTTTAACTTAATAAATATTTTCCGTGGCTCGAAACTCAACGCTTCGCCTTCTTTCGAAAAGCTCGGTCTTGACATTTTCAATTTAGTTGCTTCGCAAATATATTATGTCAAGATTCATATAACACTGATTAAGTCCAATGGATGGTGGCTCGCAAAAAGTCATTTTTGAATTAAACCCTCTCTTTGCAATAATTTTCTTATTTGGTCATGATATTGAGGAAATTTTGATTTGTCTTCGTTGACTAAACGAAGAGTTGCACCGTTATTGCCTAAAAATGCAACAGGATATCTTGCAATATATATATCTTCTATTGGGTGATAAAAATAGCCTACTTTCATAGATTCCTGATGGCTCACAAAACCCTCAAGACGGCTCCTATATTCAAATCCAGCATTTCTTAATACCTGTACTGTTCTCACATTATCTCTTATTCGTAATTCTTCTGACACAATAATCTTGTTTGTTAATTACTAGCCAAAATATTTAATTTTTTCTGTCACTCGCCGAAGTTGTTTATTCTATTTTGGTGTGATAACTCCGACTGTTTAGCAGTCTCGCTCTTACGAGGCGTTGAATACTGATTATATTCAATTGCCGGCAAGAAACATTATTTTAGAGTATCGGCTCGGAATATTTTGCTATATGTTCAAGACGTGGCTTAGCTAAGGTTACATAGTCACTCGTCTTCAAGGCCATTGAACGGTCCAAGCGAGCTGCGTTGAAGTAGATTTCGTCGTTTTCCAATAGTGATGGGTCAACAATTAACTCCATCTCAGGATTAAAAGAGAATGGTAGGATCGTGCCGGCAACACTACCTGCCAATCTTTCTGCAATTTCCGGAGTAGCAAAAGAAATGTATGTACCATTGAACAATTCTTTAACAGCGTTTAAATCTATCTTTGCATCGCCGGGTACAACACCCAAAACATATTTCGTCGTTTTCTTTCCGATCTTCACCATCATAACAATACACTTTGCCGCTTGTGAAATTTTGTTGCCACGCATTGGGCTGACAAGTTCAGTTCGTCCTTCTGGTGGATGGTCAATCAATCTATAATGTGCGTTATGCTTATTAAGAAATTCAATGAATTGTGTGTAGGTATCGTTCATAATCATAAAATATTGTGTTAATTTATATATTTTGTTTCCGAGCACCCTCGCGACTTTGAGTTTTTAAAGAAAGGGAAAATGGGGAAGAGAGGCTAATGGTTTCTGCTTCCCCAAAAGACAGGTTGACAGACGCGCTATGTTAGCTCGTAAGATTGTATTGGATTTGATATAACAGATGGTTTGTGAAAACCAGGTATAGAACGATGTTCTACAATAGAAACGGTTAAATTAGCCGTTTTAGATTTATGATATATGGCAGTATTGATACCACTCTGGTTTTATGCCTTCAGTTCCTTGACTTATATTATAGCCTCCCTGGTCGGAATTTTACTGACTTACTTCTCGTTCAAACTCTACAGCTTAACAGGCAGAAGGGAGCAGAGGTTTCTGTTTTACGCAATGGCATCCATAACTTTGGGATTCGCAATTCTTTCCATAACCAACATTTACGGCTATTTCAATTTCCAGCACTGCTTTCCAGTATGCCAGTTTGATGTGACAGATCCAAATTACACCTTTGCAATAAAAAGCGGCAATTATGTCTATTACCTGACAAGTCTGGTTGGGTATATCCTGCTTGCGTTGACTTACCTGAAGAGCATCAAAATAGAAAAGCTGCTCTCTAAAATACCCAGATTTTATTTGATACTTCCCATAGACATGGCTTTATTAATCCAAACTTTGCAGCACGGATTCCACTACCCTTTCGATAATTTCGTTTTCCAGCTGTTCCACTTGCTTTCCATAGTCATTCTTTCCTACATCAACTTCAACACAATAACCAACTATCTGGTCCTGAAGACAAAATACAGCTTTCCTGTCATGATTGGCTTCCTGTTCATAGGCTCATACCATTTCATGATGGCTTTGACGCCGTTCAAGCCTATTATCTTTGCCGCAGCCCATCTCTCGCTTTTAGCTGGATTGGTATCATTGTTGTACATGCTTATACAGGTGAACAGACGTGGGTGAGCGCCGTTCGAAGGTGCATGTATTGGTTGATATACTTCGGGTAATACAAAGGGAAGGGGGGACAGCCAAGCCAACACACATCCTTTACAAGGCGAACCTCTCCCACAAGCTCTTGAAAAGCCATTTGGGGTTGTTGATAGAGAAGGGTTTTGTAGAGCAAAGGGAGTATGGGGGGAAAGCACACTATTCGATCACACAAAAGGGCGTGGAATTTATTGTAGAATATAGGAAAGTGGAGAGGCTGTCTTCTGCTTTTGGTTTGCCAATCTAATTACTTCAATTTCTGGTAAACAAAAAAGCTTGCAAGCATCAGGCCAGAAGCAGCGAAAAACGGCATTTGTATGCCGCCATATTGGTAGATTAATCCACCCATCAACGGACCCAAAACCCTGCCAAGGCTTGCGGCAGACTGCACAACACCAAGAACGCTTCCATGCTCACTTTCAGGTGTTTTCTTGGAAACCAAGCTCGGAACTGAAGGTATGATCAAGCCCACCCCGGCTGCTGTGAATCCAGAGACTATTATTAGAGACAAGAATTGATTTACAAATGGCGTGAGAAAGATTGATGTTGTCATGATTAGAATACCTGCCATCAAAAGCCGTTCCTCGCCAAATCTTCTAACTAATTTCCCAATCGATCCAGCCTGAATCACCACCTGTATTATTCCAATGTATGTGAAGACTATTGACATGTCTTTTGCCTCAAGGTTGAACCGTTCGATTCCGAGCAGTGGAAAGATGACGGGGATGTTGGAGAATGCGAAGTTGACCACAAAAAAGGTTATTATCAGGCCGCTGATTGAGGGGTTTTTCAGGCTGCTTAGGAAACCCTTTTCTGTTGGAGTGAGTTTGCTGCGCGCAAGCCTATGCTCTGGTGTAAGACTTTCAGGCAGCATTGCAAAAGCAATCAAAAAATTGAAGAGGGATATTATTGCGGCGACAAATCCAGGGACAGACAATCCATATTGGCTGAAGACTCCGCCGATGACAGGGCCTATGATAAACCCTACTCCAAATGACGCTCCAACCAGCCCCATGCCTCTTGCTCTATCCTTAGCAGCAGTTGTATCGGCAATATACGCCTGTGCCACGGAAAGGTTGGCTCCTGCCATGCCAGCCAGTATTCTTGAAACAAACAGAAGCATTATTGTGTTTGAGAGTGCGAACATGAGATGACCCAGTACTCCGACAATCAACGAAACAAGCAGTACAGGCCTTCTGCCAAACCTGTCGGACAGCCTTCCTAGTATTGGTGCAAACAGGAATTGCATCAGCGAAAACACTGCTACAAGCATGCCAAGTGTAGTCGGATCCGCACCCAGACTTTTGGCAAAGAACGGCAATAACGGGATTATTATGCCAAAGCCGATGAGGTCAACAAAGACGGTGAAGAGGATTGCGAACAATTTGGAATTGCCCAAGTTTTTTGTCATACTCTTTCTCTTTTTGGTAATTTGATATCCTGAATATTGGCTATGGCAGCACTTAAATACATCGGACGTCCTATATGTTTCAGGATTCTAGATACTTGAGGAGAAATATGTACTTCATCGGCATAAGAACATTCATGCCTAATCAAGTTTTGTAAACATAATCTCTGTGTTTGAATCTTAGTAAGATTAGTTTGTCACCCTCCACTTTGTAAATCAATCGGTATGGTTTGACATAAATCGACCATTCACCTTTCAGGTCATATCTTAATGGTTTTCCAAAATTAGGATTTTCAGTTATCTTTGTAATCTGCTTCTTTAATTTTTCTTTCAAGCCTTTATCTTTTATTTTCTTAAGCTCAGTTTCGAATTTTTCGGTAGGAATAACAGTTCTGATTTCTACCATTTCTTCAGCTCTTCGAAGAAGTCTTTAGTACTGTAAACTTTATACCTACCCTTTTCTATGTCTTCCCATGCTTCTTCGAGAAGTTTTAGAGTTTTCAAATCTTCTGGCTTCATTCTAGTATCTAACTTCTTCAAAACCATGATATCTTTCTTAGCAGTAATAGCTAAAATACTACCTTCTTTAATTTTCATTTGTTTCCTAACTTCAGCAGGAATAACTACTTGCCCTTTAGAGCTTACCTTAGTTAGTCCAGGTATTTCTAATTCTTTTTTCATATTAGTAAGATATTCTTACACATATTTAACCCTTTTCTTTAGCAGGCTTCCAAAACATCGAATATTTCATTGGCATGAATGCCTCCAAGTCACTCTCGTATCCGCAACTAACGCATCTATAACCAATAGCAATATACTTATTCAGCAGATTTTTGACGGTTAACGGCTTGATACCAGATTCGCATACAGGGCAGTTCTTTATATCCTGCAATTTTACCGTCTTCTTTGTCTTAGCCTTCACTTCAATTTCTGGTATAACCAATGCAATTCTTTTAGCTCTGATTGGTGATAGTGTATAATCCTTGTCTTCTTTCTTCAAAAGTCTTAAAGTATGTTGCGCCAATTCCTCTTGCGATTCTACTTTCAAATGCGTGATCAAAATATTTTTAATAGCTTCGGAAACCTTGCCTTTGGAAGGTATTTTCTTCACATTTATCTGATAAGAATATATGCTCTTATAATTAAGTTTATCTCAAGCCCAGGTCGCCTAATCCGGTATGGCACAAATGTTTGTGTAAGCCTGGAATGCTGGATTGATAGCTTGCGAGCGAAAGCTCTTGCGAGTTCAAATCTCGCCCTGGGCGCAATTTTTAAGAAAGTTCCCAGAATTAATGAGTTTTAATCAATGTAAAACGTTTTACAAAAACTAACTATGTCGTATGCACTACAAATTCTAAAAGTTTTTATTCAATCAATGCTCTTATCAAATCTGGCCTTGCTATTATCCCAACCAATCTCCCAGAATGAATGACAGGCAACCTATCTATCTTATTCTTCTCCATCACCGTAGCAGCCTCAATTATACTTTCATCAGGGGGTATTGAAATGACATCCTTAGACATCAAATCTTTAACCCTAATTTTGGCCATCTTTTCTATCTCTTTCTTGAATTCCAAGTGATTTTTAACCATTGACACAAGCAGTATGCTAAGAATATGGAATTCATGCGCCATCTCACTCTCCTGCGGCAATTTCAACCTCATGTACTTTATCAAATCTGTTTCACTTATAACACCCACAACTTTTCTGTTGTTAACTACAGGCGCTCCGGAAATATGATGTTTTGAAAGAACTTTTGCAACTTTAAATATAGAATCATGTGGTTTAAAGCATACAACTTTTCTTTTCATGTAGTCTTTTACGAGCTTCATTCTATCTAATTAATACTTTAGGTGTAACTTAAATTTGAGCAGCAAGTGATTTTGCACGTTGGATATTGCGAATATCTGCTATGAGTGATTTGGAACCTATATGTCTTCTTTGAGTATATCCATCGGCACCGATTTTTTTATAAAAGTCGTAAGCCCTATGATAGTCTGAATGTCCTCCCCTAGGTTTAACAAAAAATGCTGCATCTGCATGTGGAAAGTTTTTTGCTGAAGCATCTACAAAAACAATATTTGCTTCGTCTCCTATTGCTGAGCTGATTCTTTGTTGTTGCTCAG
>Ga0213870_1000640_pt1 | contig 16217 bp, 13 predicted proteins | sample WICALVC2017_Meta_FD_160119 | JGI IMG/M metagenome (GOLD analysis project Ga0213870, IMG submission 160119) | Freshwater microbial communities from subterranean cave lake in Wind Cave National Park, South Dakota, United States - WICALVC2017 | ecosystem: Environmental > Aquatic > Deep subsurface >... | reverse complement strand
GCAAGAATTTTTGCAAAAAAAGAATTAAAAAAAGCCGGAATAGATTTCTCAATTGTTCATATAAATAGGTCCCTAACGGTTGATAAGGGGACAATAAGAGGAATGCACTATCAAAAAAAGCCTAAAGAGGAGGATAAAATTATACAATGCCTGAGTGGTAAGATTTTTGACGTTGCATTGGATTTAAGACCAGCTTCAAAAACCTTCGGGCAGTGGGTTTCGCAGACTTTAAATCCAAAAAGCAAGAAAATGCTTCTTGTTCCAAAGGGATGCGCCCACGGTTTCCAGACACTCGAAAAAAATACAGTTGTTGAATATTTCGTAACCCAATATTATGCTCCCGATTTCGAAAAGGGTATCAGGTACAACGATCCGAAATTTAATATAAAATGGCCTATTAAAAAGGCTATAGTTTCCGAGAAGGATGCAAACTGGCCATTAAGATAGCTAATAGCAAATATTAAATATTAAATACAGAATATGAAGATTTTATTGATCGGAAACACGGGACAACTCGGTTTCGAGCTGGACAAACAGGCCCGTGAGTTAAAGCATGGGGTTTTGTCATTTAGTCATGAAGAGTTGGATATAACGGATTTCGAAAAAGTAAAAAAAGAAATTGATTCTTTTTCCCCGGATTTTGTCATTAATGCTTCTGCTTTTCATAATGTTCCATTATGCGAAGAGCAACCGGACCAAGCTTTTTTGATAAACGCCAGCTGCCTCAAACCAATTACACAGCACTGTTTTGAAAAGGGGATAAAATTTGTGCATTATTCAACCGACTATGTTTTCGACGGCATTAAAGGAAAACCAAATAGAGAAGATGAAAAACCTAATCCTCTACAAATGTACGGAATATCAAAGCTTGCCGGAGAATATATTGTTTTAAATTATTCAAATACAGGTATTGTAATAAGAAGCAGCGGTGTTTATGGGGGGGAGCATGGCAGCAAGCAAAAGAAAGGAAATTTTGCCTTGAATATTTTAGAGCAGGCAAAGAAGGAAAAAATAATTGAAGTTGCCGAAGAGCAGATTGTTAACCCTACTTATTCGGTTGACCTGGCAAAAGCAACAATCGAACTTCTCAAAAACAAAAACATTAGCGGCATTTATCATCTTGCAAACGAAGGATATTGTTCGTGGGCGGAGTTTGCGGAGGAGATTATTAAAATTAAAAATCTACCGACAAAAATTATTCCTGTTGATAGAGGGGGTATGGCAGGATCCCTAAAAAGACCCTTCTTCTCGGCGCTTAAAAATACAAGAGCCAAAAAGCTAGGAGTAACTCTTCCTTTATGGCAGGATGCGATAAAAAGATATTTATCAACACTGTAATTTAAAGTGATTAAAAAGTTATTAAAATTATTAACAATCCCTTTAGTTATAACCACTGTATACTTTGTGGTGCAAGCTTTCCTTTTAGTTAATCAATTTGGTGTTCTTTCTGTTGTCGAGGAAATTCCCTTAAATCTTAAAAAAACAAATCAACAAGATGTCCACTTGCTGAGAAATCAAAAACTTTCTGGAACATTTAGGGCAACGGAGAATAATCTGGGGATCCTGTTCGTCCAGCTTGTCAAATTTGGTCAAGGGAAAGACAGTGTTACATTTAGGATAAAAAAAGAAGGAGAAGAAAAATGGTACCATGAAAGTGAATTTACAGGGGATCAAGTTAAAAATAATCAATTTTTCCCCTTAGGTTTTCCTCCTATTACAGGTTCAAAAAACAACACATACGTCTTTGAACTAGAGTCCCTGGCTGGCGAATATAACAACGGGATAGGAGTAATTAAAGATAAACCAACTGCTGTAATGTATAAATATTCGGCAAGAGATCTAGTGAATTATGGTACATTTATATCTTATGCAAATAAAAAATTTCTATACGTATCTAAAAACATAAACTATGGGCAAGCTGCTATTATTTTTGCTATATTTTTCTTTTTTGCTTTTTTTATAAGAAAGAAAAGGATTACGTCAACAAAAACTATAAGATTTTTATTAGATTTTAAAACAAATCCTAGACAAAATTTTAAAGTAATTATTCATGAAATAATATCTGATTACCTATTCCTCGAGAAAAAAGTAATTGATTTTTCAAAGAAAATAACTCTTTGGTTTGCTTCTAATAGGATTTATTTAGTATTTTTTAATACAAACATGAAAAAAAGATTGGCAATTGGTTTATTAATATTTTTAATTGCATTGACATATAGATTTTCTTCAGCCTTGGTCAATCAACACTTTTTCTTTTATGCAGGTTTAGGAGGACAGGGAGACTATGATCAATTCATAAGAGTTGCAACATGTGCTGTAACAACTTTTTGTTCTGGAATTCTCGGACAAAACTTTCTTATTGAAGCGTCTGTTTTAGGGATATTTTATAAAATATTCGGATTTACAGGAGGGCTGAAGGCATATCTTTATCTTATGATTATCACAAGTTCAATTGTAGCAACTCTTCCGTATTTTCTTCTTTCCCGAAAAAATTGGATTTCTTTAGGCGGTATTATTGGAGGCCTTTATCTTGCAACCTCGGATTTTTTAACTCATATGTCGCTCAATTTTCCACCGGACAACGGTTCTTTATTTACTTTTTCAATGTTTTTTATAGTTTACTTTTTAACTCTTCAAAAGGGTAATATACGCTGGCTTTTACTATTTGGTTTAGTGGGAATAATTGATGCATTAAACAAAGCTTTATTTATATTAAATGATTTGGTAGCATTAGGACTATTTGTCCCTGTCTTCTTTTTTGAAAAAATAAAGGTAAAAGCCACGTCTGTCGGTGGGTTCTTTAAGTCCGTATTTAGAAAAAAGAATGTAAAAATATTGTTTTTGGCTTTAGTACCGCTTCTTATTTTTCTAACAATTTATAGTGCTTGGGAATATATTGTGTATATAAAATTTTCTGCGGTTTACTTTTTGAGAGGCTTACTTTTAAGTGGAGGAGAAAGTTATATATCCTATACATCTGCCGATGACCCTTCCTTACAAGGAGATGTTGTATTTAAATTGTTTTATCTTAGTTCCTCTGCGATTGTTATGATTAAACGCTTAATTGACTATACTGACCTTCGAATAATTTTTCTTATCCCAATTTTTCTCGGTTTAGTTTATCTTACTTTTATAAAACCCCCATTCGACAAACTCATGGCAAGAAAATTTCCTGTTAAAAAATTTGTATTGACTCTTGTTTTTTCAGCTGCAATCACTGTACTACTATTATTAATTAAAAATAATTACTTCAAAGCCCACGAGATATTCGCAGGAGAATATATTTTTTATACGTGGAGTACTAATATTTATTTTCAAATTTTTCTATTTTTAGAGATAATGTTTCTTCTTATTCTCAATCTTAGATATTCTATTATAAAATTTTCTCTTCCAATAATACCTTATGTTATTATGCTTATTATTCTGACAAAAAATTCTCCCTTTCCGCGTTTGCATACACATGTTGTAGCCTGGAGTATAATTTTACTCGCATATATTATTGACTTTGTAATGATGAATATCAGAAAGTTTTCGACAATTCCGATAACAAGTATAAGAGTTATACTGGGGACGATAATTTTGATCTTATTTATTTACATACATATATTTCCAAAAACGGTAACTATGGCGACACAATTAAATTCAGGTTTTGCTTCGAGTCAAAATCAAGTCAGGTACTTAAAGTGGGTTGAGAGGAGTATGCCCGAAAATGCTGTAATATTGGCAGGAGGAAAAAGTGATCTTGTTACAGTTGCCGAGAATATAAAAAGACCCATTATTTATAACAGTTTGTGGTCAGCGGCTGTACTTATTAAACCAAAGGAAATTCTCGGAGTAAAGCCAAACGATTTTCATATATTGGGTGAGCTTAAAATAAATGAAATTCCGGGCGTAACACCGGATGATTTTCATATAGTACGCGAATTGAAAAATAAGGAAAATTTTAAAAGAAAGAAATATATTATTCTAGAGGATGATATTTATTTATGGCGAGACAGACTAAAAGGGGTAGCAGACAATGTTTTTTCTACGAATCTTACTGATCTTCGAGCTGAGGATTATTCAATTAAAGTCTTTAAATTCAATCCAACTCTGAAAAAGGCAATTTACGAATTAAATCTCCGAAATAGCTTAAATTGATTAATATTTCTGTAAAATCTTCTCTAAAATTTTAAGTCCAACCCAAAAGGCATTTACTTTTGATTTACTTAAACTTGCGCGTTCGACCACCGGCACTTCTGCAAATTTTAATCCCGCTTTATGAGCCATGATTAAGATCTCTATACAAAATTCAAAACCGGGAGATTTAGGATTTATTTTCTTAAGGCCTCTGCGCGTGATTGCAGTAAAAAAGTAAAGACTGTCAGACACACCAGTTCGATGGATCAGATTTGTAAGCCATGTTAATATTCTATTTCCAATGAACCTTATTTTTGTATCGTCATCGCTCCTTCCTCCTTTTGCATATCGTGTTGCCATTACATAATCATAACCTTGTCTTATTTTTTCAAGAAGTCTAGGAATATCTTTTGGATTTTGGGACCCGTCTCCATTCAGAATTATAAGGACATCTCCCGAAGCTTTTTTAAATGCTTCCAATAATGCATTTCCAAAACCTTTTTTTTTCTGCAGAAAAAATTTATCTTTTCCTGGTCTAAGATTTGCTTTTGCTTCTTTTGCAGTGTCGTCTTTGGAATATCCGTCGATAACTATAATTTCATCTACTATATTTTTTGGAATCTCTTTTAAAACCCGCCCAATTGCTCCTTGCTCGTTTCTAGTAGGTATTACGACTGTGGTTTTCACTTTGCGTCTAGCTCTCTTTTAGTTTTTATTATTGAGGGTTTTACTCGGAAAGTATCGCTTTCGTAATCTTTACCGCCTCTTTTCCCTTCGGAAAAAGCAATAAACTGATTATTCTCAAGAATCTCTAGAGCATGTACCTCATTTGGGCCTGTTGTAACCATTTCTCCTTCGTTAACAACAACACTTTTTACTTTGTCGTTTCCTTCATTAACTTTTCTATAGTAGTACCTTAGGCTGCCTTTAGTCATATATATATGTTGGGTTGTAAATTTATGATAATGATCTCCGCGAAATACTCCTTTTTTCGAGTTTATAACCGCAACATGATCAATTGGGTGGTTATAAAAGATATCTGAAATATTTCCGCGGGAGTCTTCAGTTGCAATCTTTATTTTAGTTTTAATCATAGGGGGTCACATTAATTCCTTTTCTCCGGGCACTATGAACTCTATTCTAGTGTTCACTTTCCTTATCTTTTCTGTTAGATATTTACCTATGTTCCAGGCAGTTATCAAAGCAACGTCTATATTTTCGGAGTAAAGAGCATTGTCATCTTTTATAAGAATGTTGGATCCCGGCGTATATTTCCCTATTTTATGCTTTGAGGCGTCTGTTAGAAACTCAATAACCGTATTATCGAGTCTGTAGAAATTAAGGAGAGTATTGCTTCTTGCTCCTCCTCCGACCGCCGCTATTCTTTTACCTTGTTTTTTCAAAGAATATAAAGTTGCGAGAAGATCGTTTTTATCTTTTATAATTTTTCTCATAAATTCTTTATAAGTATTCGGGTCAAAAAGCTTAGCATTCTCCTCGCTTTGAATTTGTTTCTCAACCGCTTTCTTATTGTAGTCCGACTCTCTGGTTTTTGCGTAAACCCTAAGAGACCCGCCATGATAGGGGATATTCTCAACTTTTGTTATATATAATCCGTATTTCTTAAGAAGGTAATCAATTGATCTTACACTAAATGTTGATATGTGCTCATGAAAGATCATGTCGAATAGATATTTTTCTATAGTATCTTTTAAAGATGGGACTTCGACAACGAAATATGCGTCATCTTTTAAACCTGATTTTATAGCTTTCATGGCATCATTGAGATTTTCTATATGGTTAAGAACATTATTTCCGCAGATAAGTTTTGCTTTCCCGTATTTATTCACAGCCTTGGTAATCGTGTCTTTCCCCAGAAAGCCCTCAATTGCATAGACTCCGCTTTTTTTAGCGACTGCCGACATTATGGGTGACGGGTCTATACCAGTACCTTTTGCTCCTTTTTTCTGAAACTGCAAAGTTAGATATCCGTCGTTTGAGCCAAATTCTATAACATGGTCGGAAGGAGAAAGGTTAATATAATTACTTACCGTTTCTGCGAATTCATCCCAGTGTGCCATTGCACTCGGAGAATTAGAAGAAGTATAACTATAATTACTCTCAACATATCTTTCCTCCCCAGAGACAAAATATTCATTTTGAAAATGACCGCAATTTGTGCATAAGAGACAATTAAGAGGATAAAACTTTTGAGGGTTTAACAGCTGCTCTTTTTTTACAAAAGTATCAGCAGGCGGATGGAAACCCATTTCGATTACTCTTTTAAGATAAGAGGATTTTCCGCAAACAATACATTTCGTCATAATATATAGATATAATTTAGCAATTATAATTCTTTCAGGAAATCTTGTAAATATTCACCAGATGTTTTTAGAGGATAAATCTTATTTAGTTTTGAAACATCTGTTTCATATTTTTGTGTTTTCCCGTCTTTGGGAAAATTTACATCTTTCTTTACGTACTTTTCTATATCTTTAAGTTCGACAGTTCCCTTACCTCCTATATTGAACGTTTCTCCTGTGATGTTCTTTTCCAATAAAAATGCAATAATCCGGGCAACTTCTTCTGTCGTTATCATTTGGAAAGATGAGTCCTTTGATATGTACAATTGTGAGTTGTTCAATATATCGTAAATAGGCCCCTTCTTTAATTTGGTCCCAAGCATCATTGGGCATCTAAGAATTATAAAGCTTTTTGTAAAATTTCTGACCATACATTCGCTTAAATACTTATGAAATCCATAAGGGGCTAGTATTTCAGAGTTAATCGGGTCATCTTCTTTTTCTCCATTATGGGTTTCATAAACGTCGATTGAAGAAATATAGACGTATGTCTTGCAAGAAAAGTCCAGAAGACTTTTATACACAGAAAGAGTAGATGCTTCGAAATCGTCTAATCTATTTTTGTTTGCCCAAATTTTGTTACTATTTCCATTTGCATTAACTACGACATCAAATTGATGACCTTTATATTCATTGTAATTTTCCCGGTCAATTTCGGCCGTTTCTTGGAAGTGCGGTTTGAGATGTTGTACCAGATCAGATCCCACCATGCCGTGGCTTCCAATGATTGCTAAGCTTCTGGAAAGGTTCATTCAATCAATACTTTATCTTCAACAAAGGGGCCATTTTTTACTTCGACAATTTCGCTATCTTTTAGTAGGTGAACCGCGTGACCCCCACTGACAAAAATAACAACTTCGCGGGGAGAAAGATATATGGATTTGAAGAACTTTTTATCAAGACCATAAAGATCAATTTTTATTTTTCCTTTCATAACCACCAGACATTCTTGGAGTTTTTGAGTTATTCGTTCCACAGGCTTATGCATATGCGCTTTAGTATGTTTACCTTTTTGGCGCTTGTGCACTAAAACCTGTAAAGGCTCAAGCGGATCGGTAAGCGGCACTGCTCCGTTTTTAAATTTTTTAAACCGGACAGCTATTAATATATTGTTGTGAAATATTCTTTCCACTATCTAAGTTTCTAACTACTATAACCTTAGGTAAAATTATATATCATTTGCGTTGTCTCAGCTACTGGCATTTAAGAATTGATGGAATATCATAGTAAATAATGATAATATTATCAGGAATTATGGGTATTCTTAGCGCTTTAAGACTTCCGTACATGAGCGAAATGGATCTTGACGATCCACAAACAACGGTCATTCGAAGCAAGATCATCCAGGAAAAAGTATTTTTAAAAAATCTTTATATTGATTTTTATACTTTTTTTAAAAACTCTTTAGCGGGTCTTCCGAAGAAAAGAAAACTGGTGGAGCTTGGTAGCGGAGGAGGCTTTATAAAGGATATTATTCCGGACGTTGTAACTTCCGATGTAATAGATCTTCCTGATGTTGATTTGAAATTTTCCGGAACCAATATGCCCTTTAAAAATAAAAGCGTTGATAGATTTTTTATGCTAAATGTTATTCATCATATTTATGATCCCAGATTATTTTTTAAAGAGGTGGACCGGTGCTTAAAGAATAAAGGAAAACTTGTCGCAATCGAGCCGGCCAATACGCTATGGAGTAGTTTTATTTACCAAAATTTCCATCATGATGAGGATTTTGATCCGAAAGGAGGCTGGATCCTGAAATCGCAAAAAGCTCTCTCAAGTGCAAATGGAGCGATTCCGTGGATCATTTTTATTCGTGACAGAAAAAAGTTTAAAAAGCTATTCCCAAATCTTAGAATAAGAAAAATTATTCCACATTCTCCTATCCGGTATTTAGTCAGCGGCGGATTATCTTATAGACAACTTCTTCCATCATGGACATACCCAATAGTTAAAGGCATCGAGGATCTAGCATCTCCGCTATCTAAATATACGGGAATGTTTTATACTATCGAAATCGAAAAACATGATTGATAATTCAAGTGTTCCAAAGGTAACAATTCTTATCCCTAATTACAATGGAAAAAAATGGCTTAAACAGTGTCTTCCGACTGTAGAAAAGTCAACTTATCGAAACTTTGAAATTCTAGTTGTTAACAACGGTTCAACGGACGACAGCGCCGAATTTCTTAAAAAGAGTTATCCTAAAGTAAGAGTTATAGAAATTAAGAAAAATAGAGGATATGCCGGTGCAAATAATCTGGGCGTTAAAAAGGCCAAAGGTAAATATGTTCTTTTTCTCAATAATGACACCCAGGTTACCCCAAACTTTTTGGAACCGCTTGTTGAGAAGATGGAGAAAGATAAAACAATTGGAGCTGTCCAGCCTCAGATTAGGCACATGGTCAATAAAGATTTGATCGATTCAATAGGATCTTTTTTTACTTTCACAGGATTTTTATACCACTACGGATACTTTCAGCCGCATAAATTCAAAAAATATCAAAAAGAATTATCTGTATATTCTGTAAAGGGAGCGTGTTTTCTTATGAAAATAAAAGATTATTTGGATCTTGGAGGAATAGACGAAAGTTTTGTAACATATGTTGAGGAATCTGATCTTTGTCACAGAATTCTTTTGTCAGGTAAAAAAATAATTTACATTCCTAAAAGTATTGTTTACCATTATGGCGGAGGAGACATGCACGTTATGACAAAAAGCGAAGTTGTAATATTTCGATCGTTTAGAAATAGATTTGTATCTTATATAAAAAATTTAAGCATGAAAAAACTCGTACTTGTTTTGCCGATACATTTCTTACTTTGCGAGCTACTTATTATTATGAGTATTCTAAGAGGAAAATTTAAACAGGCGATTGCTTCTCAAGTTGGGGTCATCGGATGGATTCCAAGCCTTCCTTATATTTTGAGGAAAAGAAAGTATATACAATCTAAAATAAGAAAGATAAGCGATGATCAGATTTTCTCAGCGGTAGAGCGTAATCCAAGCTTTGTTTATTATTCTCATTTCTTTTTTAATCCATATGGAAAATTTAAAGAAAAAGAAATTTGATATTCTTTTTAACCCAAAAATAGTTTTTGTTTTCTTCTTTTTTCTGATTTTTATTTCATATAGAGATTTATTCCAATCTTATTTTGAAGCAGATGAATGGTTTCATTTTACATATTATCTTCCCTTAACAAGGCAACCTGACGGATTATTAACCGCCCTTATTTCAACCATTACAAATACAGGTCCATTGTCCGGGGGTCAGCATGTTGTTCCTCTTGCATCGGTAATATATTTTCTAAATACAAAATTTTTTGGTCTTAATTATGTACCCTATGCTTTTATGTCTTTGCTTCTCCACGCAATAAATACTTTTTTAGTATTTTTATTGATCAAAACTTTACTCAACAAAAAGGATGACCTAATAAAAAATATTTTTGCTGTGCTTGGCGCAATCTTTTTTGCCCTTGCCCCAACTCCTATGCATACAATAACAGGCGCAGCCCCATTTTACGGTCAAAATATTTTATCGGTTACTTTTTTTCTTCTTTGTATTTTGTTCTTTAAGTTGGCGTTTCTAAGAGGAAAAATAAAATTTGTTTATCTCTCAACTCTTTTTCTCTTCCTTTCGCTTTTTACTAAAGAAACATCTGTTTTTCTGTTTGCGCTTTTGCCGATTATGGCGCTCTCTGAGAAAAGAGTTTTTTCCTTGAGATTCCTGGGCAAATTATTTTTGATTTCAGTACTTACTTATTCCATATTCCGTTTTTTAGTTCCAAATATTAGTGACTTACCGGGGAAATTGGTTGATAAATGGGTAGATAGCTACATCTCATCATCTTCACCAAACCGGGCTCAAACCGATAAGGTCCAAGATACCGGTACGATTGTCAGTAGAGATCTATCTTTCCATAAAAATTTACCTGCAGAAGTTTTAAACCGCACCTTAACTTTTCCAATAAGAATGACAGGGACTTTATTTATACCAAGGCAGACAACATTTTCAATCGTCGAATTTATTACCCCTGTTGTTGTTCCTTTGCCCGACTCTCCTGCACGTCTTAGCTTTTTATACGGTGCGGGGAATTTTGTTGTCATCTATTTAGCAGCTTTAGGTATTCTTATTTTTTGTGTAAAGTTAATTGCAGGTTTTATCCGTAAAAAGTCTTTGGAAGACGCACGGGCGCTAATAACGGGTCTTGCCATTATTATTCTCGGCTCGCTGCCTTTGGTTGCAATTATATTTTCCTTTCCGCGCTGGGGGTATGATTTTTATTTTGATTCGAGATTTTATTATAATCCCAATATCGGCGCTGCCATTGTTTTCCCATTTTTGATTTTTGGATTAGCCGGGTTTTTTTCAAAGTTACTTAAAATACGTTCCATCTCATTGGTAGTTCTTATATTGTTCATAGTATGGTTAATAAATAATATGTATGTCTTCGATAAAACCCGCACACAATTTATTAATATATACGGATCGGACAGACGGGAAGTTATTAGCCAGCTTAAAGAACACCTGCCGGTACTTCCCAAAACAGCTGTTTTTTATTTTGAAACGGATGGTCTAAGTGCATTTGGTCCCAATTTGCCTTTCTTTACCAGTGTTCCCCAAGCATTAACTATTGTTTATTATGACAAAAGTCCTTTGCCTAATAGTTTCTTCGACAGAACACTCTTCGACGGAAAACCACAAGGGTATTTTTATTCAGAAGACAGAGGATTTGGATATTACACATCTAAAAAAGACCTTTTAGAGGCTCTTGCCTCCGAGAATTTTTCAGTAAATGACGTTTACGGATTTTACTATTATGCAAAACAAGTTAAACTTGAAAATATTACTCCCCAAATTCGGGAAGAAATGAGAGAGCTTATAAATGAAAAAGAATAAAGATACCTTCGAGGAAAACTATTTTGAGGGATATTACAAAGGAATTGCCGATTTCACTAAAGATAGAGATAAAGAACTTTCCAATTGGTTCAGGGGCATGTTTGGCTATATTAATCGTTATTATCCTTTAAAAAAAGGAAAAGGGAAAAGTCTTATTGAGTTTGGTTGCGCAACAGGAGCGGCCTCTTCTGTTCTTAGGGACTTTGGCTGGGAGGTTATAGCAACCGATGTTTCAAAATATGCGGTTAAAAAAGCCCAAAAAAATTACAAAGGAATAAAATTCCTAGCACATGACATGGAACAACCTTTTAATAAGGATAAATTCGATCTGGCGGTTGCTTTTGACGTTATCGAACATTTGCCTCATCCGGATAAAGGCATAAAAAATGTATATAACCTCCTGAAACCGAAGGGTGTTGTAATCTTTTCAACGCCAAACGATTATCCTCACGTCTACAATGACCCAACGCATATAAGTGTAAAAAAACCGCAAGAGTGGAGGAAAATTATGGAAAAAGCGGGATTTAAGATTTTTCACATGAAGCAAATAACTCTTCTTCCTTATTTCTATAGATGGCACCACTTTTTTGCACTTAGTTTTCCATTTGCAACGCGTTCGCCTTATTTTATTTCGCCTGTTATAATTATTGCTGAAAAGTGAAAAAGAAAACTTTATTCGAACTTATTATAATCTTTATTCTCGGACTTACACCTCTTTTATGGTTTCAAGGAAATAAGGTTATTTTAGGACATGATGCCGGGTTAACACTTTCACCGGTTCCTCATTTTCTCGATAGATTATTTGCCTGGACAGAAAGATTTGGGTTTGGAAATGATCAGACTTATGCTATACCAGGTTTTTTCATACATGGCCTTGAGGCATTAATTTCTTTTATTGGCTTTGATCTTCAAGATACACAAAAGATTACTTTCGTTTTCTGGTTTCTATTGCCCGGGTTGACAATGTATTATTTTTCTTCTCGATTAGCAAAAAAACTGGAACTTAAATACTTTGCTCTACCCGTTACGGTTTTTTACATGTTTAATCATTTTTTGCTTCAAGGATGGTTTGTTGCGGAGAGAACAAAGTTTTCGGTGTATGCGGCATTACCTCTTATTATGGCCTTTTTGTTTGATTGGGAAGAAAAAAAGAGATCAAATTTTAAAACAGCCCTATTTATTTCTTTAACCCTATTTCTCTTAAATGGAGAAGCAAGCTTACCGCTATTTGGTGGTCTTATTCTCTCTTTCATAGCTTTCATAATATTCTATTTTGTAAGTGGACTTTCTTGGAATAAATTAAAAGAGCTTGGTAAACTAGTGGGTTTAACTGCGGTAATCAGCGCATTTTTTAACGCTTATTGGCTACTTCCCTACGGACAGTACATTTTGCAAGCATATTCATCTAGGATTACACAGGCTGGAGGTCTCACTGGTGTCTTAGGCTGGGTAGATTATGTAAGCAGCAATAGTTCCCTATCTAACCTATTTAGGCTTCAGGGAATACCGGAGTGGTATCTTAACAACCTTCATCCATATGCCTCATTTTTCTTGAACAATCCGATTTTAATCTTAATTAGTTTTCTTATGCCCATTGCTGCTTTCTTGCCATTATATTTAATCAAAGACCCCAGAAAAAGAAAAATAGTAATCTTTTTTTCCTTTTTAGCTCTTTTTGCCATAATTTTTATGGCAGGCTCCCATCGGCCTTTTGGTGCAATCTATGTTTGGCTCATTAATTTTGTCCCGGGATTTGTAGCTTTTAGAAACCCCTTCTATAAATTTGCACCTGCTTTATGGTTCTCATACGCGATATTAATTGGATTCACTATAGACTATCTATTAAGGAGAATTGAAATTACGGAAAAGCTTAAGAATTTTAGACTAAATAAACCATCAGTTAATTTTTTATATATAGCTATAACAATCATAATAATTTTATACAGTTTCCCATTTTTGACTGGTTCGTTTTTTGACTATATGGTTGGAGTCAGAAGCATGAAAGTAAATGTTCCTCAATATGTTTTTGATTTTGGAAAATGGAGTGAATCTACTGATAGAATAAATACAAAAGTTTTAGCTCTTCCTCCTCCTAATTCCGAAAATAAGTTTGATGCCTACACTTGGGGTTACTGGAGCCTTTCTCCGCTAACATCTTTGTTAACAAATGCACCAATTATTAATATAAGCAATTTTATGTCTGGAGAAGAGATTCGTTTTACAGAGGCTCTTTATAAAATGATGAAAAAAAATGAACCGGGATGGCAAAATTTGGCAAGACTTCTTGGGATAGAGTCTTTTATATTAAGAAAAGACTTTGAATGGGATTTAAAGGGTTCGCCGACAAACAAACCCGAAGAGTATGAAAAAGCCTTAAAAGACAATAGTTTGGAATTAGTCAAAAAATTTGGAGAATGGGAAGTTTATGGTTTTAAGGATAAGGATGTACGCAATACACAGCTCTCTTCCAATATTAATTATTTAGTTGGTGACGTTACAGATCTTGGTAAAGTTTCTTCTCTTCCAGACTTTAACCCTGCGGAATCCGTCTATGTATCATCTACGATTAGTGATAATCCCGAAGAGATTTTAAAAATAAGGGATAAGTTGTTTTTAGTCCCGGCTTGTGTTTCATGTAATTTGCAGCACAAATTTATTAATATTGATCTTTTTAGACCACTTCTTACACGAGATTCGATTTTCTATCCATTAATAGAGTTTAAAAATAGACTTGAAGAAAGAAAATTGATTTCGATACCGGAAAAGACTAATTATTATCTTTATAAATCTTTAAGAAATATTCTTGCTTTTGACAAATTCGTTTCTCAGAAGGCGGATTCGGGACTTTTAAAAGATGAGATTAGAGATTACGGTAGATCATTAGAAAATCTAGACAAACCCCTTAATGACTACCTTTTGTCAATAGAGGCTATAGATAATAATTTTCTCCTAGAGATAAGTGATGTTTTAAGGATAGAAAAAACAATAATTATCAGAAACTCGAATAACATTTCCGACAAGGAGACGCTGGATCTTTTAAACGAAAAATACGATCTTCAGGAAAAGATAAAAGAAAAAGTCGATAGGATTATATGGAGAACAACAGATGAAGTTAATAAAAGATATTTGGTGATTTCAAACTCGGATCAGGAGTTCGATTTTCTTTACAGACCAAATTCTTCAAGTACCGTATCAGCGATGGTCAATTTTATATTAGATGATAAAAATTATGAGGCTCAAGCAAAACCTGTTTCATCAGGATGGTTTTCATTAGGGAAACTGCCTCTTACAAAGGGTACTCATAAATTAAATATAGAGCAAGCTAGGGAGAATCTTTATACCGGATCTTCGAATCTTGAGCTTAATTCCTCATCTGATTTTTCTTGTTTTTCATCAAGTACAATAAGAGGAGACAAAAATGACATCTATAGAATTTCTTTTCAGCATAGACGGCTCTCGGGAAGCAAGAAATTTTTTGCCAAAATTCTTCCAAGCGATGCGAGACCTAATCCTTTGGATACAACGGGCGATGTTTTAAATCCTAGTTCGGTTTGGGATAACTATACCATAGAGTATCTATTAGGGGAATCTGAATCCTTCTATTTAACAGTTTGTAATTCGCCTCTGCCTGATAAAGAAGAATTTGCATCATCAATAGAAATTAAAGATATAAACATTAGGAAAATTGCCGTCCCCGATGTTGTTTTCTACCATTCTTCACCATTTCAAGATTTTGTGGAGGAGAGTAAATTCAACAAAAAATCACAGACAGAATATTCTGTTTCTTTAAGTCCGGGTAAGGAAAAAAAGATTTTAGTGCTTAATGAATCATATAATAAGAATTGGATTTTAGATTCTGGGGAAGGCAGTAAATTTACTGCTAATGGTTATGCTAACGGATGGATAATAGAAGGCGATAAGTCAGATATAACTGTAAAATATAAACTACAAGATTTTGTAAGATTAGGATTTGTAATAAGCGGTATTTCGTTAACTTTAGGAATATTGTATCTTTTATCAAGTTTTAGGAAAAATGAACAGAATTAAAATTTATTTTTCTAGACAGTACAGCTGGTATGTTATTAATTTGCAGAAGATTTTGTTTGTAGCGGGTTTACATCTCATCTCATCTTATTTTGTAAATCTTCCATACATAAATATCTTTGCCAGTCTTTTTTCCTTCTTGCCATACTTTTTTGATTGGATTGCAATCTTAATTCTTTTTAAACCTAAAAAAGAATTAATACTAAGAGTAGGCCTTTCGTTATTTGTAGTAAGTTTTTTCTTTGCTTTAATAAAACTAAATTTTCTCCTTGAAGCTTTGGGAGAAGTAAGCTTTTTAATGATCGGAACTTATATTATTTTATCGCTTCGCGAGCTTAAAAAAGAGTAAAGTTACCGGAAGGGGACTGCTTTGTTTTCATTTATTCCGTTAGGATTTTTATCATGAATATTTTTTATCTTTGCGATCCATGCGGCGATCATATGATTAATTACTAATTGTACGTCTTCAATCGGGCCGTAGTGAGTGCTGTCCGTGATAATTGAATAGTCAACTAGTTTTCCAAGCTTGCCTCCGGTTTTGAAGCCCAAAATTCCGATTGTTACTGCACCGCATGATTTTGCATATTCAACCGCTTTTATAACGTTCCGGCTATTACCGCTTCCCGAGAGCGCTATAACAACATCGTCTGTCTCGACCAAATTGCGCAGTTGTTGGACAAAAATGTCGTTAAAGCTTAAATCATTTGCAAATGCTGTCATAAGAGCTACGTTGTCTGTAAGCGATAAAACCTTGAAACGCCTCTCCTTATTATCATAAACTCGCTGCAAT
>Ga0213870_1000639_pt1 | contig 16228 bp, 23 predicted proteins | sample WICALVC2017_Meta_FD_160119 | JGI IMG/M metagenome (GOLD analysis project Ga0213870, IMG submission 160119) | Freshwater microbial communities from subterranean cave lake in Wind Cave National Park, South Dakota, United States - WICALVC2017 | ecosystem: Environmental > Aquatic > Deep subsurface >... | reverse complement strand
CAAGCTGACGATTCAACCTTTTACTGACATGAAAGTTTCTCCTTTCTGAATTTTAAACATACAACGTCTCGCTTGATAAGTTATCACCTTTTTGACTACACTGCCACTCTGCGGAAACAGAGAAGGCAACATCTGCACAATGTATTTAACGAGCTTTTAGGTGCAGTTAGAAGCTTATTGACGGCACAACCAAAAAATAAAAAGTGAATGGAGTTGAAAAGCTCCGTTTCTTCTAAATCTCAATGTGTCGTCTTATGTCACTGTGGTAATAGGACCATCAGACTGGCTTCGAAGCTGGCAGTGACTTAGAGATTGAGCAATAAGCACGAGGCAATCAGACCACTGAATTATCCCAGGGCTTTTGCTTGGATAAACAATCTCAAACAGCGCTAGAGGTAGCTCCTCTGGTTGACGTGTAGCTCAGTTGGAAGAGCGCCTGACTTTTAATCAGGAGTTTGCGGGTTCAATTCCCGTCACGTCAATAGGAATTGAATGATGGTCATAATTGACTAAACACTGCAATGACAGCAGGCGTGTAATTGTTGATTCCTTCTTTACACATTTTGAAACAACGTGTTGGAACGTTGGGCGTGGAAGGATTTATTCTGAAACGTTTAAACATTGGCTATCTAGTCATAGCCTTATCGGTCAGTAAGCGGGGAAGGACAATCTAAACCGCCTCTGCTGACAATACATATTTGGTTAGATGGCCGGAGTTAGCAATTACACTAATTCCACGATGGCTTGGATAGAATCGGTAACCCTGTATATCTAATACATATACAAGATCGCTTCGGTGGTCTTTTTATTTTACGAGGAGGTTATTAAATGCAAATTCTAATGAAGTCGGTTGATGAATTGATACCTTATATAAACAACCCTCGAAACAACGATGATGCAGTGGACGCGGTGGCGTCTAGCATCAAGAATTTTGGGTTTAAGGTTCCGATAGTAGTAGACAGGTCAAACGAAATTGTAAATGGCCACACGAGGCTAAAAGCGGCAAAAAAAACTAGGGCTTGTTGAAGTGCCAGTGATCGTGGCGGATGATTTGACCCCGGAACAAATCAAGGCGTTTCGTTTGGCTGATAACAAGGTAGCTGAGATAGCTGAATGGGACGACAGTATGCTTTTGTCGGAACTAGAAGAACTCACTGAACTAGAGTTTGATATGACCCAGTTTGGATTTGATGATCTTAATTTCGTCGATGAAACAATCGAAATCGTTGAGGATGAGTTCGATGGGGAACCACCAGAAGAACCTAAATCTAAGCTAGGGGATATATACCAACTCGGTAGACACAGACTAATGTGCGGGAGCAGCATTGATAAAAAATCGGTAAAAACATTAGCGGACAGTAACGTTATGGACTTAGTATTTACAGACCCGCCTTATGGTATGAATGCTGTGTCAAAGAGTGGGGTGTTATCCAAGACTTACGGCACTGACATAATGAATGATGATAACAACGATGTAGCGGTTGAAAGTTTCATTTTATCTCAAGAATTATTCGGAAACGCAAAGCAAGTATGGTGGGGCGCTAATTATTACTCTCACGGGCTGCCGGATTCAGAGTGCTGGATAGTTTGGAATAAAAATAATGGCGGATCTGACCAAACAGATGCCGAGCTTGCGTGGACTAATTTTAGGAGTGTGGTGAGAATGTTCACATTAGCAAGTGAAAAGACAAACCGTGTACATCCCACACAAAAACCAGTTAAACTCATCGCTGATATATTTAATAAATTTGACAAAGAAAACATATTCGACCACGTCATCGATTTATTCGGTGGCAGCGGTAGCACCTTGATGGCATGTGAGCAAACTAATAAAACGTGCTACACAATGGAACTCGACCCGAAATACGTTGATGTGATTATAAAACGATGGGAAGAATTTACAGGAGAAAAAGCTAAAAAAATTAATTAGGGTACAAGCCGAAATCTCGGGAACTTGCAACGAAGTATTACGAGAGGAGGCTTTATTTATAAGACTGGCTCATTCGCCAGTCTTTTTTACATATTTTAAAGACATGAAGGAGGATTGCTAATGGATGGGAAATTCAAAATACGAAACACATGTTAAGCCCTATTTTGACGATATATTCTATTGGCGTTCTCATGGTTGGGATTTGTCGCGTATAGCCGTTGAGTTAGGTGTAGCGGAGTCCACTTTTATGAAGTACAAAAAAGAGATTCCGGAGTTTTCGGAGCTATTAAAAAAAGCGGACAAATCTAAGCCGCGTAATATCTCTTTAAAAGCCGAAAAAGCATTGAAGGATAAATTAGTCGACCGAGAGTTCGAAGAGGTACAAACAGAGCAGTGGGTGGATAATAACGGCAAGGTGACAAAGAAACACATTAAAAAAATAAAGAAAACAATACCCGCTGATACAACGGCGGTTATTTTTGCGTTGAAAAGCAATGATCGTGAACGGTATGGTGAACGCGACTTGCTCGACAAACGGATTGAATTGCTTGAGAAACAAATCGAGAAACTAGAAGCGGAATTACGATTAGACAAACCAACAGAAGAAAAAATAGACGAGCTGTTAGACACGATTGTAGGTGAAATTGATGGCGGTTAGCGATATATACACAGCAAAACAGCTAGAAGTCTTAAAGGCCACGCAAAAACAAGACTGGTTTATTTTGGGGAATGACGGAGCAAAGCGTTCTGGTAAAACAGTAATAAACAACGATTTATTTTTACTTGAGTTGAAGCGAGTTAAAAAGATAGCGACTGCAGAGGGCGTTAATGAGCCGATGTATATTTTAGCCGGGTTTTCTTCGGCTACAATTCAGACGAACATTTTGCAAGAACTGTATAACAAATACGGACTAGATATTAAATTCGATAAGCATAACAACTTTAGACTTTTTGGTGTCAAAGTTATTCAAACTTTTACAGGCACGATTGCAGGGCTTGGAGCAATCCGAGGCATGACAAGTTATGGCGCTTACATCAATGAAGCATCGTTAGCTAAACAGGAAGTGTTCAAAGAAATCATTTCCCGATGTTCGGGAACAGGCGCAAGAATTATATTTGATACTAACCCAGACAACCCGGAACATTGGTTAAAAAAAGAATATATAGATCAAGCGGCGGTAAATGGTAACATTCTATCGTTTCACTTCACGCTAAACGACAACACGTTTTTATCTGATCGATATCGTAAAAATATCATGGCGGCAACTCCGAGCGGTATGTTTTACGACCGGGATATTAAGGGGCTGTGGGTATCTGCGGAAGGCGTTGTATATCAAGATTTTGATGCTAGCAAGCACTACATCCAGTCAAAAGACTTACCACCTTTGAGCAACTTTTATTGTGGTGTTGACTGGGGATATGAACACTGGGGTTCAATCGTAGTTATAGGTGAAACGGATGACGGAACAGCTTATTTAATCGAAGAACATGCTACTCAATTTGAAGAGATTGATTATTGGGTAGACATAGCAAAAGGCATTCAAGAGCGATATGGCTCACGAGTGCCTTTTTATTGCGATAGTGCTTAACAAACCGGGCACTTAACCTTGTGAATTGCTGGGACACCCTTAGAGCCTTGAATACCAAAGTGTAACAATTTCAAGGATTGGGCAATCAGCAGCCATTTCTTTTCTTTTATAGTTTATTGTGATATAATTAAACCACACACAATAAACGGAGGGAATAAGATGATAAAACTAAATACGATTACGGGATTTGAAGATTATAGCGACATATACTGGGTAACGAAAAAAGGTGAAATACTTTCCGAAAGAAAGGGTATGCAACCGATAAATAAGAGGATTACAAAACCAACCAAAAAGAGCAAGAATAGGTATTATGAAGTTTGCTTAATGACAAAAAGCAAAAAGAAGAAATACACAAAGATTCACAGGTTGGTAGCAAAAGCGTATATCCCTAATCCATTGGACAAACCGCAGGTAAATCATAAGGACGAAAACGGGTTGAACAATGATGTTGATAACTTAGAGTGGACGACACCCAAGGAAAACAGTAGATACACTAACGCAAAAGAAGTTTACTGTTACAACATGAACGGATTAGTAAAGGTGTACTCTAGTATTACGGATGTGACAAAGGATGGATTCAATAAAGGACACGTTGCTTCTTGTTGCAGAATGGACATCCCAAAAGGACGAAAATACCCAGTTGTAAGGCATAAAAATCATGTATTTAGTTTTAATAAATTATCTTTAGAAGAAGTGGTTCAACGACTATCGAAACCAAAGCATTTTAAACCTGATGGGTGGAGTGCTTGGAAGTAGAGTACACTACAAGCGAATGGTAGTGGAAGCGCAAGGCACACGAAAGCGTGTGAAAATATAGTCTAATCTCATAGGAAACTGTGAGCAGTCGAAAGACGGTTAGGAATTTGCGATTCCTAGTGAATACAATGCGACCAGAACACGTTGCCAGATTCCAACGCGAACATATCAGAGCATCTAACGCAGACAAAGCGAGATTGTCGGGTGTCGAAGCTGTTGCAAAACGATTTAAGACTAATTCATTACTTGTCTGCCGAGACAAAGTATCAAAGTTTAGAGATGAGATTTACCAATATGTTTGGGATAAAAAGAGTGGAGAACCAATTAAGCAATACGATGATGTGTTAGATGCTTTGCGATATGCAATCTACACGCACCATAAACCTAAAGCAAGAGCCAAAGGATTTAAAGGAGGACTGTAATTTTGCTATTAAATAACGATAGACTAACGCCACCAAAAATCATGACGTTTGATCGAGACGATGACATTACGCCAGCAGTCATTGCCAAATTCATGCGTATCCATCAGCTAGAATTACCACGGTATCAATATTTGATGAATTGCTACAAAGGACAAATGGAGATTTACGACTATGCTAAAAAGGACAATTACAAGCCAGATAATCGACTAGTAGTCAACTTCCCGAAATACATTACCGATACGTTTACCGGCTATTTTAACGGTGTCCCGATTAAAAAGAGCCATCCAGACGATACTTACAACCAAGCCATCACAGCATTTGACGGTTTAAACGACATGGAGGACGAGGAGTCAGAACTTGCTAAAATGGCGTGTGTCTATGGCCGTTGCTACGAGTTTATGTATCAAAATGAAAATACAGAAACGTGCGTGGTTTACAACAGCCCAGAAGATATGTTTATGGTTTATGACAATTCCGTCAAACAATCACCATTGTTCGCAGTACGTTATGGGTTTGACGAAGACAACAAGCTTGAAGGTGAATATTATGGACCAGATGAAAACAGAAAACTGACTGGCTCTGTGTCTGAGCTGAAATTTGGTGATGAACTAACTAAACAATATGACGAGTTGCCAGTCACCGAGTTCTATTTTAACGAGGAACGCATGAGCATTTTTGAGTCGGTCATCTCACTATTTAATGCGTTTAACAAAGCAATCAGCGAAAAAGCGAATGATGTGGAATACTTTAGTGACCAATATCTTGCGTTTTTAGGTGCAGAAGTAGATGGTGACGATCTAAAAGAAATCCGCGAGAACCGAATCATCAACTACTATGGCACTGAAGCAACTCGTGTTGATGTTAAGTTTTTAGACAAGCCAGACAGTGACGAACAAACAGAACACTTGCTAGACCGCCTGCAAAAGCTAATTTTCCAAACGTCTATGGTGGCAAACATCTCGGACGAATCCTTCGGTAGTAGCTCAGGAACAGCCTTAGCCTACAAACTGGAGGCAATGAGTAATCTGGCGTTAGCTTTCCAGCGCAAGTATCAATCAGCCTTAAACAAGCGTTACAAGCTATTTAGTAGTCTTGCTACTAACGTGCCTGTTAGCCAATCTGAGGCATGGCGAGAGTTGGAGTATACATTTACCCGCAACGAGCCAAAAGACATCAAGAGCCAAGCGGAAACGGCTCAAATGCTGATGGGCATCACCTCGGAAGAAACAGCGTTGTCCGTCTTGTCTGTCGTGTCAGATACTAAAGCCGAGTTGGAAAAGATTGAGGCGCAAAAGCCGAAAGTTCCTTACGACTTTGAGAAAGGAGCGGATGAAGATGAAAGCACGAAAGAAACCAGTTGATGTAGAAGTTTCAATGTGGAACGGATTAAACCTACGAGAGATACAGGATTTTGTCGGTAAAAGTTTGAAATGTGAAATTTATGACTTAGCGTGGCAAGTTGGAAAAGGCGTCCCTAAAGCTAGTTTGAAGATAGAAACTTTAGAGGGAGAGATGAATGTGTCTAAAGGTGATTACATCATCAAAGGTGTTCATGGTGAATTTTATCCGTGCAAACCAGATATCTTTCTTGAGACCTATGAAATCATTGAGGACTAGCCTATGAACTCACAAGACTATTGGCGCAAACGTGAAGAGAAATGGATAGCTCAGCAGATTAAAGATGATGCGAAACAGTCCAAAGTGATTGTCGAAAAATATCAACGAGCGCTTGACCAAATCGAGAAAGAAATCTCAGCTAATTGGGAGCGGTTCACTGGCAAAGAAGGTGTCACGCTTTCTGAAGCTAAGAAGATGGCATACGAGATGGACGTGAAAGCTTTTGCTAGAAAGGCGAAGCAGTACGTTAAAGACAAAGACTTTAGCAAGACAGCCAATGATGAGCTGAGACTTTACAACGTTACGATGCGAGTGAATCGTTTGGAGCTGTTAAAGTCGCAGATTGGTTTGGAGTTGATAGCTCTGTCTGACGATGTGGATAAGTACACCGCGGAAACACTAACCAAAACAGGCCTAAAAGAGGCAGAACGCCAAGCGGGTATTCTAAGCGAGACGGTATTTTCAAACTATAAAACGTTCGTAGAATCCGTGGCATTTGGTAGTTTCCAAGGCGCTACGTTTTCCGAGCGTATTTGGGGCAATAATCAGGCGCTTAAAGCCGATTTAGACCGTCTACTTGTAAGGAGTATCACACAAGGAAAAAACCCACGAGAATTGGCACGAGAGCTGAGAAACATCTTTGATAGCAGCAAGTATGAAGCGGAACGGCTGATGCGAACAGAAACGGCTAGAGTCCAAATTTCTGTACAGGAAAAATCATATAAAGAATATGGAATTGATGAGTTTGAATATATCGCTGAACCGTCCGCTTGTGATAGTTGCAAACCTTTAAACGGGAAAATATTTAAAACTAAAGATATGATCGTCGCTTTAAATGCGCCGCCTATGCATCCGAACTGTCGTTGCAGTACAGCACCTTATGTTGAGCGAGGAAAAGCGTCTTCTGAGTCCAACGATTTCAAGGATGTGTTTGATAAAACAAATATGAAGGAGGCCGTTGGAAGTAAGAATTACGCTGACTTCATAAACAGTTTAGATTCTCTTGGAGACGGTCGGATTAAGACGCTATTAAACAAATTTGCTGATCAATTAAATTTCAACGATTTATCAGATTCTAAAAATTATGTAAAAGATAAAAACGTACAACTATCTAAGCAAGCGTTTATCGGCAACGCAAATAAGAATCCGTTGCAAAGCGTATTTCATGAATTAGGTCATGCGATTGACAATATTGGTATCGAAACATTTGATAGCGAATATGACCGAATTTCTGAAATTCCTAAATATAAACTTAAAAACGATATTAAAAAAGACCTACTGAAATTGTTCAATAGCGATTTGCAGTCAATCAAAGGCGATGAATATCAACCAATAAAAAACTTGAAGAAACTAGATATTTTTGATCAAGGGGAAATTGTTCGTAAGTACAAAAAATTAGCAGAAGAAAATCCTAAAATGTATTCATCATTATCTGATATGATGGAATCTACAGGTGGATTTATTGACCACCCACTAGGCTCTGGACATGGACTAAATTATTGGAAGTCTTACGGCATGCAAGAAGCAGAGTTTTTTGCACATATGACTGAAACTGTTGTCAACGAAAATTCAAGAAAGATGATGTATGAGTCGTTCCCTACTGCATCAAAAAAATGGGAGCAAATGCTTGAAGATATTTTGAAGGCGGTGAAGTAAATGTTTACTAGCGAAGAAGGCGCGTATCCTGTCATCAATAAAGCTGTTGATAAATATGAAAAACATTTTAATAAAGAATTTCCGCTTTATGAGTATATTCATATTACTAAAAATAACCAGTACGATTTTTCTTTAAGCGGAGCAAAAAGGTTGTCAAAACTAATCAATGAGCGGATATGGAACAATGAAGCCGTTGATGTTCCACTGGATTATCACGAAAGATTGTATTAGCACTTAGTCATTAAATGATTGAGGGCTATGATTCGGGTGGAAAGCTGAAGTGGTGGTTTGGTATTAATGGAAGAGGTGAGATATTTTGAAAGATTTTAACGAAGCTATTTTAACTATTGAAGTTCAAAAAGGGCTTGGCAAAGTTTATAAAAAAGCTATCGAAACTGAAAATAGTACGCAATGGAAAAAGAATCCAATCTACAATAGTAATAAAGAATTGATTAGTAATGAGCTAAAATCGGTATGGAATGGCAATCATGCATCCGTAAATGTTGTAGAAGGAACTGCAAAAGATCAATTAACCATTTCAATTATTTCGCACACACTACCTAACCTTTTAGAAACGACTAGCTGGTATGAGCGGATGGGTGCGAAGGTTGTTTATAAGAGGATTATTGAATAAGAAGAGCGCTATGCCGATTTTTATTATGTCTTTTTTCGAACCGCAGACGTTAAAGAACGGTTCGGACGTTTCCCAAAACGGAATAAATGCGAGATTCGTTTCCCAAAACGTTAAATGCGAGAAGAAAGGAAAAACACTATGAAAACACCATTTTTATTGCCAATGAGATTGCAATTTTTTGCTGAATCAGCAGACGAAACAGAAACCGATGAAACTCATACAGAGGAAACCGCTGCAGAGGAAACCGCTGCAGAGGAGACTGAAACTGATGAGAAAGAGTTGGATTCTGAAAAGGTCGTTGAAAAACTGCAAAAAAGATTGGCGAGCAAGACTGCCGCTGAAAAGGAAACTAAGACGCAGCTTGAACAAGCACTATCCCGCATCGAGGAACTAGAAAATGCCGGTAAAAAAGGCGTGAAAGAGTTGTCCGACGAGGAGAAGGCGACCAAAGCACAGCAAGAAAAAGATGATGAGATTGCTAAACTGAAATCTCAAATCAAGATTGCGGAATCCACACAGCAAGCGGACGAAGTATTGAAGGAAGCTGGCTTGGCAGTCGGGAAAGATGTTTTGACATTGGTAGTAGATGAGGATGATTCAAAAACGTTAGCCAATGTCAAAGCGCTAATCAACTACACGCAAGACCAACGATCTAAATGGGAGATCGCAAGGAACACCGGTTCTACTCCTAAAAAAACAACAGGCAAAACGGAAATTGATCCATTCGATGCCGTAGTTGCCAAATACTAAGAAAAGAGGAATTTACATGGCTATTAAATATTACACAAAACAATACGCAGGTATGCTGCCAAACTTATTTGCTAAGAAAGCAGCGTTCTTACGCTCTTTTGGTGGCGCACTGCAAGTGAAAGATGGTATCTCTCAAAAAGATACGTTCATGGAATTAAAAACATCTGATACAGACGTGGTGATCCAAGCATATTCTACTGATCCAAACGTTGGATTTGGTACGGGTACAGGCAATACAAGCCGTTTCGGCCCACGTAAAGAAGTGAAATCCGTTGATGTGGAAGTCGGCTATGAAGCACCTTTAGCAATCAATGAAGGAATTGATGATTTCACAGTCAACGATATTCCAGAACAAGTAGTTGCAGAACGTTTAGGATTGCACGGTGTAGCATGGGCACAACACGTTGACGGATTGCTTGGAAAAGCTATCTCTGACAATGCGAGCGAAACATTGACTGGCGAATTGACAGAAGCAGGCGTTACTAAATTATTTGCAGACGCGCACAAGAAGTTTGTTAACAACGGTGTATCTGATGCGATTGCTCATGTGGCATACGTAACAGCAGATGTGCTTAATTTCTTAATCGACTCTGATTTAGCCAAGACGGATAAAAACTCATCTGCAAATGTCGATGAACAAACCTTGTACAAATTCAAAGGATTTATCTTGATTGAATTGCCTGACGCTAAATTCCAAACTGGCGAAAATACTTATTTTGTTGCTGATAGTGTCGGTGTTGCCGGTGTTGGTATTCAAGTAGCACGAGCAATGGATTCTGAAGACTTTGCCGGCACAGCATTACAAGCGGCTGCTAAATACGGGAAATACATTCCAGAAAACAACAAGAAAGCGATCCTGAAAGCTACATTGACCGAACCAGTACCAGCAGGCTAGGAGGATATTATGGCTAAGTTTGAAGTAAAGAAGACTTTCCGAGACTTCCACACGAAAGAACTGTATGAAAAGGGGTCTATCATCGACATGACGGTTAAACGTGCCGGCGAAGTCGAGAAAAACTTAGACCAATCTTTCTTACAACGTGTGGACGAGAAAAAGAAGTAGGTGGTTAAATGGCTACAATTGCAGAAGACGTTAAGAAGCTGTTAGGCGGTACGCAAGACGAAAAACTAGAAGTTATCGAACGACGCACTAAAAGCCGCCTAGCGTCTATTTTAGGCGTGTCAGAGGTGCCAGCGATCTTTGAGACAATCATCTATGAGGTGACGGTCAAACGGTTCAATCGAATTGGAAATGAGGGTATGCAGTCCTACAGCCAAGAGGGCCTCTCTATGGCGTTTCCAGAATCAGACTTCGCCGAATACCAAGGCGAGATTGACGATTGGTTAAATGCACAAGAAGACGTTGAAGGAGAGGTCAAACGAGGGAGGTTTCGTCTATATTGAGATACGACACAAGTATTACATTTATCAAAGATAGCACGGACTCCCACTATGACCCTGAGCTTGGTGAGTGGGTTGATGGCGAAGCAAAACGAACTGGAACGGTTGCGAATGTGACCGATCTTGGTACAGAGCGTAGTGTAAAAGTATTTGGTGATGTTAGAGAAGGGGCAAAGGTCATTCGGACCATGCCTCTTTTTTCTTTACCTGAATTTGGTCATATCGAGATTGATGGCAAGACATTCAAGGAAACCACTGCTAGAAATCCGTCAGGACGGCATAGTTTGATTGTTCAGGAGGTGGAGAGCGGTGGCCAAGTCATTTAAAATTACTGGGCTAAATAAACTTTCTAGCAAGCTAAAGAAGAATGTAACGATGAATGATGTAAAACAGGTAGTGAAAAATAATACTGCTGAGTTAACAAATGCCGCTCAACGAAACGCGCCGGTGGATACTGGCTTTCTAAAGCGTTCAATCGTTATGGAGCTTGCAAACGGCGGCTACGTTGGGAGATCTATCGCAGGAGCTGAATACGCGCCTTACATTGAATACGGGACACGTTTCATGGCGTCGCAACCATTTATGGCGCCTGCTTATAGGTTGCAAAATAAAAAATTCAAGTCTGACTTAGAAAGGTTGATGAAATGATTAAAGCACGTGATCAATCAATCTTTGATGAAATGTTCAAGCGTTCGTTAGCGCTGAACTATTCAACATATGACTATAAACCGCTTGATGATGTACCATATCCCTTCGTTGAATTTGAGGACACCCAAACAATCCATGAAGCAAACAAAACGGACGTAAAAGGTACAGTTAATTTAACGATTTCTGTTTGGGGATTGCAGAAAAAGAGAAAGCAGGTGTCTGACATGGCATCTGCTCTTTTTAATGAAGCGCTAAAAATAGTAGCAACAGACGGTTATTCGTGGTCGTTAAATGTTCAAGTAAGTGATATCCGCTTAATGGATGACACAACAACGAATACGCCACTTAAACGGGCGATTATCACACTAGAATTTAGAAATCTTTAGGAGGAATACAAATGGCATTAAAAAAAGGTATTGACGTGATTTTGCTGTATCGCGAATTAGCAAAACAAGCAGAAGAATCAGCAAAAGTCGTTACGTATCAAACAGAACACACCTTCGGAATGTCACGCAATACAGACTCGACTGAAACCAAAGATGGCACCGCTCAAACAGTAGGTGCTATCGAATACGATTTTAGTTCGACAGCTTTGTACGATCGTGATAGCGATACGATCAAAATGCTTTACGATGCATTTATGGCAAATAAAGAAGTTGAAGTATGGATCATCGATAAACTGAAAAAAGACACCGATGGCAAGAAATTTGAAGCAAAGTATATGCATGCGCTAATTTCTAACTATGAGGAAACGGCGGCTGCAGAAGATAACGTAGAAGTAAGTCTTGAGTATGCTGTTCAAATGGTCCATCAAGATGGATTTGCTACTTTGACTGCTGAACAAGAGAAACAAGTGCAGTATGCGTTTGAGGATACAACGCCGAAAACAGGTGGATAGGTAGCCTAAACTACCTTAATTTTTAGGAGGAAAAATTAATGGAACAGACGATTAATGGAAAAGATTACAAATTTATTTTTGGCTTTGGATTCATTCAAGAGTTGAACCGTCGCTATTCTGTAACGGAGCAAGGTATGACGGTGAAAATGGGCTTGGATAATGTTTTGCTTAACTTTTTTAATAAGGACGTAGAAACACTAATTGAAATTTTGAAAGTAGCGAATTTAACCGAATCTCCTAAGGTAAGTGTGAATGACTTGGCTGGACTGGTTGAAGAAATGGGTAGTGAAAATCTTTTTGATATCGTACTAGAAGAATTAAAAAAGTCGGAATTTACCAAGTCGAAAACACAAAAACTATTGGAAACGATGGAGGAAGCTCAGTAAACCCGAAAGCTTTTTATCGAGATGCACAGCTCAATTGTATGCGATATTTAGGGATTGATGATCTTTTAACTATTGATCGGATGACGTTATCCGAATATGAGTTAAGACTCACAGCGTATCAATTAAAGCGGTTAGATGAGCAAGAGCTTATCCATCAGCAAGCATGGGCTAATTGGCAAGTACAAGCGACAGAACAGCGTGGTAAAAAGTCTGTTCCGGTATTCAACTCCTTCAAGAAATTTTTTTATAAAGAGAAATACGAAAAAGAAATTTTAGGTGTGAAAGATGATACTCCTAAATTCGTAAACTCCTAGCGAAGGGAGGAAAAACGATGGAAAGTTACTCGGTTGAAGCAATTCTTTCTGCAACAGATAAGAATTTCACTTCGACGATGAAAGCCGCGAACAGTTCCGTGAACGGTTTAAACGACAATTCAAAAAAGACACGCACATCAATTCTTGATATAGCAAAAGGGTTGGGCGTTTTTAGTGTTGTTCAAGGCGGAATTAACCTTGCTAAAAATGCGGTGGTCGGTCTAGGTGCTGAGTTATCTGCTAGTTCAGCTACGTGGAAAACATTCACTGGCAATATGGAAAATCTCGGTAAAAGCAAGAGCGAGATTGCAAGTGTTAAGAAAGAACTGCAAGATTTTGCGACACAAACGATCTACTCTGCGTCAGACATGGCAACGACTTATAGTCAGTTAGAAGCAGTTGGCATTAAGTCTTCTAACAAGCTAGTAAAAGGTTTTGGTGGACTAGCAGCTGCAGCTGAAAACCCTAAACAAGCTATGAAGACGTTGAGTCAACAAGCTACGCAAATGGCAGCTAAACCTACAGTCCAGTGGATGGACTTCAAGTTGATGTTAGAACAAACGCCAGCCGGAATGGCGGCTGTTGCGAAAACGATGGGTATGACGACGTCCGAATTAGTAAAAAATGTTCAAGATGGTACTGTAAAAACACAAGAATTCTTTGATGCTGTTACTAAAACAGGTACTAACGATACATTCGGTAAAATGGCGACTGAATATAAAACAGTTGGTCAAGCAGTAGATGGATTAAAAGAAACGTTAGTGACTAAGTTACAACCAGCTTTTGACAAAGTTTCTGGTGTTGGTATTAAAGCTGTGGAAGGAATCATCGGAAAACTAGAAAAATTTAATTTTGATAAGTTTGTTTCTACGATTTCGGCTGGAGCTACGAAGGTTATTGACTATTTCAAGAAAATTTGGGAATCCTTAAAAAAAGGCCTTGAAGGATTTGATACGACTGGATTTAAAAAGATATTTGATACGGTCGTAAGCATTGCTAAGGTAGCGTTTGGAGTTATTCTAGCAATCTTACCTACTGTAGTTGAGTGGATCGGAAAATTAGCGACGTTTTTCAGTAAAGTAGTAACTGCTATTCAACCGTTCCTTCCGATTTTGTTACCTATCATCGGCGCATGGGCTGCCTTTATGATTCAACTAAAAGGAATCAGTACTGTTATCTTGATGTTCAAAAACTTAAAAACGGCTATTTCTGGTATAGTGACCACGTTTAAGATTTTGACTGCTATTATGGCAGCAAATCCTTTTGTGTTGATTGTAGGAGCGATCGTAGGACTGGTAGCAGCATTTGTCTATTTGTGGAATACGAGTGAGAATTTTAGAAACTTCTGGATCAATTTGTGGGAAGCCATTAAAGTTTTGGTAAACGCGGCAGTTTCCGCGATTAAGTCTGCTTGGTCAGCGTTTAGCTCATGGTTCACTAACATTGTTTCAGGTGCTGTAACAGCTGTGGTTAACCGATGGAATAATTTCAAAACATCGACTGTCAATGCGTTTAATAACACAGTTCAAAGCGGTAAAAATATCTGGAATAACTTCAAATCTTGGATAATTGGATTGGTGTCAGGAGTCGTAAACAGTGTTTTAAACTGGTGGAACAATCTCAAACAAAATACGATTAATAATTTTAATCTAATTGTTGATGGAGCCAAAAGAGCATGGAATACGTTGACAGATTCAGTTAGAAATGTAGTGGACACAGTAAAGAACGTTTTCGATGGTCTAAAAAATATTGACCTATTTTCTGCTGGAAAAGCTATCATAGATGGTTTTTTGAAAGGAATTAAGGAGAAGTTTGAAAGCGTGAAGTCTTTTGTCGGTGGTATTGCTGGTTGGATCAAGAAACATAAAGGACCAATTAGCTATGACAAACGGCTTCTAATTCCCGCAGGTAATGCAATCATGGCTAGTTTGAACACGGGCCTAAAAGCTGGATTCGGAGCAGTCAAAAGCAACGTCTCGTCAATGGCCGATCGTTTATCGACGAGCTTTGATATCGGAGGAAGATTGGCGAAAATGAGCAGCAGTATCGACGGAAAAGTGGAGCATGAAGTCAGCTACGGATCGCACAAGAAACCAACTGTGCTTAACGTAAATATTGGCAATCAAAGCTTTAAGGCCTTTGTGGACGATATTTCGCAAGTGCAAGGACAAGAAAGGGATATAAACCTAGCATTTTAGAAGGAGGATGAAATTTGGATAATCCAATGTACGATTTTAAAGATACAACCAAAAATTCCGATTATAAAAAATGGATTCCGACTTCTGCTTTAATTTACGATGGTGTGATGTTTGAGAATATCATAGAAGGGTATCAAACGCTGTATGTGGAAGGCCGCGAGATGATTTCATTAGATTTTGAAACTGAAAAGAAAAACGTAGGCATCTACATTTCCAGTCAGCGATTGTCCGAGCGAGCCTTGACTGTACACTATCAATTGACAGAACAGAATCCAGTAGAGTTTCAGCGTAGTTTTAAAAAGCTAATGCGGCTGCTTTACAAAGGAAACGATGTAGAAATACATTTTAACGATGAGCTAGACATCTACTATTACGGTCGTTATTCCGCTGCTGATTCGGTAGACGGAAACGCACATAGTATTGTGTCTAGCTTTACTATTACTTGCGCCGATCCGCGAAAGTATTCGAGACAATTTGAAACAAACGGAGAGATCTATGAGTATCTTCCTTATGACGCTGTGCCAGATTCGATCAGTTTCACCGCGACAAAGGACAATAGCGTGAAGGTGACGAACGGCCGACAAACGATCAGTATCTCTAATGCAGCGCTGAAAAAAGGCGATCGAGTTGAACTGTTGATCTCGGAAGGCAAGATTCTAGTCAATGGCGAAAATAAGACGAGGATACTTGATCTTGCGAGTCCGTTCAAGAATTTCACTATAAAAACTGGTGATATCGTCAAAAGCGACAACGGAACTCCTTTAGTTCGATATAGAGGGGTGTGGTTGTAATGGACAAAGATATTTACTTTTTTGATGACAATCAAAAACTAATCAAAATCGTCGGCGAGGATAAATTATTTTCGGTCGTGCAAGAAAAAGAAATCACGCCCAGCAAAGACGAGCTGATCAATGATAAGTTGTCAGTTAGTACAGAATTTGATGTTGAAATTAAAGATGCAGTTTATATGGCGGTTCGCGAAAGCGAGTCGTCTTTTTCTATGTACAAAATTATCGGTACTGCCGATCC
>Ga0213870_1000638_pt1 | contig 16230 bp, 15 predicted proteins | sample WICALVC2017_Meta_FD_160119 | JGI IMG/M metagenome (GOLD analysis project Ga0213870, IMG submission 160119) | Freshwater microbial communities from subterranean cave lake in Wind Cave National Park, South Dakota, United States - WICALVC2017 | ecosystem: Environmental > Aquatic > Deep subsurface >... | reverse complement strand
GTATGGTATGGGGCTTCAATAATTCAAAAGTAATTAAAAGAGACACAAAATGTGTTTATTGTGAATCTGAAGAAAATCTTACAGTAGATCATGTAATTCCTATATCTCTATGTTATGAGTATAGATTGAAGATAAGAGAAGCTAACAATTATGGCAATTTAGTCACCGCTTGCAGAAGATGTAATGAAGAAAAGGCCGATAGAAAACCAGAAGACTTTTTTAATGAACACCCAAAATATAGAAAAAACTTCATTAAAAATGCAAGATATGTTTCTGACAGAATAAAAGTTGTGCTGGGATAAATAGACGATAATATATCACACTTTTAAATACCTAATCTAATTCCTAGATATGAGTAGTAAAATCATTATAATCACAATTGTAGTCCTTATCGCTTTGATAGGCGCAGGTCTAGGCTTCACAGGATTCTTTGCAGTCAATCAAAGCCAACCACAAGTTGCAAAGCTGGTTATAGATTCCGGGGTTGTGCAGGTTAAACATACAGGAGAAGACTGGAAGAATGGCGAGAATGGAATGGCCTTGAAGGAATCTGATTCTGTAAGAACCCTTTCAGGCTCTCGGGCCTCTATAATATTTTTCGAGAGCAGTATTGTGAGGTTAAATGAAAACACAGAAATTACCATAAAAGAATTGAACGAGGAACTGGGGAACAGGAAGATTGGTCTGAAGCAGGATTCTGGAAGGGTGTGGAGTACAATTTTGAAGCTGAGCGGTGTTGAGGAATATGAGATTGAAACACCCACAACAGTTGCCTCCATACGGGGAACTTCATTTGATTCCTGGATGAGAAAAGATGATAAAACTGTAATAAGCTTGTATTTTGGCAGGATAACTGTTGAAACATATGTTTTAGAAAACAACCAGAGAGCAATTCAAGCCCTGAAAGATCTTGCATCAGGAACGAGGATTGTTGCTGATCCTGCAAGGCTTGATACCCTGAAGATAGAGCCAATTGTAATAGACGACTGGATAAGAGAAAATATAAGGCTTGATGAGGAGTTTATAGCGCTGGTGAGCCCTCAGGAGGCAAGGCCAGTATTCACTGAGGAGCAACCCCTTGTGTCGCAACCGATAATTTCAGAGCCAATTAAGAAATCACCTCAGGAGGCTGCAACATCTCCAGAACCTTCCCCGGCACCTTCTGAGCCCGCCCAAACAACTCCAATAAAACCTGAGACAGAGCAATCAACAGGTTCGCAGACAACAGAAACCCAAAACACATCTTCAGGCACACAAGAACCGCCTCCTAGATACCCGCAACAGTCTTATCCTATTATACCTCTTAATTATGTCTATAATCCGGACAATTCCTCAGAAGACCAGACAGTTAAATAATTCTTAAATTAATGGTGGCCTATGCCCGCTGATATTCTTGAAAGCAAAAACAAGTTAACCATTGTAATTTCACTTGCTGTTTTTCTTTTGCTGTCTCTCATGTTTCTTGCAGGCGCGCTGCAGGCATGGGACTTGCGTTTTTCAGACTCCCTTTACAGGGAGAAAACACCCTCAGATTCCATAATTATAATAGCAATAGATGACAAAAGTCTGCAGGAGATTGGGAGATTTCCCTGGCCAAGAACAGTCTTTGCAAAGGCAATAGAAAATCTTGGCCAGAGCAAAGTAATAGGAATAGATGTTTCTTTCTTTGAGAAATCCGAAAACCCTATTGATGACCTAAGATTCGCACAAGCAATAAAAAACCACGGAAGGGTTGTTCTAGCCTCTGAATATTCAGAGTTTGATTTTTCAGAGGAGGGCTTTATAGGAACAGAAAAAATTGAGCCTATAGAAATTTTAGGCGGGTTAGCAGGCCATGTAAATTTGTTCACAAGTGCAGACGGGATAACAAGGGAATTCCCCCCTTTTATACAAGGTACAGAAAACATAGGCGACAGCGAGCATTTTGCAATAAAAGTTTCTGAATTATTTTTAGGCGAAAATATTGATGCGCAATCCATGGAAAATAAAATGCTAATTAATTTTTATGGAGGCCCAGAATCCTTCAGATATATTTCTTTCTCTGATGTTTATTCCAATAGAATAAGCCCAGAAGAATTTGAAGGCAAAATCATCCTTATTGGCTCTACAGCACAAGATTTGAGAGATATTGCTTTAGTTCCTGTGTCAAACAGGCCAATGCCAGGCGTGGAAATAAATGCAAACATTATTCAAACGATTCTAACACAAGATTATATATTCAGGCAAGACCTGAATTCTGTAATTTTTGTAATATTTCTTTTCTCAGCAGTTTCAGGCATAGCCCTAAACAGATTTAGAATTCTTTTCTCCACAGTTATTCTGGCTTTTGCAATATTTTTCTATATTATAATCTCTTATTATCTTTTTGAAGCAGGAATAGTAATGAGTCTGCTTTACCCTGTTCTTTCTCTGATTTCTGTCTATGTTATTATGATGATAGCATATTATCTTTCTGAGGCCAGAAAAAGAAAACGAGTTACAAACATATTTGGCAAATATGTTTCAAAAGAAGTTGCGAACGAAATTCTTAAGACAGGCTCAGGGGAGTCAATAAGGCTTGGCGGCTCAAGAAGGCTCATAACAATACTTTTTGCTGACATAAGGGGCTTTACCTCAATCTCAGAAAAACTGACACCTGAAGAAGTTGTAAACATGCTTAACACATATTTAGAGGGCATGACAAAATCTGTTTTCAAATATGGCGGAACTCTAGACAAGTTTATAGGAGATGCTGTAATGGCAGTATTTAACGCCCCCTTAGACCAAGAAGATCATGCTTTGCGCGCAATAAGATGCGCTTTAGACATGCAGGCCTCGATAAAGAAAACTGCAAAACAAAAAGGCGTGAAAGAAGCACAATATGGAATAGGCATAAACACAGGTCATGCTGTTGTTGGGAATATAGGTTCTGAGGAAAGGCTTGAATACACAGCAATAGGAGACAGCGTTAATCTCGCCTCAAGGCTATGCGGACAGGCCGAGGGAGGCCAGATAGTGATAGGAGAAGAGACATGGAATCTTGTGAAAGATAAAATAAAAACAAAAAAGATAGGCCAGATTAAAGTAAAAGGAAAAGAAAAAGCAGTCACTGTTTATGAGGTTGTGGGGCTTAGAAATAAACAATAGATATATACAATAAAATTAAATTATTAAAAGATTCTATTATGCCAGAAACTTATGCAGGCCTGAAATGCGGATTGGAGATACACCAGCAGCTGGATACAGAGCACAAGCTTTTTTGCAATTGCAAGGCCAGGCTTTCTTCTGAGAAGCCTATTGCGGTGATAACAAGAAAGCTCAGGCCTGTTGCTGGGGAGCTTGGGGAAATAGATATAGCTGCTTTACACGAAACTCTCCAGAACAAAGAATTTAATTATAATCTTTACCCTGAAGAGTCATGCGAAGTAGAGGCAGATGAAGAGCCGCCGCACGAACTGAACACAGAGGCGCTGGAAATTGCACTCAGGATTGCGCTTAAACTGAACTGCACGATACCTGATGAATTGCATGTAATGAGGAAGCAGGTCCTTGACGGCTCAAACACAACAGGCTTCCAGAGGACTTTGCTTGTTGGCCTCAATGGCTGGATAGATACAAAGCACGGCCGTGTGGGGATTGAAAATGTTTCTTTAGAGGAAGAATCTGCGCAGATAATAAAAAGAGAAAAAAATTCTGTTGTTTATGGCCTTGACAGGTTAGGCATACCGCTTATAGAAATAGGAACAGCCCCTGATATAAAAACCCCTGAGCAGGCAAAAGAGGTTGCTGAGCATATAGGAATGGTTTTGAGGGGAACAGGAAAAGTCAAGCGCGGAATTGGGACAATAAGGCAGGACTTGAATGTTTCAATAAAAGGCGGCCAGCGCGTGGAAATAAAAGGCGTGCAGGAATTGAAAATGATACCAAAAATAATTGAGAATGAAATCTCAAGACAGCAAGGCCTGATTAAAAAAGGCAAACAAGTCCCGAAAGAAGTGAGAAAAGCAGAGCCAGACTGCCGCACAATTTTTTTGCGCCCCCTTCCAGGCGCAGCAAGGCTTTATCCTGAAACAGACATTCCTCCTATTATAATAACACCTGCAATTTTAAGAAAAGCAGGCGAAATTTCTGACATAGAAAAGGAAAGGGAGAGGCATAGTAAATTCCTGGCAACTTTGGGATTTGACAAAGAGCAGGCAAAACAATTAATTCTAAAGGGAGCATTTCGGCCAGACCAGATTGAACTGGTGCAAGCTTTAACAATCAGTTTCCCTTTGCTTGATAAAAAATTAATATGGAATACAGTAATAGAAGCCCCAAAAGACATAAAAACCCGCTTTAATTCCAGGACAGAGAATTTAACAGAAAAACATTTTGAATCTGTACTGCAAAAACTCGCGCAAAAACAAATCTCAAAAGAGGCCATTCCTGATATATTAAATGAGTTTTCCAAAAACTCAAATTCTGATATAAATTCTATTATAAAATCTCTAGGAATAAAATCACTTTCAACAGATGAATTGAGAAAAATTATTAAAAAAGTTATAGATTCGCACAAGGATGTCCTGGAAAGGCCAAACCCTGAGAAGCCCCTGATGGGCCTTGTTATGAAAGAAGTGAGGGGAAGGATTGCAGGGGATATAGTGATGAAGGTTTTGAGGGAGGAGATTGAAAGGAGCAAAAAATAATATATGGTTATTTAAAACTTACTTTCTATAAATAATCTAATTCTTAATTCGGGTGGACTTAATGGAGCAATATAAACAAGATTTTATTGATTATTTATTGCAAACAGGAGCTTTAAAAATTGGTCAGGATTTTTCTCTCACAAGCAAAAGGCTTTCTCCATATTTTATAAATATAGGGGATTTTAATGATGGTGAAAGTACCAAAATATTAGGAGAGGCATATGCTAATGCAATATTTTATGCATTCGAAGAGCCAGAGGACAAGTTTGACTTACTATATGGAATTCCAGAAAAAGGCGTTGGTATAGTTGCTGCTACTTCTATTGGCCTCACAACACTTGGAATAAATAAACCATGGTTTTTCACAAGAAAATTACCTAAAGAACACGGCGAGATGACAAATTTGACAAGTGAAGAAAGAAAAAAACTTGTAGTAGGAAGAGCACCAAATGACGGTGATAGATTAATACTTCTTGATGATGTATTCACAACAGGGGATACAAAATATGAATCTATTGAAACACTAAATAAGGTTGCAGAACATTTGAAATACAGAATACTTGTTATAGGAGTTGACAGACAGGAAGTTGGAATAGACGGGAAGAGTGCTATTCAAGAGTTCACAGAAAAAACAGAAACGCCTGTCATCTCAATTACCAATGCAATAGAACTTTACAAATATCTCAGAGAAAATTCACCTAAAAAATTATTTAAAATTCAAGAACAAATAGACCTTCTTAGAGAGGAAACGCAACAAAGGGAAGGTCTCGGATACCATACAGAAGAAATAGAATTCGAAATTAGAAGATTGCAAGCTCTTCAAGAGAGCCTAAAAACTGAGAATATAGAAAGAATCAAAAAATATCTACGTGTTTACGGAACCAAGAAAGCAATAGAAGAATTAGGTTGGAATCCTGATAACGATATTATAAACAGGCAGAGGAGCATAATACCTGCATGCGACGTCTCCACAATAGAAGAATTTGAGGATATAGTGAAAAACACGGCAGACATTGATGGAATCGGCGGATATAAAATTGGTTTTGAACTTGGTTTGGGTTATAGTTTGCCTGCTGTTGTGGAAAAAGCAAGAAAACATACCAATAAGCCACTAATATATGACCATCAAAAAGCAGGAACAGACATTCCAGACACAGGAAAGAACTTTGCAAGGGTGTGCAAAAAAGCAGGAGTTGATGCTGTGATATTTTTCCCTCAGTCAGGACCAGAAACAGAGCGCGCATGGATTTACCGCGCTTTTGAGAATGATTTAAAAGTTCTAGTAGGAGGCGAGATGACACATCCTGCCTATAAGAGAAGCGAAGGCGGTTTTATATCTGATGATATGCTAGAAGAAATGTATTTGATCGGCTCCAGAGCAGGAGTTAATAATTTTGTTGTCCCTGGGAATAAGGTAGACAGAATAGCTCATTACAAACAAATTCTGGAAGCAGAAGGCATAAATCCGACTTTCTTCGCTCCTGGTTTTGTTGCACAGGGGGGAGTAATTTCAGAAGCTGGCAAAGCAGCAGGGGATAACTGGCATGCTATAGTAGGAACTGGAATTTACAAGGCTCCAGATAAAAGAAAAGCTGCCCTGGAATTCACAAGCCAATTAGGTTAATATGATACTAAAATGGATTGAGAAAAAAGCATTTGCAAAAGGCCTTACAAATACACAATTCTTTAGAGATTATGTGCGTAGGTTTGCCTACAGGCGCGCAGGTGGAGACCCTGAAAGGGTCCATGAGATGGCCTTGGAAAAATTACAGGAGTACGAAGATGTGATACAAGAAAGATTCCATGATTTTCTTTCCCCTGAACTTGATATACTTAAGATAGAAATAAACGGTAGGCGCTTTCTGCCTTTTGGAACAGCAGCAGGCCTTGACAAGAATGCAGATGCTGTTGAACCTCTTTCTTATATATTCGGGTTTCAGGAAGTCGGGACAATAATTGTTAATCCGAGGGAGGGGAACAAAAGACCGAGGGTAGCTGTAGACGAGAGAAATGGCGATTTGTTTAATGCGCAGGGATTTCCTTCTAAAGGCCTAAGACATGCAAGATATAATATTTTTAATTATAGAAAATATAGAGGAGGCAATGGAGCTATATTAGGAAGCATATGCGGAATCCCTCCCGGGCCTGAAGAATTAGATGTGGCCTTTGAAGAAACAGAACTTCTTCTCACAGAATTAGACTCGCTTGTTGATGGGTTTGTCTGGAACCCCTTTTCTCCTAATACAGCAGCTCTAACAGCCCTCAGAACACCTGAAACATTTGAGAAATATGCAAAGCTTGTGAAACAAACAGCAGGCAATAGATGGGCCCTTGTAAAAATGGGCCCTTATGATAATAAGCCAGAAAAAAGAGAGCAGTGGCTTGATTTAGTTAGTGCATGGATTAGAGGCGGAGGGGATGGGATAGTTGCGGTTAACACTTACATGGTACCGAAAGATAAAGTTCCTTCTAAAGATTGGGGCTATCCATCTGCAGGAAGAAGCGGAAGATTTTTACAGCCTTACAGGCAGCAGGCAATCTTGAGTGTGCGCAGAAAATTCCCAGATGCTGTAATTATTGCAGCAGGTGGCATTGATTCTCCATACCAGGCGTGGTCAGCATTTGAGGCCGGCGCAGATGCTTTGGAAGGATACACCCCGTACACATTCCATGGATTTGGCCTTCTGAGGGAGATAGTTTATGATATTAGAAAAAAACTTTACCTTTCTGGCAGGACATTTCAGGAGTGGAGAAAAGAAATAAAAGAAAGACAAACGGTTTGATTTTTGTAAATCTATTTCAAAACCTTCCCTGTCTCCATATACCACAAATACAAGTCAAGCTCAGCAAGGCTCAGGCCTGATTTTTCTGCAATTTTCTCAAGCAGGCCCTCTATCTCAAAATACTTTTTCCTTGTGATTGTTTTTGGCCTTTCGATCAGGCCGTGTTTCTCCAACAAATCAATAATGTGGAAATCAATTATGGCCAGATTCTTGTAGCTTATGTTCCTCAAAAAATGACTGGCCTCCTTGTAGCCAAGGCCTTTCATGTTCTTGACAAGCCACTCTCTTTTTTCCTTTTCACTTTCAAAGGAGTTAATAATTTCCTTTAAATTGTTTTTAAATTTTCTAGATTCCGCTATATACTTAGCCCTTGTATTAGGAAATCGATAGCCTATTTTTTTTAATTTTTTGGCCAACTGTTTTTCAGAAAGTTTTAAGAAATCGTCTCCAATTTTTTCCTGAATCTTTATCCCTTTCTCAGCATCAAAATTTGCAGTGAGCACGCAAAAGCAGAATTCCTTGAAAATTTCTTTGTTTGATTTTTTCCAGACTTGCTCAAACTCTTTAATTCTGGTATTCACTAAACTTTTCACACTATTATTTTTCAAATTTTCTATTAAGTCCAATAATTTGTCCATTATCTAAATCTTATTTACTGAATTTAAAAAGCCAAAAATTATTTTTTCGCGCTCCTGTAATTCTCATCAACCTGCTTCCAGTTGATCGCATTGAAAAAGGCTGCCACATAATCTGCGCGCCTGTTCTGGTATTTCAAATAATATGCATGCTCCCACACGTCTATCCCAAGCACTGGAATTTTCCCAAAGGTCAGCGGGCTGTCCTGGTTTGGTGTTGTCATTATCTCAAGCTGGCTGTTATTGACCACAAGCCATGCCCAGCCGCTTCCGAACAGGCCCACTGCTGTAGATGAGAACTGCTCCTTGAATTTATCAAAACTTCCGAACTTTGCATTAATTGCTCTCAAAACCTCTCCTGCAGGAGGCATGTCTTTCTTGAGGATTGGCCAGAAAAACGAATGGTTGACATGGCCCCCTCCATGATTACGGACAGCAGTCCTTATGGCCTCTGGCACAAGATTAAGAATTCTTACAAGCTCCTCCACAGTCCTGTATTTCAGGTTTTTGGTATCCGCGTTAGCCAGGGCCGCATTAAGCTTGTCCACATATGTCTGGTGGTGCTTGGTGTGGTGTATCTCCATTGTCTTTGCATCTATGTAAGGCTCCAGGGCATCATACTCATAAGGAAGCTTAGGCAGTTTGAATTCCATATTTTCACCCTCTTTATTTTGGATATTTGATTATATAAAAATTTGATTTATAAATACCTTATCATTCTATTATTTGATTATGATTCTAGAAAACATATTCTATACTAATGATGCACTTGGAAAAGACGGGGAACGCATAAGAATCTATAAAATCAGAACCATGGTCTCTGATGCAGACCAACTTTTGAATCATGCTTTTTCAAATGGGGTGGACAGTTTGGGGAAGGTTGTAAATGATTCAAGAGTCACACCTTTAGGAAGATTCTTGAGAAAATACTGGCTTGATGAAATACCCCAAATATACAATCTGATAAGAGGCGACATATCATTAGTTGGCATAAGGTCAAAATGCGAAAAATACTGGGAAATATATCCGCGTGAACACAAAAAACAGGCATTGAGATATAAACCAGGGCTGTTGGGAGTTCCTTACAGTGATATAAGTATATCAGACCCTAATCTCTCTTTTGAGGATTTAATACAAATTGAAGCAGATTATTTAAGACAAAAAAACGAATCTCCTGTATTGACGGATTTCAGGTATTTCTTTAAGATATTATTTAATATTGTTTTTAGAGGAGCAAGAAGCAAATAGTTTTATAAAATCTTTTGGAGAACCAATTAACTTTTTGCATCTAACAGATAGTCTCTTCATATCCTTCTTTGTTCTTCTCTAGAAAGACTAGAATCGCTCTCATCCCCAAGATGTTTGCCGTAGAAACTTAAAAGCTTTTCAGTCTAGCACTTTCAATAACTCCCCATTATCCAATTTCTTCCCCGGGCTTTCCATAACATGCCTGAATTTTATCACGCCTTTCTCATCAATCACAAAATATGCGCGCTCTGAAAAACCCTCAGGCCTTAAAACACCATATTTTTCTGAAACCTCTTTGTTAAAATCAGACAGTAAAGGAAAATTAAGGCCTAATTTATCCGAAAAAGCTTTATTACTCCACCCACTGTCAACAGAAACACCAACAATTTCTATCCCTTTATTTTTAAATTCATCCAGATCATTTTCAAAGCATTTCATTTCCTCTGTGCATACAGGAGAAAAAGCAAAAGGGAAAAAGGCCAGCAAAACCTTCCTGCCATGAAAAGTGCTTAATTTTACATTCTTGCCGTCTTGGTCTTTCAATTCAAAATCAGGGGCTTTGTCACCAACATTAAGCATATTATTCTTTTTGCTTATTTTATTTAAATTTATTCTCACTTTTTTCTTTTCTTTTCAAGCAAAATATAATTATAAATTAGCGCAGCCACTATGCCTCCTATTACCGGCCCAATCCAGTAAACCAGCTGGTTGTTCCAGAAATCAGCTGCAAAAGCAGGCCCAAAAGCCCTTGCAGGATTCATGGCAGCTCCTGTAAGGCCAAACCCCACTAAAATATCAAACGCAAGCACAAAGCCTATTGCAAAGCCATAAGGCCCTGGCGGGCCTCTTTTATCCACGGCAATTCCGAAAATAACAAACACAAGGAAAAATGTCAATACAGCTTCAACCACAACCCCCCTCAGGAACCCAACGCCTTCTCCCAGGGCAGGCGCGCCTAAATTAAGCGCAGCTGGAGCTCCGGAAAACACAGCCTGCAATAAAAATCCTGCTATAGCAGCTCCTATAAGCTGGGCGATAATATAAGAAATCGCATCCACACTTTTGATTTTCCTTGTAATCCACATTCCAATTGTAACCGCAGGATTAATATGGCCCCCTGAAATATGGGCAGTTGCATAAACCATGGACATTAAAACAAGGCCGTGCGCAAGGGCAACACCTAAAACATCATTTCCTGCCAAAACCGCTCCTGCTCCAATAAAAACTAATGCAAATGTCCCAATAGCCTCTGCAATATATGCCTTATACCCGTTCATTGCATCACTATTTGTTTTTAGAGGTATGATTTAAAAACCTAATGGTGCCAATTAATAGGCCAAAAACCAAAAAATTTATATGGTAAAGCTATCTGCCTATCTTAATTCAATGTATGTATGGACTATTGTTTTGCTTCTGATTCTGGCTATAATTGCCTCACTATCCAGAAACGCATTTCCTGTTTCACTTGTTATTGCAATTTTATCTGCCTCTGTTTTTGACCTTTTGCTAAAACGTTTGTATAAAAAGCCTCTTAGATTTCCTTTTTCAGCAGCTATAACAGGGGCAATAATAGGCTCTATAGCACCTTTTACTGCTTCTCCTTTGATTGTTATACTTGCCTCACTTGTGGCAATATTATCAAAGTTTCTCATAAGAATTAAGGGATTTAATATTTTCAATCCAGCAACACTGGGCCTTTTGGTTTCACTGGCTCTCTTTTCTCTAGGTGATGAATGGTGGGTTGCTGTTAGCTATAATTTCCTTGGGTTTTCTATAATCCTAACACCATTATTAATTCTTGCAAACTACAAAGCAATGAAACTCCGCACATCACTTTCTTTTCTTTTGGTAATAAGCATACTTTATTCTCTCACAGGGTTTGTCAATGTTCCATATACCTCAGAAGGTGCTATCAGCTTTCTCTATTCTTTGCCCTATTATTTTGCATTCATTATGGTCTCAGAACCAAAAACCTCGCCTTATAGGTCAAAAGAGCAAATAATATTCGGAATTTCAGTGGCTGTTTTATTATTTATCTTTATGTATTACAGCATTCCATATTCCTTTTTTATCTCTTTATTATTAGGAAATTTAGGATATGCACTTTACAGAATCAGGGCTCTTAAAAACAGATAATCTTTCAGACAGTCTTTTATTGAACAATAATTGTTCCTGTATGGCCTAGATTCAAGTGGTTATGGTATCTCCATGTCCCTGCTTGTGTGAATGTAAATGACCAGCTCCCCCCTTGTGCCAAGCCTTCACACGCATCAAAAATATTTGGCTGCTCTGCTGTTCTGCATTTTGCAATATCAGAGCCGGGGTAAACAGTATGTGTTGGGTGGACAGATGATGCAGGCCACGCAAGATTTACATCATTGTTTATCCATTTCACAGTATCCCCTGCCTTGATTGTAAGGCTCGCAGGACTAAAACCAGAAGCTGTAATTTCCACGTTATGTGTTTGAGCGCCTGTTGGAGGCTGTGTCTGAGGAGGTTGGATTGTAGGTGGTTGTGTGGTAGGCGGCGATGTTGTTCCAGCCTGCGTGCACCCGCTTACCAAAACTAGTGCAACAATAGAAAGCGTTAGCAAAGTGGCAAAGTTTAATTCCATGTTAAATAATAAATTAAGTTATTTATAAAGGTTTTTTTAAAACAGATATTTTTAAATAAACAAACCAAATATGGAGGTAAAATAAAACTATAATAAAATTCTATCTTAATCTATGCTCATTAATAACATGGTTTCTATTCCCTTGGAAATAATTTTCCAGGCATGCCCTATAGTGTTCTTTCAATATTCCAGGCATTTCTATACCTCTAGGCAGCCTTACTTCAAAATAAGTCCTTCTCCTTGACTTATCATCTATTCTTTCCTGCTTTTCAAACAATTGAGCAAACGGATGCCTTGCATTATAATCAGTTTCTGTGGGATTAAATAGTGGCTTGCCATTCCTTCTTTCTATAACAACAGGCGGGAATTTTTTGTTGAACAAAACCCTTATGCTTACATCACCTCTTGTATAATCCTTGCAGAAGGTTTCATTAGGCGTGTCCCTGAATTCTAAGGCATAGGTTTCGCTTGGCCTGAACCCCTTCTCCCTCAGCATTCCTGACAGCCTTTCCTGCATTTCAATTATTGCTTTCCCATAATCTGTTTCTGATCTTTTCTGCCTCTTCTGCCTTATTGCTCCAAAACAATATTTTCCCTCCCTGATGCCCTCAATTATTCCTGGCCCAAATATAGGGAAAAGTCTTGTGAGCTCCTTGTTTATTTCAAAATAGTTCTTCCCGAGCAAATAATGAGAAACAATAATATCCATTTCCAGAACATGCCTTGGCGGAGGATTTTCCTCTGCAATATAGGATGCCTCATAAAACTCCTCTGGAAACTGCTCACTTAGCTCATTTGTCATAAAATTAAAAGGAATCCAGAGAGGTTTTCTCTCCACTTCTTTTTCTATTAGGCCGCTGTTTGAGTAAAGGTATTCAAGCAAAGAGGCCGCATGTATGCAGACCACAGCAACACCCTTTGCCCTGTCCCACTGGTGGTCTGGACATTGGCATGAAACATCCTTGTATTCAGGAGAATCTATAAAATCAAAAGAGCCCTCCCTGACAATTGTTTGCCATGTTCTCAGGATATTTCTTCTTCTTGCATCATGTTTTGCTTTTATTCTTCCAGTCAAAACCCTTTTTCCAAGATAGCCATCCTCTATGGCCTCTCCGCCACCCACTCTCCAGAGATTTCTTGCTGTCTCTTTTCTTTTTATTGCCTCTACTAATTTTTCTCTCAGCAAAATGGGCCTCAGGGATAGCAATTCCTCATGCCTGCTATCGATTAAAAACAGCCTTCTATATTCTTCCCTCCCATTTTTATGCTGCTCGTATGCCTTTCTCTGGTCAATCTGCCACTCCTCAAGCTTTTTGTTCAGTTCAGCCTCAGGAGTCCTTATGGCATTTCCAACAGCAAAGTTAGCAGGGGGAATAAACAAATCTGTCCCACTCCTCTCCACAACAAGCCCGTAATTCCTCGGCAGGACAAAGGGCGATTCTTCCTTGGCCATGCTTAGAGATGGGAGGAAGGCATTAAAAGCTTAACGTTCTATAAAAACCTAACTCATGGCTCCGAGTGAAAATATTTAAACTCTTAAAACAACAATAATATTAAGATAATATGGCAAATTACCGCGATAATTTCTCAGATGACGGATACAGAAAGCCTGACCAACTTGTTCATTCTACCAGACACAAGCTAAATTTAATCCCTAGGCACAGGTATGATACAGAAAGAGGGAGAGAGGTAAAGCTAGAAAGACAAAGCACATCAAGATTTGATGATCCTGAAAAATTAAACAGATTTAATAAAACTATTTTAAACAAAATATTGCAAACATACGAAGATAGGAGAAGTGAGATAGAAAGCCAGGTGCAAGATGGAGCACAAGACAGAGACCAACTAAAATCTTATTTAGCCCTTGCTTTTATTCCACCAAGAATCTCAGATGTTTTAGAGGTATTTCATAACCCTGTTCTTTACGAAGGAAAATGGTATTTGGTACATAAGATGCTTGCAAAGAAAAAAGGAGTCCCTGATACAAATGAACTTCTGATACCTTCATATCTTTTTGATCCCTCCCTAGCTGTAGTCAGATATCGCACACCACATGGGGATCTATATTTTGTTGCTGAGAAGGGAGCAGCAGAAACCGCAGTAGAAACCGTAATGAGGGCATCTTACTTTATGCCTTATATTCAGGACGAATTAGATGTTGTGGCTGACAATGTGGGTGAAGCAATAGGCCTTCAAGGAAGAGACTTCGATCCTGATATTTTCAAAGGAAGGATAAGACTTCTTTTATCCTATGAAAACGAGAGGCCTGGAGATTATTTTAAAGCAGAAGAGCCAGAAGAGGATGAAGAACCTGTATGGGGTAGAAGATTAAAAAGGCTTCTAGAAGCACTGCCAGAAATACATATAGCAGATGAGCAATCTATTCAAGACCCTAGAAATTATATGGATATCGAAGATGAAATAAGCGAATCTATTCTTAATGCTCTTCTTATGAGTAAAGCTAGAACAACCCTTCAGAATAGTCCTTAAACTAATAAATCCATTTTTATTTCTTTCTATCCAAAATAATTCATGAAAAAACTAAATGTTCTTGTTATCTCCTACGGCTCCAGAGAGGCTGCGCTTGCAGACGCCCTATACAGGAGCAATCTTGGATTCAGCCTGTATTTTGCTGACAAGCAGAGGAACCCGTTTAATGTGGAGCTATCGCAACTGACAGGCGGAAGCCATGTTGTTATACCTGATTTGGATATTGACAAAATATACCAATGTGCAGAGTCTATTCACTCTAGCAAAGGCGGCCTTAGATTTGTTTTGGTGGGCCCAGAGGCCCCAATAATCAAGGGCATTGCAGACAGGATAGAGGACGGCCTTAAAATCCCTGTAATTGCTCCGCGCAAAAAATATGCTATTGAAGGAAGCAAGGCCGAGCAAAGGAAATTAATAGAAAAAGTTTTTCCTGAGGCAAACCCCGCATATGCGATTTTTGGATCCGCTGTTTATCATAAAGACCCTTCCCGCCTTCTTAATGCCGCATTCAATTTTATGGATGAATTAAGTGATAACATAGTTATTAAGCCAGATGAGCCAATTGCGGGCAAAGGCGTTGTTGTTTCCGGAGATCATTTCCAAACCCCTGAAGAGGCCCACAAACTTTTCTCAGAAATGATTAAACTTGGCGATGTTGTTATTGAGGAAAAGCTGGATGGAGAAGAGTCAAGCTTTATTGCTTTTTGCGATGGAAACAAAATTATTCCAGTGAGGGACACAAGGGATTATAAAAGGGCATTTGACGGTGACAAGGGGCCGAACACAGGAGGGATGGGTTCTTACATGGACAAAAGGAACTGGCTCCCTTTTATGATGCCTTATGAAAGGGCAGCGGAAGAGAAAATCATGCAGAGGATTTTTGAGCATATGAGAGGGCCTGAATACAACCCCCACATAAAAGGCGTACCTTATTATGTGGCCTTTATGCACACAAAGAACGGGCCTAAAATCCTTGAAATCAATTCTAGGCCAGGAGACCCGGAGATAATGAACATCCTGCTTGCCCTGGAAACAGATTTTGGAGAGATTTGTTTGCGAATCATAGAGGGAAACCTGGAAGATATTGAAATGAAGCCTCTGGCCTCTGTTGTTATGTACCTTGTCCCGCCAACTTATGGAGGAAAAGAGCCTGACTGGAAAGGGAGCAGGAAAGTGAATTATGAAAGGGCCAAAAAACTTGCAGAAGAAAACAGCAGCCTGAGGGTTTATCCGGGCAGCATGGAATTACCAGAAAGCAGCTTTGCATACAGAGAAACTTATATGCTCAAGTCACGGGCCCTAGCACTTGTTGGCCTCGGAGAAACAATAGAAGAGGCAAGAAATCTGCCCCTTAAGGCAGCTGATTCTGTGGAAGGCGAATCTTGGAGGAGAACAGACATTGCCTCAAAAGAGCATATAAGACAAAGCATTGAGCACAGGGAGAGGCTCAGAGCAGGGAAATAATTTATGCCCAATGATTATTTACTTGGAGAAAAACTAAGAGTTTTTGTCTTATTCAGCGGAGGCGCTTCTTCCGGTTTAGGCCTTGTAGAAGGAACAAACCACGGGAAAACTTATGAAGTTGTGGGGGCGGGAACCAATAACACAAAAGCCTGCGGAATAGATGAAATTGAAAAAAAGCTGAAAATTAAGCCTACAGTTCTTGATTATGTAACGTTCTGCAATACACTGGGGATTGACCCTGCGGATAAAGATTCAAACATAAGGTATCACGATGAATGGCTTAGCTCTATAGAACCATTTAAGCCCCATGTTATTGCATTATCTGGCTA
>Ga0213870_1000637_pt1 | contig 16242 bp, 14 predicted proteins | sample WICALVC2017_Meta_FD_160119 | JGI IMG/M metagenome (GOLD analysis project Ga0213870, IMG submission 160119) | Freshwater microbial communities from subterranean cave lake in Wind Cave National Park, South Dakota, United States - WICALVC2017 | ecosystem: Environmental > Aquatic > Deep subsurface >... | reverse complement strand
ATCTATTAGATTTTTGAAATAGTGTGTATATGTCTTCTCCCGGCCAGAAACAACCAGTGCAATTGTGGATAGTCCTTGTTTTTTCGCACCGGCAAAAATCTCAAGCGCGGAGTGTCCGGCAAGTGTAGCAATTGTCGGCTTATTCAAATTTGACCAATTAGTCATATTAGGCCGCATCCATTAATAACTTGGCTGCTATTGCAGTCGAAGATGCGGCACAAAGGGCCGTATCCGCAAATTCCTATTAAGTTATTTGCGGACGAGCCCTTAGTCCAATATTTCTTCCAACCTATTCTTACTAATAGCTTCCTTTATCTCCCTTGCAATTCTTCTGCCCATACTCATGGGTTCACCAAATAGAAGATCGCTGTAAGGAGAGCCTGATATAAAGCAGTTTGTACCTGCCACAATTCTGCATGATATCTCGATACAATAGACTTTCTGATCAGAGGATATAATGGTTTCTAGGCAAAACGGTCCATACAATCCTTTGGTAGATAACTTTTTGGATGCTTCCACCACTCGCTCCCCCATGGCATACACAGTAGGCAATAAAGACTCCCGAAGAACGATGGGGAAATTACCCATCACTGTATAGCTTGGCACCACATCAAGTTTCTCTTGAAGCACTGCGGGGATCCTTCCAATCCCATCTACGTTTGTCTCATATCGTCTATCCACACCCATAATTTCCAATTTCCCACTTAGTGGTGAATAGAAGAATTGTATGTAAATAGGTATACCGACAATATATTCCTGCATGACAAAATCCTCTCTCGTTTTGTTTGCTTTAAGCTTTTTCTCAAGCTCATTTTTGTCTTGGGCTACAAAATATCCCGTCCCTCCTCGTGCGCCATACATTTTCACTATTACCGGTCGATCCACTTCACTGATACTTTTATATAATTTTGGCAGTCTCATTCCTGCTTTTTCAAGCCATCTTTGTTGGGCTCTCCTATCTCCCTCTACCTCGAGAATTTTTTTGCTGCCAAAATATGGTAATTTAGTCTTTTTATCAAAATCAGAACCTAAATATGCAACAAAAGATCCATGGGGAACCACGATACAGTTTTTCTTAAGAAGTGTTTTCTCAAGTGCCGAGACTTCCTTGTATGACTGTGTAGGCAAAATTTCATCAATGAAAGAATACTGCTTATAAAATCCTACGTGCTTACTGCTTGCAATTGCAACTGTCGCAAACCCTTCATCTTTGGCGCCTTTCAGTATCTGCAAACATGAATGCGAAGCAATCGTGGCTATTGTGTAATTCATAAATTTAGCGAAAAGCGATATACAATCCAACTAGTGTGAAAGTGAGACCAACAAAAAATTTCGCTGCAAGTGGTTCACCAAGTATAAAGTAAGCTGCTACTGCACCAGATAATGGCGCTAAGACCCAAAATATATTTATTTGCCATATTGGTAAATACGTATAAGATTTTACTACCAGATAATACCCTATCGCGTTGACAACTCCAGCTATTACTAGAAGAGGAATATTTGCCCTATTTGAAATGACATTAAGATGTGACTTTGTGAAAATAAAAAAGGGTATAATACTTATCCATAGGAAAGCTATTTGAACTATGATTGTAGCAAATGGATTAAAACCAGCTTTTTTAAGAATTGGATTGATCACGCCATACAAAATCATGGCAACAGTCAGCATGACCAGTCCTGTCGCTGTTTTATCCATAAAATTGTTCCTCTATGAATGATAAATGATTTGAATCATTTATCATTGTCGGATTTGTAAATCTGCTGATGTATAGATAATATTTAATGGTCTAATAACAACTTGTTTTTGGCCCTTCATTACAGTACCAGCTTTGTACGCTTTAATTTTTTGTTTTTGGGCAATCTTCATCACTGAATCTTTGTCCTTTGGGGCCACAAAAATTGCAAAGCCTGCCCCCATGTTAAACGTCTCAAACATTTCCTTATCTGATAATCGAGTGTGTTTTTGTATGAACTGAAATATTTCCTGCACAGGAGGAATGGTATTGATCATATAAGTAAAGTTCTGCCTTGCCCGCATCAGTTTGCGCCACCCATGACCCGTTATGTTTACCATATAATGAAAATCAATTCCATGATTTTGAAGTTCGTTTACCAGTTTTGCATAGATTATGGTTGGGGTTAAAAGCGTATCTCCGTAGGTTTTTCCGCTCGGTAATTTTGTCCTATAAGCATTAGGCAACTGCTTTGCAATTTTACGAGCGAGGGTAATTCCGTTGGCATGGATTCCGGAACTTTCAAAAAATACAATTGTGTCACCTGCTTTGAGCGTATTTCCCATTACCAGCTGCGACTTGGGAGAAATGACTCCACAGGCAGAACCTGCCAGGTCAATAGCATCTTCGTATACCACATCCTTTAATGTTGGCGTTTCCCCTCCTCCCCACGTAGCTCCCGCATCTTCACATGCACTCTTCCATCCTCTTACTAAATCTTTTGTTCGTTTATTATTTGCAAACCAATTTGAGTTTCCTACTGCCCAATACGCTTGTACTACTGCTGGTTGAGCTCCGACGGTTATCAAGTCGTTTACGATCATTGCAACAGTATCTTGGGCAATCGTATCGTAGTGGGTTTTTCCCGTCACTTCTCCCATACTGTCCGCAACGAGATTTTTTGTCCCTAATCCTTCCTGGACAAATGCCAAGTAGTGATCTTTTCCCTCTATAACATACGCTGATTCACCTCGTGATTCTTTATGCTCTTTTAATCCCTTGACCTTAAGGTGAGAACTTGTGTTTAGCCCCGCTTTTTGAGCGAGTATCTTGACCGGATCAAGTTGATGGTAATTAACTCCCGAAGTTGAATAGGTAGTCTTTATCATAGTCTGAATAATCGCTATTCATTCCTCGGTCGAGGAATAAATAGCATATATTTACCTCTTCAATCCTTTCTTACCAATATCTTTTCGGTAGTGCATTCCTTCGAAATGAACTCCCTTAGGACCGATAGATGCATACACTTTCTTCAGCGCATCTTTCAAGTTTTTACCACGAGATGTAATACCCAACACTCTACCGCCATTGGTCACTATTTTATCTCCCTGTTTTTTTGTACCGGAGTGAAATGCTACGACATTTTCTTTCTTTCTCAATCTCTCCAATCCAATAATTTCTTTACCTTTCTCGTACTCTCCCGGATACCCACCTGAGGCAAGCACGACGCACGCTGATGCGCCTTTATGCCACTGCAGTTTAAAACGTTTAACTGTACCGTTCACTATTGCATCAAAAACATCTACGATATCAGATTTAAGCTGCATCATAAGCGGTTGCGTTTCAGGATCGCCAAGCCGGGAGTTGTACTCCAAAACTATCGGGCCTTTTTTAGTAAGTATTAATCCTGGATAGAGAAAACCTTTGTACGGTGTTCCTTCTTTGGCCATTGCTTTAATCGTTGGTATGACAATCTTTTTTTCAATCTTTGTTATCATTCGTTTGTTTACAAAAGGAACCGGTGTATAGGCTCCCATTCCTCCGGTGTTTGGACCAGTATCCCCATCTCCTGCGCGTTTGTGATCTTGAGAGGGGAGAAGCGACACGAAATTTTTGCCATCTGTAGCTACTATGAAGGATACTTCTTGTCCCTCAAGCTTTTCCTCAATCACCACTCTGTTTCCTGCCTCACCAAATACTTTCTCCATCATCAGCTGCCGCAAGAAATTCTGAGCTTCAAAGGGTGTCTCGCACACTTCAACTCCCTTTCCTAAACAAGGTCCTTCAGCTTTTATAACCAGTGGAAACGTTTTGTTACGGATATATTGTGAAGCCAACGCGTAGTTATCAAATACTTCAAATGCTGCAGTGGGGATCTTATATTTTTTCATCAATTTTTTTGCAAACACTTTCGATCCCTCTATCTGAGATGCAGCCTTGGATGGACCAACAATTGCGAGGTTTTTCTTCTCAAACATATCCACAATCCCGGCCACTAAGGTAGCTTCTGGCCCAACTATCGTGATGTCGATTGATTCTTTATTTGCAAACGCAGCTAGTTGAGCTAACTCTGAGGCAGGTATAGGAACATTTTCACAAAGTGCTGCGGTACCGGGATTTCCAGGAGCACAAAATATTTTCTCGACTCTGGGCGACTGTGCAATTTTCCACACCAGCGCGTGTTCTCTCCCTCCTCCACCAACCACAAGAATCCTTAATTTCTTATTACTCTGTGCTTTGCTCATACTATAAATGTATTAATATATTTTCACTAACCATTCGGATAAAAAATCGCAGCAATTCTCTTTGCTTCACCTAAAATTTTCAATTCCGAGTCTTTGATCAATGGTTTTTCTCGATGGACAATTTTTACTTTTCCATCTGCAAAATCAGCAAGAGCCGCGATTTGTACCACATGTTCTATCGGGCGAATTCGATCTTGCAAAGATTCAACTGTGTCATTTGGAACTATTGCGACTTTTTTTCTTTTTATAACTCCTCCTTTATCAAATTCAGCTGTGACGAAGTGTGTCGTTGCCTCAGTCCAATAATCATGTTTCGTCATCCGACGAAAATAGAGTATCGCCGCCTGAACTCTTTTACCATACATACCTTTCCCGCCAAAGTCTGGGCGCCCCGTATCCAGTGGGCCAGGATGTTGATTTATAATTTTTCCCTCATACTCTTGAATCACGTTCGCTGGCGTGAGTGGTAACCATCCGTACTGTCCTATCAGATCAACTTTGCATTTCTTACACCAACCCAATATTTCTTCCCCAAATTTTGATGCCGTATCAAACTGTTTTGGATCTATTACCGTTACTGATTCAGCTTTTACACCAGCTTCTTTCACTCGTTCAATCCCTGATATGCTAGCATTACTTGCAACCACAAGCACTGGATCTATGGAAATTTTTTCAGAAAAGCACGCTTTTATGATTGCGCTGGCAGTAGTCCCTCCACCTGATATAAGAAGCGCTAAACGTAGCCTTTTGATCATTACCAAGCAAAAATAGGGAATTTGTTTGCAAACCGTCTAATTTCCTGTCGGATACTTTTTAATTCCCCATTTTTATGTACCTTCTTTTTAAACGCTTCAATGTACGGTTTTCGAGCTTCTTTCTCTTTGGGTAACTGATTATCTGCAACAGTATCAAGAGTCCGTTTAATCCAACCTGCAATCTTTACCATATCTTTTTCCTTCAAACCACGTGTGGTAAGAGCAGGAGTACCGAGTCTAACCCCGGATGGATAAAACGGCGATGATGGCTCACCAGGAATCGTATTTTTGTTCAGAGTGATCCCGGCCTCATCGAGCGCATACTGGGCAAAAAACCCTCCTCCCGGGCCGAAGGTTGGAATAAGATCCATCAGTATCATATGATTCTCTGTACCGTTACCCACCAATTTAAATCTTTCTCTTAATAAATGTTTTGCCAACATTTTTGAGTTTGCAACAATTTGTTTTGCGTAATGCGCAAATGATGGCTTCGCTGCTTCTTTGAGTGCAACCGCAATTGCAGCCGTAGTATGATCATGTGGTCCACCCTGAAGTCCTGGAAATACTGCTTTATCCACTTTTTCCGGTAATTGCGGGTCTTTTTTAAGTCCTTTTTTAGTAACCATGATCATTGCTCCTCGGGGTCCCCTGAGTGTTTTGTGTGTAGTTGTCGTCACAATATGTGCGAAGGGTACCGGTGATGCATGAGCACTTCCTATTACAAGTCCTGCTACGTGGGCTATATCTGCCGCCAAAAATGCTCCCACTTCATCCGCAATTGTCGCCAATCTTTTGAAGGGAAATTCAAAGACATATGCCGTTGCTCCTACCCAGATAAGTTTTGGTTTATGCTCTATAGCAAGTTTTTCCAATTCATCAAAATCAATATGACCGCTTTTGTCTACATGATACGGAATACTTTTATAAAATATTCCCGATGCAGAAACTTTTAGACCGTGTGTAATATGTCCACCATGAGACAGGTCAAGCCCCATTATAGGATCGCCTGGCTGGCACGTAGCCATATACACAGCAAGATTTGCCGGCGATCCCGAATACGGTTGCACGTTTACGTGCTCCACTCCAAATAACTTTTTTGCGCGTTCTTGAGCGATAATTTCAATCTCGTCGATAAACTCATTTCCTCCGTAGTACCTTTTTTTCGGATACCCTTCAGAGTATTTGTTGGTGAGAATTGAACCCATCGCAGCCAATACCGCGTCTGATACGTAGTTTTCAGAAGGTATCATCTCCAATCCAGTCTTCTGTCTTTCTCTCTCTTTCTTAATAAACTCCGCAATCGTCTTATCTACTTTGGCAATTTCTGGTAGTGTATTCATTTAACACACCTTCTCAAATATATTTTTTGTAAATCCGTAATTTACCTTCATAGGATATATACCCGTAAAACAGCTTGTGCATAGTGTTTTCTTCGGTTGGGCAGATGCGGCAATGAGCTTGCCGAGACTAAGAAAATGCAGTGAATCTGCGCCAATAAATTTGTTCATTTTTGCCACAGACATCGACGAAGCAATCAGCTGTTTGCGTTCTGGCGTATCTACGCCAAAATAGCAGGGGTCGGTAATGGGAGGAGAGCAGATACGCAGGTGAATTTCTTTTGCCCCGTTATCACGAAGTACTTGGACAATTTTTTTCATGGTTGTTCCTCTCACAATGGAATCATCTACCATAATTATTCGCTTGCCTTCGATATGCTTACGCATGGGATTAAACTTTATGCGCACCCCAAGCTCTCGTATGTGCTGTTCCGGCTGTATAAATGTTCTTCCGATGTAACGGTTTTTTATAAGTATTTCGGTAAAAGGGATTCCTGAAGCACGGGAGTATCCCAATGCTGCCGATGTTCCAGAATCAGGAACCGCCGCTACCACATCTGCATCAACTGGTGCTTCTTGTGCAAGTAGTTCGCCGCTTCGTATGCGCGCATCATGTACAAGCTCACCGTTTAAAATACTATCCGGTCGAGCCAGGTATACGTACTCAAACAGACAGAATTGTCTCTGTTTCCCCAAAATAGTTCCTAGTGTATGCAAACCACTCCTGTTGACCTCTATAATTTCGCCAGGCGCTACATCTCGCAAGTACTGCGCGCCGATTGTCTCCAAAGCGCACGTTTCTGAAGATATGACAAAATACCCGTTGAGTTTACCGATCACCAATGGCCGAAACCCCCACGGATCGCGAAACGCATAGAGGCGTTTTTTGGATGCTGCGACTATCGAGAAGGCGCCTTTCAAAAGTGGCGCTGCGGCAAGAATCTTATCTCGCCATTTTTTCCCTTTTGCTTTGTAGATCGTAAAAGCAAGTATCTCTGTATCGCTCGTTGTGGTGCGCTTAACGCCGTTTAGTTGTTTTGCCAGAAATCCTGCGTTCACGATGTTGCCGTTGTGTGATACAGTAAAAACATGGTGCGGGGTCGTAAGTATAAATGGTTGCACGTTTTCAGGAGTATTTCCACCGGTAGTTGAATATCGATTATGTCCAACCGCTATATATCCCGGAAGCGAAGTAAGATTTTGCTCATTGAATACCGATGTTACTAAGCCCAACTGTCTGATGCTTCGTAGCTTGACCCCATCTGATACAGCAATTCCCGCGCCTTCTTGTCCTCTATGCTGTAGACTATGGAGCGCAAAGTAGGCAATCTTTGCTACATTCTCACCCGGCGCATAGATACCAAATACACCACAATTATCATGCAAAGCTTCGCGATATTTTATTTGTGCGATGTTCTCCATGTGTAAATATTTAAAGTAATTTATGATTTTTCAAATTTGCTGCGATCCGCTGTTGTATGGGGTACTGATATGAAACAAACCGCTTCCCGGTGAGTCGCTCATATACTCCTATATAGCGCTTGGAAAGAGCTACGACTAGTTCTTTTTTCATCGGTGGGGGAGTGCCGTCGCCGCGATAACCACGTTTCACGTACCACAGTCGTAAAAATTCTTTGTCAAAATTTTCTGGTTCTTGGCCTCGCTTAAATCGAGATGAGTATGTCTTTTTTATCCAAAATCTTGAAGAATCTGGTGTGTGAATTTCATCTATAAGCATTAGTTTCCCCTTGTAGAGACCAAACTCATACTTGGTATCCACCAAAATCAATCCCTGTCGCTCACACACCAAGCTACCCAATCGAAACAAAGCGTAGGCAATTTTTTCCATCTGGTGATAGAGTTTTCTGCTTACGAGTCCGCGCCTAATTATTTCAACTTGCGTTAACCGCTCATCGTGTCCTCCCTTACCACCGCCATGAGTGGTGGGAGTAATGATCGGCTGAGCAAGTTTTTCGTTTTTACGCAACCCGTCTGGAAATTTTATACCGTAAATGGTACGGTCACCACGCTTGTATGAATACCATATCGAGGTAGTCGTCACTCCGGAGATATATCCTCGTACCACCATCTCTACAGGAATAGGTACACAGTCCTTCACAACCATGACATTTGCATCAGGAATAGAAATCATATGATTTAGAACGACGTGTTTAGTTTTATTAAACCAGAAACTTGAAAGAAGATTTAGTACGCTTCCTTTATATGGGATATGGCCAAGTATCACGTCAAATGCGGACTGTCTATCTGTTGTGACTAAAATTCGGTAATCTTCTTTTATATAGAAATCCCGAACTTTGCCTTGATATTTTTTGCCAAGGGTGGTTATATTAACGGTTTTTAAAACGTTAGGAAACGCTGTTAAAATTGTTTTTGTTTGAATCATTTCAATGTGTTTTCTAAGGGCTCGTTCCCGATAAAATCGGGATTACGGCCCTTTGTGCCGCATCGTAAAATCTACTACCAATCATGTTATTAACGGATGCGGCCTAAATATTTTTTATATCCTACCGATTTTAAGTTGTCAGATTTTTTCAAAACAGATGCTTTCATCTGATTTTTATATCCAATCATCGCTCTTGCGAGTCTTTGATCCGAGATTGCAAGTATTTCCAGTGCGATAAGAGCTGCATTTTGGGCGCCATTTATAGCAACAGTTGCCACGGGTACCCCAGGAGGCATTTGAACTATTGAGAGGAGTGAATCCAACCCATCCAGGTTTTTGGTTTTTATCGGCACACCGATCACTGGTAAGGTTGAAAACGATGCAGTCATGCCAGGAAGATGGGCTGATCCTCCTGCTCCTGCAATAATTACTTTTAACCCTTTATTTCTTGCAGACAGCGCATAGTTTCTCATCCAATCGGGAGTTCGATGGGCTGAAACAATCTCCAGCGAATATAAAATACCAAATTCATCCAAAGTAGATGCTGCTTCCTGCATTACCGGTAAATCAGAATCTGACCCCATAATGATTCCAACTATTGGCTTCTCTTGCTTCATATGGTTATGTAGGAACGTGCCAAATTTGCACTGTACAATGCCTGCTTCCAACTATTGGCAATTGCTGTAATATGTCCCATTTTTCTGTCAACCCTCGTTTGATGCTTTCCGTAAATATGAATTGCTACGTTTGGAAGCCTGAGTGTTTTGTCCAACCCGCGAAGTTTCGCGGGGCCATCTCTCTTTCCCAAAATGTTCACCATTACCGATGCTGGTACCAACATGGTGGTTGAGCCTAGTGGTAATCCGGTAATTGCGCGAATATGCTGTTCAAATTGGTTCGTCATACAGCTCTCAATCGTATAATGCCCAGAGTTGTGTACGCGTGGAGCAATTTCGTTGACAAGTATATCACCGACTTTAGTATAAAACATTTCTATCCCAAATACGCCTGCTCCTTTGAGAAGTTTCATTACAGAAAATCCAATTTTACGCGCTTTTTGCTGTGCAGTTTTCCCAACTCTTGCCGGAGCAAATACCGTGTGACAAATGTTGTTTTTGTGAATTGTCTCAACGACCGGGTAGGCTGCTATTTCACCACTGATACTTCGTGCGAGCATAATGGCAATCTCCTTTTCAAAGGGCACAAATCGTTCTACATATAGAAGTCTGCCTTTTAATTTTGTCAAACCAGAATCAATAGAATTTATATTTTCTAACAGTGCATTCCCTCTTCCATCATACGCATCAAATCTCGCTTTTAATATTAGTGGGTATCCAAATGCTTCTGCCGCGGAAATAATATCTTTTTTGTTTTTAACTGGAATAAAGTCTGCGATGGGAATTTTCGTATTCTTAAAAAATTCTTTCTGGCGTAATTTATCTTTGATAATATCCAGCGTTTCTGCTGATGGATTGACAACTACTCCATCTTTTGTGAGTTTCGCAAGGATCTTACTATCTGCCAATTCTATTTCAAAGGTGAGGTAATCGGAGCTTTCAGCCATTTTTTTTATCGCTTTTGTATCATCAAAGGACGCTACGATTTGTGAGTCAGCCACTTGTCCAGCTGGACTACCTGGCGTGGGATCAAGTACACAGACAGTAAATCCGAGACGCTTAGCCTCAAAAGTCAGCATCCTGCCAAGCTGCCCACCTCCAACAATACCAATCCGTGTTTTCATATCCTTACGTTTTAAAATAGTTCACCGCGTTTTTAAATATCGCAAGTCCCGGTCCTTCTTTTGGTAGCTTTTTACCTCCGCGTCGGTACCGATCTGCAAGAACTGGCCAGTTGGGAAGCTGGGTGAAAAACATCGCCCGCTCAGGATGTGGCATGATACCCAAGATTCTCCCGGACTCATCGGTTATACCGGCTATATCATCGACTGACCCGTTGGGACTAGTAGGCAAATTCAAATATTTACTAATTTCTCCTTTAAAATACCGGAATGCGACTAATTTCTTTTTATTTATTTCGTCTAATACTTTTTTTGACGCATACAGTTTACCTTCACCGTTGGATACAGGAATTGAAAGCGCTTTAATATTCTTCAGCCAGACCGAATTTGGGTGATCGTTTCGTAAGTCCACAAATCGTACGGTATAGCGGGGAATCTCGTTTGGCATCAGCCCCAGTACCCGATTGCCGTAGTTCATATTTAATGCGGGAAGCAGTCCCAAATTTACCAGTATTTGAAATCCATTGCATATGCCAATCACTAATTTATCCTGCTGAATAAACTTTAAAATATCATCCCAAAGGTGATTTTTCAGCTTATTGGCATAGGCATTTCCGGCACCCGTATCATCACCATAGGCAAAACCTCCAGGTATAGCCACTATTTGATAGTCTGAGAGCTTAGATTTTCCATCTATTAAATCGTTGATATGGACAATATCAGAAACTCCTCCCGCCCATTCAAATGCAAATTTAGTCTCCTCTTCACAATTAAGACCGTACCCTGAAAATACTAATACTCGTGGTTTCATATTTTTAATAACCTTTAAACGATGCAGTATAGGATTTATACAACGTACTAATGTTGGCTCCTACAATCTCTTTTCCGTTCAACCCTTCAACTGTAAATTTATTATCCTTGGTTACTTTGCCAATATTTAAAAAACTATTTCCTTTCATCGTGTGTTCAAATATTTTTTGGTTTTTTGGTGCAACGGTGACAATGATTCTTCCCTGGCTTTCGGAAAATAACGCAGCGTGAAGACTGGTCACACTTTGGTGCAATTTGGAGAGTGTAACGCGCAACCCCAACATACCACCGATTGATTTTTTTGCCAGAGCCACAGCGAGTCCTCCTCGACCCACACCGATACTTGAGGCAATCAACCCGTCTTGGATACAGCGATAAAACGCTTTATAAAGGTTTCGATTTTTTTGGGCATTTACTGTAGGTACTCTATTCCCCAGATATTGATTGCCCAATAATTCAGCTAGCATACAGTAATATTCCGAGGCGCCAAGTTCGTCGTACGTCTCTCCCAGAATATATATGAAATCACCTGGCGCTTTGACGTCGAGGGAAATTACCTTAGTAATATCGTCAATGACTGCAAGCGATGAAACAAGAAGTGTAGGGGGAATTGAAATTTTGATCGGGGTACCTTTGCTATCATAGCCTTTAAAATCATTAAACATGCTGTCTTTTCCTGAGATAAAAGGCGTTTGATAATCACAGGCGATATCATAACAAGCTTGAGTAGCCCGCTTTAGTTGTCCCAGGCGATGCGGATCATCGGAACTGCACCAGCAGAAATTATCCAGAAGTGCAACACGCGAGAGGTCAGCGCCAGCGGCAACTACGTTTCTGACAGCTGTATCAATACTGGAAGCTGCCATATGATAGGTGTCAATATTACTGTACGTGGGATATAGCCCAAAAGACAAAATAACTCCTTTTTGGGATGACAGAACGGGTCTTAGAACTGTTACATCACTATTTACTCGTCCTCTCCCTTGCAAAGGAGCAAGGACGCAGTTTCCTTGTACCAGATGGTCGTATTGTTGGGAAATAAATGAGAAACTCGATACATTTAACCGTTCCATCATGGTAAGAAATGTCTTCGTAAGATTTTTATTATTGACTATTTTTGGTTCTGTATTCTGGGGTGGGGTATAGGATGTAGTCAATTTTTTCCTCGGTAAACCAAAATGCAAAAACTGCATTTCGATATCCATGATGGTTTTACCGTTATAGCGCACTTCGCATTTCCCCGAATCGGTAAATGTACCGATCACGGTCGTTTCAACTCCTCGTCGTTTCATCAAATCGTAAAATTTCTTCCAATTTTTTGGAGGCACTGCGACGGTCATTCTTTCCTGAGATTCAGATACCCATATCTCCCACGATTCCAAACCTGGGTACTTGAGGGGAACTTTCTCCAAATCCACCGAACATCCGCCCGACTCTTTGGCCATTTCAGCTACAGAGCAAGAAAGCCCACCCGCGCCATTGTCGGTGATACTATGGTATAAGAGTTGATCTCTTGCTTCCTTCACCAGTGCGTCACTCATCTTTTTCTGGGTAATTGGATCACCTATCTGGACAGCTGTGGAGGGACTTCCTTCGTCAAGCGCTTCTGAGGAAAAAGTCGCTCCATGGATGCCATCTTTCCCCACACGTCCTCCCACCATGACTATGTAATCCCCTGGCATTGCCCTTTTCATATGCGATGGAATTTTTTTGATTTTTTTAGGAATAATCCCCAAAGTACCTACAAAAACTAAAGGCTTTCCCCGATAACACTCATCAAAGTAGAGAAACCCCAGGGGAGTGGGAATCCCGGATTGATTTCCACCGGCGTTTACTCCGTCAACAACACCGTCCATGATTCTTCGCGATGAAAGCATTTTTTGGGTGAAATTTGGCCCTTTGTAAAGGGGTATATCCACTCTGGGATCGGCAAAACAAAATCCGTATACGTTGGCCACAGGCTTGGCACCCAGACCAAAGCCGATGGTATCGCGATTGACCCCGACAATTCCGGTAATTGCTCCGCCGAATGGGTCAAGCGCTGATGGGCTATTATGCGTTTCAACTTTGTGAGTGATGAGATAATCCTTATCAAATTCTATAGCTCCGGAGTTATCCTTGAACACCGACACGCAGAAGTCCTTGCCCGCCGACTCGGCCTTCGTAGCCACTTCGGCGAAGGAGGCAGCTTTAGCGTAGGAGGGTTTTTTCCCTTTTTTCTTTCTAATTTCAACTGTAGCTCTTTTTATAAAATGTTTAAATAACCCATCATGTATATCATCAATGGGGTCGGCAAAAATAGTATGTTTGCAATGTTCCGACCAGGTCTGGGCCAAAGATTCCAACTCAATATCTGTTGGTTTTCGTCCCAAGTTTCTAAAATGTGCCTGGATCGTTTTCATAAAGGGGAGACTAAGCGCCAGAGGTCCTCTTCGCGTGCCATCAGGATTAGAAATACCAGCTTTACCGATCTTTACTAACTGTTCGTCGGCAACCTCCAAATCAACGTTTAAAACATCCGGCTTCTGCAATAACTTGACTTTTGGGACAATTCTATCCATCCCGCCGTCTCGCAGATAATCTCGATAATTTTTGATATGGACCCTGCTAATGATGGGGTTATAGAGAGTATCGGCAAGTTTTTTGATCTCTGTGATAGTTAGTTTCCCTTTTATCAATAGAAGCTGTGACGTATACACTCCCTCATCGGTGGAAAATTTAGTTTTAAGGCGGTCCTCAATAATTTCTCGGGTCGTGTTGGCTACATTATCTGTCACGCCAGGCAGAAATCCCACTTCTATCGCCCAATCAAATTGAGCGTGCGACATAATACCCACGCTCAACCGTTGAAATCCTTCTACTAAGATATTCGTCTGCTGAGTGACTGGATTGGAGATTGCAAAGGCAATTTCGCGTAGTCGTTTATCTGGAAATACTTTATTAATCGTATAAACGTCTTTGATGATTACCTGTGTTATTTTTTTAAAGCCCTGATTTTGGAGACGCTTTTTGAGCAAAGCTGCACGTGAGTCAAAAACTGTAGTACTAACTTCAATTCGTGTAATCATTGAGTCCCACAAAAAAAGCGCCGCATCGTAGTGCGCTTAACTGAAGCGTATCTGCAAATTCTTGGCAATAGCAAGATTATTTGCATGACCATTTATGATTTTATATAGGGTAAATGTAACGAAAAACATGATGCTTGTCAATCAGTTCCAAGGTAAGCGTTCAGGGTTTGACAAAACTTTGTCATCGCGAGGCTACGAAGTAGCCGTGGCGATCCCGACGGGATTGCTTCGCTACGCTCGCAATGACATTTTCTTTGACAACTCCTGAACGGTTACGTTCCAAGATGTTTTCATCCTCTCGACATTTCTCGCGTAACTCCATATAATCTGACTCCTTCAGATTCTCTAGATATTTGATTGGTAAGAATTTCCATAATTGGTCTTCCCTCAATTATTCCTTTACGACTTTTTGAAGAATTCAATAAATTCGTTAGGGCATACCAATCTGTAAAAACAATTCCCGTATCTGCTGGATTGCTCGATTCTTTCAAGCTGGGATTAAACCAAGCGAAACTTCCTGCAATAAGTACTTGTCCTCCATCATTTTTAGGATCATCTCCAATTATCAGAGTCTGTACATCATCTACTAGTGGCGCTATTATTAAATGTTGACGATCAGTTAATAGACCTTGCTCGCGCCAAGCAGTTTCATCTCTATCCTGGCGATTTAATTCATCCCCATAGGCAAGAACCATGGGAAGAGGTCCTGGTTTTGCTCTAAGCCACATCTGCTCTGGAAGAGACATTCCCCGTATCGCATCTTCGCTAAGGATATGGATATGATCATCGGGCACAGACCAAGTTTTCAGTGTCCTCCTAATAAAATTATCATGACCAGAAGTAAGAATAATTAGACTGATTTTGTCTTGATTCCTCGTGGACATTTGATTGAGGAATTCAATCACACCGGGGAATGGTTCTGGCCACGTCCTACCATCAGAAAAGCGTTCTCCGATTTCGGGAATTAATTTGGAAAGTTTCTGTCGAACTAATAGTTCCGCAATTACTCTTTCTTGAATTTCCTCCTCTGTGTCATAAGCAAATGACGCACCGAGTCCTTCAGACATAAGTCCTTCTAATTGTTCTTGATGTGCACTATAGAATATTTCTGCCGATCTGATGAGTTCATCTCTTAGGTTTTTTTCTTGTCCTTTTTGTAAAAGAAGATAAATTATTTCACTCGGCGCTCTATTTTTAAGTCCCCCTAAATCGTCTTTGTATATTGTGAGGCCAACATCTCCAAAAATATCTTTAATACTCGCTTCATAGGCATTTATTACATTCCATCCTCCTGGACTTAACTCGCTAGTATTTGCCAACGTTCCATCAAAGTCGATGTAAAAAATATATTTGCTTGTCATAGGAGGCAAAATTAAATCAGTTTCACTTCTCGAAAGTCTTGGATAAGGAGAGCTTCCTGATCAACTTTTTTCACTTGCATTATATCCAAAAGTCGTGAGATTGCAAAGCGTTTGCCTATTTTTGCGGCTTTGGCCGCAGCTATTCCACTAAGTCCATCTTCAAACGAGACCGCTTGGTCGGCTCGTACATGACAACGCTTTAATGCGATCAAAAATCCTTCAGGATCTGGTTTTGGAGTGGAAACGTCTTCAATGCTGACGATCGCATCAAAGACATTTGGTATACCGGCATGACTCATGACTGAAATGATATTGTCTCTGTGTCCGCCGCTGACAATGGCAAGTTTTAATCCAAGTGTTTTTGCGCGTTTAAGCAATGTTTCTAAACCTGCCATCTTTTGAATTCCCTTTGTTTCAACGAGCTTTAGATATTGTGCATTTCGCTTGGCCATAAGCTCTTCAATATCAATTTTTAGGTTGTGTCTCTCTATTTCTTGGGTAAAGATGTAGCGCGAACCACGCCCCGCATACCGTGTACCGTGTTGTGCAAACGATACATAGGTAGCTTCAT
>Ga0213870_1000636_pt1 | contig 16258 bp, 15 predicted proteins | sample WICALVC2017_Meta_FD_160119 | JGI IMG/M metagenome (GOLD analysis project Ga0213870, IMG submission 160119) | Freshwater microbial communities from subterranean cave lake in Wind Cave National Park, South Dakota, United States - WICALVC2017 | ecosystem: Environmental > Aquatic > Deep subsurface >... | reverse complement strand
GGCTTCCATTCGCCCGCCCTTTGAAGCATCTCGTCAATGATGTTAAGGAGATTCTCAAACTCTTCCGCACCCACTGGCCGGCCATCGTAGCCGGGCGAATGGAAGCCTTTGTGTTCCGCGATAACGCGGACCCCAACGGACATGCCGTAGTCGTCTTCAGCCCTTCTTAGAGCCGCGTTCTCGGCTACAGCACCCTTACCCTGTTCGATTCCCAGACGAAGATCAGCAAAAACCAGGCCGCTTGTATGCCGACTTGTCGCAAGCAAAGCCACAATGGATTCACGGAGCTTTTCTGTAAGCATGGCAACTTCCAAGCGTTTGGCCATCATGCTCTCCTTTCTTTAAATATATGTATTTATATTTGTAAATGAGCAAATCATTCGTAGCATATAATTTAAAATTTCACAACCCCGCACTTATTTTGCGAGAAGTAAAAACGCGGCTCGCTTCGCCCAAAACGGAATGCCGCTATTCGTGGCGCGCGAGCCGCGTTTGTATACTTAGCTGTTTCTACAAAAGACAACGTTATTTTGCTGACGAAGGCAAAATAAGTGCGGGGTTTATTATTTGCAACTGCTCGCGCTACGCCGTAGGCTTGCGCTCGCAGGTAAATAATAAAAAAGCGGGACAGGCAAGTCCCGCTGCAGTTTTATTCCGGAGCTGGTTTGATTATTATGGCTACATAGTTAGGAGTTGTAAAATATTCGTTAGCAGCGCGCATTACACGTTTTCTTGTAACATTTGAGAGACGGCCAAGGAAAGAGTTTAGACGGTGCATATCCTCGTCGCCATTGGCAGCGGCTTCAATGATTCGTTCGGAAAGCTGTTCTGGCGCAATCTCAAAGTCTTCAACATAGTTGTTGTAGACCTTCTTCCACATCGCGTTAAATTCATCACTCGGCGCTTTTTGGGTCTTGAGCGAATCGCACTCGGCGATAATTCTATCAATACCGGCCCTTGCGAAGTCTGTACTTGGCGTAGCGAACGTAATATAAATCATTCCATGCACGAATGAGTGTGGTATGAATTTAAGGGCTCGGTATGTGCCCCCGCCCCATTCATAATTTTGGCCCCTAAGGACTTCTCGCAGTCGCCAACGCCAAATGTGTGATAAAACCTCCAGTGCCTCGTCGTCTTTACTTCCGTAAGGATTAGTCGGAAATCCTACTGCGACATGGTATTGATGTATGCCTTTTCGTTCCATTTCAATGATTTTGGGGGTAGTAAGAATCGGGCGCGTGTCAGAAAAATCGTAGGCAAGTTGTGGAATCTGACGCGAAGGCAGCTCTCCGAATAACTCTTCGGCAATCCTTTTTACCTTGCGGAATGGCGTACCAAGTATGACAGCAAACATATTATTCGGAACATAGTAGCTGGCGATAAACCTACGAATATCATCTACGCTGATTTGAAAAAGTTCGTCAGGTTCGCAGTCAATACGGTTTTTTGCAGGATTTCTTTCATACATTGCTTGGTGTATTAAATCATGAATGTGGCTTTCCATCGCGTCTATTCCGTGGAGATAATATTCGTTAAGTACTGCGGCGCGTTCTCGTTTAAGAGCTTCTTGGTTTATGACAGGTTCTTTAAGCCCTCTTGTTATGATTTCAAAAAGCTCGAGTACGTACTCTCTTCTTAGCAACATGCCGTGGCCGTAGAAAGTGCTGGAATGATCAACGCGAATGTTTATATTTTCTTCTGGTCCGCAAAGGTATTCCTCAAACTTAAGTTCATCCTTGCGGCTGTACCCTCCCAACACGTGTTCCACAAGATGGCACATTCCTCTATGGCATATTCCTCCAACAAGGCCTGTTGGGTCGTGAATTGAGCCAACCTTAACTCCGATACCCGACACATGTGCTCTCGTGTCAAGCTGTGTATAGAATCTAAAACCGTTTTTAAGCATTCCGGCGCTTACTCTTTTCATCTTTGCCACTCCTTTACGGACGGCTTTTTAAAGTACTCTTTGCCTTTACCTTATGCAGAATTAAAGGTGCTTGTCAACCAAGAAACCCAGGCGTTTTGTTTATGATTAGTGCTATGTCAAAACATATGCTATAGCATATGTTTTGACACAGTGTGTTTTAAGGTAAATGATTTGGATTCTAAAAAACTGGATTGAAAAAACCGGCAAGGGCGCCGGTCTTAAAAATTAAGCTAAATGGATGAAAGAACTTTTTCGTAGAGGCGAAAGCCAAGCATGAGGGTGTCATAGTCAATGTTAAGCGGCGGCATAAAGCGGATGGTTTTTCTGCCGGCGCCCAAAAGCCGCAGTCCGTATTCTTCGGTCTCCACCAGCTCTTCGCATCGAGTGATGATCATGTCTCTTATCTCCGGGAATACGATTTCGTGCGCCCACATCGCGCCAACTCCACGAGTCTCTTTAATGAAAGCCGGGAATTTACCATGAATTCCGGTGAGCGCGTTACGCATTCGTGCCTCAAGAAGGTTGACGCTGCCGCCGAGAATAAGTTTTTCAATCTCGGCAAACGCCGCAAGGGCCGTTCGCATCACCATCGCCCCGCCGCCGAAAGTTGAAGAGTGCATTCCGTTTTTCTTGAAATCAAGGTCGGCCCTGAAAATTGTCGCGCCTATAGGCAGTCCGCCGCCGAGCGCTTTGCCTAGTGTGATTATATCCGGCTGAACCGCGGTCCAGAACGCCGGGTCACAGCCGAAAATATACCCTGTTCTGCCCATGCCGCACTGTATCGCGTCAATGACAAAGAGTATGCCGTTTTTGCGCGTCCATTCATAGACGTACTTCACCATTTCCATGTCAGCCGGAATAATTCCCCCTTCGCCCTGGCACGGCAGCTCAATGAACAGCGCGTTGATTTTTGTCGGATCTAGCGAGCTGAAATATTTTTGGAAATACTCGCTATTTACTCCTTTTGTTGGGTAGGTGGGATCTATTGTATGTTCTTTATCCCATGGCGTTAAGAATGGGTCGCGCTGTACTTCTGGTTTAGAGGTTGTGCCGCTAAGAATGCCGCCGGTTCTTCCGTGGAAGGCGTTTTTGAAAAAGATCAAATCCCATCGATCACGTTCGCCGCGTTCCCATCGAAATGCTCGGCAAAGCTTCAGGGCGGCTTCATTGGCTTCGGTGCCGGAGTTTCCGAAATACGCTTTTGCCGGTTTCGGTACATGGCTTCTTTTGGTAAGCAGCTTGGCAAGTTCCATAGCCCAACGATCCGCGGCGGTGTGGTTTTCGGAAAAGATGTTTCCGGTTACCTTTTGCTTGTCGATGGCCTCGTTGATTCTAGGATGATTGTAGCCGAGATTGGTGACCGAGGCGTTACAGTGAAAGTCGATGAATGAAAATCCATCCCAGTCTTTTACTATCGGGCCATCGCCTTCAGCGATTGAAGCCTCTGAGCTCATAGTTGTTTTGGCGTAGTAAACCCCAGCGTCTTCTAGAATGGACGAACTTAGTGGTCCGGGAAACCTAGTCATTCTTTCCTCCTTTTTTAAAGATCATATAATAGTGATATCTTAGCATAAAAATATGTTGAAGGCAAGAGTTTTTTTAGTTGAAGAAATTGTGGTATTTGTTTAAAATTACAGCAGGAGCGTAACGATTAAGATTATGGAACATTTTGGAGATATCAAAGAGCAATGGCGGAGGGAATCTCGGCGCATACCCAAACGGGCCGAACGAGAGAGTGTGCTAGAGCCCTCTCCGCGTTTTAGGGCACTTACTCTTAGCGAATTAAAGCGCCAGAATCTTCTCCCGGGGTTAATTGAAAGTTATCAAAAGATTTTCGGTGACGGGGACATTTGGAAGGAAGGTGCCTATTGTAGCTCGGAGGGCTGGGGTAATGTTATCTCCCTTGAGGAATACAATAAGAGAAAGGATGAAGCAAAACTCCGCTGCGAATGCGGGGGTCTTTTCCGGCCTTGTTACCCAGCCGAAGAGCTGGAAGAGCGAATCAAGGAGGAATTACATGATCCTGAAAAATCGATTCTTGTGATTGCAGACGGCGGCACTAAGGAGAAAATTTCCGGATTTCTGTGGGGAAACATCGCGGAATTTGATGAGATAGAACAGATGATTGTGAATAGCCGCTATTCGTTGAGGCGCGACCAGGGTCTTTCGGAGATGAATTTGCTCAAGAGGAAACTTGGTGAAAAGGGCCTTTTGGGGGGGCCAGTTTCTTTATGGCGATGAGATGGGTGTTCTAAAAGAATTTCGTGGCGGTGCAAGCGCCTTTGTTCCGATGATTCGCCTGTGGCTGGAGTTCGGCGATAAGCGGCATATCCAAAAAGCTCTTTTTTGGACCTCTGAAAAATCTCCTCTTTTTAAGATTGCACTCGCGTTCGGTTGTGAGGTTGTATACGTTACGCAAGACGGTATTTCCTTTTTTATCGCTCAAGATTTTCGGCCCGTTCTTTTAGCATTAAAAAACCTCTCTGAAGAAAAAATACGCGGCGTACTCGGCCAAGCGAGCCGTGTACTAAAAAGCCGGCCAAAGCCGGATTCTTTTAATGAATAAGTTTTCGTTATGAGCAAGGTCGCCTTGAGTCTTAAAAAAGAAAAACTTCTTTCGGCCCTTAGCCCGCATGAGCGTTTTTCTTCGGGTTACAGCGGCCATGGAGGTTACCTTCTCGGGCTTGTTATTGAGATTGGTCGGTGTAAGCGGGGGTTTCGGCATGACGGGTCGGATGTTTTGGATACAATCGCGGCTTTTGATGATGCTGAGATAAAAGGAACTTATCTTGGACAGGTTAATATGCTTACCGTTTCTTCTTTTTCCGGGCCGCAGGGTTTAATTTGGGGATATGATATTTTGCCAAGCAAGGGGGGGCCGAGTGTGCTTACAAGTACGCTTCAAAAAAAAATTCCTAAGCTAATTCTTCGTGACGGTATGGAAATTAGGAAAGCCACTTTGTGAGGGGGTTGAATTCATAGGATACACTTTTATTATAACAAAAATCACCCGTTTTTACAGAAAAATTGCCGCCGTATTCCATTGATGCGCTCTCCTCGCGGGCCCCGAAGTACAAATGCTTCGCATTTGACTACGGGGTAAACAAAAAATTATTTTGCTTGGCGGTGAGCCCCGCACCAGAGCATGGCTCGGTGCGGGGTAAACTCCGCGAGCGGCGGCGGGACGACCCGCCGTCATTCATAAATTACTGCTAAAATAGGTTCGGACTCGTAAAGATACACCAAATATCAAACTTTCCGATTTTTGCCCGACCGATTCGGCCGCGTGAAGCGCGGAAAGGTATTGCCAATCGTGAAAATTATCCACAAAACAATTTTCTCGAGAAAACGATATTTTAATCATTTCCTTCCAGAGCGTATACTGGCTTGGATATTAGTGTTTTGGTCGTTTTTAGGGTGAAAAATAGGAACGATGGCTTGACTCGTTGTTTATTTAGTGCTACATTTTTTGTATCATACAGAAATATGCGAGGAGGGCGCTAGAATGAGTTCCTTGATAGAAAGGTATAACGAACCACTTCCGCCGTGGATTCACGACATCAAAGTAGCTCTTAAGAGAGATATTGCCGAAAGTCGTTTTGCCGCGTTATCCCGCGCGGGAGATATTCAGGTGATGCGGCAGCTTATTTTGCGTTTTTGGCCTTTTGTGGATGTCTTTCCCAAGCTTATCCGTAAAGGATACTCGCGGCTTCTAAAAAGCGAACTTTCGAAGCAGGTTAAAAACCCGTCTTATCAGCGCGTAAAAGACTTTGTAAATATACTGCTTCTTGCGCATCAAACACTTTCTGATATCGAAAAAGATGAGAAGAGTCATCGTTCATTGTGGTTAAATACAGCAACTTCGCTCGGATTCGCCTATGATGATTTGGAAATTGAACCTCTTTCGGAAGTGAGGGCGATCATTGTTAGTGTGGGTGAGTCTGGTGACGCTTTTGGGATGTTTCTTCGATTTGCCGAGGTTGAGATGGTGGCTGAGGCCGTGAGCAAGGATTTTCTTGCATCAGAACGGTTTGTCTCTATTGTTGGTGCGCGTGGTATCCGCTGGTTTAAAGAACATGCTAACCACGCGGATGGTATGACTCATGAAGAGCTCGCTTTACGACTTGCCTTTGCGTTTAATGATGATAGGTTGGACAGAAACGGCGTTGAAATGATCGTGAAAAATCTAACCCGGCTTTTTATCGAAGCCGGAGAAAAGTGTGTAGAACTCGCGGCGCTGTAGATATGTTACTACAGCGTTTTTTATTTGTTCGTCTGCCAGAACCGCGAATACCCCAAGCGTTGCGTTGGCCTATATCACTTTACTGCGTAATTCGTCTATAATATAAGCATGAGCTTCATGGACGTAATTTCTTTAAGCGCTGTTTTGCTCAATATTATTTTTGCGGGCCTTTTGTATTTTCATGGAAGGCGTAATGCCGGTATTGTATTTTTTGCCCTGATCGCTTTTCAAGTAAGTGTTTGGTCGTTTGCTGTTTTTTTGATGACGTCCGGTGTCGTGGCTACCAAATTTTTCATTATCGGCGCTTTTCTTCATTATTTTGCCGGAAATCTTATTTTTCTCTCCTTTTTTTGGTTTTCAGTCAACTACCCAAAACCGGCGTTTTTGGCATTTCTTTTTCCAGCAGCGATAAGTGTCATAGATGGGATGCTTTTGATAGCGATTCTGATCCCATCTTTTTTCTTCAGATCATTTCATGTTGCCGCTGATCTTTCGGGGCGGATTAATTTTAATCCGGCGGGGTTTTGGATATACACGGCCTATGTCGTTTTTCTCTTTATATTTGCCGAAATAACCCTTTTTAAAAAATACTTTTCCACTAGCGGAGTCGACCGTTTAAATTTAAGATATGTCATATTGGGAACCGCAGTTGCTGGTTCCCTGGGGGTATTTTCGAATCTTATTTTACCAGGCCTTGGTCTTTATTTTCTTTTTTCGACCGGACCGGTTTTCTCTACAATTTTTGTTGGCATTATCAGTTATGCAATTTTCAAGCACAACCTTTTTAATTTGAAAGTAATCGCAACCGAATTTTTCTCTTTTGTCATTGTATTCATTTTTTTTGTTCGCTTTTTGCTTGCTCAGAATGCATATGATGCCATTGTCGATGGGGGTATATTTGTTATGGTAAGTATATTTTGTTGGTTTTTGATTCGGGCGGTCTGGAAAGAAGTGCATGATCGAGAGGAGATTGCTGAATTGGCCAGCAAATTACAAAGTAGCAACGCGGAGTTAAAAAAGCTTGATACGGCCAAATCCGAATTTATTTCTTTGGCTTCGCACCAATTGCGTACGCCGCTTACAGTTATAAGGGGTTATTTATCAATGATCTTTGAAGAATCGTTCGGTAGCTTTAGCAGTGAATTAAAGACGCCCTTGACCAATGTTATGTTGTCAACCGAACAACTCATTCGTCTTGTGAACGACCTGTTGGATCTTAGCCGGATTGAAGCCGGGCGCATCCAGTATGCCATGAAAAGTTTTCCAATTCATGATCTCGTTAAAAAGGTAGCCGGGTTGCTTTCTGGCGAGGCCAAAGAAAAGGGTTTTAACATCACGATAGTCAATTCTCTTGGTGAACACCGCTACATAATGGGTGATTTTGATAAACTTTCTTCGGCGATAACGAATGTCGTGGACAACGCTATTAAACATTCACAGGGACACAATGTTGAGATAGAATTAGAAGAGAGGATTTCAGCAGGAAAAGTGTTTATAGTTGTTTCTGTTCGTGATGATGGGATAGGCATTGCCGCCGAAGATATACCTAAACTTTTTGTTAAGTTTAGCAACGTGGGCGGCAAAAGCAGATACGAGCGCGCTGGCGGACTCGGTATAGGCCTTTATTTCACTAAGAGAGTAATTGAGGATCATAGCGGAAAAGTTTGGGCCGAGTCGCCGGGTGTAGGACATGGAAGCACATTTTATATTGAATTCCCAGCCACAACTAAAAACTAGGAGCTAGGAATTAAGAGTTAAGGGCCAGGATGGAAGAATTGCGCGGGGAGTTAACGCTTCTTAGTTCCTCTGACTTAGTTCCTAGTTCTAAACCATGAAATCAAAAATATTAATCATTGATGATGACCAAGTTATACCCGAAATGTATCGGATGAAGTTTGAGCAGGGCGGGTTTGATGTTGACGTTGTTGCGAGCGGCAAAAAAGCCCTTGAGAAAATTAAAGAATACGAACCAGACGCAGTACTTCTGGATATCGCGATGTATCCTGTTGATGGTTTTTCTGTCATGGAAGAAATTAATGGCGCTAAGCTCAAAAAAATTCCGAAGATTATTATTCTTTCAAATGTCGGCCAGAAAGAAGAGGTGGAGAAGGGGAAAAAGCTTGGCGCCGCTGATTATATTGTAAAGTCGAATATCATCCCTTCGGAGGTGGTGGAGCGAGTAAAGAATCTTCTAAATAAATAGAAGCAATTATAGACGCAATGTATACGCAAAATTAAACGCAAGTTGCGTTTAAGGTTGCGCTGTTACTTGCGTTTTGGGTTGCATCTAGACATGTCTGTTTTTCAAAACCTTAACTTTATCGCCGAGTGCCGCGATAACAGACTTCGCCTTTGGCAATGCCCGCCGTTTTTGTTCATTATCATGGGTATTGTTAATGTTGTGACGGTTGTCTCAATATACATATTCGCGGAGCGCCTCATAACAGAGCCGGAGGTTGCCGCGCTGATTGTTCTTTTTATTTCATTCCTTATTTTTATGGTTGGCAATTTTCTTATTGCCGGATTCAATAAAATCGCCGAAGCGAATAAAATAAAGACGGAATTTCTTAATATGGTTTCGCACCAACTGCGCACACCGCTATCTATTTTTAAATGGGGGCTGGAACTCTTGGAGCAAGAGCGCGGGGTGACCCGACAGGGCAAGTGGTATTTTTCCATTCTTATGGAAAATAACGAACGGATGATCCGTCTTGTCAACCTGCTTCTTGACGTTTCTAGGGTTGAGGGCCGGCGTTTTGTTTTACGCCGCTCATCTGTTTCGCTCGGCGAGCTTACGAAAGATATTATAAGATCGCTTGGGCTTGAAGGTGGTGTTGGCCGACCAATAGTTCGTTTTGAAGTTAAAAGCCGGTCAATGGTTCTTGGGGACGCGGAGCGGCTGCGTATGGTGATTCAAAATCTTATTGACAACGCGATTCGTTACTCGTTTGGAGGGGGCGAGATTGTGGTTACAATATCGGATATCGGTGAAGATATCACCGAATGGCGGATTAATGATCAGGGCGTTGGTATACCCGCGGACCAGAAAAAAAATATCTTTCAGAAATTTTTCAGAGTAACATCGGGCAGCGCGCCAGTGTTATCTGGAACCGGCCTCGGGCTTTACATCGCGAAAGCGATTATTACGGAGCTGGGGGGTGAAATAGGTTTTGAATCTCAAGAAGGCAGGGGGTCGACCTTCTGGTTCAGGTTGCCAATATACAAATATTAGTTGGTAATTCCGCGCAGTTTTGCGTAAAATTCAGCGTCAGTTTCGCGATTCAAAGGCTTTTATCGCTGAACAGACGCGGAACAAAACGCGGAAAAGACGCGGAAAAAGAAATATGGCAAAGAAGATTTTATTCATTGAAGACGAACCGGCCATGCAAGAAATGCTAGGCGGTTTTCTCAAAAAGTCTGGTTTCAGGGTAGTTATGGCTTCCGACGGCCTATCAGGACTTGAGGCGGCCCGTTCTGAAAAACCAGATCTTATATTACTCGATTTAATTTTGCCTAAAAAAGACGGTTTTAGCGTTCTCGGCGAACTTAAGCGTGATCGAGAGTTGAGTGCTATTCCAGTTATCGTGCTTACCAACCTTGAAAGCGCCGAGGATGTTGATCGCGCGTTAGAAGCAGGGGCCGTCGCTTATCTGGTTAAGACAAATTATCGGCTTGAAGAGGTACTGGAGAAGGTTAAGGGTTTGATTGGCGAATAGCCCAATGCTAAATGATGAATAATGGCTCCTTGGTCGCATGCCGGCATATTTAGCATTCAGCATTTATAATTCAGCATTATAATATATGAGGGTTGACGACTCACAATTGAAAGCGTTTATTCTGGATCAGGAGCTTGTCGATGAAAAGACGCTTGATGACGCGGAACGGCAGGCACGCCGAGCGAGCAAAACGCTCGCGGATATAATTTTGGAGAAAAAGCTTATTTCAGAAGATAAGCTATCCAGCCTTATCGCGTACATTCGTGGAATTCCGACTGTTGATTTGCGAAATGAAGTTATCGATCCGGGTGTTTTGAATATAATTCCGGAGCCGGTTGCCAGGAAAAGCAACATAATCGCTTACCGCCGGAGTCGTGATAGTCTTGAGGTTGCAATGCTTGACCCCGATGATTTGCAGGCCATTGATTTTATTAAGAAAATAAGCGGACTGCGGGTTTTGCCGTGTCTGACTTCGCCGGAGTCTTTGGGTGCCGCGTTAAAGCAGTATCAAAAAACTCTTGAGACCGAATTCGGGCAGATTCTAAGGAAAGAAGAGGAGGATATTGGATCGTCGCCCGGTGGGGAAGTTTCCGGCGAGGATTTAAAAAAGAAGGCCGAAGAGCTTCCGATCGTAAAGATTGTGGACACTCTAATTCACCATGCCATTCTGCAAAGCGCCTCTGATATTCATATTGAGCCGGCTGAAAAAGAACTGATTGTCAGATACAGGGTTGACGGAATTTTGCATGACGCGACAATTCTTCCGCGCCAGATTGTTGACGCGGTTGTTGCCCGAATAAAAGTGCTTTCCAATCTTAAACTTGATGAACATCGTCTGCCGCAAGACGGCAGATTTAAGGTTGAGGTGAGGGATTTGCGGGTTTCAATCCGGGTTTCCGTTATTCCGGTCTTCGACGGCGAGAAGATTGTCTTGCGGCTTCTACCCGAGACCGCGAAGGGTTTTACCCTTGAACGATTGGGATTTCGTCAGACTCATATTGAAGAAATTCACCGCGAGATTAAAAAAACAAGCGGTATAATTTTGGTGACCGGCCCCACAGGATCCGGCAAAACTACGACGCTTTACACGATAGTAGATATTTTAAACAAGGCCGGCGTCAACATTTCAACCGTGGAGGATCCTATTGAGTATAGAATCCAGCGGATTAATCAAACACAGGTTAAACCCGATATCGGCCTGACCTTCGCGAACGGTTTAAGGTCGCTCCTCCGGCAGGACCCTAATATCATAATGGTTGGTGAGATCCGCGATAACGAAACCGCCGGTCTTGCCATTAACGCGGCGCTCACCGGCCACCTTGTTCTCTCAACCATTCATACCAACAATGCCGCGGGCGCCTTGCCGAGGCTTTTAGACATGAAAGTTGAGCCGTTTTTGATCGCATCCACCGTTGTCGCTATTACCGCCCAGCGGCTTGTGCGGACAATTTGTCCGGAGAACACAAAATCTAAACTGACTGACGCGGAAATAAGCGTTTTAGGGAAAGAGGTTGATTTGGAGAGAATTCTTTCGCTTTTAAGAAAAGAAAAAATTATCGCGCCGAAGGCAAATATCAAAGATATACTGTGGCCAAAGCCGAAGACAGGCGAAGAGTGCCCCGACGGTTATAAAGGCAGAATCGGCATTCATGAGATCATTATTCTTTCAGAAAAAATCAAAGAGCTTATTTTAAAAAACGCATCAGCCGGGGAAATTGATAAACAGGCGCGTGAGGAAGGAATGGTTACAATGCTTGAGGATGGTTTTATTAAGGCCGCCGAAGGAGTTACGACGATTGAAGAAGTGTTGAGAGTAACGAGCGAGTAAAGGGCTTGGCCTGCGGTTTTGAGTCGAAAGCGATGAAATTTTAGCTACAAAACTTTCACCCCCACACTCAAAATGGCATTGCGTTTTACACTCCATATACGCAAGAATTAAAACACATTGGATGATAACCCCGCTGCTAGAATTTTACTGACGGGAACGCAAGTGTTATGCCATTTTGAGTGTCGGGGGTGCTCAATTTTCTAACATCTCGGCTGGCGTCCCGCTTTCAGCGGGACTTGCCTCGCTGATAAAATTGGCATGTTATACACCTACACCGCTGTCGACAAAAACGGACAATCTTCTTCCGGAGAACGAGAGGCGGAAAATGAGCGGGATCTTGCCGGAAAACTGAAGAACGAGGAATTATTTTTGCTTGAGGCCAGAGAGAAAAAGAGATCCGTTCGCGGTTCGTTTTCCGTATCGGCGTTTATCTCGCGCTTCAGGGGGGTGTCCCTTGTTGAGCGGATGATGTTTTCAAGAAATCTCGCGGTTATGATTGGCGCTGGTCTTTCTCTTACCAAGGCCTTAAAAGCAAGCGAAAAGCAGACGGCAAACCAAAAGTTTAAAGCGCTTATTTCGGGGCTGCGGGAATCGGTGCTAAAAGGGAAGAGTTTTAATGAAGCGTTAGCGCTTCACGAAAAAACCTTCGGGCCGCTTTTTATACATATGATTGAGTCAGGAGAAGCGTCCGGCAAGCTTGAGTACACCCTAAAACTCCTCGCGCGCCAGATGAAACGCGATCACGATCTGATTTCAAAAGTGAGAGGCGCTATAATTTATCCGGCCGTCATTATTTTCGCCCTCGTTATTGTCGGGGCGCTGATGATGATTTATGTGGTGCCGACGCTTACGGCCACCTTTCGCGAGCTCAACATCTCTTTGCCGCCGACAACGCTTTTTATCATCATAACCTCCGAAATACTTATTAACTATTATCTTTTGATTCTCGGTTTAATTCCTGTTGCCGTATACGCGGTTACGCTCTTTTTAAAAACCGAGCGAGGCAAGCGTTACCAAAGCACCGTTGCCATACGCCTGCCGATTTTCGGCGCGCTTATCAGAAAATTCAATGCCGCGCGTTTTTCAAGAATTCTTTCCGCACTTCTCTCATCGGGCTTGCCCATCGCGCGGTCGCTCGAAATTACTTCCAAGGTGCTCGGCAACGTTCATTTTAAAAATTCCATTTTGAAGGCCTCATTAGAGATTCAAAAAGGCCGCAACTTAAGCGCGATTCTCGGAGAAAGGCCGGAGCTTTACCCGCCGCTTGTCACGCAAATGCTTGAGGTCGGTGAGGAAACAGGCACATTGAGCCGGATGCTTTTGCGCCTCGCGCTTTTTTATGAATCCGAAGTGTCGAGCACGACAAAAAACCTTTCAAGCATTATTGAGCCGCTTCTTATGATTATTGTCGGTACCATGGTCGGCTTTTTCGCCATTTCAATGATTCAACCGATTTATTCCGGGTTGGGAGGTTTGTAAAAGTCATAACACCAACACGCGAAAATATGCGAACAATGCGAATAACAGTATGTAACGCCAAGACGCGAACCCACGCGAACAACACGAACAAACGGTGTATCACATTCGCGTTGTTCGCGCAGGGTTCGCGTCATTCGCGTTGGGATCAAGGGTTTACTTTAATTGAACTTCTTATCTCGGTTGCGGTTATCGGGGCAGTTCTTGTTATTTTACTTGGCGGACTTGCTTCTTTTAGAAGAGCGGCAGATATGAATTATGCGGCTGATGGCGTATTAAATCAGTTTCGTGAAGCTCGACGGCGAACTATAGAATCCAGAGATGCTTCGGAGTGGGGGGTGCATATTGTGAGTAGTGCTACAACCCTTTTTAAGGGCGCGGTTTACTCGGGTGGTGCCGCTGATAACGAAGTTTTTACTTTGCCTACAACAGTAGCAATTTACGGCTTTTCTGATGTTGTGTTCAAACGTATAAGTGGTGAGACCGATAATGTCGGAACACTAACTCTAATCCAAGGCGCTAATACAAAAAATATTAATGTGCGATCTTCGGGGCTTGTTGAAATACAATAGTATGAAAAAGTTCCAAACCACAAATCACAAATCACAAACAAGCACCAAATTCCAAGCACAAAATTCCAAACCGCGTTTTGGAAGTTGTAATTTTGGGTCGAAAGTAAATGTCTTTACTTTTGACGGGCGAAGCCCGGGAATTTGCCGAGGAGGCAAATTTTGGAATTTGTTTGGGATTTGGGATTTGGGATTTGGGATTTTTCGCGCTCCGCGCGGATTTGGTTTAATCGAAGTTATCGTCGGAGTAGCCCTCATTACTTTGTTTCTTTTCGGCGTTGCCGAAGTCGGCAAATTGGGTTCGCGTTTGATTGATAGTTCCGGTGACCGCTTGCAAACAGCCTTTCTTCTCGAAGAAGGCATTGATGCTTTAAGAGGTATTCGAGACACTGGCTGGTCGAGCGGCATTGCGCCTCTTGTTGTTGATACTGACTATTGGTTGGTTTTTGATGGCGTACGGTGGACACATTCAACTTCTTCGCGGCCGTTTATTGACGGGAGGTTTGATAGGAGGTTTAAACTCTCTCAAGCGCAGAGAAATGCTAGTGACGATATTGTTTCAAGCGGCGGGACTGTTGATCCCGATATAAGGAAGATTGCTGTGAGTGTCTCATGGCAAGAGCGCGGAGCGACAACCACAATGAGCGTTTCGACGTATATCACCAACCTTTTTAGTAACTGAAATCCTAAGCATAAAGTCCTAAAAGAAAATGAAAGCACAAAACATAAATACGCACAAAGCACAAATAAAACACAAAACACAAAACACAAAACCGAAACGTGTTTGTGATTTGTGTTTTGGGGAGTCTGTGTTTTGTCTGTGTTTTGGTTCCTGTGCTTTGTGTTTTTTTAGGGTTTCGGGTTTAGAGTTTCGGGTTTGCCGCGCCGCGCGCGGGTTTACTCTCATTGAACTTGTTGTATACGTCGCCCTTCTTTCTGTAATTTCGCTGGTGACTGTGAACTCAATACTTATCTTGAACCGCACGCTCGTTTCTTTCCGGCTTGAGCGGAGGCTTACGATAAGCGCCGATACGGCAATGAGAAGAATCGGCCGGGAATTGCGGCTGGCAAATGATATTTATGCTTCATCGACCCTTGGTGTTTCTCCTGGCGTTTTGAGCCTTAATAGTCAGGAGAGTGAAGAGGATGCCGCACCCAAGGACGTTATGATGTACATGAATGGCGATCGGCTTGTTCTTCGTCGCGCGACAAGTTCAATAGTGTTTCTTACGGCAGGTGGTGTTACGGTTTCCAGTTTGGTATTCAGGCAGATTAACAATGGCACCGCATCCAAGTCGGTAAAAGTTGAATTAACCCTTTCTGCTTCGGCTGGCAGCGCGTCAACAACTAAAAATTATTATACGACGATAGTATTGAGAGGAAGCTACTAATTATGAAAAAATCACAAGCACCAAATTACAAACGGTGTTTCAAAAATTGGAATTTTGGGTCGAAAGTAAATGTCTTTACTTTTGACGGGCGAAGCCCGGGAATTTGCCGAGGAGGCAAATTTTGGAATTTATTTGGGATTTGGGATTTGGGATTTGGGATTTTTCGCGCTCCGCGGGGGCAGGCTGTTCTGACAACCGTCATTTTTCTTTTGTTTATCAGCACCGCGGTGCTTTTCGGGTTCTCAACCGTTGTTCTTTCCGAGAAGAGACTCGCCTTTGGCGAAGAAAATTCAATAAAGTCTTATGTTTTGGCCGAGGCCGGCGTTGAGGACGTGTCTTACAGAATCATAAAAGGTAAACAATATACTTCTCCGGAGTCGCTTACCCTTGATGGCGTCACGGCCTCAACCATTGTAACGATAGTCGGGCAAAGCCGCGAAGTAGTATCGCAGGGCAATGTTTCCTCCCGTTTGCGCTCGGTAAAGAGCGTTTTGACCACAACGACCGGTGTTTCTTTTAAATACGGAACGCAAATCGGGGATGGAGGCCTTGTAATGGAGAATAACAGTCAGGTCAACGGCAGCGTGTATTCAAACTGGCACATTGTTGGCAATAATGAGCCCCGAATAACCGGGGACGCCTTCGCCGCCGCCACCTCAACCACTAGCGGCATGATTATTGACGGCAATGCTCGCGCTAATCGCCTGGAGGATAACACTATCGGCGGAAGCGCCACATCGTCAACGGTTATTTACAAAGGAAGCGTGGGGGTGAATGGTTATGCCGATACTTTCAGCGGTGGAACGATTAACGGAAAGGCCTATTACAAGACCTCGGTTTCCGCGACAACGACGGTAAATGGCCCGCCGCCAAACAAAATTCTTCTTGATGAGGCCCCGGCGAATCTCCCGAAGCTCGATATGCCTATCAGCGACCAGGTGCTTGATGAGTGGGAGCGCGAGGCCGCGCTTCTCGGCACTACTACTCCGGCATCCTGCCCGTATAAGCCGGTTGATGGCTCAACTATCCAGGGGGTAGTTACCTGCGACGTTTCAATAGAAGGGACTAACATCATAACGCTTACCGGGGTTCTGCATGTAAGGGGAAC
>Ga0213870_1000635_pt1 | contig 16259 bp, 16 predicted proteins | sample WICALVC2017_Meta_FD_160119 | JGI IMG/M metagenome (GOLD analysis project Ga0213870, IMG submission 160119) | Freshwater microbial communities from subterranean cave lake in Wind Cave National Park, South Dakota, United States - WICALVC2017 | ecosystem: Environmental > Aquatic > Deep subsurface >... | reverse complement strand
GTAATAAATTATGTCAAAAACATTTACTTCTACAGGAAGCTCCTGAACCATTTTATCGATTTCATATTTTCTTTTGATTCTTTGGGAAACGCTTTGAAATGGCATATATTTTCCAGTTTTTCTGTTATAGCCGACTGCTTCTGAATCAATGATGAAATTTTTACCTTTAACATGTTTCTTGACAAACTCGACAACATCGGGAAATTGTTTTGTAACATCCTCCAGTCTTCTTGTGAATAACCAAATCTTTCCACTTTCACTTTTATGTGCGCTTATTCGAAATCCATCATATTTGAATTCGACAGCGCATGGCTTGCCAACTGTCTCAAATCCCTCTTCAACAGTATCCACCTTCAATGAAAGCATCACCTGTATTGGAATGCCAACTTTCATTCCAATATTTTCCAATACATCCAGGCCTTTTTTTGCTGATTTGGCAACCTCTGCAAACTCATTTGTAACATCATAGGCGTGCTGAACAGCATCGAGATATTTATTGTAAATTCCTCTGTCTTCAACTTCTATGTCATTTCCTTCTTTTGTGTATTTTATTCCGATTTTGCTGCCAAAAAATGCCCATACAATTGAATCCCTCATTGCGCCTTCTCCAACTCCCAAGCGCATTTCCATTAATATTGTCTTTACTATGTATTTTGCCTCAATAGGCTTTGCTGACGTAAGAAGTTCTGCTATAAGCTGTGTTTTTCTCTCTACTGTTCCTTCACCTTCAAGCTCTGCAAGCTTCCTTATATTGTCAAAAACTTTTTTTACGGTTAATTTAGTTGAATGTAATGTAGCTTGTTTTTTTGTTTTCACAATAGCTTCTGCAACCAATCCTAAGTCGCCTAGTTTTTTCCACTCATTCTCTATTTTTTCTGTGCTTATTCCTGTTGCTGCGCTTAAGGCTTTCAACATCAATCTGGAAGCAATTCCAATTTCTCTCGAGTCATAATTCGGGAAAACTCTGCCTTCAAGAAGAAGCATTACATGCTCCATATCCTCAATATTTATTTCTTTCAAGAATTCTGCTATTATGTGAGTTTTTTCCAGTCTTTTTGTTGTCTTATTCAGCTCTTCATAGACTTTGACTAGTTGGGAGTATTCCATACAGCAAGATTTCTTTTTTGTGTTTATTAATTTTGTTATAGATTTTTCAGTTAATTATTTAAATATCCTAATCAGGAATTGTAATATGGAAGTTTTTGATTGCATAAGAACAAGAAGATCTATAAGAAAATACAAGGACAAGGCTGTTCCCTGGGATAATATCGTTGAAATTCTGCAGGCAGGCAAATATGCTCCTTTCGCCGGAAATGTTTTCAATTGTAAGTTCATTGTTGTTAAGAATGAAGACAAGAGGAGAGCAATTGCTGAGGCATGTACGCAGCAATATTGGATGCAAGATGCTCCAATTCATATTGTTATAGTAGCTGAGCCGGAAAAAGCAGAGATGTATTATGGAACTAGAGGAGTAAGGCTTTATACGATACAGGGCATCGCAGCAGCAATACAGAATATGCTTCTGACAGCCCATTCATTGGGATTGGGAACTTGCTGGGTAGGTGCTTTTGACGAAGAAGAAATAAGAAGATTATGCAATTTGCCAGAGCATGTCAATGTGCAGGCGATTATCACTATAGGTTTTTCTGATGAGACTCCTCAAATGCCGCCAAAATACAGGATAGAGCACACTATGTTCTTTGAGAAATGGTTTGGCAGGCAAGAGCCGCCAAAAACTGGATTAGGATATTGGAGCCCAGTAATTGAAAGAGGCATAAAAAGTACCCATAAGCACATTAAGAAAGCAGTTGGTAAGCTAAAGGAGAAGATAAGGAAAAAGTGACTTTTTAATCTTATTCTGCAATTAGACAACGGATTATAAATTAGCAAGCCATTGAGCGAGCGTAACATGCGCCGCAGGCGGATTAAATTCAAATCAAGTATAGATTGCCATTTACATTCAAAGATCAAAAAAAAGAAAATGTGGCCCATCGCTGAGCCACCGCTTGCCTTCATAATGAAAAACGTTGGGGGTGGTTTTCTAATGAAGGCAAAGAAACAATCTCACCACAAAGACTAAAGGGTGATTATGATTGAACAAGTTCTATGCCTAATTCCTGGCTGACTGCTACTGCTTCTACCGAAGGTCTTTTGTAGTCAACCTTGCCAAGAATCCAAGGGCTTTTTACCCCTGTAATAATAGTCATAACAGTAATGCGGCCTTTCATGTCATCCACAACTCTAGCGCCCCAGATTACGTTTGCATCATCGTCGAGGCTTTCTGTAACTAGTTCGCCTACTCTATTTATGTCATCTAGTGTCATATCTGGTCCACCTACAACATGAATTAAAGCTCCAGTTGCTCCTTTATAGTCTACTTCCAATAGTGGATTTGCAAGAGCGCCTTTAACAGCTTCCTCTACCCTACTATTAGTATCTGAAGAGCCAACACCAATAACTGCTACCCCACCATCTTGCATTATTGCCTTTACATCTGCGTAGTCCAAATTAACTAATGAGGGAACAGCAATTGTTTCTACAATGCCTTTTATCATTGTTGCAACTAATTCATTTGCGACTGCAAATGCCTGTTGTATCGGCAAATTGCCTGCAATTTGAACTAGCCTGTTGTTGTCAATTACTATTACAGTATCAGAAACTTGCCTTAACTGTTGCAAGCCGAACTCTGCTTTATCTACTCTCGCTCTTTCAATCTTGAACGGCATTGTTACTGTGCCTATGACTATAGCACCTGTATCTTTTGCAAGATGTGCCACAACTGGGGCTGCTCCTGTGCCTGTGCCGCCGCCCATGCCTGCACACACATAAACCATATCAGCTCCTTTGAGGGATTCTTTTAGTTCTGGTATTGATTCTTTTGCAGCTTCTGCTCCTTTTTCAGGAAAGCCTCCACATCCTAGGCCTCGAGTAACACCTTTTCCAATCAGAAATTTGCGATCAGCATCAATTATGCTAAGATGTTGCTTGTCTGTATTGCAAGCAATTATTTCAGCACCTTTTATTCCTTTTTTGTAAAGCCAGCCTACCATGTTGTTGCCAGCTCCTCCTACTCCAATAACTTTTATGTTTGCCTGTCCAACCTCAAAACCCAAGCTTGTATCTGCAGCTTGTTTTAGTGCACCTTCTACCAAAAAATCCATTTTAATCTGCCCCCTTTTTCCCTAGCCTCAGTGGTTTTCATTATATTCTGCAATATAAACTTCCGAATACCGAAATGTTTATATTACTCTTCTTCAGTAACCCTTTTAGAATTAGTTTGTGCCAACAAGCTGATTTAATACCGTTTTATAGTTTTTTTCGTACTAAAAAACTAGAATTTCCAAGATAAGCTTATTTTAAGCTGCTTTTCGCCAAAAAAGCTGCTTTAGTTGAGTTTTTCGCCAAAAAAACTCATAATTAATCTTTTCTTAATTTTATATTTATATATAAAGTAATTTATAAAGATTTCTTGAATTGAAAATATATAATAGTTTATATAGGTTTAGATATTACTCTATATAGAATAAGTCGGATGCGTAAGACTCAAACAAGCATTCACCAACCTTAAGTATATAATCTTTAGGCATTCTATGTATATTCCCATCTGTTCCCCTAACATACTTCGAGTTCGGATGTGTACTATACTTCGAGTTCGGATGTGTACTCAATATTGCCCTCCAACCAAACTCGGTAAAAAAGGTTTTTATTTGTTCTGGCACAGCATCTGATGCAATGCGCTCTAAATCGCCATATACATTAACTCTAAAAACTCGTCCAAACGGAATTACAGTAGCTTGCATTTTCCAAATATTGATTAATAATAGGAACTATTTTAATTTACCTTAGTTTTCTAAGTCTCTATGCCACTCTACTTCATCGGTTTGGGATTGAACAACGAAAAAGACATCACAGTCAATGGACTGGAAGCAATTAAAAAATGTGATTTAGTATATTTAGAAAATTATACTTCTATTTTGAATTGTAGTAAAGAACAGCTAGAAAAATTCTATAACAAAAAAATAATCTTTGCTAGAAGAAATCTTGTTGAAGCTGATGACAATGAAATTATTGAGAATGCAAAAACAAAAAACGTTGCTTTTTTGGTTGCTGGTGATCCATTTGCCGCAACAACACATATTGATTTATATTTGAGAGCGAGAAAAGAAGGAATAAAATGTTATGTAATTCATAATGCTTCAATAATCAATGCTGTTGGAGTAACTGGACTTCAATTGTACAAATTTGGAAAAATAACATCTATTCCATTAGAAAATGAAAATGTTGAAGCTCCATATGATGCTCTGAAAGGAAATTTAAGCTTGGGCTTGCACACTTTGTTTTTATTGGATTTGAATCCTGAAGAAGAGAGATTTGTGACAGTAAGTGATGCAATTCGGTATTTATTGAAAGTTGAGTTGAAAAGAAATGAAAAATTATTTTCTGAAAAAACTTTATGTGTTGGCTGCGCTAGGATTGGAAGCGAAAGCCAGATAATTAAATTCGGGACTGCAAAAGAATTGTTAAAATTAAATTTTGGCAAGCCAGTTCATTGCTTGATTGTTCCAGGAAAACTGCATTTTATGGAGGAGGAAGCGTTAAGTCTATACAAAATTTAGCCACACAACTTCTGTATCAACTCAAAGGCTTTCAACAACTTTTCTTCTTCAATAAATAAAATATGTTCATTTGATGAGATTAAAGCATCAATTATGCTAATGTCATTTTCTGCTAATTCATTATAAATTATTGAAAATACACCAGGTGTTTTCTTTAATATTCTAGGATAATTTATTTCTAGCATTCCAACTTTTTTGTTCTCTTCTAAAATAAGCTCTTTTGGGAAAATTGATTTTATTTTATCAAGATTTTTTTGATCAATGACTATCGTGAGAGCTTGAGAGCCTTCAAGAACTCTTATAACATCATGCCCTTGAAAATCCATTAATTTATCTGGCCTTCCTAATTTTGTTTTTACAAAATCTGTTCTTTTTAACAACAGAGAGGACATTTTTGTTCTAACTGCAACCCTTGCCTGTTTCAAAACTGAATGAGTAGAATGAATTTCTTCATGTTTTTTGGAATCAATAGAATACCTTCTTATTGCGCTAATCACTGCATCAAGCGAGGCATTAATTTTTTGAGTTTCAAGGATATGCTTTGCAAGGCTTCTTACATTAATTATTTTTCTTGAAAGAGATTTTTTTATTGTAATATCTGTATCAATGAATTTCCACACAATTTCCTTAATATTTTCTTGCATTTATTTGACACAAATTTATGTTAATTTATAAATTTTTGTGCTAAATTTGTCATTTTTATAAAAATTATGACATATATGTCAAAAGGGATTTAAAGGATATTATTTTTGCATCTAGGGTGAAACAATGAGCTTAGAAAGAAAAGTTCTAATTGCAACCAAAAAGCCTTTTTATTATGAAGCAAGGGACGAATTTACTGATTTATTAATGCAGAAAGGTATAGAAGTCGTAGTTTTGCAAGGGTACGAAAGCAGGCAACAATTTGTTGAAACTATGAGAGCAGTTAATCCACATTATCTTTTTGTAAGAAGTGACAAAGTTGATCGAGAGATTATAGACGCTGCTCCTAATTTAAAATTAATTGTGAGAGGCGGTTCTGGATTTGAGACTATTGATAAAGATTATGCCGATTCCAGAGAAATCCAAATAGATACAACACCAGGCACAAATTCTACATCTGTAGCAGAATTGGCATTTGAAATGATGGGGAGATTCTTAAGAGGGCTTGATGAACCGTCTGCTAAATTCTACGGTGAAGAATTTGAGGGCAGAAGATTTGCTATACATGGTTTAGGTCGCATTGGAACAAAAATGGGAAGAATAGGAAATGGTTATGGCATGGTCATGTCTGCATTTGATACAAATCCTTCTCATGAAGCTCTTGAAGCAGCAATAAAATATGGAGTTACTCGTGTTGAATCTGAAGAACAACTTTATGATGGAGCAGATATTGTTTCATTGCATATTCCATTAAATGGGGATAATTTAGGAAGAGTAAATGCCGGATTGATATCAAGAATGAGGCATGACGGTATACTAATTAACACAGCAAGGCCGAAAATCGTAAATAACACAGATTTAGTAAGGGTGATGCAGACTCATGGATGGGATAAGTTTAGATATGGGGTGGATGCAGAACAGGAAGGTCCAGAAGAACTCAAAAAATACCTAGAAACTGATGGTCTTTCCATATTTGGAACTCGGGTTTACGCCACGCCTAAAATTGGCGCACAGACAAAAGAAGCAAGTTTTAACACAATGAGAGCTGCTGCTCAAAAAATAATTGACTTCCATAGAAAGGATGTCCAAATATATGTGCTCCCAGTGGCGGTGGTTTATAGGGAAGGTAACAGACCATCTGTTTAGTTTTTATAGTAATTGGCATTAAATTTATATATCAAGATGAAGTTTTCTTTCTTACAGCCCCGTCGTCTAGCGGTCAAGGATATCGGCCTTTGGAGCCGGTGGCGGCAGTTCGAACACAATCTAAAGATTGCTTGAAAGTCTGCCCGGGGCTATTTTTAATAAGATTTATAAAGTTGGTAGCAATACCATTTCCTGAAAGATAGCTCGGTAATTTAAAATTGCTTGGCTATACTGGATGAAAAATAACTTTTTCTATCCAGAACATTATTTATTAATAATTTTATAAAAATTCAAAAATCAGCGACCCATACACTTCCATGAAGCAAAATGGGTGCCCCGCATAGTAATTTTTATTGCAATGTATGGCGAGGCAAAATTTAATGGCAGAAAAAATTTTGCCGAGCAGTAAATAATGTCGCGAAGCGACGGATTGAATTATTTAAAAAAAGTAAAATAAAATAATCAAACAAAAATGGCAAGAATGCACTCAAGGAAGAGAGGAAAGCACGGCTCAAAGAAGCCTGCAAAGAAGACATCTCCTTCATGGATTAGGTACAAAGGAAAGGAAGTTGAATTATTAATAGCCAAGCTCGCAAAAGAAGGAAAGACTTCTTCACAGATAGGATTGCTGCTGAGGGATACATATGGCATACCGAGCGCAAAGGCATTATGCGGAAAGTCTATTAATGATGTCTTGAAGGAGAAAAAGCAGCTGCCTGAAGTACCTGAAGACTTAGTTGCATTGTTCAGAAAATTTGCTGCATTAAAGAAGCATCTTGAAGCAAACAAGCATGATGAAACAGCAAAAAGAGGGCTTCTTCTGACAGAGTCAAAAATACACAGGCTTGCTAAATACTACAAGAGGAGCAATAGAATACCAGAAACTTGGAAATTCGACAAGGAAAGGGCTGGATTTTTTGGGGTGTGATTATACATTAATTGTGATATCTTGTTTTGTCTCTGAAATGATTTCTTTGATTTTCTCAACAACCTCATCAATCAAATAATCCGGAGTGGAAGCGCCAGCAGTTATTCCAATTTTTTCTTTTCCATCAAACCATTCTCTCTGCAATTGTTCAGCAGATTGTATGAAGTAAGACTCAACTCCAAATTCTTTTGCTTTTGCATAAAGCTCTTTTGAGTTGCTTGAGTTTGAGCCACCAATAACAATTATTATGTCTCTGTCTTGTGCCAGTTCGTCAATATCGCTTTGTCTTTGCTTTGTTGGGTTGCAGATTGTATCAACAAAGCCATATTTCTTTGTTAAATCTTTTAAGCTCAATGGAATTTCTTCAAATTTTTTATCTTTCATTTTAGAATTAATATCTTCAATCAATTTCTTGTAGCCTAAAACAGACATTGTTGTCTGGGAAATCAGAGCATATTTTTCATAATTTGTGTTGTTTATGTAATCGATTGCCAAATCAGAGTCTTCAGCATGCTCAATAATAAAAGTGTCTTTTCCCTTAAGATGATAAGAAGTGCCAATTGATTCTGGATGATTTCTTTTGCCGAAAATCATGACTTCATAGCCATTCTGCTTTAACTTTACTGCAACATTATGCACAAGAGTCACCAAAGGGCATGTTGCATCATTTAGATTGTTGTTTTTTGTTATCGATTTTTGCTGCAATATCTGATAAGTTGTTCCGGGCTCCCCATGGGCTCTTAAAACAGTTATCGAATTTTGCGGTATTTCGTCTGCAGAATTAACAAAAACAATGCCTTTGTCTTCAAGGTTTTTAATAACTCTTTCATTATGCACAAGCTGGCCGAGAACATATGTTTTATCGCTATTTTTGGAAGCAACCTGCTCTGCAATCTCTATAGCTTTCTTTACTCCAAAGCAGAAACCTGCATGTTTTGCAACTTTTATATCTGGCATTTTTCGTTTTTATAATTTTTAATGTATTAATAGGCGAGGCGAAAATTCTTGGCAGTAAATTTTCGCCGAGTGAAACTTTTGTTGCCCCAAAGGCAACTGATTGAATTTTATTTTTATTTATTTAATTAAATTAATCTTTAGGGAGGGAATTTTATTCTTGCACTTGACGTATTAGTTATGGCCCTCCACCCACCCCATTACGTATAAATTAATAGTGCATCTAATTCAATTTATATTGTTTTTGTCAAAAACACGAATGGGTAATCATATTGAATCTTGAAATAGGCTTCCCTTGCTTCATAAATGCTGTTAAAAATTCCAAAGACAGTAGGGCCAGAGCCGGAAACAAGCGCGTTTAAAGCATCATTTCTTAAGAGATTGTTTTTGATTTCATTTACAACTTTATATTTTTTTATTACAATCGGCTCAAAATCGTTGTGAATATTACTTGCTATTTCTTTTATGTCTTTCCTTTCAATCGCTTTTACAAGATTATTGATGTTTGCTTTTGTCTTTATCTTGGGTTTCTGCTTGTCGAATGCGGAATAAGCCCATCTTGTTGAAACCCTAAAGCCTGGATTGATAAGAACAACGTTTATGCTAAATGATTTCCTGATTCTTTTTATCTTGTCGCCAATGCCTTCTACAACAGCTGCATTTTCGTCTATAAAGAAAGGAACATCTGAGCCAACTTGAGAAGCTAATTCAATCAATTGCTTTTCTTTAAGCTTTAAGCCCCACAATTTGTTTAGATTAAGCAGAGTGGTGGCTGCATTGCTCGAGCCGCCGCCAAGCCCTGCCTCCAGAGGTATGTTCTTTTCAATGAATATTTTGACTCCATGCTTCACTTTGTATTTTTTCTTTAATAAGAGAGCTGCCTTATAAGCTAGATTTTCTTCGCTTGCAAGCTCTGGATTAGTGCTTTCAACTATTATTTTATCGTCATTTATGGGTTCAATGCTTATATTGTCGCTTAGCTCTATCATCTGCATTACAGACTGCAGATTATGGTAGCCGGAGCTTAGTTTTTTGCCTATCTTCAAGAAAAGGTTTATTTTTGCGTATGAGTAAATGCCCATAATATGCTGGATATTTTTTTCATATATAATATTTGCTAATTTAGAGTGTAAATAATAAGCTTTTTAAAGAAAACATTATAACATTGATATCGGTTTTATAATGGGTATAAGTCAGGAATCTGGGGCAAATGAGCTTGTCGGCTTGATAGAGAATGCAATGAGAGAATCTGGAATAAAGCCTAAGGTTCAAATTGGCAGACTAAAAGGTCCAGTAACAAGCAGAAAGAGAGTTGATGGGGCAATCTTTGTAGGACGATTTTATGGAAAGCACTATGATAAAAGCTCTCTTTATCGAGTGATTACTGCTCAAGGCTTATCGATAAGCGGCTCAATATTTGGGCCGCATCCAGATTGTGTTCCAAGGGACATTCATGAATTGGAGTTGGTCAGAAATGTAGATCAAGTTCTCCGTTCAAATGGCTATAGCCTGTATCAAAGATAGGGTCATCTGGCTGAATACAGGCCAAGCACCAAAGATTAAATTACACTAATCACAACAAAACACTGCATTCCTTTTCCTTGCCCAAATGAAGTTAATCCTTCTCCAGAAGTGTAAGTTATGCCTATGTTTTCTTTATTGAGTTTTAAAATATTTGATAATGATTCCTTTATTTTGTTGGTATAAAGCTCAAGTTTAGGCCTTGCTGCTTCTATCATTACTCCAACATTATTTATCTTAAATTTTTTATTATTTAATTTATTCAAAATCACTTTCAAATACTCTCTGCTGTCAGTTATTCCCTTCTTGAACATTGGGTCAGCATAATATCCAAGCGACCTTTCTCCTATTGCTTGGCTTATTGCATTGAACAACGCATGCAGAATAACATCTCCATCTGAGTTTGCTTCAAATCCTCTTTCATTTGGGATTGTATAACCTCCTAAAACAAGATTTTTATCTTTAATTGTGAACACATGGCTGTCTTGGCCAAACCCTATCCTGTAGTTGCTTAAATTATGCCTTTTGAGCAAAATTCCTTCTGCTATTCTCAAGTCATCTTGGGTTGTTATTTTAATATTTTCATATGAACAATCAACAATTCGCGGCTTTATACCAATCGATTCAACAATAGACACGTCATCAGTGACTTTTAAATTATTTTTTATGACGTTATTAAATCCTCTGACAAATAAATCATATTTTATTGCCTGAGGCGTTTGCATTTGATAGACATCATCCCTATCCAGAGTTTTTTCTACAAAACTGTTTCTTGTTTTCTTGATTGTATCTTTAAGCTGAAATCCCACAGCTGCTGCACCAAATTTTTTTGCTGCATTTATGCAATCAACAATTTCTTTTTCTCTCACTAAAGGATTTGAGCCATTATGGACAACAATAACATCATTATTTTTTGCATTTTGTATTGACATCAACCCATTATAAACAGAACCTTGTCTTTGCTGCCCGCCTTCCATTATTTTTTCGATTTTGTTGAAATTGTATTGATTTTTTATTTCATTTATTTTCTTGAAATCGCTTTTTTGGGCTACAACAATAATCTCGCCAATTTCATTGCAGTCCTGAAAAGCTTTCAGTGCGTAATAAATCACCGGTTTACCCAGGAGCGGGAGAAAGACTTTGCTTTCTTTTGAATTCATCCTTTCTCCTTTCCCGGCGGCGACTATGATTGCGTAGTTCATTGTTATAATGGCTTCGCAGCAGTAAAAATGTTATATCTGAACAAGCCCTTTTCAGCAAGCTTATGCACTTCTATGGCTGCGGTGACGTTTATGAAATGTCTTTGAAGCTTGAACAGATTGACGAAAAGGTAAGGGATTGTGGCCAGCTTATTCAGCTTTTTGACAGAAGGAAGAAAATTTTTAGTTATATTTTCCTGCTTTATAGATTCAAACCCTGCTTGTTTGAATAAATTCCCAAAAGAGTCATGCCTCATGGCTTTTATTGATCCCATTCCTGTGCGCTTTGCGATTATATCAAACATTCTTCTCTCATGATCTGCAAAATCAATGTCATTTGATATTGTGTAGTCAAATATTGCCAGCTTTCCGCCTGGCTTTAAAATCCTGAAGAATTCTCTAAGCGTCGATGCAGCATCTGGAGAATGGACAAAAGATTCTATGGCATAGACTGCATCAAACTTATTGTTTTCAAACGTTGTGTTAGAATAGTCCATTAAATAGTAAGTCACATTTGGCTGAACCCCTGTTTTTTTAGACAGGCTTATAGCTTTGCCTATCTCAAAAGGCACTATAGTTATTCCTATAATCTTGCAATCATGCTTTTTTGCCAGATATGCCGATACAAATCCTTGGCCGCATCCTGCATCCAAGATGAGCTGATTTTTTTTTATTTCCAGCTTTTCTGCAAGCAAATCCTGCATCAGTTCCTGCGCCCTTTTTTCTGATACGTTATTTATCCCATCTGGATAATAGCCAAAATGCTTAACCCCGCCGAGAACCAAATCATAGCCAAGCCTTGATTCTTTGAAATAAGACACTACTTTTTCATGATGCTGTTCTGTATTTGCCATATTTATTAAGCGGAAATGTCAATCTGCCCGAATTCCTTTACCAGTTTTTTCGTATTCTCTTTCGTTCTTTTATCGGCTTCGAGAACATCATTCAAGTTCGGATTTTTTATTATTTTATGCTCATCCATCATTTTTTTTACTATTCTTTGAATGTCCAAAAATCTTATTTTGTTGTCTAAAAAAGCATAAACGGCAATTTCATTCGCCGCATTCATTACTGTCGGCAGGGTGCCTGATGCTGCTCCCGCTTCATAAGCGTATTTCAGGCAAGGAAACTTTTCAAAATCAGGCTCTTTGAACTCAAGATTTTTTATTTTTACCAAGTCAAGCTGCTGCTGATTATTTGGAAATCTTTTTGGATATGACAAAGCATATTGTATAGGAATTTTCATGTCTGGCAATCCCAGTTGCGCTATAACAGATTTGTCATGGAATTGAACAAGAGAATGTATAATGCTTTGGGGATGAATGACTATTTCTATTTTTTCATATGGAATGCCATAAAGCCAATGCGCTTCTAGTACTTCAAAACCTTTATTCATCAAAGTTGCAGAGTCAATTGTTATTTTTGCACCCATATTCCATGTTGGATGCTTTAAGGCATCTTCTTTTGTTATGTTTTTCAGTTGTTCCTTTGAATAGTTCTTGAAAGGGCCGCCAGAACAAGTTAGTGTGATTTTTTCCACTTCGCTTATATTCTCACCATTAAGGCATTGGAAAATTGCAGAATGCTCTGAATCTATTGGAATCAGATTTACATTATTTTTCTTGATCTCCTCCATTATCAAAGAGCCTGCTGCGACTAATGTTTCTTTATTTGCTAAGGCAATGTTTTTTTTGTTTTTTGCCGCATGATAAGTTGGCTCAACTCCAACAGAACCGACTAAAGCATTTACAACTGTGTCGCATTCATTTAATGTTGCGATCTTATTTAATCCTTCAATCCCAGAATAAACTTGGCAAGATGAGAAATTAAGCAAATCATCAAATTTGCTTTTATCCATTATTGCAACTGCCTTTGGCTTAAATTCTTTAATTTGCTTCAATAATAAATCAGAATTTTTGTTTGCAGTCAATCCCACTATTTTGAATTCATTCGGGAATTGCCTTACTATGTCTAAGGTCTGTGTGCCTATGCTGCCTGTTGAGCCAAGAATTGATAGGTATTTCATGTTTTATTATAATTATATAACCCCCTATAGAATAAGATTCATTAATACTATTTTAAACCTTTCCTTGACACACCTTTACTAAGGTCAACTGCTTAATATCCTTGTAAAAATGCGCCAGGGACGGGAATTTCACCCGTATTGATTTGAACCCGCGTGAACGTCCTTGCGGGACCTCAACTGGATCTTAAGTCCAGCGCTTTAAGCCGAACTCAGCCACCCTGGCATTAGCAAGATTTATATATCTAGACAGTCTTAGCGCTTATCCTTGCGGGATATCAACTGGGTTTGAGTCTAGCATGACAAGACTCAGCCATTTCTTTTTTCTTTTGAAGCGATATATAGCAAGGGTTGCTTTATATATTTTAGGCGCCCATGTCCAGTGTCCAGTGCTTTTCCAATAGTTATATTCCACTATATGAAAACAAAATTAATTCAAGCTTTGGATAAGACACCTCAAATCAAGGTTTTGGAGTTTTTGATATGTCGGAAATTTTTGTCATTCATTTAAATTGCTAAAATTTCCGAGCATGCTCAAAAATTGCCACATTTATTATTAATCTTGGCAATTTTTGACAGAAGGCAGAGAATTGGATTACTCTATTTCAGACATAGCGGAAGGTGCCGGAATAGGAAGAACAACCTTGCTCAGGATTTGGGACGATTTTGTTGAATTGGGAATTGTCAAGCCTACAAGAGTTATTGGAAATGCAAAATTGTACAAGTTAAATATGGAAAATGCTTTTGTTAGGAAGATGGTTGATTTGTTTGACACTTTAGTTATTGAGCCGCTGAATAAGAGGAAAAAAGTTGTAGTTAGATACTGAGCTTATAGCTTTCTTACTAATCTACGTCTTCTCTTCCATACATGCTTTGAAATCTTAAAATATTCCTTAACTTTTTGTAAGCTAAGATTTGGAAATATCTTTTTGACAAGCCCCATTCCTCCTAATAATATTAAAACAAAAATGACTGCAAAAAAAATTATCGCAGTAATTAAATAATCAAAAAATTTTTCTTTAACTTTTATAGAGATAAAATGTAATCTTTTGTTTGATCGATTTTTTTGAGTTTTGACTGCAGAGGATGTTTTATTAAGCTTTAAACTTCTTTCCATTGATATGTCTTTTGAAATTTCGTTTCCTTTTGAGGTATCATATTTAATAGAAGATGAAAAATTTGATTGAATATTTACGTTGCTAGAAAGATCAAATTTCTTATATACAATTATAGTTGGTTCATATGATAGAAACTTTTGGTCACATTCCACTCTGGGGATATAAATTACATCTGGCTTTAGCCAATTGGAAAAAGATATAGAATTATCATTACATATCAAAGTATTATTCGTTGTACGACAACCAAAAGATGGAAAATAATTTAAGTAATCATAAGTCATATTTAAAACTTGATAAACTCTCACATTTATTTGTACACATTCATTAAAAACCACTCTTAAATTAGAATTGGAATCCATAGATATTATACAATTATCTGAAGATAGATTTACTTTTTCTCCATAAATGCTAAATGGGCAATTATTGGATGCCTCTACAATTAAAAAACCTGTGACGAAAATAAAAATAAATAGAATAGAGGTTAATAATCGCTTGGTCATTTCATTTAATTCTGATTTTTCGCAATCTCATTTATCTCCTTCAAAAGAACATCTTTTATTTCATTGTCATTAATTCTTCTAACAATCTTGCCGTCTTTATATAAAACATGGCTTCCTGGCGCTCCGACAATTCCCAAGTCTGCTTTTCTTGACTCACCAGGGCCATTTACTGCGCAGCCCATCACAGCAATATGTATTGGTTTTTTTATTTTTTCAGTTTCGTTTTCAAGTTCTTCGACAATTTTTATGACATCGATATGAGTTCTTGCGCAAGTCGGGCAGCTTGTTACTTGAACTCCATCATTTCTTAAGCCTAAAGCTCTCAAAATATTTTTTCCGACTCTGACTTCTTCTCTTGGGTCTTCAGATAATGAAATTCTTATTGTATCTCCAATTCCTTCCGATAACAGCATTCCCATTCCCATAGCTGATTTTATTGCTCCAGGAAGTTTTGAGCCAGCTTCTGTAACGCCTAAATGCAATGGATAATCTGTTTTTTCTGCAAACAATCTGTAAGCTTTTACCATTCTTGGAACATCAGATGCCTTCAAAGAAACAATTGTGTCATAAAAATCTAAGTCTTCAAGAATCTTGATGTGTCGCATTGCGCTTTCTACCATTGCTTCCGGCGCATATCCATATTTCTCATACAAATCTCTTTCCAAAGAGCCTAGATTGACACCAATCCTCATTGGAATTCCATAGTCTTTGCATTCTTTCACGACTTGCTGAACTTTGTCTTGATTGCCAATATTTCCAGGATTAATCCTTAACTTATCAACATATTTCACTGCTTCTAATGCAATTCTGTAGTCAAAATGAATGTCAACAACCAATGGTATGTTTATGTTTTCTCTTATTTCTTTGAGCGCTATTGCAGCTTCTATTGTTGGGGCTGAAACCCTTATTATGTCGCAGCCAACTTCTTCCAAGCCATGTATTTGCTCTATAGTTGCCTTTACATCAGTTGTATCTGTAGTTGTCATTGATTGAATAGTTATAGGTGCATCTCCACCGATGAAAAGCTTGCCAACTTTTACTTTCCTTGTTTTTCTTCTTGCAATATTGTTTTGTACCATTTTATTTAAAATTTTTATTTTACATCTTCATTGAATTATTAATTATTTTAAATCAATAGGCGACCCATGTTATTGCTTCGCTTTAATGGGTGCCCCGCATACTTCTGTTTTGCTTTTAAGCACACTTCAGAGCATTACTTTACTACGAGGGTTACCTATTGTTGTCGAGAGAGCGCATAGGTCTCCTTTATATTATTTTTAATTATTATTGTTTTTTAATGTATTTTAAACCAAATATGCATTGCACTTATAGCACCAAGTAAAATCATAATTTGTATGAATAGTTTTAATTATTGGATGATTTGTCTTATTGAAATGCTCTGTGTCATGCGCATTGCTTGATTCGCAGCAGCCGACAAAACCGCATGAAGTGCAAATGCGGAGATGCTCATTGTCACCACAAACTTCGCATTTCTCCTTGCTGGATTTTGTAATTTTGATTTCAGCAACATGAGGGCATTTATTTTTGCTTATTTTATTGGAATTTTCTTCCATTTTATTTCTTAATCAATATTTGATTTATTGCTAGGTTT
>Ga0213870_1000634_pt1 | contig 16303 bp, 21 predicted proteins | sample WICALVC2017_Meta_FD_160119 | JGI IMG/M metagenome (GOLD analysis project Ga0213870, IMG submission 160119) | Freshwater microbial communities from subterranean cave lake in Wind Cave National Park, South Dakota, United States - WICALVC2017 | ecosystem: Environmental > Aquatic > Deep subsurface >... | reverse complement strand
AAGCGCATCTGTCGCACCTCCTGTAGGACTGCTGTCCGTGTCATGGTGGCCCTCCTGTGAGGCCCCACCTTAAACCGGACAGATCATGTGCTACATAAACCGGACAGATGATGTGCTATCTACACACCTTTTTCCTGGCGCCTTGACAAGTCTGCCCCGTTTGGCTAGAGTGAGAGTCGCTTTACCCCTTTGACCAACCACGAGTCCCAGCCACACGGGTCCGTCAGCCGCTTGCGGTAGAGCGCGGTAGCGATGGGCCGGTCGATGTGTTGGGTGAACGACGAGGTATTTATTATGGACACGGCCGCAGTCGAACGGGTCTATACCAGCTACGCAAAAGTCTACGATCACATCTTCGGCAAGATTTTCCACGACGGACGCGAGCACGCGGTCCGCCTGCTGAACCTGTCGCCCGGCGAGCGTATCCTGGAAGTGGGCGTGGGCACCGGCTTGTCGCTTTCCTTCTATCCACGGTCCTGCGAGGTGGTCGGCGTAGATCTCTCAGAGGGCATGCTGGCCGAGTGCCGCAAACGGGTCCGAGTGCTCAGGCTCAAACACGTCAGCCTGATGAAAATGGACGCCGCGGTGATGGAATTCGCGGACGATAGTTTTGATGCCGTCGTGGCTGCCTATGTTGTGACGGCGGTGCCGGACTACCGCGCGGTCATGCAGGAGATGATCCGGGTCTGCAAGCCCGGCGGACGCATCATGCTTTTGAACCACTTCAGCAACGGCAACCCGGCCATCCACGCGGTCGAGAAGGCGATCTCGCCCTTCTGCAAACATCTCGGCTGGCGCACCGACCTTTCCCTGGCGACCGTTCTGGACGGCACCCACCTCACCGTCACCCACAAGCAGACGGTCAACCCCCTCCGCTTCTGGCATCTCGTCACATGCGTGAACGGGAAGTCTACCGGCAACGGGCACTCCGCGTAAACAGCTCTTCTTGTCCTCGTCCCGGATTGTGGTGGGCCGTGCAGGGATCGAACCTGCGGCCCGCTGATTAAGAGTCAGCTGCTCTACCAACTGAGCTAACGGCCCACCAGGAAGGATGCTCGACCAGGTTGGCGGTTGGTGCGCCTGACAGGATTTGAACCTGTGGCCCTCAGCTCCGGAGGCTGATGCTCTATCCACTGAGCTACAGGCGCGTCCGCCAAGCGGGGCGAGCGGAACCGTAGCACACCGCACCAGGCGCTGTCTAGGCTCTCGGAGTTCAGTTCGGCGACGGTGTCGGACCATTGTATAATCGGTCTACGGGGGCACGGCAGGCCGTGCCCCTCCAATCGGGAGACCTCCATGGCGGACCGGTTGGCCACAGACACCGACATCCGGCAGCAGGCTGAACGGCTCTACGCACACGCCTCGACGATCCGCCCGCGCCTGTTTGATCGCCAATGGTGGAGCGGACGGCTGCTTGAATGGGCGATCCGCGACGAAGCCTTCAAGGTCCGGCTCTTCCAATTCATTGACGTCCTACCCACGCTCACGACACCGGCGCAGGTCACGCGGCTTGTGGAGGAGTATTTCCACGAGGCCGGCGGCCCTGATTATCTACTCCAGTTCGTCACAGCCACTGTGATCTCTGAGCACACCCTACAACGCGGGTTCTCGCCTGATCATTCTTGATTCACGGTCTCCGCCTCGCTATGCTTCCGCCATGAAGCTCTCCGCCCTGATTCTTCTCTGTCTCTTCGTCGCCGCCTGTGTCACGGGGCCCCAATATGACAAGACCTGGACGTGGGATTCACCGGTCTTTGACGAGGCGGCGGCGCTGGGGCAAGCGAGCCTGTTATCGTCGCAAAAGGACACGCTCTACACGTCAATCTGGACGCTGGGCGGCGGCGCGTTTCAGCGCCGCCAGGAGCATCACCTGCGGGAGCAGCACGAACTCTGGGTGCGACGGCAGGTGGAATTGGGCAAGATGACAGCTGCGGACGCCCAGACACGCATCCGGGACTACGTGCCGTCGAACGATCACTGACTCAGCGAATGACGATGTACGCGATATACCCGACATACAAGACCGCGGGGAAAATCAGCAGACGCGGCGACCACTTTCCGGCGAGGTGAATCTGCGCGAGGAAGAAGATCGTCGCGATGATCGGGAGCAGGAGGCTGATCAAGGACGCCTGATCGAGGTTCCAGCCGGTGCCGAGCAAGCCCACCGACACCGGGAACGTGCCCTGGAAAACCATGGCGCCCGTGATATTCCCGACCGCCAGCGTGTCCTTCTTCTGATAGATCCAGAGGAGGCTGTTCATCTTTTCCGGCAGCTCCGTGGCCACCGGCGCCACGATCAGGGAGAGTAGCAGCGGCGAGACGCCCATCCCGAGCGCGACGTCTTCCACCGCGTGCACGAACAGGTGCGCGCCCCCGACGAGCAGGCCCAACCCTGCCATGGCCTGGGTCGCGATCATCGCCGTTGCCGGGTGGCCCGCCGTGCGTGAGAAATACAGCGGCTCAAGCTCTATTTCGCTCACATCCCCGCTCATGAGATGAATCTTGACGTACCAGATGTACATGAGCAGCAGCCCCGCCGCCGCCGCGTAACGCAGAGCCGGAATCGGCATGAGGGCCACGAGGAAGGCCACCGCGTAGGCCGGCAGGAAGAAATTCAAGTCGAGTCGCACCGCGTGGTAATCAAGGGTGAAGTGATTGGCCCGCTTCTGCATCCCGGCTAGGACCAGGAGAAACCCGGCCATCAAAGGAATGGTCAGCGTGCTCAGCATCAGCGGCGCGCCCAGGATCGCGCCGGTTCCGATATCGGCTTCAGCCTGGCTGTTGCCGAAGAAGATCGCGATGACCGGAATGAGCGTCTCCGGCAGCGCGGTGGCGACGCCGGCCAGAATGCTGCCGATGGCGCCGTCCGAGAAGCCGAGCCGTCGGCCCAGCCACTCCACGCCGTTCGTGAAGACCGCCGCACCTCCGAGAATGACGCCGATCGCAACGAGGAAGAGGAGCGTGGAGAAGAGCATGGGGCGCATCTTAGCAGAGCGCGCCCGCCTCTGGGTAGCACGGCACCGAGATGAAGGGTCACGCGTGTCACGCTTCCGCCTTCTGATAGACTACGTGAGCAGGAGGCAACGGATGACGACTCGAATGCGTGGGGCGGTGCTTGGTGCAGTTCTGCTGGCGGCGGCGGGCGCGTCTGCCGCAATGACTGACGCCAAGCCCGGTACCGACGGGCGGACACTCGCCAAGGCCACGTTCGCGGGCGGGTGCTTCTGGTGCATGGAAGAGGCGCTGGACAAGGTGCCAGGCGTGGTCTCGACCACGTCGGGCTATAGCGGCGGACGTACGAAACATCCGACCTATGAGGACGTGTCGGCAGGCGGGACCGGCCATGCGGAGGCGGTCGAGATCCTCTACGATCCGGCCACCGTCACCTACGCCGCAATTTTGGATGTCTTCTGGCGCAACATCGACCCCACCACGCCGGACCGGCAATTCTGCGACCGCGGGAACCAGTACCGCGCGGCCATCTTCTACCACGACGAGACGCAGAAACGGCTGGCGGAGGGTTCCAAAAACGCACTGGCACAGTCCAAGTCGTTCACGGATACGATCGCGACCGAGATCGTACCGGCCGCCGCGTTCTATCCCGCCGAGGAGTACCACCAGAACTTTTACGAGAAGAATCCGATCCAGTATCGGGTCTACAAGTACAACTGCGGCAGGGCACAGCGGCTGCAGGAACTCTGGGGAAAAAAAGAGTAGCCGGGGGGCGTGGGTGATGGGCGCGCTCCCGCCGATAGTTGTGTCACGCACCCGCATTTCGGTTAGAATACGCGCCATGCAGCGCAAGCCTGCCTATACTGTCGCCGTCGTGGGCGCCACCGGCGTCGTCGGCGCCGAGATCATCGCCATTCTGCAGGAGCGCACGTTCCCCGTGGGGGAGTTGCGGCTGTTGGCGTCGGTCCGCTCGGCCGGCGAACCGGTGTCTTTCCATGACCGGGACCTCGTTGTCCGGGAACTCACCCCAGACTCCTTCGAGGGCGTAGACATCGCCCTCTTCTCCGCAGGCGCCGACATCAGCCGGGAGTACGCGCCCATCGCCGCCAGGGCCGGCGCGGTGGTGATCGACAACAGCGCCGCGTGGCGCATGGGCAAGGACGTCCCGCTCGTGGTCCCGGAGGTCAACCGGGCCGACATCGCCAAGCACAAGGGCATCATCGCCAACCCGAACTGCTCGACCATCCAGATGGTGGTGGCGCTGAAACCCCTGCACGACGCGGCCCGCATCACACGGATCGTCGTGACCACGTTTCAGTCCGTGTCCGGAACCGGCAAGGACGCCATGGATGAACTCCTGGAGGAGACGCAGGCGCTGCTCTCGTTCAGGGAGCCCGAGCCCAAGGTCTACCCGCAGCAGATTGCGTTCAACTGCCTCCCGCACATTGACGACTTCCTGCCGTCTGGGTACACCAAGGAAGAGATGAAGCTGCGCGACGAGACCCGGAAGATCATGGGCGACGACTCGATCCGCGTCACCGCCACCACCGTGCGGGTGCCGGTCTACGTCGGCCACTCGGAATCGGTGAACATCGAAACCGAAAAGAAGCTGTCGGCCAACGAGGCCCGGGCGATCCTGTGCGAGGCCCCCGGCATCCTGCTCTACGATGATCCCGCCCACACGATTTATCCGACGCCGCTCGACGCGGCGGGCAAGGACGAGGTGTATGTCGGCCGCATCCGCGAGGACGAGTCCGTGCCCAATGGCCTGAACTTGTGGATCGTCGCGGACAATCTGCGCAAAGGGGCGGCGCTGAACGCGATCCAGATCGCGGAGGAGCTTATCAAGGAAGCGCGGTAATAGGGGGCATGCACACGGATATCAGCGGTTTCGGAAAAATCCTGATCGGCCTGGGCGTCATCATCGCACTGGTGGGGGCCCTCCTGGTCTTTGCCGGACGGCTCCCCGGCCTCGGCCCGATCGGCAAGCTTCCCGGCGACATCTTCATCAAGCGCGACACTTTCACGTTCTACTTCCCCATCGCCACGAGCCTCCTGGCCAGCGCCATCCTGAGCCTGCTGGCGTGGCTCCTGTTCAGGAAATAGGGATGGCGCGTACTCAAAGGCTCGCGCTGGTCGCCGCGCTCGTCATCCTGCTTCCCGTCACTCCCGGTCCCGCAAGCGCCAACCAGACCATCCGTGTTGCCCTCGCGCAGAACGTCGACTCGGTCGCGCTGTCGGCCTCTTCGGGACTCATCGTCAAGGCTCCCAACGACGATGTCGTCGCGAACGGGCGGATCATCGTGGCGGCCGGCGCATCGGGTCTGGTCGTGGACGGCCGGCGCCTCCGCTCCGACCGCATTGACGTCCGCGGACGCAACGGCGACATCACCGTGAACACCCTCACCGTTGCCGGGCGCGTGACCATCAAGCGCCAGAACGGCAAACTGATCGCCATCAACGAGCTGCCGCTCGAGGACTACGTGAAGGGGGTCGTCCCCCACGAGATGAGCGCGACCTGGCACCGGGAAGCCCTCAAAGCCCAGGCGCTCGCCGCCCGCACTTACGCCCTCTCCAAAATCAGGCAGAACAGCAAGAAGGACTTCGACGTGGTGGCCTCGACCAAGGACCAGGTTTACAAAGGGCGCGCGGGCGCCGATGGGCCCGCCGGGCGCGCGACGGACGAGACTCGCGGCCAGGTGCTGGTCTACCGCAACGAGCCAATCACGGCGTTCTTTTTTTCCACGTCGGCCGGCCCGACCGAAGACGCCATGGACGTCTGGTCCATCGATCTTCCATACCTCAAGGGCGTGGACTGCCCGTTCGACATGAACTCGCCGTATTTCCAGTGGCGGACGGATGTGTGGCTGCCGCTGCTCGAACAGCGACTCCGGGAAGAGGGCTTTCCCGTCGGGGTCATCGCCGGCCTCTCACCGGCCTCGTACACCAAAGCCGGACGGGTCTCCCACGTCCGCATCCTCCATTCGGACGGCGAGCTCCACGTCAAAGGCGAGGAGTTGCGCCGTGTGCTCGGCTACACCGTGCTGGCCAGCACGCAGTTCGATTTCGAGGTGGTCGGGTTTCAGCTCCAGTTCACCGGGCGCGGCGCGGGCCACGGCGTGGGCCTCTGCCAGTGGGGCGCCAAGGAGCTAGCCGAGAAGGGCTACAGCGCGGACACCATCGTGCGCTACTACTATCCCGGCGCCGAAGTCCGGGATCTCTCCAGCCTGCCCCGGCGATAAGCCTGGCATGCGCCTCGAGGACTTCGACTATCCGCTTGACGAGTCCCTGATCGCCCAGCAGCCGATCGAGCCGCGCGACCACGCCCAGCTCCTCGTCGTGGATCGCACAGCCGGCGCGCCGACGCATCACCGCTTCGACGGGCTTCCCAGCCTGCTTCGCCCAAACGACCTCCTGGTCCTGAACAACACGCAGGTCCTCCATGCGCGCCTCCATGGGCGCAAGCATCCGAGCGGCGGCAAAGTTGAGGTGTTGCTGGTGAAGCCCCTCTCCCTTGGAGGGAGAGGGCATGGTGAGGGGGAAGCCTGGCAAGCAATAATCAAAGGGTCTGTACGCCCGGGCCGGCAACTGGAACTGCCGGACGGCATCGGCGTCACAGTGCTGCGATCCAACGAAGGCCGTCACACCGTCGCGTTCCCGCCGGGTCTGGACGTCCTCGCCTACGCGGAAAAAACGGGCGCCGTTCCCCTGCCGCCGTATATCCGCCGGGCGCCAACCAAGAAAGACCGTGATCGTTACCAGACCGTGTTCGCGCGTCGTCCCGGCGCGGTGGCCGCCCCGACGGCGGGGCTGCATTTCACGGCGCCACTGCTCGACGCGCTTCACGAAAAGGGCGTCCGGACGGCCTTCGTGACGCTCCACGTGGGGCCGGGCACGTTCAAGCCGGTCACGTGCGACGATATCCGCGAGCATCGGATGGATTCGGAATGGTTCGACTTGCCCGCGGACACGGCCAAGCTGGTCAATGAGACGCGGGAACGGGGCGGGCGGATCATCGCCGTCGGCAGCACGTCGGTGCGCGTGCTGGAGACGGCCGCTCAGAAGGGGATGCCGCTCCGCGAGGGATCGGGAGAGACGGCGCTGTTCATCTATCCGGGTTACCGCTTCGCCGTGGTGGGTGCGATGCTGACCAACTTCCACCTGCCGAAGAGCACGCTCTTCATGCTGGTCTGCGCGCTCGCCGGGCGCGAGCGCATACGGGAGACCTACCGCCTCGCCGCCGCCGAGCGGTACCGCTTCTACTCCTACGGCGACGCGATGCTGATCCTGTAGGGGCACGGCATGCCGCACCCCTACAGGTCCTACTCCTTGATCAGCTTCTCGCGCTTCTCGAGGTAGGCGTTGCGGACGGCGCTGTAGAGGTCGAGCGTGCCTTCTTCCACAGCCTCGAACGTCTCGATGTTCAACGCCCGCTCGTTGAGCCTGTACCCGCCGGTTCTTCCAAGCCCGCCCTCCAGCGGAATGAAATAGTTGACCGGGTCCAGAGCCAGGTCGAAGACATAGCCCACCGTGTCGCGCACCGTGAGAGGTGGCATCAGCGGCACGACAAAAAACCGGCTCTGGTTCCACCCCCACGTCGCGAAGGTCTGGCCGGTGTCCTCGTCGCTCGGTTCAATGCCGAACTGATACTTGGCGACATCGGTCATGCCGGCGCCCCCCAGCGTCGTGTTGATCAGAAACCGCGCCAATTCCCGTCCGGCCCCGCCGAATTTTCCCTGAAGGAGGCTGTTGACAAGGCGCTTCGGCATGGCGACGTTGTCAAACATGTTAGAGATGATCTGCTTCTCGCCGTCGCCGATGAACAGGTTATAGCCCTTGGCCGCCTTCTTGATGACATATTTGTCGAGATTGTAGTTAAATTGGAAGACGGGTTCGTTGTAGGACTCCCAGGGGTCATAATCCCCGGCGCCATCGTCCACCCTAAGCGTCATATCGGTGACCTCGACTTCTTCCAGTGGCTGGGCGGCGGATTGTTCCGGAGCCGCCACGATGAGGCTCAACCCCATCACGCCGGCAAGCACGCACGTCCCCAGCCGCCCTGTTCTCAGGTGCTCCACCACCGCCTCCTTCCAACCCGTACCGTGTTCTTAAATGTGCGGATAGAGTGCCTACCTCAATAGACAATAGTCAAGCACCGGGTTGGTTCGTGACAGCAGCCGGCTTCCCTACTTTGCTGTGGCGGAACCCGTAGCCGGCATAGAGTATCAAGCCCGCGACGGCCCAGACCAGAAACCCCGCCCACGTGATGGGGGGCAGAAACCCGATGAGGCCCAGGCAGGCCGCCATGCCAAGGATCGGCACCAGTGGCACGAAGGGCGTCCGGAACGGGCGCTTCAGGTCGGGACGTGTTTTCCGCAGGATCAGCACCGCGCCGCAGACCAGGGTGAAGGCGAACAAGGTGCCGATGTTGGTGAGTTCCGCGGCGACCCCGATCGGGACGAAGCCCGCCAGCACCGCCACCGCGACGCCCGTGATCAGCGTTGCATGGTGCGGCGTGCCGTACCGGGGATGGACGACCGACAGCCACGGCCACAGCAGCCCGTCCCGGGACATCGCATAGAACACCCGGATCTGCCCCAACAGCATCACGATCAGCACGCTGGTAATGCCGGCCACCGCGCCGGTCGCCACCAGCGCCCCGCCCCAGCGGATCCCTGCCTGGTTCAGGGCTTCCGCCACCGGCGCCTTCACGTGGATCTGGTGGTAAGGCACAATCCCCGTCAGCACCGCCGCGACGACCACATAGAGCACGGTGCAGATGCCCAGCGAGGTGAGGATCGCGGTCGGGACGTCGCGCTGGGGATCCCGGGCTTCCTCGGCGGTGGTTGAGACGGCGTCAAAGCCGATGTAGGCGAAGAAGATGACGGCGGCGGCGGCCCCGACCCCCGCAAACCCATTCGGCATGAACGGATGCCAGTTCGCGGGCTCCACCGCAAAGGCGCCGACCACGATGAAGAACAGCACCACGGCAATCTTGAGCACCACGATGCCGCTGGTCACCCACGCGCTCTCCTTGATCCCGATCACGAGCAGACAGGTCAACGCCAACACGATAAGAACGGCCGGCAGGTTGACAAGGCCGCCCTCGTGCGGAGCATTGATCAGCGACGCCGGCAAGTGGACGCCGACCCGTTCGAGGATGCTGACGAAATAGCCCGACCAGCCGATGGCGACCGCTACGCAGGCGATCCCGTATTCCAACACCAGACTCCATCCCGTGATCCAGGCGAACAGCTCTCCCATGGTGGCATACGTGTAGGTATAGGCTGAGCCCGCCACGGGAATCATGGACGCAAATTCGGCGTAACAGAGCGCGGCCAGCAGGCAGGCCACGCCGGACATCACGAAGGAGAGGACCAAGCCCGGCCCCGCGCCCGGCCTGTCGCCGTCGCCGACGGCCGCCGTGCCCACCAGGACGAAAATGCCCGTGCCGATGATCGCGCCGATGCCGAGGGCGGTCAGGTCGAGCACGGTCAGCGTCCGCTTCAGCTTGTGCGGCTGGTTTTCGCAGTCGCGGTGGATCTGCTCGATGGACTTGAGGCGGAAGCCCCACATACGGTTATCTCTTAGCGAGGTTGTGGCGGGCGGCGTCCACGAAGGCCGTGAAGAGGGGCCGGTGGGCGCGGTGACGCCGGTACAGATACTCCGGATGCCACTGGACCCCGATAAAAAACCGACGGGACCGGTCCTCGAGCGCTTCGATCACGCCATCGGGCGCCACGGCGCTGACGACCAGCCCCCGTGGGACGGCTTTGACGGCCTGGTGGTGCGAGCTGTTCACCTGCACGGAGCCGCGCCCCAGCATGGCGTACAGCCGCGAGCGCCGCTCGACCGTCACGGGATGGCACGTCGCAGTCGCCGGCCCGTCCATGCGATGCGGGAGCGCGCCGGCCACCTGCCCACCGATGTCCTGCACCAGGGTGCCGCCCAGCGCCACGTTCATGATCTGCATGCCCCCGCAGATTCCCAGTACCGGCACATCACGCTTGTGCGCTTCCATGACGAGGACGCACTCCGCATTCGTCCGTTCCTTGCTCATGACCGTGAACGTGAAGCGTTGGCGTTCGCCGTAGCGGCGGGGATCGATGTCCGGCCCGCTGCCGGTCAGCATCAGGCCGTCCAGATGGTCGAGCAGGGCGGCGCTGAGCGCGCGGGTCTTGAGGATAGGCAGAATGACCGGAAGGCCCCCGGCCGCCTCGATCGCTGCGACGTACCGACTCCGGAGGAACACCGTGGCCTCGCCGTCCCCACCATCCCAACCGGCGCCGGGATTGAAATCCGGCGCGATCCCTATGACAGGTTTGCGCATCGAGCGAGGACGCAGCCGCGATTCAGCGCCCGCTCTGGGAGCTTTCCGGCGGAACGCCGGTGAAGCGGAGGTCCTTCTTCCCCCGCAGATGGTCCGGCGTGACCACGTAGTCGCCTTCCATCGTCGTGTACCACACCGCGTCGGCAGCACGCTTGTCGAGGCCGGACAGGACGTAGGTGAAGCTCCCCACGATACCACCCAGAATGGCCACCGCGACTTTGGCCGCGCCGTACGGCACAGAACACAAGAAACTGGCCACCCCGAGCCCAATGTCGGTGGCCGGGCTCTCGCCGCCGTGGTCTTCGGCCGCCCAGGCGACCGGCGCCAGACACACCGACAGCGCCAGAAGCGCCACTATCGTCCGCATCGCCATGGTTCTCATCCCCTGCCTCCTCAGTGATTCCAGCCCCTTTATATACAATCTTCGATGGTGATTCAAGGTGTACGCTCTTTCACACCGATCGCCAGTACGGCTTCGTTGGGAATCCGGAGCGTGCCGCGACACCGAAACTTTTCCAGGGCGAGAAACACATCGTCTTTGACGGCCCGCCGGATGGATGGCGACGCCTTGGCAAACGCCCGCCGAAGAGACGGCCCCTGCTTCATCGAGTCCCAGAACTCGGTCGGTCCTTTGAAGACCCACTCGACCGTCATGCGTTCGGCCCGGACCTCTCTGAAGCCCGCCGCCCGCAACGCCCGCTCGATGGCCCCCGCCTTGCCAAAACGGAAAAAATCGGGAGCGCCGGACAGGGGCTGGACGGCCTTGTGCCGTTCGAGCGACCGGCAGACGACCCCCAGGGTATTGACCTTGTGTTGGACACCCCAGACTGCGACCGCGACCTGCCCGCCCGGCGCCAGCACACGATGCATCTCTTCCAACGCGCGTTCGGCATGCGGCATCAGCATCAGGCCGAACCGACAGAACGCCCGGTCGAACGTCATCGAATCCAGCGCGAGCTGCTCCGCGTCCATCTCGCGGAAGTGCGCATTGCACACGCCCGCGCGCCGCCCGCGCGCCCGCGCCCGGCGAATCATGGCGGGAGAGAAATCAATGCCCACGACCAAGCCGCGCGGGCCTACGCGGCGGGCGATGGTCAGCGCCGGCTCGCCCGGCCCGGTCGCGACATCCAACGCCCACATACCCTTTTTGATCGCGGCCAGCTCAATCAGCCGGCGACCGAACGGGCGGAACTCCGGGATCGCCACCTTGGTATAGCGGGCGGAGAACGTATTCCACCGTTCCCGCTCGTCCCGTTTATAGGCCGCCGTCTTCGCCGACACGCTCGTTCCTCTCGACATCCAATGACGCGCACATCACTTGCCGGATCGCATCGGCAACGCAGCGTACCGAGAACCGATGGGGGAGTCAACCAGCTTGGCGCAGTGTGTCACGCCAGGCCTCGTTGCCCTGCCCCACCGGCCTCGCCCCACGATCCTTGACACCCATTCGAACCGGAGTTAGAGTATGTCCATGTTCGGCACGATGGGTGCGTCAGAGATTCTTCTGTTCCTGGTGATCGGCCTGATCATCTTCGGCGTGGGCAAGCTGCCGACCATCGGCGAAGGGCTGGGGAAAGCTCTCAGTGGTTTCAAAAGGGCGGTGCGCGAGACCGACCCGTCGCCGCAGGCGCCGGAGCAGGCCCAGGCGGTCGATGATCGCGCCGGAACGGACGCGCCGGTCGCTCCAGTCCGTCGTCCCCCATCTCCGTAACATGCCCTGGGCGCTGTGTTTCCTCACGCTCCTCCTTTCCGCGTGCATCGTGTCCACGGACCATGAAGACCCGACGCCGGAGCAGGTGATTCCGCGGCTCGTGGCGGTGCTCAAGGACCCGAACCCTGACCTGCGCCGCACCGCCGCGCAGGCGCTCGGCAAGATCGCGCGCAAGGAAGCGGCGCCGGCCCTCCTTGCAGCCTTGCGCGATTCCGATGCAGGCGTGCGTCGCCACGCCGCGTGGGCGCTCGGCATGATCGGCGAGGACGCGCTCGGCCCAGAGCATTCGCCCCTCGCCGAACTCCTCTTTGACATCGATCCCGGCGTGCGCGAGGCCGCCGCCCTGGCCCTCGGTCGCACGGGCGACACGCAGGCTGGAATGGAGTTACTGCTGGAACGACTGCAGGAGCCGGAGACGCCGGCCGACAGCAAGCGGCTGGCCGCCGCGTCGCTGGGCGGTATGGAGGCGCGGTCGGCCGTGACGGGATTGATCAGGCTCCTGGCCGATCCGGATGCCCGCGTGCGCCGGTGGGCCATTGCCGCCCTGGGCGAGATCGCCGACGAGCAAGCTGTCACGCCGCTCGGCGCGCGCCTGGCGAAAGACCCCGACCCGGGCGTCCGCCTGGAAGCCGCGTTCCGGCTCGGCAAGTTCGGTGGCGTCACTGCAAAGCCCGCGCTCGCCGCTGCGCTCAAGGACGCCGATGAGCATGTCCGGCGCGTCGCCGCCGCCGGGTTGCAGGCGCCGTGAACCGCCCGATGCCGAAACCGATCCTGGGTGTGGACATCGACAACGTCCTGGCCGATTCGGATATCCGGCTGCGGGCGATGATCCTGGAGATGTGCGGGATCGCGATCCGGGAAGAGCAGATGACCCGCTACGAGTACGAGGCCCACGGCGTCACGTGGGCACAACTCGGCGACGTCTTTCAGGTGTTCAATGCCGAGACCTGCCGCACCCTGGAGCTGGTGCCCGGCGCGAAGGCCGCCATGCAACAACTCGCTGGTCGGTACGAGATCGCACTCGTCACGAGCCGCAACCCGGAGTCCCAAGCGGGGACGGAATACTGGCTACAGGCCAAGGGCCTCCCCTACGACCAGCTCCACTTCAACGACGAGAAGCACGCGCTCGGCATCCCCTACCACGCCTTCATCGAGGACCGCCACGAACACGCGCACCGCATCGCGGGAACCGGCGCCGTCGTGTACCTCCTGGCACGCCCGTGGAACGCCCGCCCGCTCGTCCACCCCAACGTCCGCCGCGTGGAGTCTTGGGACGAGATTCTGGGGCATCTGCTCTAAACCTGCGTAGGGATCGTTCCTCCCTCTATGCGGATCGTCGCCCACGTCGACATGGACGCGTTCTTCGCGGCGGTGGAAGAAGCGTGATACGCCGCGCCCTCATCGTCCACGACGTGCCGACCGCGGACCGCGGTCGGCGGTCCTCACGACCTTCTCGCCCTTGTTCACCTTCCTAACCACGTCGCCCAACGTGAATTCCAGGTCCTTCGCGATCTGCCTCAATCCCATCGTTGTGGGATGGAGTTGCTCGATCTTCATCAAGGCCTGCTCCGTCGTCAAGGGGGTCTTTGAGATACCTGAGAGGTGGGCGGCCATGGCCAGGCTGATAAGAATCTCTCCCCAGCCTTTCCCCTGAGCCCGTAGGGCGGTAAGGCTCGACTCCGGCACATGATAGTGCGTGGCAAGGGCCTGCACACGGGCGGCATCACGCTGGGGCGTGGTGGGGAGCTTGTTGATGGCCGCGGCTTTCTTCTCCAGCATCGGTTCATGAACGGCGGCATCATCCGCCCCGGCAATCTCGACATTCGCCATGGCCCGCTCCTCGGCAGGCGTGTGCGATGCAGCGTCCTGCTCAGCACGATCTGCAGATTCGCCACCTTGCGGAGAGCTCGAAATTCGCAGAGCGGCCAGATGCCCCAGCAGACCTGGCGCCCTCTGGACGGCGGACGAATCAGCCCTCTGCAACGGATCAACGCCCCGTTTCCCTTCCCCCGTGATCTCCTGAAAGACGACCCCGCCCTTTGTCCCTTCCAGCGGGGGATCGAAGGCCAGCCCTACACAACCTTCGCGCTGCCAGATGACCCTGGCGGTAAGAAACTCAGGCGCGCCTGTCCCCTCGGCGCTGTGCAGATGGAAGTGTAGCGTCACCTGCTGGTTCGTCTTCAGGGGCTGCCCAAGGGTGAGCCCAACGCCGACGCCGCTTAGATTATGCAGGCTCCCCTGGTAGCGCTTGCTCTTGCGACGGGGGTCCATCCAGAGATCTACGGACACCGCCAGGTGGTAGCGCGGCATCCGGCGTCGATCACCGCGCGTCCCGCGTCGCTCGATGTCCCTCGGTCCTCGTTGCTCACCGTCCGTCCGGCGCCGCTCATCGCCCATTGACCAGACAACGTTGGTTGTTGGCTCCATCATCAATGTTCCTCCTCGTTCCTTACGTATGTGTTAGGTGTTCGCACCGTGGTGTTGACTCCGGTGCGGACGGTATCGTAACCATACCCGCTTGCCTGTGTCAAGCCGTAATGAGTGCCTGTCCCAAAGTAGAAATGTCCGGTTTACGTGAGACCCGTCGCCGCGTGTGGTCGTCGGTCCGGCAACAGACGTGTGCGCCATGGATGGTCCGGCTTCGGCGGGACCGGATGCCGGGGTCAGCAGGGGAGAGGGGGAAAGGAGGAACAATGAAGATCACTGCGAAAGGTCAAGTCACTATCCCGTCGGCGTGAGTGCACCGTCTTGACGTGGCGGATGGGACGATGTCAGAGTGGGGGCAGAGTACGCGACACGAAGACCACCAAAAGGAAGGAGACGAAGTCATGCAATATGTCGGAGTGTGGGTGACGGCGACGGCCCTCACCATCAGCGTCGGTGTTGGTCTCACGCCGGCCTCTGGCGCCGACAAACCCCAGCCGATCGCCGCCGGGATGGCCGTGACCATGGAATACACCTTGACGCTTCCGGACAAAACGGTCGTCGATACGACCCAGGGACGGGCGCCGTTCTCGTATGTCCATGGCAAACAACAGATCATTCCAGGCATGGAGAAGGCGTTGGCCGGTTTGAAGCCTGGCGACAAAAAGCACATTACGGTCGCGCCTGAAGAAGGCTATGGGCTCTACGATGCCAAGAGAAAACTGACGGTGCCGAAAGCCAACGTGCCGCCAGATGTAAAGGTGGGGACTGTGCTCCGCTCTCAAGACGGCCAGCCGGCCACGGTTCTCGAAATCACCAAGGATGCCGTCGTGGTCGATACCAACCATCCCCTGGCCGGCAAACCGCTGGTCTTTGACGTCACGATCCTCAAGGTGGAAAAGCCCCCGGAAACGCCGCAGAAGACCCCCCACTGAATATCAACGCCTGCCCCCGCATGCGCCCCCCGTGCTAAAATTTTTCATGCTTCTCCGCTCCGCAGTTGTCCGTGTGGCGGTGGCAGCGGCGCTGGCCAGTCTCAACATTCGCTCGCTGGCCCTCAGTCCCGGCGATCCGAACATCGTGTACCTGGGCACGAACGGCAGCGGGCTCTACCGAAGCCGCGACGGCGGGGTGACCTGGGAGTCCGTGCCGCTCGTCATCGCCGAACCCCGCAAGGCCGTCGCACCCCCTTCGCCAAAGCCTCTGCCTGAAGGGTCGTTACAAGCGTCGACCTTGAATGACACGAATCAGAATCACCACGATCGCGATGACCAAAAGGATATGAATGAGTCCGCCCATGGTGTACGAGCTGACAAAACCCAGCAGCCAGAGGATAACCAGGACAACTGCAATGGTCTCGAGCATTTTTCTTCTCCTTATCTAAATCCTTATCTAATCCTTATTTCTTTTCGGCTTGCGGCCTCCCCCGACCCGCGCAGCGCCAGTCTCCTCCCCGTGCTCTGGGCCATGACGTCGACAACCGGCTCATTCCTGGCTCCGCTTACGCGCTCAGGATCGCGTCCGACCGCAGGACATGAGGACCAGTCACTCATAGGCGACATCGTACTACTGTTACAGCCGGATGGCCAACTATAAATTATCTGGGGTCTTCGTCCTGGCGAGTGGGTGATTTTCGCCTGATTTCAGATGGGATCGAGCATGTAGGTGAGGACCTTGAGGCGCCGATACGCCTCGTTGCGTCGTCCGTCGCTGCGCCGCGGGAGGACACGGATCTGGTTGTGCAGGCCCTCGACGACGCCCAGCGAGGCCACTGGCAGCCCGGCTCTTTCCGCCAGCCCCATGACGGACTGACTCTTCGACACCCGCCACGCTTGGATGTTGGAGGCAATAGACATATGAAAGCACTACCGCACTTCGAGGACTCC
>Ga0213870_1000633_pt1 | contig 16330 bp, 18 predicted proteins | sample WICALVC2017_Meta_FD_160119 | JGI IMG/M metagenome (GOLD analysis project Ga0213870, IMG submission 160119) | Freshwater microbial communities from subterranean cave lake in Wind Cave National Park, South Dakota, United States - WICALVC2017 | ecosystem: Environmental > Aquatic > Deep subsurface >... | reverse complement strand
TGAGAAAAATCTAAAACAAACTGAAGAGACAAAGATAAATGGCTATTATCTTTCTGTTTACCTTGGCGGAATTAGAACAATGAGAGATAAGGATTTCAAAGAGATTTGGAAGAATAAAAACAAGGATACAAAGCTGTTTAGAAACAAGCGACTTAAAGTATTCTCAGCTAAAGATGTAGAACGCGCTCCGATTCTGCCTGCGATTACCTCTACAGATGGTAAAATTGCTAGTAGTTTATAAACTCTACGGTCTAACTCCGGAAGAAATTGCAATAGTTGAAAAATCGAACTAATTCTTATGAAGATAATGTTTTTAGATGAATCTGGCGATCATAGTTTAGATAAGATTGATAAATCATATCCAATGTTTGTGTTGGCAGGACGTATTTTTGATCTTGATTATTACAGAGATGTCGTTGAACCTTCCGCGAGGAACCTAAAAATCAAGCATTTTGGCGACGATACTGTAATCTTAAGGTCATATAACATTAGAAAGCAAAAGGGTGACTTTAAATCACTTGTGGATATTAGAAAACGGGAGGCCTTCTATCAAGACTTAAGTTCATTTATTTCTTCGCTTGAATTCAAAATTATTGCTTCGGCAATTAACAAAAGCAGTTTAAAAACACAATATGCTAAACCTGAAAATCCTTATGAACTTTGCCTGTGGTTTATTTTAGAGAGATCTGTCATGTATTTAGGAAGAAGTACGGACTCTTTAATGTTTCGCATTGAATCAAGACAAACACATAATGACGAAAAGCTGGCAGAAGTCTATGAATCATTTAGGAAAAAAGGTCATCAGTTATTTAAGAAAGTTGAGATACAAAGAAAATTACTCGATTTGTCTTTTAATGCTGATTTAGTCGCATATCCAATAGGCCGCTGGGTCATTGATAGAGCAAGAGATAATAAATCGTTTTCTGTAATTGAACAGAAATTTCATCGTAATCCAAGAGGACACGGCTATATAAATTATGGATTGAAGGTCTTTCCATAAAAAAAGGGGCCCAGGAAAGCCCTAGTCCCCCAAAAAATTCAAAGTTATTTTGAGGCTGTTAGTTCTGGGCCAACAACCTCCAGAAATGCCGACAGTTAAACTACTGCTTAACTTAAACATATTATAGCCGATTACATTAATGATATCAATACATATCAAAATATACTAAGTAAATCAAACCATCTCAATTTTAAAATTATTAAAAAGTAGTACAGTAATAATGTAAGAAGTTTAAGATGATTAAATTATCGAGGTCTAAACTTGGAAGCCATAACTGCTGTTGGTTATCGGGTTAATTCGGAAAGAGGCACACAATTCCGTCAATGGGCTACAGGAATTTTAAAGAATTATATTCATAAGGGATATGCTTTAGATAGTAATAGAATGAAATACGGCTCAAGATTTAGTACACGGTATTTTGAGGAGCTCTATGAAGAAATCAAAGACATCCGTACTAGCGAACGGATGATCTATTATTGACTATTCACCAAAAGCATTTGAGAGCAAACAGTTTTTCGCAACTGTTCAAAAACAAACTTCATTTTGCTATAACAGGTAAAACTGCGGCAGAGATTATTACGACTAGAATAAGCAGTAAAAAAGAAAAAATGGGATTAACTTCTTGGAGACATTCTCCGCAAGGGAAAATTATGCCAAGCGACACAGTAATTGCCAAAAATTATCTTGAAAAAAAGAGCTCGAGCACTTAAATCGCATTGGCAATATGTATTTGGACTATGCTGAAATGCAAGCGGCAAAGGGAAAAGCAATGACTATGAAAAATTGGACAGAAAAACTGAATGCTTTTTTGAAGTTTAGCGAATATGACATTTTGACCAATTCAGGAAATATCAGCCATGATGTAGCAGAAACTCTTGCCCTACAAAAACTACATATCGGATTTTGACAAGCTGGCAAAGAAACTGCTAAAAAAAGTTAACAAATGAATAACAATAATAACCTTTTCGAGCTTCTTCGAGAAAAAAGAAACCAAATCGCCAAAGAAAATAAATTGGAGCCTTTTATGGTGTTGCACAATAGCGTACTCGAGGAAATTGCACAGAAGCAACCAAAGACATTAGAAGCGTTAAGTAAAATTAAAGGGATGGGAGAGAAAAGACTTAATAAGTATGGAAAGTTTCTTTGCTACAATTACAACTCTATGTCGTTCTAGTCTTATGCCTTTGTCAGTTCCATATCTCTTTACATATTTATTCAAATTATCTTTGTCTAGTACCGAATCGTAATCTTCAAAGATTGGTACGCCCTGCAGAAATAAATCAAGATCATCATAAGTTTTATAAAATTCACTATATAAATAATCTTGGGCAAAAAGAATACTAAATCCTGCAGATATTATTTCTTGCTTATCCTTTTCCAACTCAGATTTATTCCAGCTACCATAGTTTTGACCTCTACCAAACGTCTCTTTCAGCGCTTGGGTATCTTTTTCTCCAATGTCTACTTCCAGATATAAACCATTAGCCTTAAGAGCTTTGTAAAAAAGTGGATAATCCACTGGACCTCTTCTACTGTAGATTACGTCAAATATTTCACTATATGTCATTTTGTGTACATCTTGTTCAATAAATTCAACATTCTTTATTTGTACTTCTTGTTGTCTTTTTCTTGCAGACTTAAGCATACCTTTTGACGTATCAATAGCGATAACCTTTTTAAAGTGTTCTGCGATTGGGAGGGTAAATCGTCCATCTGCGCAGCCAACATCTAATACCTGTTTGTCCTTGCCGCTTGCTTGCAACAGTTTCTCTTTAAATACTGCTTCCGGGTCGCCATGAGGAAATTCATCAGTACGTCTTGCGCCTGTTTGATACTTGCCAAACTTTCGTGCTACCTTGTCATAAAAATCAATAGACATTAAATGATTATAACATAAGCTAAGATTGAAATTTTAGAGCATTTTGAACAAATGACGATTTTGCTATAATTAGCTGGTGAACGATAGGAATTGCTGTACTTTCTATATAATTCGTCATGGGCAAACTGAATGGAATCTAAAAAAAATTATACAAGGACATAAAGATTCTCCATTAACAGAAGTAGGAATAAAGGTAGCAAAACAGCACGCAAAAAAGTTAAAAAATATTCATTTTGATGCTGTATTTTCTTCAGATACCTTACGCGCTAAGCAAACCGCTGACATTATTACTCTAGACAGTTCCGAAAGGGTTTGATCACACCAGAGCGGCCATTTGAATTTTTGAAAATTTTTGCGTTTTTTACCCTACGGGAAGAGCCGACAGTTTTTGAGAGCTTGAGGCAAGTTATCAAAATATTCTTTAAGCTTCCTTCTTCCTGCACCAGATTTCCACCAAGCTTCTCTTCTTTTAGCTTCAGAATATGCTGAGAATCGTTCATGAAAAAGTAGTTTAAAAGGTATTCTATGCTTCGTAGATTTAACCTTACCTGAATTGTGTTGTTTAAACCTTCTTTCGAAATTATCGGTGAATCCCACATAGGTGCGTAAATCTTTAAGACTTTGAAGAATATAGACAAAATACATTATGGATCGAGAGCGGGCCGCCCCGTCCGCCTATGGCGAGACGGGCGAGCCTCGCTCACATTTTCTTTGAAAATGTGAGCGGGATACGGGAGTCGAACCCGTCTTCTCACCTTGGAAAGGTGATGTTGAGCCGATCAACTAATCCCGCGACTTCTTAAAGTATACCAAATCTCATTATTTTATACTATAATAAGAAATTATGAACGAGCTAGAAAAACTGGCAAAGCTAATCCGTTATTTCATTTTAGTCTCAACTACCTCTGCTGGTTCTGGCCATCCAACTTCTTCGCTATCTGCAACAGAACTTATGACTGCTTTACTATTTGGTAGTTTTTTTAAATTTGACCTTAAAAATCCTAAAGGCCTCGATAACGACAGACTTATATTTTCAAAAGGTCACGCGTCTCCACTTTTCTATGCACTATTTGCTGCTGCAGGGGTTGTAACAGAGCGTGAACTTTTGACTTTGCGAAAATTCGGAAGTCCCTTGGAAGGACATCCAACTATGGCTTTTCCATATACCGAAGGCTCGACTGGTTCACTTGGACAAGGGCTTTCAATTGGCATTGGCATGGCTATAAACGCGAGATATATTGACAAACTTTCATATCGAACATTTGTACTTTTGGGAGACTCTGAGATGGCAGAAGGGTCGCAGTGGGAAGCAATACAAATTGCAGCTTATTATAAACTTGATAATCTTATTGGAATTTTGGATGTTAATAGGCTAGGACAGAGGGGAGAAACAATGTACGGCCATGATGTTTCAGCCTATCAAAAGCGAGTTTCCTCCTTTGGCTGGGAAACAATTGTAATAGATGGCCATTCTTATCCCCAAATCGTAAACGCATATACAAAAGCCCTTAAAACAAAGGATAAGCCCACCATGATAATCGCAAAAACCATCAAAGGCAAAGGAATCTCATCCTTGGAAGATAAAGGCGGATGGCACGGCAAGGCGCTGTCGAAAGAAGAATTAGATAAGGCATTGCAGGAACTTGGTAAGATTGATAAGTCAGTTCGGGGGAAGATCAACAAGTCTGAAAATTATTCTTCGAGCGAAGCGAAGCCGCGTATGACGCGGCGAAGCGAAGTCGATAAGTTCTCGACAAGCTCGAACAATATTTCTTTAAGTGATTATCCAAAAGATAAACCAGTTGCAACACGAAAAGCTTATGGCAATGCTCTAGTTAGGATTTTCCCAAAATTCCCCAATATGGTTGTTTTGGATGCCGAAGTAGGCAATTCAACCTACTCAGAAATATTTCAAAAAAAATACCCTGAGCGTTTCTTTGAAATGTTTATTGCAGAGCAAAATATGGTAGGCGCTGCATTGGGGCTCTCAAGAAGAGGCAAGATACCTTTCATCTCTACATTTGCTGCATTTTTTACTCGAGCTTTTGATCAGATAAGAATGAGCCAATATTCCGATGCAAACATAAAATTTGTTGGATCCCATGCTGGGGTCTCTATTGGACAAGATGGACCTTCTCAGATGGGACTTGAAGACATTGCTATGTTTAGAACGCTTCTAGATTCAGTTGTTTTGTACCCATCAGATGCTGTTTCTTGCGAAAAATTAGTTGAGGAAGCCGCAAAGCATAAAGGAAATGTTTATATCAGAACGACGAGAGCAGATACTCCAATTATTTATAATCCAAATGAACGGTTCAAAATTGGCGGAAGCAAGATTCACAGGCTCAAAGTGCAAAGCTCAAAGCGCAAAAATGCAGCTCAAAACTCAAGAGTAGTAATTATAGCTGCAGGTATTACGCTTCACGAAGCATTATCGGCGCAAAAAAAGCTTGCAGAAAAGGGGATAGAAGTCATCGTAATCGATTGTTACTCAATAAAACCGATTGATGAAAAGACACTACGCGATATTTCAAAACACTCGAAAGCGATAATTGTCGTTGAAGATCATTATAAAGAAGGTGGGGTTGCGGAGGCAGTAAGAAGCGCATTGTTTGATATAAAAATTCCCATCCATTCTCTCGCAGTTGCCAAAATGCCAAAAAGCGGAAAACCCTCGGAGCTTTTAGACTACGAGGAGATATCAGCAAGTGCTATAATTAGGAAAGTTAAAGAAATACTTTGAAGGTAGTAATTTTCAATTTGAAATTCGAAATTTGAAATGAAAATTTAAATTTTAAATATTGAAAATTCAATGAAAATTGAAAAATTAAAAATTGAAAACTGTCAAATATATGAGGCCAGCAAATTTACGTACAAAAATATTTTTAGACAGCGGTGATCCAGATGAGACTAAACAAACTATAAATCTTCTCGGCTTTCTTGATGGGCAGACTACAAACCCGACGCTAATCTCAAAAAATCCCAAGGCAAAAGGCCGTCTTGATAGGGGAGACAAATTTACAAAAGAAGAGATTTTTGGATTCTACAAAGAAGTAGTTAAGGAAATATCTGGCTTAATCCCAAATGGTTCGATCTCAATCGAAGTCTATGCAGACAGGAACACAACAACAGAACAAATGCTAGAGCGGGGTAGAGAAATGTTTTCATGGATTCCAAGTGCTCATATCAAATTCCCAACGACCTCTGAGGGTTTGAAAGCAGCGCAAAAGGCTATTAACGAAAGAATGAGGGTAAACATGACTCTCTGCTTTTCTCAAGAACAAGCAGCCGCGGTTTACGCAGCGACTAAAGAGTCAAAGAAAGAAACTCTGACGGGCTTTAAAAACGTATTCGTTTCTCCGTTTATTGGCAGGCTTGATGATAGGGGAGAGAACGGTATGGATCTTATTAAAAATATTATCCGTATGTATAATTCTGCAATGCAGAACCAAAAAGGAGACCATCATGTAGAAGTATTAACAGCAAGTGTTAGATCTCTCAATCATTTTTTATACGCCATTAAACTGGAAAGCGACATTATCACTGCTCCGTTTAAAACACTTAAGGAATGGGCAGAAAAGGGAATGCCAATGCCGGATGAAAGTTTCAAATATAATGCTTCAAATCTAAAATCTATCCCTTATCAGCAAATTGCTCTTAATAAACCCTGGCAAAATTATAATATTTCCCACGACCTAACAGACGTTGGAATTGAAAAATTCTCTACGGATTGGAATGAGCTACTTAAACCTGCTCTTTAAGTCGCAATTACTAAATGTTGTCTGAACCGCACCAGCGGATTTTTCGGACGGCGGGGCCTCAATTGGGTGCCTGAAAGACATCAACTTTAAAATTTCTTCCGCACGATCTTGTATTTCTTCTCTTATCTGAACATTCATAATCCCCGCATGGATTAGTTCCGGTATAGTTTTATTTTTGCCGGGCAACTTTTTGCCTCTAAAAATTTTCTTTAGGAATAGAAAAATAACTAATATCTGCTTTGCTATTTTTGATTGAGTTTCTAAAAAATTAAAATCTACTGTCGGCAATTGAGCCATATTCTGATTGTCGGGATAGGTTTTTGTTGTCCTTTTAAGACGGTCAAAGAAAGACCCATGAACAAAATCATTACGAGCATTGAATGATTCTTTCAGGCCATCCTTTATTTGAGAAAATTCTTTTTTGTAATATCGCCCCGACAAAACCTCTATTCTTTGAGATATTTTATACTGACCATTGTCGTTGGGTTCCTTTGCTAACAATGCTTCGTAGAAGGAAACAATATCAGCACATTCAGCCTGCCAAGTCATAACTTGTTTTGATCGTTGGTATTTTGCCAATTCATTAAATAACAAACAAGAAACATACATGCGCCAATCCTCTCTGTCCCATTTGGCGACTTCGCATGCCTGCCATCTTATACCGAGTAGTGCTAGGAATATATGATTGTAAAATTGAACGAATTTTTTAGTTAAAAATTTCTTATCTTCACTGTGAAATTGAGCCTTTTCATGTATTTGTATATTTCTTTTTTCAACTGTTATACCCATCCGCTGAACATAAAACATCACAGGTAAATTAAGTTCGGAAAACAAATTTACGGCAAATAAACTTTCGTATCTACCATCTAAATAATCCTTTGCATAATTCGGCAACAGCATACCCCAACTACTGTTTTTGTACGAATCTCTGAAATCTTGCTCCGTGTTTACAAAAAAATAATTTTTTCTGACATTCTTGTTAAACGGCTTGATCTTCTTCTGTATTAAAGCGATAAATTCATCGTACGTTATCTTCTCCAAATTCCAAAATTCAAAATCGCCAATCTTTTTGATTTTTTGTTTTAGAGTTACCTGATAGCCAGGAAATGCAAGAAATATTTTTTGCATATTTTATCTTGGCCCGAAAAACTTATCACCATTGTAATGAATCATGTGGTCGGGGATATCGGCGAGCCAGACCTCCGTCTCCCAAGCTATTTCTGGCGTATGCTTTCTAAGCTCGGTAAAATTAGGGAAAGCGGTTACAAAAACTTTTCCAACCTTACATTTTTTTAACATCGCCTCAAGCTCGACAACTCTTTTGAGAGACATTGGGCCGTGAGAGGTTACCACCTCAACCAAAAACAGCCATTTTTTCTTGCTATCAAATAGAACTATGTCCGGCAACTTGTCGTGTACAGTAATTGGTATTCCCAAATTAGCAAGTATCTTCTCGTCAACGTATAGATTTTTCTTGGCAGTATCGCCGAGATATAACACCTTTGAGCCTGGCGCAAAACGTGGTGCAAACTCATGCACTACCGCCGCCTGCACCTCGTTGTGCTCCCCGGGGGATAATTCAAACTCTTTACCATCACTCAACACAACCGGCACCAAGTTCTTAATGCGCCGTTTTCTGTACTTCTCGGCTAATCTGCCATGTTGAGCAACAAATCTTTGCAGGGATACAAGCCAGTCCTTTGTTCCAAATGTTTTTATGACCGCTAGCGCACTTTCTGTAATGGCATAATGCGCTCGCGGACTGTTCGTAGGTAAGATTGGATCGTCGGGGTTGTAGTCAGCAAGATATGCTTGAACAAACTGGTGTAAAACTTGTCTTCGTACCGTTTCTCTTGTATTTGGCGCATACCTTTTCCTGAACTCCTCAGTAGCAAAATCCATCACGCCCTTTGAAACGGTGAGGCTATGTCTGTACGATTTTGCCCACGGGTCATTTGGTCTTATTCCACATAATGCTAAAAGGGTGAGTGCCGAAATTTCATTCTGTTGAGCAGGCGGGAGTCCAAGCTCTCTTAAAATTCCTCTCGCCTCCTCAATTTTTTTGGTAGCTGGTGACTTCTTGGGCATATTGTTTAATTAAATTGACCACCTTCTCGTCGGTTTCTTGATGATCAAAATGATTTGATTTAATAAATAGTCCGACTTTCTCGATTACATGGGAAGCCGGTAGAGGCAAGTTCCGTAACTCGGTTGCACTAACCTGGGTATTACCATTAAAGATACGGAAGTATGAATCGAGCAAACTACTATTAAGAATTGCTGCCAGCCCGAATGCTTCAGATTCTGATAATTCCCCAGTTTTTCGGTAAATATAGTTAACGTGGTTTTCTATGCCTACAAACTTAGATTTCATAACTTTGGAAATTAGCGGAGCAGCAACCAGCCGTTTTTTTTCTTCCTTCGCGCTAAAGCGGCGAACCAAAACATAATTACGGTTTAGAACAAGCAGGTTTTTTGCTTGCGCGGACACTTTTATATATTGTGGTTTGCGCGACTCTACTGGCCAAGAGACATGCATCGTTCTGATATTGTGTAACCAAAGTAACGGGGCGTTTTGTTCATCTGGATTTTGGGCAAGAACATCGCGTGCACGAAACGCCACTATAGGGCCAGTGGATACGTCAAGACCAAGAGAACGAAGGTTATGTTTCCAAGATTTAACGATTTTTACAATTTCCCTCTGCGTAACTTCCGTAGGAATATGCAAGACATAATCTTCTTCCGGAGTAATAATTTCTGTTAAGGGAATTGCAATTGTACTTGCATTTTCTATATCAGAAAGGCCGTTACAGCTTGAGATTTTTACTTCATGCTCGTTTCTGTCTATTTTCGAATCTTTTTTACCGTGCAGTATCACATTTTCTTGCAATACGCCATCCTTATTAAAAGCCTTGTCCCTTGAGTTAAAAATATGAATTGCGATTGGTGTTATTTGACTAAAAAAGTTTTGGCGAAATTTTTTAAAGTAAAGACCGGCAGCATAGCTACGCGGGGTGATAAAACCAAGCTGACCCTTTTCTTTAAGCAAAGCCCCGGCAATTGCCATAAATAAGGCGTAGATATTTGGTTGGCCGTGTATTACTATGCTTGCAGCTTTTGCGCGGGGATCAGACTTTGAGATTTTGAAATATGGTGGGTTCGCAACAATAAGGTCAAACTCCTCAAAATCTTTTTTATCAAATAAACTTTGTTGAAGCGACTTATTAAGAATATCAGCGTTTTCCAAAACGAAGTCGCTATCGTAAATAGAAAATGACAGCGAAATATTTTTATGATTTAGCCAACTTTTGAGGTAACCAAAACTTTTTTTTAGTATAGGAATTAGAGTTTTATCTATTTCATAGGCAATCAGTTCTATGTGATTGGGTTTGAGTTTCCAACCGGCAATATTCTCACACAACATACAACTCAAAATTCCACTACCGGCACCTGGATCAAGAATTTTTAATGTAGTTGTTTTCGATTCAGAGAAATTTTTAGCGATCAAATCCGCAACAGTTTTTGGAGTGAAGTATTGACCAAGAGAAGCGACACCCACTCCATTTTTAGACGCAATAAAATTATTACCCAACTCCTCGGCATACGTACTTGGTGTCTTGGTAGTAATACTTTTTTGTCTGGCTATCATTTGCATTTGATTAAATCGTCAACCCCGACTTCTAATCCTTTGGCGATCTTAACAAGTGTTTAATGGTTGGTTTTGATTGGCTCCTTTCTCAACTTTAACGATGGTATTCAAAGACAAGTTAGAAAAGAGAGCAGGCGCAATCCCTTTCAAACGCTCAAAGTTTAACATGGTCGGGGACAGAGGACTCGAACCTCCGACCTCACGGTCCCAAACCGCGCGCTCTAGCCAACTGAGCTAGTCCCCGGGTGTCGCGTCAAACGCGACTTTAACAACGTTTGACGTGGTGCCGAGGGTGGGAGTCGAACCCACACGTTCAAAAAGAACACGGGATCTTAAGTCCCGGGCGTCTACCATTCCGCCACCCCGGCGTCGTTTTGCTTTGTTATATAATGTATTGTAACTCAATATAGACTTTTCTTCAACTAAGAATCACTATGTTACATATACATGGCTATCACAAAATGCTGCTCGAGCAGAAGTTTGTGGATACTTTTAAGAATTTGTAGGAGAAGAGTTCGTAAAGAGAATTTGCGCAATTTAAGGCGTACGCAGAATTTGTGTCACCTTATCTTGTAGTTGAATAATCTGAAAAATTGAGTACGAATAGAGTATAATAAGTTTTGTGATCATAACACATCGGGGCAAGCATAATAATGGCTTGAAAGAAAATACGATTCCATCTTTTGAGGCGGCTTTAAAAGCAGGAGCAGAAGCAGTTGAGTGCGACCTTAGATTAACTCTGGATAAACAGATTGTAGTCTGTCATGACAATAAGTTAAGCATTAATGGCAAGCGTTTTAAAGTTTCAAAAACAACTTTACAAGATCTTAAAAACGTCTCAAAAGATGTCATTCCGAGTATAATCGAGGAATCTCTCTCAACAGTGCCTGGTGCTAAAGATCCCTCCACTCGTCACTTTGCTTCCTCGGTCGGGATGACAGAAATTGATGAATTATTCGATTACATACGCCAAAAGCGAGTACCATTTTTCCTAGAAGTCAAAAATAGATCGTCAATTCTTGTCGAATCAATTGCTCAAAAAATCAAAGATAAAAAACTTTGGGACAGGGTGCATATTATTGGTTTTTCTATATTTATCAAAAATGCCCTCCGCGCCCAAGCAAAACACGAAAAACTAAGAGTGCTTCCAATAATAAACTACCCTCTTTATTCCTATATCAAAACTCCGTCTAAAAGCTACGGTGTTTTTATTGGTTGGCTAGATAAATGGTATGGCAGCGAATGGATATTTAAAAGATCCGTATCTAAAAATCGTTTAATAAAGCTCAAAAAGTTTTATGAAAAAAATGGATTTAAAGTTATGGCTGGCGTTATAAATAAAGAGACTGGCTTTAAATATTTTGAACAGGCTGGAATTGTTGATATAGTAACTGATAATATTAAAGATGCAGTTAGGTATTTCAATAAAAATTCGAAATTCGAATCTTAATAGCTCAAAGCTTAAAGCGCAAGGCGTAAAGCTACAGCGTAAAGCGTAAAAGTTTTGAGTTTTAAGTTGTAGTTTTGACTTTTGAGTTTTGCATTTTGCGCTTATATTTGACTTCTATATCTGTACTTCCTAAACAAAAAATAGGCTAGAGCTATAAAAAATAGAAACCCAACGCCAATAGCAATACTTTTACCAAAGAACTTCTTGTATAACTCTTCGCCAAAATAAAATATCCCAATATCTGGAATCGATGCAATAATCGTTGCTAGAAAAAACTTTGTAAAACTAATCTTAGTTAAGCCAGCAATATAGCTCGAGAAATCCATAACTGGAACTGTAAATAGTCTAAGGGCAACAATTGCAAAAAATCGTTTTTTATGTGACAAACTGTCTTCCAATTTATGGATTTTTCGAAGAGTCAGAAACCTTGCTACTAGTCTTTCCCTAAAACTTCTGGCAAGCCAAAAGCTAATTGATGTGCCTATTGAAATTCCAATAAGAGTATACAGGTAGGTAAGACTCCAGCCGAAAAAAGGAATTACTGCAAACGAAACAATCCCTCCTGGAATTGCAGGTATAATTATGCCGAGTACTCGCCAAGATATTAGAAACATTGGGCCAGAAAACTTATGTTCACTTGTAAACTTAACAAGCGAATCTGTGTATGACGGATTAAAAACCAAAAGGATAACAAAAAAACCAAAAAGAAAAAACAAAAAATAAACAATAGTAAAAATATATTTTTTATTCATGGGGTGGTGGTTCAATATCTTGAATTTTTAATGAGTAGTCCAAAAGTTCTTTCATTTCTTCTCGCCTTTTACTGCTTCCTAAAATTACACCAATAATTTCATGCTCTTCATAATCCAAATACGTTACTAAACAAAAACCAGCTTCTGGAGTAAAACCGGTTTTGACGCCTAAAACACCAGGGTAACTTGTCAGAAGATTAGTTTCGTTCTGAAGATAAAAAGCCTTGTGATTTTTTGTTTCTTGGGTGTTATATTCAAACGTTGATGCAACTTTTCTAAAAAGCGGAAACTGCATTGCGTACTTGGTTACTATAAGTAAATCAAAAGCAGTTGAGTATTGATCTCCATCGCCCATCAAGCCAGTTGGATTGGTAAAATTTGTGCTTATTGCTCCAAGCGCTTTTGCTTTATTATTCATTGCTTGTATAAAACTTTCCCTCCCTTTTTTATAATTACTCGCTAATGTTTCTGCAGCATCGTTTCCTGATAAAAGAATTAGTCCATAAAGCAGCTCTTCAAGCGTTAACACTTCCCCTTTTGATAGTCCCATGCTATTTTCTCCAACTAAATCAGCTTTTACAACACGGAACTTTTCTTCTTCTCTATAATTCTCAATAGCAATAACCGCGGTCATAATTTTTGTAAGAGACGCTATGGGCAGTTTTTCGGTATGATTTTTTTCGAAAAGAATCTTATTAATAGTTAAATCGTAAACTAAAGCAGATTTAGCTGAAATTTCCAATTTTCCTAAATCATCCTTCTTGCTTTCTGCGTGTATTAACGAAGGAAACCAAAGGTTAAGTGTTGTTACCTGGTCATTTTTAAAAGATGTTAGAAAATTAGGTAGGGGAGATACGATAATAATTTTTTGTTTGAAAAACCAATGCTTGGATATCAGAAATACAAAACCAAAAGCAAAAAGCACTATAAAAATATATATTCTATTTAACAACTTTTGCTTGCTCACAATCTATTCACGAGTTTCGCAGTTGTCATCCCGACTAAGTCCGAAGGACGCATGGAGGGATCTCTCACATCAGCCTCCGATGTAGGAGATTCCTCGACGGAGTTTACACTGAGCGAAGCCGAAGTGCTCGGAATGACAGGAAGTGCAAAACTCGTGCTATTATTCTAACATAAAAATCCGAGTTGACTTAAGATGTGGGTTATGCAAAAATATCAACATGAATATAGATTTTAAATTTGTTCCCAAACACTTTGCCTCGCGTCCTCACGAAAAAATGAAAGAAGTTCTAATGGATCCGGATGCTATAGGGCCCTCAGTCCACTACTACATGATAAGAGGAGATATGAAAGACGGCAGAGGGAATAATATAACAGTCTGGGAACCAGGCACAATAGGAGGAGAGTATATAAAAACATATGGTCATTACCATGTAGGAAAGCTTGATGAAACATATAAATTTATTTCTGGAGTTGGAATTGCTCTATTGCAAAAATTGGCAGTTGATAAAAGTGGAAATATGATCCCAGATGTTGCGGAAGAATTTAAAGCCATTCCTGTTAAAGTCGGAGATGAACTTTTTATTCCGGCAAGCTATGGTCATTTGGTAGCTAACACAGGGTTAGATTTTCTTGTAACATCGGATGACAGCCCAGTTAATTTCGAGGAAGTCAATCCAGCAAGCCTTCCGGGGCACGCGGATTATGAACTCGTAAAACAAATGCGCGGATTTGCTTATTATATTGTAGAAAACAATGGCAAACCAGTTCTTGTCAAAAACAAACTCTATAAAGAAATTCGAAAAGCAGAGCTTTCCGGTCTACCAGTTATCGAACAGTCTTAATCTCGTACAATCGAGGTAAGAAAATCCTTGCGACTACATTGAAGAAGTTAACTACACAGTTCAGTAGTTCAAATCATTGAACTGTAATGAATTTTTGTTACGCTGATACAAATTTCATAAAATGAGTATTGATTTTTATTAAAGAATTGTTTATAGTAATGTGAAACTTACACTTTTAAACTTATGGCAGGAACTGAAAGCGACCCTATAACATACGGCTCAACAGGCGTTGATTACCGTGCAATGGATCCTTTTAAAAGAAGCGCGCAGCTTAATGGAAGAAAAACTGCAAAAAATCTAGAACAAGCTGGATATAGAGAAATAGAAGCAAGCCGTTGAGAATCAGCGTATGTATGGGAAGAGCCTGATAAATATGGTGCTTTTGTAATAGAAGGATTAGGGACAAAAAATATAGTAGCAGATCAGATGAGAAAAATAACAGGAAAAACGTATCACGATGCAATCGCTCAAGACGATGTAGCAATGATCGTAAATGACATTATTGTGGTTGGAGCTAGGCCACTCGTTGTAAGTGCATATTTTGCTGCAGGAAATTCAGAGTGGTTCTCCGATGAAAAGAAAATGAACGACTTAACTGATGGTTTTAGGGACGCTTGCAATAAAGCAGGTGCTGTTTGGGGTGGAGGAGAATCGCCAACGCTAAGAGGAGTTATCGAACAAGGAGCAGCGGATTTGGCAGGTGCTTGTGTTGGCGAGATTAAACCGAAAGAAAGATTAACGTTGGGAGACAAATTAACTGCGGGCGATAGAATTCTTTTGGTTGAAAGCAGCGGCATCCATGCCAATGGCTTAACCCTTGCGCGAACCATTGCATCAAAGCTTCCAGAGGGTTATTCTACTCGGCTTTCCGATGGGTCTCTATATGGCGAGTCTCTTTTAACTCCAACGCACATTTATGCAAAACTTATACAAGATTTGTTTGATCAAGACGTTGATATTCATTATATGGTAAATATCACAGGCCATGGATGGAGAAAGCTTATGAGAGCAAATAGGGATTTTACTTATGCAATCGATAAGATTCCAGATCCACAACCCGTGTTTAAATTTATACAAGAACACTCAAGAAACGATGATCGCGAAATGTATGGAAACTTTAATATGGGCGCAGGATTTGCAATTTTTGTCCCCCAAACACACGTTGACAACGCTCAAAAAATCGGTAGAGAGCATTCGTTTAATATTCTTAACGCTGGCGTTGTCGAGGAAGGACCAAGACAAATAATAATTAAACCAAAGAATAATTTGGTGTTTAATGAGTTAGGCGTAAGATAAAACATCTGTCTTCCTCTGAAATCACCCCACTTTGTCATTCTGGCTCTCCTTCGCTGAAGCTTCGGCGGAAGCGAGGCCTGTCCAGAATCTCCCTTGGCATAAAGTTTGAGAGAGATTCTGGTGAAGTCGTTGCTTCCCAGAATGACGATTAAAGCAAAACGAGGGTAATATTAGGTTTTCCCCCGACCTTGCCCCAGTTTTGCTTCAAATGTCATCCCGAGCGAAGGGATGCACCAGACGGTGCGTCCCGAAGTCGCCCAGTTGAGAGAGATTCCTCCATGCGTCCAGCTGAGCTGGACTTAGTCGGAATGACAAAGTGGGGTAAGGTCAGGGTTTTCCTCTCTTGACAAAGCATAATTCGTGAACTAATATTGAACCATAGTGAACCAAATAATAGCTCGTAGGAGGTGAATTACATGAAATCTATAACCATCCACGACCTTGACAGTGATCTTTATAAATCAATTCAATCTCAGGCAACGTCGCAAGGCTTAAGCCTTAATAAGGCTATTAAACAATTACTTCGGAAATCTTTAGGACTTCCACATAAATATGCAGAAAAGAGAGATTTTTCTAAATTTGTTGGAGTTTGGAGTAAGAAAGAGGCCGATGAGTTTGATAAGATAATAAATGAAGAATTTGAAAATATTGATGAGGAAGACTGGAAATGAAAAAGATACTCCTAGACACAAACTCAAGTAGTGTTTTATTTAGAGGCAAGGATAGCAACCTCAT